>Ga0307379_10010223_pt1 | contig 12451 bp, 10 predicted proteins | sample UN2MG_FD_202237 | JGI IMG/M metagenome (GOLD analysis project Ga0307379, IMG submission 202237) | Soil microbial communities from Risofladan, Vaasa, Finland - UN-2 | ecosystem: Environmental > Terrestrial > Soil > Coastal area > Acid sulfate soil | place: Finland: Risofladan, Vaasa | collected... | reverse complement strand
ATTCGCACTCAAGCCTTCTTAAAATCGTGTTAAAAAATAATCCTTGGCGCTCTTGGCGTCTTGGCGGTTCTCCGGTCCGTTTATTTTGGACAGCACTGAAAAGGAAAAAGTAAAAAATAAGACCGAACTGATGCTTTACGGAAGGCGAAGGATAGGACCTTCTATACGCTCGGGACGTTCATCTCTTCATTTTTTCCTTTTTCCTTTTTACTTTAAAGGATGTCTTCCTGGGTGACCCTCACCACTTCGGACAGCGAGGTCCGGCCGTTCATGGCCTTGCGGGCGGCGTCCTCGCGGAGGCTCCTCATGCCGCGCTGGCGGGCGACCTTTTTGATGGCGTTGGAGTCGGCGTTCCGGTTGATCATCTCGCGGATGACGTCGTCAATGGTGAGCATCTCGTAGACGGCGGAGCGGCCGGTGAATCCGGTCTGGAGGCAGGCCGGGCATCCCTGCGGCTTAAAGAAAGCATGGTTGTGGTCCTTGATCTCGAGGAGCTCGAAGGTCTTGAGGTCGGGCTGGTCCGGGACCTTGCATGTCTCGCACAAGGTCCGGATGAGCCGTTGCGCGATGATGGCGAGGAGCGAGCTGGAGATGAGGAAGGGCTCGATGCCCATGTCCACGAGCCTGGTGATGGAGCTGGGGGCGTCGTTGGTGTGGAGGGTGCTGAACACGAGGTGTCCGGTGAGGGACGCCTGGATGGCGATCTCGGCGGTCTCGGCGTCGCGGATTTCCCCGACCAGTATGACGTCCGGGTCCTGGCGGACGATGGAGCGCAGCCCGTTGGCGAAGGTCAGGTTGATTTTGGGGTTGACGTGGATCTGGCCGATGCCCTCCATCTGGTACTCGACCGGGTCCTCGATGGTGATGATGTTTTTGTCCGGGGTGTTGATCTGGTTCAGGGCGGCGTAGAGGGTGGTGGTCTTGCCCGATCCGGTGGGCCCGGTGACCAGGATGATGCCGTGGGTGTGGTGAATGAGGTCGTTGAACCGCTCGCGCTGGGCCGGGTCGAACCCGAGCTGCTCGACGGAGAGGAGCACGGTTTCGCGGTCGAGGAGCCGCATGACGATGCGCTCGCCGTGGGACGTGGGCACGGTGGAGAGTCGGATGTCAATGTCCTTGCCGGCGATCTTGAGACGGATGCGCCCGTCCTGGGGCAGGCGCTTCTCGGCGATGTTGAGTCCTCCCATGATCTTGACGCGGGAGGCGATCGAGTTCTGGAAGCGCTTGGGGGGCCGGAGGATCTCGTAGAGCACGCCGTCAATGCGGTAGCGGACCACGAGGTCTTTCTCGAAGGGCTCGATGTGGATGTCGGAGGCCCGCTCCTTGACGGCCTGGAAGAGGAGCGAGTTGACGAGGCGGATGATGGGGGCCTCGTCGGAGACGTCGAGCAGGTCTTCGGGCTCCTCCAGCTCCTGGGCGAGGAGGTCCAGGTTTTCGGCATTGAGGTCTCCCATCACTCCCTTGGCGGTGACGGAGGCCCGGTCATAGACGCGGTTGATGGTCTGGAGCACGACCTCGGAGGGGGCGAGAGTGGGCTCGATCTCGGCCTTCAGGAGTTTTCTCACGTCGTCGAGGGCGAAGAAATTAAGCGGGTCGGAGGTTGCGACCTCGATGCCGCCGTTTTTTCGGCCGATGGGGACGAGCTCATGGGTCTTGGCGAACTGGATGGGTATGTTCAGGACCAGCTCGGGATCGAGGTTATTGCTTTCGATGGCGGGGCGGTAAGGGATTCCGAGCTGGTCGGCGATGGCCTGGTAGACGTCGTTGGGCGAGGCGGCCCCCATCCCGATGATGACCTCGCCGATGCGTCCGCCCTTCTCTTGCTGGAGGGCGAGGGCCTTTTCCAGCTTTTCCTCGGAGAGCAGGCCGCGCTGGACGAGGATTTCTCCCAGATAGGCCCGGGTCATGGAGCCTGGCCTCCGTCGGGCGCGGTGCCGCCGGGCTGGGGCGCGGGCTCGCGGGGGGTGGTCGCGGACCGGGGCTGTGCTTCGACGGAATCTCCGCTCTGCTCGGAGGCCGGCGGGGCCCATTCCCAGTCCACGGGGTTTTGGATGACCGGAGCTTGGCCCCGTAAATCAATGACGGTGCCACCCGACTGTTCATTGAGCTGGGACTCGAAGTAGTGGCTCCAGTCGGGAGCGCCCTCGCCCAGGCTTTCCTCGGTCATGCTGTCGTAACCTTCCTTGATGTGTTTCTTGACCCTTTCAATGTCGGCGTCGGACTTGACGATGTGGGGGGTGAGGAGGATGACGAGGTTGGTCTTGTTGCGTCCCTTGCTGGCGTTCTTGAAGAGCCATCCGAGGATGGGGATATCGCCGATGAAGGGGACCTTGCTCTGGGACGCGTTCTCCGTGTCCTGCATCAGTCCTCCGATCACGATGGTCTGGGAGTCGCGGATGATGACGGAAGTCTCGACGGTCTTGATGGAGGTGGTGACGCCCAGGGTGTTGACGTCAATGCCCAGGGACGATTGGATGGCGCCGGAGATTTCGGTTGAGATATCGAGCCTGATGTTGTCGCTCTCGTTGATCTGGGGAGTCAAGGACATCCTGATGCCGACGGGCTGGCGGGAGATGCTGATGTTGGAGAAGCCACCGGTGGATACGGTCTGTCCGGTGGGCACTGGTATTTCCTGGCCGACCTCGATTGACGCCTGGACATTGTCGGTGGTGAGCAGGGTCGGGGTTGAGAGGACGTTGACGTTGGAGCTGGATGCCAGAAGCCGGAGCACGAGTCCGGCGGAGGGGATGACCACCTGCCCGGCGGTTCCGGGGATCTCGACGGGCTGTCCGAGGGCGCCGATGGTTATACCGCTCGGCAGGGTGAGGCTGCCCCCGGTTCCGGCCAGGGAGCTCAGCAGTCCGATGGAGCTTACGTCGGAGAAGCCGGTGCCGGAGAAGACGATGCCGTTGTTGTCGAGTCCGGAGGCCGCATGCATTGATGTGCCGGCCTGGGAGCTCTCGTTATAGGTGATTTCGAGGAGGACGGCCTCGACAAAGACCTGGCGTCTGGGGAGGTCGAGCTTCTCGATGACGGACTTGAGGATTTCGTAGTCCTGGGGCGAGCACACGATGATAAGGGAGTTGGTGGCCTCGTCGGTGCTGATGGATACGTCACCGCCGAGGATTCCGGTGATCTTGGCGGTGGTTGGTCCGCTCCTGGTGGTGGCCATGGGGGGCGGGGTTTCGGGGAGTCCCAATCCTCCACCCATGGTTTGTCCGTATCGGCTCGAGGTCTGGCCATATCTGGAGCTGGTGCGGCTGGTGGTGCTGGTGCGGGAGGTGGTGGTGGAGGGCCTGGAGACGCCTCCTCCTCCCCCGGACAGCCCGGAGAGGGTGGCGGCGAGATCGGCGGCCTCGGCGTTCTGGACGTAATAGACGTGAATGGTGCCGGTGGTGCCGACGTCAATGTCGAGCTTGATGATGAACTCCTTGATCGAGTCCATCATGTCGGGGACGGCCATGATGATGAGGGCGTTGATGCGGTCCACGGCGATGATCTTGGGGAGCCCCGAGTCGGGGCTTTGCCCGGCGGCGGGCTGGGCGGCGGGCTGGGCGGCGGGCCTCCCGCGGCTGGGCGCTTGCCTGGTGGTGGCGGTCCTGGTGGCTTGGGGCGTGGACGTTCCCTGGAAGATCTGGGTGAGGATGCCGGCCATCTCGGAGGCCACGGAATGCTTGAGGGTGATGATCTCGATGGCGGGCTCGGGGGAGGGGACGTCGAGCAGGCGCAGGATCCTGATCATGCGTTCAATGTTGAGGGCGGTATCGAGCACGATCAGGGTGTTGGTTGGCGGATAGGGAATGACCTGTCCGCCTTCCTTGGAGGAGAGCTGGGCCAACTGGGATGAGATGTCGGTTACGCTCAAGTATTTCAAGGTGATGAAGCGGGTGACCATCTGCTCGCTGGTGGCGGGGGCCCGTCCGGGCGGGTAGATGGGAATGTTCTCGCGCAGGGTGTCGGCGGAGCGGACGACCTTGTAGACGTTGGTTACGGAGGTCGGGACGATGGAGTATCCGTTGAGGCTCATGATGAGGACGAAGAGGTTGTAGACCTGTTCTTTGGGGACCTCGACGGGCCCGATGGGTCCGACGGTGACGATCTGTCCCTTGGGCATCTGGTCGAGGATGAAGCTCTTTCCGGTCAGGGCGCTGAAGTTTTTAAGGACGCTTTCCAGGTCCATCTCGGGATAGTTGATCTTGATGGTGTTGGAGCTGGTCTCCTCGATCTCGTGTTCGCCCGAAACGGTGCTCCCGGCGTCCACGCCGCCCGGGTTTGCGGGCTGGGCCCCGGTGGGTCCGGAGAACCCCAGCGCCACGGCCAGCAGGGCCATAATCATTACACCTATTGCCGCGGTTTTACCTTTCACCGATTATCTCCCCCGCGTGACTCAGCTTCATTGTCTTACTCCACTTCGTACTGATAGCCCATCGGGTTTCCCTGGCGCTCCAGGTCCATGGTAAACCTGGTTTCATTGCGCAGCGATTGGAGGAGTTGGAGCCCCTTTTCCATGCTGTCCATTTTTTCGCCGTTGATGGACTTTATCACATCTCCGTTCTGAAGGCCAAGCGCCTCGAAGAGGCTTCCGGACTGGATGCGGTAGATGCGGAATCCGTCCACCACTCGGGCGTCGCCGTCGCCCACGAAATTGGGGATGACGCGGGCCTGGGTGATGATGGAGTTCATATTGGAAAGGGTCTCGTCAATGGCGGTTTTCTGGATGACGAATGAATTCTCGCCCACCTGCTTGATGCGCCCGGAAAGGTCGGTGCCGGTGCCCTTGGCCTCGGCCCGGCGTTTGCGGTCGGCCAGGTACTGGGTTTTCTGATCCTGGGACATGCCCTTGAAGCGGTCAAAATTGGTGCGGGGGTTCACCTTCTTCTTGTCATTTTGCTTCTTGAGGGCTTCGAGCAGCAACTCCTCGATCTGTCCGCTGTTGCGGGCGAGCATGACGCGGTCTATTTGGATTTCATAGACCCTGGCGTCGTCGCCGACCGGGTCTCCAACGCGATAGACTCCGGCCTTCTGGTCTTTGAGGTCCTTGATGGTGGCGATGTTGAGGGGGGCCTTGGGGGTGAAAAAGGCCACGCCGAGCAGGGAGAGGCGCAGCTCGGTGACCTTGACGCCGGCGGTGTCGCCGGGCTCGACGGCGGGCCCGGCCGGGGCTTCCTTCCTGGCGTTGAAGAGGTCGCGGGCCACGATCGCTTGGAGGGGCGATGGTCCCGGGGCCTTGTTCCCGGCCGTGACGGGCATCCTGGTCTCGCGAAGCGGCGACGCGGGGAACACGGTGTTGGCCACGTAACTGTTGGTGGTCCGGGCGGCGAGATAGGCGATGGCCACGATCAGAACCATGTTGACCGCGAAGGAGTATCTGAGAAAGAGGTGTCTTATGTCCATGCTCGTTTCCTTTCCGTCCGAGCTATTTTATATCATATTTCGGTGCCGTCCAAAACAAACGAACCGGAAAACCGCCAAGGCGCCAAGAACGCCAAGAATCATGATTTTATTTCAGTGCTGTCCAAAATAAAGGCACCAGAAAAACGCCAAGACGCCAAAAACGCCAAGGGCGATGTTTTGATTAAATTCTCAAGCCGGCCTCCCGGAAGTTAAATCTTTCTTGGCGTTCCCGTCAGCGGGTCCGCCAAGCGGGTTGGAGTCAAGGCGATGCGTCTTTTTCCGAGACTTGCCGCCAGGAAACATCCGGTTTTACTTGGCGATCCTTGGCGGTCTTGGCGCCTTGGCGGTTTCCTTGGCTCCTATTTTGGACAAGAGTGTATAAGGAACATATTTTCCCTTCGCTGCCTCGTGACCGCCATCATTATCCCTTTTTCAGATCGGGCACTTTATATACAGACCTATCCCCGTTTTGGAAACCGGGATTGGGTTATTGGTTCCCGGGATTGCAAAAGGTATTGAACCGGTATACAATAATCGGGATCAATGCCAGATGCGAATATGAATTACTAGGAAGCTGGGGGTGGGTTATGAGCGAGAACGAATCAATGGCGACGTTGGTGGGGTTGATTGCGAAGAAGCTGGTTGACAAGCCCGATGAGGTGAAGATTACGGAGGTTAGCGGAGACTATTCCTGCGTGATCGAGCTGCGGGTGGCGAAGGAGGACATCGGCAAGGTAATCGGGAAGAAGGGGGCGCACGCGCAGGCGATCCGGACGTTGATGATGGCGGCATCGGGCAAGGACGGGAAGCGCTACATTCTGGAAATCCTGGACGAGTGAGGGGCGGGGAGAAGCGGCGGCGTTTTATCCGCTTCATTTTTTCCAAGGGGGCCCGCGGGGAGATACGATGAAGTGCGTCCAGGAACATTGCTCCATCTGTGGCCGGGACATGGCGATGCCGGTGGTCCAGGAGGATGAGAAGCATCCGGGCCTGATCTGGGTGCGTTGTCCGGTATGCCGTGAGATCAAGCCGGTGGAGATCAGCTCGAGCGCGTGGTGCGAGACGGCGGATGTCGGGGATGGGCCGGCCCCGCCGTCCGGAGAGCCGGCGCGGGGCGCGGCGGAGCATGAACCGCGGCGCACGGTCCGGCATTACCGTGCGGGAGAGCGGTTCCAGCCGGGCGAATGGATCTATCATCCGGCCTGGGATGACACGGGGCAAGTGGTGGAGAAGTTATCATCCACGGGCGGGCGCGAGATCATCGTAGTGTCGTTCGTCAAGAGCGGGCGGAAGCGGCTGGTCAACAACTTCGCGGATTGACCGGCCGGGCCGGGCGGAATCAGGCGGAGCGGAGGGCAGGACAGAGATGGCACAGGGCAAGAACAGGTTCGGGGTGAAGTTCTGGGGGGTGCGGGGCAGCCTTCCGACCCCAGGTCCTTCCACGGCCAAGTACGGCGGCAACACCGCATGCGTCGAGGTCCGCTGTGGAGAAAAGATTTTCATTATTGACATGGGCAGCGGGGCCCGGCCGCTCGGGGTGGAGCTGGCCCAGGAAGGGCCGTTGCACGCCACCATCATGATCTCGCACTACCACTGGGACCACATCTGCGGCATGCCGTTCTGCGGCATCCTTTATGACCCCCGCAACTCCTTTGACCTTTACGGAGAGGGCCGGAAGCAGGCGGGCCTGAAGTCGGTGCTGGCCGGGCAGATGCGCTACCCTTATTTCCCCGTCGGGCTGGACGTGTTCCAGGCCCGGATGAGCTATCACACGATTGGCGCGGGGGACGAGATCGAGCGCGACGACGTGGTGGTGCGGACCGCGCCCCTCAACCATCCGCAGTCGAGCGTGGCATACCGGATTGATTACCGGGGCCGCTCCCTGGTCTATTGCTCGGACAACGAGCATATGGACGAGATGCCGGACCAGATGGCCCGGCTGATCGAGAGGTGCGACCTCCTGATCTATGACGCGGCCTACACCGATGACGAGTACACGGGCCGCGCCGGGACCGGGTCCAAGGTGGGGTGGGGCCATTCCACCTGGGACGAGGCCATCCGGACCGCGCGGCACCTGCGCGTGAAAAGGCTCTACATCTTCCACCACGACCCCATGCACACCGATAAGGTGATTGACCGGCTGCTCCGCGATTGCCGTCCCCATTACCAGAACTTGCACGCCTCCCGGGAAGGGATTAAAGTGAATCTCCTGTGACGCGCCGGCGAAATGCGAGCCTTTCTTAAAAACGCGATCGTGCCCTTCAAAATCTCCGCGGCCATGGCGGCCGGCCTCTGCGGCCTGGAAGCGGCGGGGTTTCATTTCGCGTCCGTTCCTTTCCGCTACTCCGAGTTCCTCTTCGCCATTGCCCTGGGGATCGGCGTGTCCGCGCTGTTCGCGGGGGCGGCGGCCGGCCTGGTGGCATTTTTCCGGCAGTTCGAGCCGTCGCTTTCGCGTCTCGCTTCGGTGTGCGGGTCTTTGGCGCTGTTGTACCTGTTGCTGGTGCTGTGGCTGCGCACGTTCGCCTTCACGGCGCAGCATCCGCGCTGGTTCAGCCTGCTCGGTCTTCTGGTGCTGCTGCTGATCGTGGCCGGGCTCGGGCGGATGCTGTGGTATTACCTGACCAGCGTGTACTCCGACCTGATCAAGGCGAGGTTCCAGGCGCTGGCTCCCATGTCGGCGCTGTGCGTGGGCCTGTATTCGGTGGCCCATGCGTCGGTTTCCGAGAGAGGAAATCTCACGCTCTGCGCTCTGGGAATCCTCTTGCTGTTCGTGATCGGGCAATACACGGCGATCCGGGTGATCTGGTCCAGCTCGCGCGCGCGCTTCGTCAAGTGGGGCGGGCGGCTGCAGTTCGTTCTCATGACCGTGGTCCCGGCCTGGGCGCTCCTGGGCGCGGCCCTCGAATACCGCGGCGAACACCGGCCGGCCACCGCGGCGGCGGGCTCGCCATCCGTCATCCTCCTGACCATTGACACCCTGCGGGCGGATTATGTCTCCCCCAATAACCCCGCGGCCGCGCCCACCCCGGCGATGGAGGCGCTGGCCCGGGACGGCATCAATTACACCCACGTGATGGCGCCGGGCGACTGGACCGACCCCTCGGTGGCGTCGCTGGTCACGGGGCTGTATCCGAAGGCGGTGGGCGGCGGCTTCATGTTCACCGGGATGGAGGGAGACTACACGGGCCCGCTGCCCAATGCGCTGACGATGGCGGAGGTCTTCGCCGACCACGGGTACGTTACCGCCGGGTTCGTGGACAACTCGTGGCTCAGCGCGGCCCGTGGCTTCAGCAAGGGCTTCCGGTTTTACGAGGTGATGGCCGAGAAGCGGCTTTCCCCGCTCTTTTTGATCAGGCGGGGCTTCGAGCTGATTTACCGTCCGCTCCGGCCGTTTCCACGCTACATGGGGATCCGGCTGACCGACCGCGCTCTCCGGTGGCTCGAACACCGGCCGGCGGGCCCGTTCTTTTTATGGGTCCATTACATTGACCCGCACCTGACCTACGAGTCCCACGCGGAGTATCCGGCCAGCTCCGAGCCGGGGCCCCGCGGCATCCAGTTCGCCATGAGCCGGTTCATGCTGCTGCGCACGGAGAGCTACGAGGCCTCCGCCCAGGACATCAAGTTCGTGCGCGAGCGCTACGACGGGGAGGTCCGGTTCGCCGACCAGCAGGTGGGCCGGGTGATCGCATGGCTCAAGCAGCATGGCTTGTACAAAGATAATGTGCTGGTCCTGACCGCGGACCACGGGGAGGAATTGTGGGAGCACGGGACCTTCACCCACGGCCACAATTATTACGACGTCACCATCCACATTCCGCTGATGGTGAAGCTGCCGGGGCAGAGGCACGCCGGGACGGCGGTCACTCCGTGGGTGAGCGGCCACCGGCTCGGCGCGACCATCATTGACGCGGCCGGGATCAGGTCCAAGTTCCCGGGGACCTCGCTCCTGGAATGCCTCCAAGATCCACGGTGCGGGGACACCGGGCTGTACGGGCGCTTCTGGACCACCGAGTGCTCCATGTTCGGGCCCCAGATCGGGACCGTGGGCGACCTCGAGGGCAAGAAGGCCATTTTTTATTATGACGGGACCATGAAATGTTTTGACTTGGCCGGGGACCCCGGGGAAAAACGGCCATTTGACGAGGCCGCCTGCCCCTGGCCCCAGGATGCGCCCGGCCCGCGCGAGGTGTGGGAGAGCTTCCGGGACAAGGACCAGGAGATTTTCAAGTCGCTGGGTGGCGAGACCGCGCTCCGCTCCTCTACCAGGGGCGAGGGAGTGAGGCGGCTCAAGGCTCTCGGGTACCTGCAAAAGTGAGGGCCGTTGACCGCGCCCGGCCCAAGCCGCGGGCTCCAGGACTAAAGACTCTTCCGCGGGCTCGTTCATGCTTGTGGAATTCCCCGGCTTTGTGTTACAATAAAAAACTGGCATATTGAACGCTTAAATACGTGAGGGTCTGCAAGGAGGGCCGGATCGTGGTGCAGATGAATCTAGAGTACAAGGAGGTGTCGGTAAAGGTCGTTTATTACGGTCCGGCCCTCTCCGGTAAAACCACCAACCTTCAGGCCCTGCACACCATGTTCAACGCCGACCACCGGGGAAGGCTGATGAGCCTGGAGACCCAGAACGACCGCACCCTGTTCTTCGACCTCTTGCCGCTCCAGTACCGCACGCCCTCCGGCCTCGCGGTCAAGCTCAAGCTCTACACCGTGCCCGGACAGGTCATCCACAACTCCACCCGCAAGGCCGTGCTCGCCGGCGCCGACGCCGTGGCCTTTGTCGCCGACTCCCAGAAATCGCAGGCCCTGTCCAATTCCATCAGCTTCAAGAACCTCAAGGAAAACCTCAAGCTCAACGGCCTGGACTTCGAGAACATCCCGGTGGTGATCCAGTTCAACAAGCGCGACCTCGAAAACATCAAGCCGGTGGAGGAAATCAGCCAGGACTGGGGACAGAGCCGATTCCCCACATTCATCAGCATCGCCACCATCGGCAAGGGCGCCTTCGAGACCTTCGAGTGCCTGATCCGCATGGCCTTCGAAAACTTAAACAGCCGTTACAACTTCGACCGCAAGTTCGGGTTCCAGGTCCAGGATTTCCTGGGTTCCCTGATGACCGATAAAATCCGGCAATCCATGGACATGAAACAAGCCATTGTCACCGCCGGCACATTCAAGATGCCGTGAATAAAATGACCTCTGTCCTCGACGATAGATTCTTGCTCACCGACCTCTTGGACATGAGCGTCATCAAAGAGGTGGGGGAGGCCTATTGCCGCGCCTTCGAGCTCGGAATCATCATCCTCAACGAAGCCGGCGAAGAGGTCATCAATCTCTGCCCCCCCTACGAGTTCTGCAAGGCCATCCAGGCCGGGGCCCTCGCCCCTAAATGCGGCGACGCCAAGAAAAGACTGGCCCGCCATCCCATCGAAGAATCCCAGGTCCTCCAGCTCAAGTCCGGATGCGGCATGCGTTACGTTTTACTCCTGCTCTCCTATCAATTGGAGACACTCGGCCGCGTGATCGTCGGCCCCTTCCGCGACCCCGAGACCCCGGCCGGGCAATTGGCCCGCACCCTGGGACCCGAGATCAAAGAAGATCAGATCAGGCAGGTCCCGGCCATGACCCCGGAACGACTCAAGTCCGGAATCTCGCTGCTCGCCAAAATGCTCAACGGCTTCCTCTTCATCAACGCCAAGCGCCTGATTACCACCCGCCTCCACCTCGAAACCATCTACGGCGAGAAGGAGCGGATTTTCCGCCAGGTCGAGTACCAGGACTACGGCTCGGCCGAGGACCGGGCCGAGATCGAAAAATTCAAGAACATGTTTTAAGCGTCCCGGCCACGAAGAGGAACGCCAAGACGCCAGGAGCGCCAACAATAATTCAGATAATAATATTTTCTCCCTCCGGCCTTGGCGGCCTTGGCGTCTTGGCGTTCAATCTTCGCTTTTCCGTCCTCCACCGCCTTGTAATGTATCAGCCGCCGCGTTAAGATTGACTCGATCAGGAGACGGCCACGATGACGGTCATTGACAGCCATTACCACCTCGACGAAGCCATGGTGTCCCTGCCCGGCCTGCTCGCCAGCATGGACGCCGCGGGGATCGGCAAGATGGCGCTCATTCCGAACCTGTGTCCGCCGCTCGAATTGCCTCGGGTCGCGGACTTCGCCCTGCCCCTGTTCCGCCGCGGCATTCACGGCAAAGGCCTTGCCCACCGCATAGCCCTTATCATGTACCGGTCCTCGATCAAGGACAACGGGGAAGTGGACCTGCTGGGGACCCGCTACGAGGTCAAGGTCCAGCCAAGGAACGACGACGTGCTGGAGGCCGTGGCCCGCCATCCGCGGCGCTTTTATGGATGGGTCTGCGTGAACCCCGCCGGGCCGGTGGACCCGGTGCCGGAGGTCGAGCGTTGCATGAAGACGCCCGGCATGATCGGCGTGAAGGCCCATCCCTTCTGGCACAATTACCCGGTCTCCCTGCTCAGGGACACCGCCGCCCTCTGCGCGGAAAAGGGCTGGCCCATGCTCGTCCATCTCGGCGTCAAGGAGAACGGGGACTTCCGCATCCTCCCCGAAACCTTCCCCGGGCTCAAGATCGTCTACGCCCACGCCGGCATCCCCTACTCCCGCGACGTCTGCGCCTATGCCCGCGGCCGCGATAACGTGTTCGTGGACCTCTCCAGCTCATCCTACGTGGGCCTGGAGGCCGCGCGCCACGCCCTCAAAAGCGCCGGCGCCGAAAAGCTCCTCTTCGGCTCCGACGGGCCCTACTTCCACGCCCGCGACGACCGCTTCGACTTCCGCCCCTTCCTCGACATGGTCGCCGCCCTTAACCTGTCCGACGCCGACCGCGGCCGCATCATGGCACAGAACTTCATGGACGTCATCGGCGCGGCCTGAGACGAGGAAGAGTGCTTCCCAGGGCTGATCCCATGAAGAGATTTTTTTGACAGGATTACACTCTTGTCCAAAATAGGCCGTAAGAAAACCGCCAAGACGCCAAGAGCGCCAAGGATTGCCAAGTAAATCATGATATTTCTTGGCGGCCTA
>Ga0307379_10010222_pt1 | contig 12452 bp, 9 predicted proteins | sample UN2MG_FD_202237 | JGI IMG/M metagenome (GOLD analysis project Ga0307379, IMG submission 202237) | Soil microbial communities from Risofladan, Vaasa, Finland - UN-2 | ecosystem: Environmental > Terrestrial > Soil > Coastal area > Acid sulfate soil | place: Finland: Risofladan, Vaasa | collected... | reverse complement strand
CGCGAATACTTGCGTGACACTCACAAACCAGCTCAGGCTCCGGTTTGGGAATCGTTTCCTCCTGCAAAATGACGTGCAGCAGGAGGAGATTATGTTAAGAAACGTTCGTAAAAGGAGGGGAGGGTGCTACCCTGCGCCGACTTCCGCTGTGTGATGGACCCCTTCCGAACGAACATCCGCGAGCGTCTGCCCCGCTCGAGCACCCGCCTGCTGCTTGGCATCGGGCTCGCACTGCTGGCCGTTTTCGCGGGCAGCACCAGCGCCCCGGCGCAGGATCTTCAGGGCAAACTCGATGAGAAGCAGGGCAAGCTGACCGACGCCAAGGGTGACAAGGGCGTGCTCACCACCGAGATCAGCGCCTACAGCGGCAAGATCGACAAGCTGACGGGCGAGGTCGCGGCGCTGCGCAACAGGCAGGCCAAGGTCCAGGCCGAACTCGACGAGGCCGAGAAGCAGCTGAAGATCGAGGAGGACAACCTCGAGATCCTCCGCGAGCGCCTGGCCCGTACGACCCGGATCCTCCGACAGCGCCTGGTCGCGATCTACAAGAGCGAGCAGCCCGACGCACTCACCGTCCTGCTCGAGTCCGACGGCTTCGACGACGTCCTGCAGCAGTACGAGTACCTGCAGCGGATCGAGAGCTCCGACTCCGGCATCGTCAGCAACGTGCGCGATCTGCGGGACAACACCCGCGAAACCGTGGCGCGGATCACGGCCGTTCGTGACTCGATCGCCGCCAAGCGAGCCGAGCTGGCCCGAAACCGGGCCGAGCTCGAGAGCCGCGAGGCCCAGCTCGCGTCGGCGCGAGAGGGCAGCCGCAAGCAGCTCAGCCAGGTCACCGGCCACATCGATCGGCTCGAGGGAGACATCGACGCCATCGAGGGCGACATCCAGGCGGAGCTCGCCGCCGCCGCGGCGGCCAGCTCCCCGGATGCTCCCGCGACGCTCCCCGCCGGTCCGATTCAGGGTGGGTCCGCGGGGATGATCTGGCCCGTAAACGGCCCGGTCGTCTCGCCCTTTGGCCAGCGCTGGGGGCGCCTGCACGCCGGCGTCGACATTGCCGTTCCCTCGGGAACGCCGATCCGAGCGGCGAAGAGCGGCGTGATCGCGCTCGCCGCGCCCTACGGCGGATACGGTAACTACACCTGCATCAATCACGGCGGCGGGCTCTCCACCTGCTACGCCCACCAGTCGAGCTTTGCGATCACCTCCGGCAGCGTCAGCCAGGGTGACGTGATCGGCTACGTCGGCTGCACCGGCAGCTGCTTCGGGGACCATCTGCACTTCGAGGTCAGGGTCAACGGAGCGCCGACCGACCCGATGGGCTACCTGTAGCCGTCCGCTAGGGCTCGGCTGTCCCCCTGGGGCCGGCGCCGAGCTGCCGCTCCAGCCAGCGCAGTGCCACGGCCCCTAGCTCGGGATCGTGCTGGACGGACCGGTGATGGCCGCCGGGAAGGACGATCAGCCGCTTAGGCTCTGCGGCGCCGGCGTAGAGCCGCTCCGACTCCGTGTATGGAACCCGCTCGTCACCTCGTGCGTGCAACAGGATCAGGGGCTTGCCCGCGAGTTGCTTGACGGCATCGCTGAGGTCGTGCTCACCGAGCCAGGCGTCGAGCGCGCCGACGTCGGCGCGCATCTCGAGCTCGCCGTTGCGCAGGCCGCGGCGCAGTCCCTCCTCGGTTGCCGGGCAGATCGCGATCACGCCGCGGATCAGATCGCTGCTCGCCGCGGCCTGGATCGCCAGGTATCCGCCCATGCTCGACCCGCGGGCGCAGATCCGTCGCCCATCGACCCCCTCGATCGCTGCGAGCATCGCTGCCATCCGGCCGACGTCGCCGAGCGCCGCCGGGCCCATCAGTTCCTCGCTCTCGCCGTGACCGCGCTGGTCGTAGCTGAGCGCCATCCAGCCGGAGGCGGCGCAGAACCGGGCGAAGTCGGCGTGGTTCTCCTTTGCCGAGCCGGCTCCGTGGATGATCACCATCGCCGGCCAGGGTGGCTCCGCGTCGGGCCTCCACAGCCAGTACGGGCGACCCTCGTGGTTGCCTCGCCCATCCGGTTGCTTCGGCGTCCGCAGCCGCATCGCTGCTGACCGTAGCCGAGGACGTAAGCGCGTGAGCCGGCGGGCTGATGTGAGAATGGATCTACATGAAGGAGATCATCACCGTGGACGACCTCTCAGATCCGATCGCCGGCTCGCCTGTCTACCCGATTGGGAGCAGGGTCAACGAGGCCGGACGGCTCGAGGTCGGTGGCTGCGATCTGGTCGAGATCGCGGCTGAGTTCGGCACCCCCGCTTACGTCTACGCGCCCGAGGACATCCGCGCCCGCGCCCGTTCCTTCCTCGACGCCTTCTCGAGGCGCACCGACTCCTTCGAGGTTTTGTTCGCCAGTAAGGCAGCCCCGGTTACGGCGATCTATGAACTCTGCCGGGAGGCGGGACTCTCCGTTGACGTCGCCTCGGGCGGCGAGCTGCATATGGCGCTGCGCGCCGGCTTCGATCCGGAGCGGATCTTCATGCACGGCAACAACAAGACCGAGCGGGAGCTCCGCTACGCGTTCGAGTCCGGCGTCGGCTGCCTCGTGCTCGATTCCTTCGACGAGATCGCCCGGGCCGATGCGCTGCTCGATCGCCCTCAGCGCGTGCTGCTCAGACTTACCCCGGGGATCAAACCCTCGACCCACTCCCATATCCAGACCGGGCAGCTCGATTCAAAGTTCGGTTTCGGGCTTGCCGACGGACTTGCAGGCCGAGCGGTCGACGCGGTGGACAGCTCACGGAACCTGGAGCTCGTTGGCATCCACGCCCACATCGGCTCCCAGATCTTCGAGCTCGAGCCCTACCTGGAGGCGATCGAGGCGATGGCCGATTTCGCCCGCGACCTCGGCCCGGAGATCATCAATGTCGGTGGTGGTCTGGGGATCGCATATGCGGCCGAGGATCAGCCACCTTCGATCGACCGCTACGTCGACGTCAAGGTCGAGGGAATCCGGCGCCTGTTCGAGCGGGTTCCGAGGATCCTGATCGAGCCCGGGCGCTCGCTGGTCGGTAACGCCGGAGTGACGATCTACCGCCTTGGGACGGTCAAAGAGATCCCAGGCGTACGCACCTACGTCGCGGTCGACGGCGGCATGTCCGACAATCTCCGGCCGATGCTCTACGACGCCCGCTACGAGGCCTTGATCGCTGATCGCGCCGGCGCCGTCCCCGACCGCCGGGCTACCGTCGCCGGTATGCACTGCGAGTCCGGTGACGTGCTGGTTCGCGACGCGATGCTCGCCGACCCCACCGTTGGTGACGTACTTGTTACCCCGGCGACCGGCGCCTACGGTTATGCGATGGCGAACAACTACAACGGCGTCCCACGGCCGCCGGTGATCTTCTGCGAGGGCGGCCGAGCTGAACTCGTCGTGCGGCGGGAGAGCTGGGACGATCTGATGAGTCGCGATGTCTGAGGGCGCCAACGGCAGCAAGGTGGCGCGGATCGGCCTGCTCGGGCGGGGCACGGTCGGCAGCGCCTTCGCCGAGCTGATTGCCCAGCGGGGCAGCGCGGTCGAAGCGACCGCCGGCCGGCGACCGGAGATCAGCGGTGTGCTGCGTCGCAGCGAGGGGGACTTCGAGGAGATCCTCGCCGGCTCGGATCTGATCGTCGAGCTGATCGGCGGTATCGAGCCGGCCCGGGGCTACATGCTCGCCGCGATCGCCGCCGGCAAGCCCGTGGTCACCGCCAATAAGCAGCTCATCGCTCAGCATGGCGACGAGCTTTTCGCGGCGGCCCGGGAGGCCGGTGTCCAGCTCCGTTTCGAGGCCGCCGTCGCCGGCGCGATCCCGATCATCCGAGTTGTCCAGGAGAGCCTCGGCGCGCTCGAGATCGAGCGGATCTCTGGAATCGTCAACGGCACGACCAACTTCATTCTCAGCGAGATGGCGGCCACGGGAGCCGACTACGAGGAGGTGCTCGCCCGCGCCCAGGAGCTGGGATACGCGGAGGCCGATCCGACTGAGGACGTCAACGGCGCTGATGCCGCGGCGAAGATGGCGATCCTCGCCCGGCTCGCTTTCGATACCCCGGTCAGCCTCGGGAACGTCTCCTTCGAGGGGATCGAGGAGATCCGACCCGATGACATCGCCTACGCCAGCGAGCTCGGTCTTTCCCTGAAGCTACTCGGGGTCGCCGAGCGACACGGCGACGCGATCAGCGCCCGCGTCTTCCCCTGCTTCCTCTACGGAGGTCATCCCCTGGCCCCGGTCGAGGGTCCTTTCAATGCGATCACGGTTGAGGCGCCGTCGATTACCGAGATCACGATGTCGGGTCCCGGAGCGGGCGGGATCGAGACCGCCTCGGCGGTACTCGGCGACGTTGTCTCGATCCTCGCCGGTGATGCCCCCGTGCATCAGCCCGGCGAGCCCCTGAATATCCGCCGCGATCTCGACTCGTCCTTCTACCTGCACTTGGAGGTTGCCGATCGGCCCGGCGTGCTGGCCTCGATCGCGGAGGTGCTGGGGCGCAACGGCCTTTCGGTCAAGAGCGTCGTCCAGCGCGGGCTCGGTGATGAGGCTCGGCTGGTGATGATCCTCCACCGCGCGGCCGAGGCCAGCTTTTATGCGGCGGTCGATGAGATCGCCGGTCTCGAGTTCATGCGCGCCGCCCCGCGGGCGATCAGGGTGATCGAGAAGGAGTACGTCTAATGCGGAGCGGGGGTCCCACATGGCACCCGGTGTGATCGAGCGCTATCGCGATCGACTGCCGATCGCGGCGGGCGACCCCGTCGTCTCCTTGAACGAGGGCTCGACCCCGCTGATCCCAGCCCCGCGTCTGTCCGAGCGGCTCGGCATTACGGCCCACCTCAAATTCGAAGGGGCCAACCCGACCGGGTCATTCAAGGATCGGGGGATGACGGTGGCCGTCTCCCGCGCGGTCGCTGCCGGGGCCGAAGCCGTGATCTGCGCCTCGACCGGAAACACCGCGGCGAGCGCCGCCGCCTACGCCGCACGGGCCGGGTTGCGCGGCGCCGTGATCGTCCCCGAGGGGAAGATCGCGATCGGCAAGCTCGCCCAGGCGCTGATACACGGTGCTCGGGTGGTCGCGTTGCGGGGCAACTTCGACGACGCCCTGAGGGTCGTCCGGGAGCTCGCCTCGGCGCACCCGATCGAGCTGGTCAACTCCGTCAACCCGTTCAGGATCGAGGGCCAGAAGACCGCTGCCTTTGAGGTTTGCGACGAACTCGGCACGGCGCCCGACGCGCTCGCGATCCCGGTGGGCAATGCGGGCAATGTGACGGCCTGGTGGAAGGGCTTCGGAGAGTACGGTGAGGCGCCGATCCTCTACGGGTTCCAGGCTGAGGGAGCGGCGCCGCTGGTGCTTGGGGCACCCGTCGAGACGCCGGAGACCGTCGCCTCCGCGATCCGGATCGGCAATCCAGCCAGATGGGAGGAGGCGATGGGGGCCTTCACGGACTCGCGCGGGCGTGTGGCCGCCGTTTCCGACCGGCAGATCCTCGACGCCTACCATTTCCTTGCCACCGAGGAAGGGGTTTTCTGCGAGCCGGCCTCGGCCGCCTCGGTCGCGGGCCTGTTGACGCACGGCTTGCCGGTCGTCGAAGGCGCGGCGGCCCCCGAGAGCATCGTCTGTGTGCTCACCGGACACGGCCTCAAAGACCCAGACACGGCGCTCGGCAAGGCACCGGCCGTGATCGCTTGTGAGCCGACGACCACGGCCGTCGAGAAGATCGTCTTCGCGCCCTCCTAAGCGGGGCGCTCGGAGTGTGGCTAAGGTAGCGACGGGGGTATGGAGAACGATTCGTCAGGTGTTCAGCGGCCCCGCCTGGGTCTCCCCGGTGGGGTCCTCGTCGTCGGCTTCGACGCGTCGCTGAACGTCAGCAACATCAGCGCTGCCGACGGCGACTTTGCTGCGGGGATACTGGGCAAGCCTCTGGCGACGGCCCTCGCCGTCAGGGATGCCCAGGGACTGCAACGGGCCGCGGGGGATGCGCTCGGCGGCCGGCAATTGACCGTCAGGTGCGTGAGCCCGGGCGGCGCCGGGGAGCTGGTAATCCGCCTCGGGCCTGATCCCGGGATGCCGGGCTGCGGCCTGGCGGTCGCCCTTGAGTCAGGCGACGGCCCCGACGGCGTCGGTGAGTTCGGCCGGAGCCGAGCCGAGGAGTTCGAGCTGATCTCGATCGTGGCTCGGGAGCTGGCACGGAATACCCACCCCGACGAAGTCAAGATGAGCGTCTGCGAGATGGCGCTCTCGGTATGCGGGGCCGAGCGGGCGGTCCTCTTCGAGCCCGATGAATCCGGCCAGGTGCTGCGAGCGACGGCGGCGGCCGGAGTTGAGGCGGGCGAGGCCGAGCTGTCGATGAACGAGAACTCGACTCCGGTGATGGCCGTTCGCACCAACACTTCCCGCTTCACGGTCGATGCCGCTGCGGAGTCGGCGACCATCGCTCGCTTTCTGGAGAACGCGGGAGTGGCCTCTGCGCTCTGGCAGCCGGTCGCCCGCGGTCGCACCGTCCGGGGCGTCCTGATGCTCGGGTGGCGCCGACCACTGGAGCGGATCGATGATCGCTCCGCCCGTTTGCTCGAGGTGGTCTCGATCGAAGCCGCCGTCGCTCTTGACCGGGGCATGGCGTTTGGCCGGCTGATATCGATGGCGGCAACCGACCCGCTCACCGGACTGCCGAACCGGCGCACCTGGGAGGACGCGCTCAGGCGAGAGATGGCGCGGGCAGCCCGCGAAGGGACGCCGCTCGCGGTGTCGATGATCGACCTCGACGGGTTCAAGGCTTTCAACGACAGCCACGGTCATCCGGCCGGGGATCGAGTCCTGAGGCTGGTCGCCGACTTGTGGCGGCCGATCATCCGTGCGACCGATTCGCTCGGTCGCTTGGGTGGCGACGAGTTCGCGATCGTTTCCCCCAACTGCGACCCGCAGCGCGCAGTCGATCTGCTCGACCGACTGCGCGATGTCCCGAACGCACCGATGGCGTTCTGCTCCGGCGTCGTTGTCTGGGACGGCAACGAGGATCGCTCGGCGCTGATTGCGCGTGCCGATCGCGCGCTGTATGAGGCGAAGGCAGCCGGGCCCGCCACGACCCGCTTCGGCGGCTGAAGGCGGGCGGGCGCCGGCTCCGCCCTGCAACGTCTCGCCTCGGTTATGGGCCCCGGCCACGCCAAGGCCGTGGCCTAATGGCTAGGGACGCTGGCGCCGATAAAGCCTATGTCAGCCTGGTCTCCCGCGGCGGAAGGAGACGTGGGCGGGGGTCGTCGTTCTGCTGAAAGGAGCTGGTCGCTTGTCTTATGATTGCCGCGGAGTTCGAAACGAGGAGATGCGATGAAAGAGTTCACCTGCGGCTCGGTTGTACCGGGTTGCGATGCCCGATTCACCGGCGAGACCGAGGAGGAGATTCTGGCTCAGATTCCCGCCCACGCCGCCGAGGCTCACGGTATGACCGAGATTCCACCCGAAGTGGTCGAGCAGGTCAAAGCCAAGATCGCCGACACGGCCTAAGGGCACCAGATCTCATAGGGGCGGAGATGGGGGCCACTCTGGACGCGGTCCAGGGTGGAGGGGCGCGATGCTGACCACGGCGAGCGCCGCCGCCGCCGCGATTGCGGCAGCCCTGCTGATCTTCGTCCTGTTCTCACGTGCCCGGCTGCGTGAGCGCCGTTACCGAACGCTGCTCGACAACCTCCCGCAGACGTCGGTGATCCTGTTTGATCGTTCGCTCAGCCTCCGCCTCGTGGTCGGTCCCTCCTTGCGGAAGAGCGGTCTTGACCCCGATCGGATCGAGGGCCGTCGGCTGAAGGAGGTGGTTCCAGGTGTGCAGGGGGAGATCCTCAGCCGCCATTACGCAGCGGCGCTGCGCGGCGAGAGCCGCTCGCTGGAGTACACGTCGGTCCTCGACGGCAGGGACTACTGGGTCCGGGTGTTGCCCGTGAGGGAGGGGGAGGAGATCGTCGGTGGGATGGCAATCTCCCAGGACATCAGCGATCGCAAGCTTGTTGAGCAGGAGCGCGACCTGGCCGAAAGCCGCCGTCGGCTGATGATCGATGCGATGAGCCAGGCCTACGTGGCGATCGACTCGCAGGGACGGATCACCGACTGGAACGCAGGGGCGACGAAGACCTTTGGGTACAGCCGCGAGGAGGCGATCGACAGGCCGGCCACGCAGACGATCATTCCCCCCGAGGATCACGCCGAGTTCGACGCACTGATCGAGCGCATTGCTCGCCGCAAGCGACAGGGTCAGCACCTCGATCTTCGAACCGAACGGAACGCCCTGCACCAAGACGGACACACCTTCCCCGTCGAGCTTGCGGCGGCAACGATGGAGCATCGCGGCGAGGTCTTCCTACACGCCTTCATGCACGACATCACCGAGCGCAAACGTGCGGAGGCCACAACGCGGATCCATGCCGCCGATGTTGAGGCGATCTCGGAAGCGACCGGGGCGCTCGCGCGCAGCACCGTGCGCGACGAAGCGCGCACCTCGATCTGCCGCGCCGCGAAATCGATCGCGGGGGCGCAGGTTGCGATGCTCTTCGAGCCCGACGCCGACGGAGCCGGTTTGCGGGTCACCGCCGCCCTAGGGTCTGCGGTGGGCTCGGGACTGCTGTCGTTCGACGACAGCCCCTCCGGTGCGGTTCAAGCCTTCAAGACCAGGGCCATGCTGTTCATCTCCGACCTCGAGCGTGACCGCGGAGCGGACGAGTCGATGATCCACAACACGGGCATGGCTTCGGCCCTGTGGGTCCCCGTCCAGCTTGATGACAACTCCCTCGGAGTTATCGCGGTCGCCTGGAAGAGGCCGCACCCCGAGCTCTCCGACCGGGTCCGGCAGATGATGGGTCGGGTCGCCGTTGAGGCGGCGATTGCGATCGGGCGTACCGGGCTGCTCGACCGGCTCGCGTGGATGGCGATGACCGACGACCTCACCGGCCTGCCCAACCGCCGCGCCTGGGACCAGGAGCTGCGCCGCGAGTTGGCCCGGGCCCGGCGCGGGGGATCGCCTCTTACCGTGGCCATGGTCGACCTCGATTACTTCAAGGCATACAACGACAGGCTTGGTCATCAGGCCGGCGACCGCCTCCTGAGGGAGGCGGCCGAGGTCTGGCAGGATGCGCTGCGGGAGACCGACATGCTCGCCCGCTACGGCGGCGAGGAGTTCGCGGTCGCCTTGCCGAACTGCGATCAGGAAGCGGCGGCCGGCCTGATCGAGCGCCTCCGCGAGGAGACGCCATGGGGCGAGTCCTGTTCGGCCGGGCTGGCGACCTGGGATCGGCTGGAGAGTGCCGATCAGCTGGTTGGCCGCGCCGACCTTGCCCTCTACGCCGCCAAGCAGGCCGGCCGCAACCGCGCCGTCAGCGCCGGGATCATCGAGCGGGAATCAGCATCTAGCCCGGGACTCGGCACATAGGGGTCTTGATCGGTACGTCATCGGGGCCCACGCTGCCGATGTGGCGATCAGTGATCTTCGACCCGGGGGCGTTGGGACGTGGATGCTCGGCATCGTCGCCCCGCCCCGGTGTCTGGGATGTGGTGCGCTAGCCGGAGGCGGACTGCACGAACGGCTCTGCGGCCGCTGCCGGGTTGCCCTGTCCGCCGGCCCGCTCACGGCCGGCCCGCTCGAAGGGGTGGCGCAGGTGGTCGCAGCCGCCTTCTACAGCGGTCCGGCGGTGCGCCTGATCGCCGGGCTGAAGTCGGGCTCGACGCCCGCGGCGGCGGCGACGATGGCCGAGCTGCTCGCTGAGGCGCTGGCGCCGCCCCCGCCCGACTCGGTCCTGGTGCCCGTCGGGCCGGCGGCGAGCCGTCGGCTCCTCCGCGGCCTCGACCCGGCTCAGGAGCTGGCCCTGACGCTTGGGCAGCGTCTTGGGCTCCCCGTTCTGCCGCTGATCAGGCGGCTCGACCGCAGGCCCCAGCGCGGCCGCCGGCGTGAGGCGCGGCTCCACGATCCGCCGCGGTTCCAGGTTCTGGGCCCGCCGCCAATGCGAGCGCTGCTGGTCGATGACGTGCTGACGACCGGTGGCACCCTGCAGGCTTGCGCCGCAGCGCTCCGGGCAGCCGGCTCGGCCACGGTTTCGGCCGTCGTCTTCGCGCGCACCCCCCGACGAGGCCGACCTCTTCGACCAACAGCGTCGGAGGATTAGGATCAATCCAGGCGGCTAGGGGACGACGCTGCATGCGCGACGGAAGCAGCCCGTTGAGCGGCTGAGGAGCTGTCGCCGTAGCCCGACCAAGACCCCGCCCGCGTCGGCAAGCTCGCCCTGCAGGCTTAGTACGCTGAACGGATGGCCAAAGGTATAGGACTCATAGATCGCGCGCTGCGGATGGGGGAGAGCAAGCAGTTCCGTGAGTTCCACAAGCGGGTCGAAGCGATCAATCGCTACGAGCCTGAGATGGAGTTGCTCGACGACGCGGAGGTGCTCGCCGAGGCGGACAAGCTGCGGGAGCGGGCCGGCAACGGCGAGTCGCTCGATGACCTGCTTCCGGAGGCCTTCGCGCTCTGCCGGGAGGCCGCCAAGCGGACCCTGGGTCAACGCCACTACGACGTGCAGTTGATCGGCGGTCAGGTCCTGCACTCGGGCGCGATCGCGGAGATGAAGACGGGCGAGGGCAAGACGCTGACCGCAACCCTGGCTGTGTTCTTGAACACGCTCGCCGGCAAGAGCGTGCACGTCGTCACGGTCAACGACTATCTCGCCCGCCGCGACGCGGAGTGGATGAGCCCGATCTATCAAGCCCTCGGCGTCAAGGTCGGCGTGATCCAGGACACCGATCTGCCCGACTACGGAGACCGCCGCCACGCCGCCTATGCGGCCGACGTCACCTACGGAACCAACTCCGAGTTCGGCTTCGATTACCTGCGGGACAACATGGCCGCGTCGCTCGAGCAGTGCTTCCAGCGCGATCACAACTTCGCCGTCGTTGATGAGGTCGACAACATCCTCATCGACGAGGCGCGAACGCCTCTGATCATCTCTGGGGCCCCCGAGCAGGCCGCCGAGCTCTACCACACGTTCGCCCGCTTGGCCAAACAGATGACGGGCGCGGAGTCGAAGCCAAAGCTGAAGGCCCTGGGTGAATCCAAGGACACCTCTGAGGCCGACTACGACTACGAGTTCGACGAGAAACACAAGACCGTCGCGCCGACCGAGCGGGGGGTCGAGAAGGCGGAGAACTTCCTCGGCGTCGAGAACCTCTACCTCTCCGAGCACGGCACGCTCGTCAACCACCTGGTCCAATCACTGAAAGCCGAGTCGCTTTACCGGCGCGACAAGGACTACGCCGTCGTCGACGGCCAGGTGATGATCATCGACGAGTTCACCGGTCGGATCCTCGAGGGGCGCCGCTGGTCGGACGGCCTGCATCAAGCGGTCGAGGCGAAGGAGGGTGTCGCGCCGAAGGAGGAGAACCAGACTCTGGCGACGATCACCCTGCAGAACTACTTCCGCTTCTACGACAAGCTCAGCGGCATGACCGGCACGGCGCTGACCGAGGCAACCGAGTTCATGAAGATCTACAAGATGGCGGTCGTCGACATCCCGACCAACCAGGAGATGGTCCGCGAGGATCACAACGATCAGATCTACAAGACCAAAGACGGCAAGTGGAAGGCGGTCGTCGAGGAAATCGCCGAGCGCAACGAGACAGGCCAGCCGATCCTCGTCGGCACCGTCTCGGTCGAGGTCTCGGAGATGCTCTCCGAGCAGCTCAAACGCCGCGGCGTCAAGCACGTGGTCCTCAACGCAAAGCCCGAGTACGCCCAACGGGAGGGCGAGACTGTCGCCCTCGCGGGCCGCATCGGCGCGGTCACGATCGCGACCAACATGGCGGGCCGCGGCGTCGACATCAAGCTCGGCGGCGACCCTGAGCAGATGGCCCTGCATGAGTTGCACAAACTTGGGATCAAGGAGGACGATCCGAGCTGGGAGGAGGAGCTCGAGGCGCTGGCCAAGAGCCTCGATCCGAAGTGCAAGGAGGAGGGTGACAAGGTCCGCGAGGTTGGCGGCCTCTACATCTGTGGCACTGAGCGGCACGAGTCGCGCCGCATCGACAACCAGCTCCGCGGGCGGTCGGGGCGTCAGGGCGACCCCGGGGTGACCCGCTTCTTCCTCAGCGCCGAGGACGATCTTGTCCGCCTCTTCGCCGGCGATCGGATCTACCGGATACTCGACCGGCTCGGACCCGTCGATGAGGACGGCACCGAGTACCCGCTCGAGGCGAAGCTGCTGAGCAAACAGATCGAGTCGGCGCAGAAGAAGGTCGAGGAGCAGAACTTCCTCACCCGCAAACGAGTCCTCGAGTACGACGACGTGATGAACGAGCAGCGGCGGGTGGTCTACAAGTACCGCCGCGAGATCCTCGAGGGTCGCGACATGGGCGAGATCGCCCGCGAGCAGATCGAGGGCCTGATCCGTAACAAGGTCAGCGAGTACACCCAGTCGGACGTCT
>Ga0307379_10010221_pt1 | contig 12453 bp, 8 predicted proteins | sample UN2MG_FD_202237 | JGI IMG/M metagenome (GOLD analysis project Ga0307379, IMG submission 202237) | Soil microbial communities from Risofladan, Vaasa, Finland - UN-2 | ecosystem: Environmental > Terrestrial > Soil > Coastal area > Acid sulfate soil | place: Finland: Risofladan, Vaasa | collected... | reverse complement strand
GATGCGCTTGATGTGATTGATGCTGAGTCTTCAGAGGTTGACATGGCAGTCAGCAACGAGGCGACAGTTGATTAAGATTGGTAACGGTCGAATGACCAGTGAGCGCACCCCGGAGGAGATTGCGCGGTTGATACGGGAGGAGTTTCAGCATCTCTCGCCGGACGAGAGAAAAGCAGTACAGCTCTGTTTGCAAGAGATGCAGGACCCGGCTTTCAATCAACAGGAAGACCCGCCTATACGAATCATCGATGTCCTGGAGGAGGGTGAGTACATCCGCAAGCCAGTCGATATCGAGACTTTCGTGAAGGACCCGTACTACCTCGGCAAGACCAGTGACATGCTGTACCCGAAGCTCATGGGTGACATGGTGGAGCTATTCTCTGGTGGCTACGGGGAATGCATCATGACAGGCAGCATCGGTTTTGGTAAGTGCCTAGGATTAAACAGTTTTTTCACAGAAGGTGCTTCTGGGAGAAGAGTTTCAATCGGTGAAATGATCGGCGAAGAGCCGCTTGTTCCGTCGCTTAGCGAGGGTGAAATCAAGCACCAAAAAGCTTCCCGTGTTTGGAAGTCGGGTCGCAAGAAGTGTCTTCGGATGACGCTTAATTCAGGGCAATGGCTGGAGGTGAGTACAGATCATCCAGTGCTTACTCCTTCGGGGTATGTACCTATTTCTGACCTGAAGATTGGCGACTTCGTGGCTGCAGCAAGGACAATACCTGCTCCTGAAAGCCTTGCGGTAATCTCCGATGAATGCGTAAAAGCGGCTGCATGCCTGATTGCCGATGGATCAATGACGGCAACGAATTGCATGTACATCAAAGGCGACAAGAGGCTCTTTGACGATTTCAAAAAAGCAGTAAAGAAAGCCCCAGGGTTCTTGAGGTTTGGCCAGGAGGAATTCAAAAGGGGCGCATGGTACGTGAACTGCTGCGGAGTGCTTCCATGGGCGCGAACTCTTGGCATCGACTGCAAATCGAAAGACAAACGAGTTCCCGCCGGGTACTTCGGGTTATCCAATCGCCAGCTTGCCCTGTTCATCAATCGTCTGTTCACTAACGGAAGTGTCTACGTAGGCAAGCATCGCAAGATCGAACTGGGACTCGCAAGCGAAGGTTTGATTGACGATATTCAACACCTCTTGCGCCGATTCGGAATCGTTGCGAGGAAGTACTATCACGAAGCTTCGATAAAACAGGAAGATGGAACAAAGAATGTTTACGACTCCTGGCGACTAGATATCAGCGATGCGCCTATGCAGCTTCGATTCCTGGAGTTCATAGGACCCATCTTCGGCAAGGAGACAGAGTGTCATGAGCTACTGAAGGATGCCTCCTCTGTAAGGAGCAATCCGAACTGGGACGTTGTTCCAATTACGACAGAGGAGATAAGGGAGATACGTAAGGAGACCGGTCCGCACGACAGCAAGGAATGGGCAAGGAAGGCAGGTCTTTGCAAGGGTTCATACATGGGTAGGGACAAGTTTCGTCGCCTGTGTAAGGGCCTTGGTTATTCGGGTAAATATCGTAAGTTCGCCGACATGGATGTCGTCTGGGAGAAGATTGAGTCCATTGAGGATGCTGGTGTCCAGGATGTCTACGACCTGACGGTCCCAGAGACTCACAATGCTGTTGTGAATGGGATCATTGTTCACAACACATTCTTCGCATCCATAGCTGCATGCAGGGTTTTGTATGAGTTGTCATGTTTGCGGGACCCGCATCGCAGTTACGGTATTGCTCCTGGTTCGGATATTTCTTTTATTGTTTTATCAGTAAAAGAAGATTTGGCTATTAAAGTTGCGTTTACTAACATCGCTGCGAAAATTAAAGATAGTGATTATTTCAAGGAACATTTTCCTTTTAAGGCAGTGAAGAGGGAATTGTTGTTTCCTAGAGGGGTTATGGTTGCTGCGCGAGCGTCTACGGATAGCGCAGCGTTGGGTCTCAATGTTTTTGGTGGGTTTATCGATGAAGGTAACTTCATGCCTGACATGAAGCAGAAAGAGTCTATTGATAAGCGCATGGGCAACGTTAATCGGGCGAAGTTTCTTTACGACCAGCTACAGCGTCGTATGAAATCTCGCTTCATGAAGCATGGTAAACTGCCTGGCTTGATGATTGTTGTTTCGTCGAAGCAGACGAAGGATGACTTCACGGCACAACGCATCAAGGAAGCAAAGGACGACCCGGGTGTATTTGTGCGTGATTATTGCTTAACCGGAGACACGAAGGTTCCGTTGCTGGATGGTCGTATTCTCACGATGAAAGAATTGGTTGCCAAATATGGTGGTGCCGATGATTCGTTCTGGCTGTATTCGGTGGATGCGAGAAAAAGGACCGTGGTTCCTGGTCGTGCTCATAGCCCGAGGCTGACAGCGCGTCGAGAGGCGGTGTTGAACATTGGCTTGGACAACGGAAGTGTTGTCAGGGCCACCGCTTCACATCCGTTTATGCTGCGGGATGGTAGCTATCGTCGTGCTGGCGAGTTGTCTTTAGGTGACAGCTTGATGCCGCTATATAGACGTCTTGACAAGAAAGGGTATGAAGAGATCGCCCAGCCCGGCTGGGATTGCCGATGGCAGAAGACTCATCACATGGCGGCTCGCTTCAAGTATGGAAGGTGGCCAAAACGTGGGGACGATGGTTTGCCAATTATTGTCCATCATATGGATCATGATAAGAGAAACAATATTCCGGAGAATTTAGTTTGGTGGGAGTGGACACAGCATCAGGAGCATCATTCTCAGAACATGGATGTGCTGCTGGAATATGTGCGGAGTGATAAGCATCGTGCATTTGCTTCTGAGCACATGAAGAAGCTCCACGCTGATCCAGAATTTGCTGAAGAGCGGAATAGGCGCGGAGCTGAGGCATTAAATATACTTTGGAATGATCCGGAATTTAGGAAGAAACAGGCTGCAGCGGCAAGCAAGACATTGTCTGAGTGGCATGCGTCGCCGGAGTCTATAGAATTGCAGCGTGTTAACAGTCTTAAGCGCTGGGACAAGAGTCGCAAGGTTACGATGGGCGCTGTCGTTGACGGCGCAGAGCGCGGTTTACTATTAAGAGAGTTGGCAGGAGAGATTGGATGCTGCCAATCGGCCATATGTGTAGCCTTGAAGCGCAATGGATATCCTCTTTACTCTGAGTTAAGAAAATATCCTGAGAGAGCGCCGAACAATCACACTGTTGTGTCTGTCGAGGATGGAGGCGTTGAGGATGTGTACGATCTGACAGTTGATGGATATAGTAATTTTGCCTTGGATGCAGGAGTGTTTGTTCACAACAGCACCTGGGACGTAAAGGAAGGGGCTTTCTCTGGTGAGAGATTTCCAGTCTTAGTTGGAAACGACATGGTTCAGTCGAAGATTCTTACCCAGGAGGAGGCTGATGTTATGCGGCCTGCTCTCCAGGATGGGTTAATTATTGTCGATGTTCCAGAGGAATATCGCAGTGATTTTACTAATGATTTAGACGGATCAATAAGAGATGTCGCTGGAATCGCAACAGTGTCTATATCTCCATTCCTGCAGCAGCGGGACAAAATTATAGAGTGCATCGATCCAAACCGTGATCATCCGTTCTCTAAAGAGTCATGGGTCCACGGAGACGGTGGCTCTGTCTCTTGGCCGAAGATTGCCCACCAAGTGCAAATGCGGGATGGGGCAGAATTGTTCCAGTCCTGGCAGCCGTTGTTTTATCCAGGTGCGTCGAGACATGTCCATATCGATCCGTCGCTGAATACTGACTCAACAGGGTTCGCAATGGGCTGCGTGACTGGGTACAAACATGTAACCAGGAGAGATAGAGAAACGCAGGAGCAATACACAGAGTCTGCCCCAATTATTTGGGTAGATTTTTTGCTTCGGATTTCACCGCCAGTAGGTGGTGAAATTGACCATGGGGAAGTTCGAAGCCTGGTCTATAAGTTTCAAGGCCATGGATTTATGGTCAGTTTGATAACGATGGATCAATTCAATTCGTCCTCTTCGCTTCAAAAGTTTGCGACCAAGGGGATTACGGCTGAAAGAATGTCTGTTGACAAGCCGATGGATGCCTATGACACCCTCAAGGAAGCAATCTATGAGGGTCGGGTTCATTTTTATGGGTATGAACCGCTCCTAGAGGAGTTGCGGACTATCCAGAAGGACCATGCAAGGAACAAAGTCGACCACCCAAAGACTGGCTGTTTTGTCGGAGAGACAAGGATTCCATTGCTGGATGGGACGCATCCTCAGATATCAGAGCTTGTAGGCAAAGAGGTTTGGGTTTATTCGTCCCGGGAAGATGGGTCTATAGTGCCGGGCAAGGCACGTGGCAGATGCACGAAGAATGTCGACGAGCTTGTCGATGTTGTTCTTGATTCTGGTGCGGTTGAGCGCTGCACTCCGGAGCATTTGTGGAGATTGCGAGACGGTTCATACAAGGAAGCCAAGGATTTGCGTCCTGGCATAGATCGTCTGATGCCAATAAACAGACAGTGGCCAGTCAATGGTGGCTATGAGCATGTGTCTGGGGTCACACGGAAGAAGCATCTTACTCATAGGTTTGTAATGGAGTATTTCAATGGCATTGTCCCGGATGGGAGCATTGTTCACCATATCAATGGGGCCAAGACAGATAACCGCCCAGAGAACCTAGAGATCGTAAGCAAGAACTATCACGCCTTTGAGCATACGAGTAATCGCCATGCTTCAGACCCTGGGTACAGAGAAAAGGTGCGGGAGGGGCTGCAGCGGTTCAACGAGAGCGACGAAGGAAGAAGGAAGCACAGCCTGGCGCTTAGTCGGACAATGGCGAACTTGAGTAAGGAAGACTATCTGGCACGTGCCAGGAAGAAAGCGGCGTTCAGAAGCGACGTTACGCTTGCAAGCCTGGAGCAGTTTGCCTTCGATCCAGAAGCAGTGAATGCCAATGCTGCAGCACGTATCATTGGATGCGGGCGCAATGTTGTCGTGAGAGTTCTGAGAGAGAATGGATTCTCTACTTGGGGTGATTTTCTTGAATCCGACCATGGGCCTAACCACAAAGTCAGGGCCGTGATTCCCGTGAAGCTGTCAGAACCTGTTCCGGTATTTGACCTTGAGGTAGATGAGCACAGTAATTTTGCGTTGTGTTCAGGGGTCTTTGTTCATAACAGCAAAGATCTTGCTGATAGTCTTGCCGGTATCGTGTTTACACTGACAACCCGTTACCACGGTCCCCCAATGGGTATACTAAAGGGGTTGTCAAAGTCTGCAGATTCTGAATCTGATGGACAGCAAGATATAGTGGCAGACGATATGATGCTACCGTTCCTTACCGGGTAGAGAAACTATGGATATCGAAAAGTTATCAAAGCTGATTCCCACAATGGAACATCGCAAAAAGGACAAGAAGCGGAAAAAACGCCGCAACCAACCCTATCGGTTCATTTCCTCCTTTCCAGTGATGTTTCCAGCAAGCATGGGTACGCCCAGAACCTACGAGATGGGGACCGCTAATGGGGACGGGGGCGATGCTGGGGCTGGGGACGCTGGGGCTGGAATGGGCGAGAGCAATGACTTTGCTGTAAGGCCGTCACGGGCTCGCGTTATCCATGAGGCAAAGAAGGCGATGGGCCTGCTTGAATTTGACTCTCACAGTAATAGTTCTAAGCCAGATCCAAGCTGGGGTGGATATTCTTTCCCTTCGTTTGGTGCAGTAAAGATGCGACAGGGTGGACCAACACTTGGCGGCCCAGGATTTCAGCACGATGGTGAGGGCGAGGCTGGCGGTGGTATTTACGATTATAAAAAGTCCCCAGGCATAGGTTTTCGGTCAGAAGCCGGCTGGAGAATCTGGAGGTCGGCATTGGAAGTAATGGACCGGGACGCTACCAGTACGAAGCAGCAAATCCTGTTTAAGGCTCTTGATCGGGCAGGGATTAGACGGGGTGAAATAGACCCTGCAGAGCTTCACTTGGTTGAGATGGGAATTGAGTGGTACCTGACTGATCCTGGATCGTTAGCAGCAAAACGAACAGGCAACGCCGGCCCCGGCGGAACCGGATACATGAACCCAGCAGGCGCTCCGTAATGAGAGTGCGAGGTGAGCCAGTGGGCGACCCGGACGGAGTGCTCGGGGAAGCACCAGAAACAGAATTTGCATTTCTGCTCGTACCCATGGCCACATACGAAATCGCCATGCAGGCAGCCAGGAAAGAGAACATCTCAGTGGCTGATGTTTTTCAGAAGGCTCTGCTAGGGTATCTCCGTAACGTCTTTGAAGTAGACAATGACGCCGAAGAAGAACACCGAGGACCGAACAGACCGGAACCAGCTATCGTTCTGCGGAAACGAAGACCCTAAAAAAGGAGACTTGTTATGGTTAGTACTATTCTAGAAAATATTATTCCTGTTTTATTTACGGTACTTACCCCGGTCCTGTTGGTGATTGTGCACGGCCTTCTCAGGAAGGTTGCAAAGAAGTGGGATTTGCAAGTCGCCCTTGTCTATGAAGACAAAATTGATGACATGATCTTAAAAGGAGTCAAAGCCGCTCAACAGAAGAGTATCAACGCAGTGAAATCCGGCAAAGAAAAGACCTCCGGCGAAGAGAAGCTTGATATGGTTATGAAATTCGTCAACGCTCAGCTCGCTGCACACAAGTTGCCAGAAAAAGCATCGTCAGAACTGGCTATGCTCGTTGAAGCTAAAATCTTCGATGAGAAGACCAAGACAACGCCAACGCTGGTTGCAGAATAGAGACTGGCACGTAAGGGACCAATATAATGGCAACTATAACTCCTGCATTTCCGTCTCCGTTTCCAGAAAATCGTAGGTCCATTCGCTTCTATGCGACCGGAACCACTACCGGAGCTTTCGCTGGTAACCAGTTCGCCTTTGAGCGAGCTGGTGTGACTCCCTCTGACCAAGGATGGTCGACTGCAATTCGTGTCAGAGCTGTCGCAGGAGATGTCGAAATTTCATTCGACGGTGTGAACGTTCATGGCTTCATTCCCTCAGGAGAAGCACAGGTCTATTGGGACCGATACGAAGGCGGTATCTCAATCAGAACATCCGCAGGCACCCCGACCTTTTATATTGAAGCCTGGTAGTGTAGGGTCGGCTTACCGATGAGTGCCGACGAACTAGCCGAAAAGAATCTAATTCCAGAAGTTCGCGTTTCTTCAGGGATAATAAATATTGTTGAAGATAATCAACATGTTGTCGGTAACAGTTCTTCTGGATATCTGTCTGAATTTTTTGTTAACAAATACCTCACAAAAGAGGCGATTGCTCTGATGAAAGATTCAGAAACAAACCGGATCGACGAGAAAAAACAGTCCGGTCCAACCCCTGCCGACTTCGGAGAACATCTGCCAATTCCACTGGATGCCATCTGCGCCAGCGTCGTCGTCTCAGACAAAACAGAACTAGATACCGATCTAGATCCAATCGTCGAAGAGATACTAGACAATGTCCTGAAAGGGGTAGAAGAATGACCCGGAAGAGAATGTTGCGCCCTATCCGTCGCTGTAAAGACGGATGCTTACCATAGCCGAATATGTTTTAATGTATTCGGCTATTAAAACTACCCGTTATGATTCTACTAATAATTTTTCTCCTTTCAAGTTACGGTGTTACCAACATCATAACGAGCGGGAAGATATTCGAGCCACTGCGCAAATATTTGCGTGAAGCACCGATTCTTGGTTATTGGATTAAGTGTCCGATGTGTATGGGCGTTCCAGTCGGGATTGGAATCTGTGCACTTGGATTTTGGCCAGACCCAGTCATCGACTGGTGGAAAAACTGGATAGCTGCAGGCGCTGCCTCAAGTGGATGGTGTTGGATGGTGAGAGTCCGTCTGCACAGCATGGGTGAAGACACCCTTTGATGAATCGTTAAGGACAAAGTTATGGGTTTTTGGGGTGATGTCGGCGGTCGCGTCCGCAACTTAATGAGCTTCGACAAGGAGCGGGTAGTTCTCAACCTGGCAAAAGGTGGGACCGCTTCAGGCTATCCGCAAACAGGTTTCGACCTGCTCCAAGCCTATGGCTACGATGTTCTAAGCGATTACCTCAAGCTTGAACACGACCTTATGAGTCGCTATGTGGACTACGAAGAGCAGGACGATTATCCGGAGTTGTCCTGCCTGGGCGCTGATTCAAGAGTGTTCACCCTAGAGCATGGCTGGGAGAGGATCGAGGATCTGGCGCAGAGAGGCGGAGAATTCCACGTCCTTGCATACGACAAGGAGACCAAATCCCTTACTCCCGCTCTGGCTTGCAATGCACGTAAGACTGGCTCCAGCGGGCACTCTAAGCCGATGGTCCGTATTGTCTTCGACAATGGACAATCGATCACTTGCACAGCCGACCATCTCTTCTTCACCAAGGATGAGCGCTGGATAGAGGCCGGTTCGCTGAATCCAGGGCAGCGCCTTATGCCAGGAGTGGTTCGGATGAGAAGTCTGAACACTGATTCCTCTGAGGATTACTGGCAGGTTCATCAGCCCAATTCGGACTCTGAATCCAGGTCTTCAGACGGCAAGCGGTGGACATGGATTCACAGGCTGGTAGGGGAGAAATTTCTCGGCGCAGGTAAGGGAGATGTTGTCCATCACCGGGATGAAAATTCCTTGAACAATGCACCAGGGAATCTGAGCGTAGAAGACCGTGCGAGTCATGCGTCACAACATATTGCACGTATAGACAATTCTCACTTCTTTCCAGAGTGGACTCCTAAGCGCCGCGCCGAAACCTCAAAGAGGATGCTTGGGAATTCCTACAAGACAGGCAAGAAGGACTCCGAAGAGACTAAACAGAGGAAGTCTGATTCAGCCAAGCAGAAGAAGTTATCGACAGAGCATAAGCAGAGGATCGGTGACGCCCATCGAATCAAATTGACACGGGAGCAGGTAGAGGCTGCTTACGAGTCAACAAATACCGTTGCAGAAATGGCCATGAAGCTTGATGTCTCGTGGAGCACTGCGCGACGTAATTTAGATCGATTCGATCTCATCGAAGATGACAACAATCATCGCGTCATCAGAGTGGAATATCTTGGGGAAAGGGATGAGATATTTGACCTGGAAGTACCTGATTATCATAACTTTGTATGCGATGGAGTGGTCGTACACAATAGCGCAATAGACATTTATGCCGATGACGCTACGCAAGTCGATGCACTGAAAAACCGTACAGTATGGGTCGATTCTCCAGACCAGACAGTCCAGACCATCCTCGAAGACCTGTTCCATCGTCGTCTCCGTATCGACGAGGAAATATGGGAGATGGCGAGAACCTTGGTCAAGTACGGAAACGACTATGAAGAATTGCTCGTCACTGGGGACGGAGTTGTAGGGCTCAACTTTTTGCCCCCACCGACCATGCGTCGCATCGAGGGCAGACGTGGTGAACTCTTTGGATTTGTTCAGGATTTTAAAGGGCGGTTCGGCTACTCGCCCGACGAATTCAAACAGCTCCTGACCCAACGTTTAGCTGGTGCAAACCAGGCTCATGAGAAGTATGCGGCCCTGGAGGATTGGGAGGTCGCGCACCTGAGACTCAGAAGTAAGCACAGGCGCTCGATATACGGATATAGTGTCCTCGAAAGTTCGCGCTGGATATGGAAGCGACTGATGCTCCTCGAAGATGCGGCCATGGTCTATAGGCTGCAGAGAGCACCACAGAGGTATGCCTTCTATATCGACGTCGGTGATTTGCCACCTAAGGAAGCGTTTGCGTTCTTGCACAAAGTTCGACAACAGTACAAGAAGACTAAGTTCTACAACCCCACTACGGGTAAGTTAGATCTAAAATTTAATCCTTTGTCACAGGACGACGATTTTTTTGTGCCCGTAAGAAAAGGGGTACAGCAGACCAAGATTGAAGTCGTTGGCTCTCCATCGTGGCAGCACATGGAGGACATTGAGTACTTCAAGCTAAAGCTGTATGCGGCAATTAAAGTACCGAAGGTCTACCTCGGCTCAGAGGCACCAAGAGCAAAGGGCGTGCTTTGTCTGACAGGGGACACGAGGGTGCCGCTTTTAGATGGTCGTACGGTGACTTTGAAAGATTTGACGGAGGAGCAAGGTCCCGATGGCACTTTCTATGTTTACTCCTGTGACAAGGACGGGAACATAGTTCCAGGCGAAGCTGTTGGCTGCCAGATGACACGTCCCAATGCTGAGGTATGGGAGGTCGAGTTAGACGACGGGAGCAAGGTTCGCGGTACGCCAGACCATCCGTTCATGATGCGAGATGGTAGTTATCGTGAATTGTCTGAGCTGAAATCGGGCGATTCTCTTATGCCGCTTTATCGCAAATTGTCTAGGGGCAGGGGCAGGGGCGAGAAGCTTGACAGTTACGAGATGGTTCAGCATCCATCTACGGAGGAGTACGAGTATACGCACCAGGCTGTGAGCCGTTCGCAGTGGGGCGACGGTTGGTACACCGGAGGTGGCGAGCAGTGCGTCTGTCATCATGCTTCTTTTGACAAGATGAACAACGATCCGCGCTTTTTGAGGCGGATGACGAAGGAAGACCACTTCCAGCTGCATGCTGAACATGCAGAGAAGACCCTGCAGCGTCCAGATGTTGTCGAGGCAAGGAGGCGTGGGGTTAAGGCTTGGACGGACACAGAGCGCTGCAAGGAGCTTGCGAAGGCGAACCTTTTGGCGGCTCAGCCGAAGGTCGACGCCTGGAGACGGTCAGATGAACATCGTTTTCTCAAGTCTGAGCAGATGACTCGCCAGTGGGCGGATGAAGATTCATCGATATTGGCTGCTCATACGACGGACGAGTTCCGGTCACACATGAGCGATGTTGCGAAGCAGAATTGGAGCGATCCGGAATATCGCGAGCAGCGCGAAGGCGAGAATAATGGTCGCTGGAGGCACGACGTCGACTTGCAACATCTCATTGAGACTGCGGACAGCTATCGATGTCGTAATCGGGATGAGCTGATTAAGTGGTCCAAGTGTTCATGGTCTCTAATTGCGCGAATTTTTAAGCAAAACGGTACTTCGTACAGGGAATTCGCTGTTGAACATATGGTTGGCGGCTATAAGCTTTGCGCAGCCGGCGTTGGTCCTGTCGTGACTCCTGAGGTGACAGCAGGGGTTCAGCCAAGAAATCACTCTGTGGTTTCTGTGAAATTCGTTGGCTACGAGGATTGCTACGACATCACAGTCAAGGAGCATCATAACTTTGCTGTGGCAGCATCTGAACAAAGTGGTGTTTTCGTTCACAATTCGCAAGAAGACGTCAGATTTGCCAGAACTGTCCTTCGGATACAGCGCGAATTGAGGAATGGGCTGAAAAAGATAGCCAGAGTCCATTTAGCGTCGCTTGGAATCAACCCTTCTGCGGTTGATTACGAAGTTTACATGACGGTTCCCAGCGCGATTTTCGAGCTGGCGCAGCTGGAGGTTCGCAATGCGAGGGCTGATTTTGCCGGCAGAATGAGCCAATTTGTATCTTTGCATTGGATTCTTCAGAAGGTTTTTGGTCTTTCTGACACGGAGATTGAGTTCATCATCGGTCAGCGGCACGAGGAGGCGTTGGCTGACGCAGAGATTCAGGCCAAGTCGATGGGGCTCCAAATGGACGTTCAGAACCAGGCAACGGCTCAGGCTGGGGCAACTCAGATGCAGCAGCAGCAGCAGATGGCCCAGGCCCAGGGGGGTCAGCCAGCAGCGGCTCCTAGCAAGCAGCAGTCAGAGGATGCGAGAAATTATTTGCGGACGATGGGTTCGTTGTCCCGCATGTGGCCACAAATAAGACAGCATCATGGTTTCAAGCCAATTACTGAGCAAGAATTGTTTAATGGGAACCGGGAACACGAGAAGCGTGTAGAGGATAATTTAGAAAAAATAATGGACCAATTCCCGGACATGGGTGCTCGTTTGAATGAGTTGGGGCATCTAATTAAAGAGCTATCACAGCACAGTAAATAAAATCGATTACCTCATAATGTTCTGTTGGTTAGGTTGACAGCCGTTTTTATATGACTCTAGTATCTCCTCAGTGATGGGGAATGCTCATGCAGTCAATAACCTTCCTTTCTTGAGGGAGAAAATGGTCCCTCTTGACGAGCTACAGAAGCTTGTCGAGGGATCTTATGAGCAGTCTGTCGCTCTCGTAGAGAGAGCGATTAAGGCTAATCATCATCTTTTCATAGAGAGTGGGGCTGGCAACAATGTTTCGTTGTTGGCGACGTTCACTGACCATGCGGTTGTGGCTACGACTGCGGGCAGATACTATGAAGTTAGCGTTAAGCACATGGACGGTGATGCCATATGCGAAGACGTGAGGGAGCTGGACGTCACGGTAGTAGACCAGTCGAATGCTGCCGAGTACGTACGGGATTTCACGTACAGCGCTGTGGATGCACTTCTTGGTGAGGACATGGAGCTGGCCCGGGACAGGGTTTTGGCATTAGCTTCCTTACAGGAAGAGAAGCATGACCAGGTAGACGGTCGC
>Ga0307379_10010219_pt1 | contig 12456 bp, 7 predicted proteins | sample UN2MG_FD_202237 | JGI IMG/M metagenome (GOLD analysis project Ga0307379, IMG submission 202237) | Soil microbial communities from Risofladan, Vaasa, Finland - UN-2 | ecosystem: Environmental > Terrestrial > Soil > Coastal area > Acid sulfate soil | place: Finland: Risofladan, Vaasa | collected... | reverse complement strand
CATGATCATGAACCCCAGCGCCGCCGTCTTGAGGTCGCCCGCCTGACCGCCCGCCCTGCCCGCCGAAATCCAAGAAAGCGACGCAAACAGCGTCGCCACAGTAACCAACACCGCCGCTACGTTTGTCACATTGCCGAGCCGGATTCTCATTCTTTCGCCCTCCTGCAGAAGCATTGAGCTAGTCCCGCATTATCAGGTTGGATAGCAGCCTAGACCAGGAACGTCGCCCGGTCAACCCCGGATGCTCGAACCCGCGCCGTTCACCATCCAGATGGTGGCCGTTGCCTACAAATACCAACAAAAACTCAACATTTCCTCAGTTGCCCGCACAATGTGTTCATGATAGGATCTTCTAGTTAAGAACAGGACCCGTTGTAGAGCGTTCCAAGGCAGAGTGCGAGGCGATCACAGATTGTGATCACCATTGAAGGAGGATCGTGAGAAAGCCAGATCTTGTCCCAGCCGAGTACGTCGAGAGAAGGATACTTGAGCTTCGGGGCATGAACGTCATCATCGGGCCTGATCTGGCCGAACTCTACGGTGTTACATCTCGTAGGCTCAACGAGCAGATCCGGCGCAACAGGGAGCGCTTCCCTGAAGACTTCGTCTTCCAGCTGACGCAGGAAGAGAAGGAAGAGGTGGTCGCAAAATGCGACCACCTTGCCAATCTCCGTTTCTCACCGCACCTTCCGCTTGCCTTCACCGAGCACGGCGCGATCATGGCGGCGAATGTTCTCAACTCACAACGTGCCATTGAGATGAGTGTGTTCATCGTTCGCGCCTTCTTGAGGCTGCGCGCGATGATCTCCTCTCAAGTGGAGATGCTGCGCAAGCTGGAAGAGCTAGAAGAGAGAGTCGGAGAGCATGACGAAGCAATCCGGTCGATTATCGAGGCAATCCGTCAGCTGGTGACTCCGCCGCAGCGAACCCCCAGGATTGGCTTCGAAGCGGGAGCTGAGGAGGAATGACCACTCCGGAAGAACGCACACGAGAGAACATCGATGTCAAGCTGGCAAGCGCCGTCGCTGGGGGCGGCTGCCGACATAAGCCGGTTAGCTAACGTCGCACGCCTGTCTGCCCTACCAATGCGACAGGCAGGCAAGGTGCGACGCTACAAAGCCAACATGAAGCCGTAGCGTTGGGACCCGTGCCCGACGCTAGAGGACTGACCGGGAACTACACCAAGAGTACGGATCCCTCCTCAGTTGCCCGCACAATGCGATTGGGATAGGATCTTCTAGTCAAGAACAGGACTCGTTGTAGAGCAGTCCAAGGCGAAGTGCGAGGCTATCGCAATCTGCGACCACCTCATCTTGAGGTCACAGATTGTGACCTCAGGCAAAAGGGAGCATGGCAAAGAAGGACAACGGCGCGACGCTGGGGTTTGAAGAGACGCTGTGGCAGGCCGCGGACAAGATGTGCGGTCCCAAGGAGTAGAGAATGGATCAAGCACAGCACAACATGATCGCCAACTTCATCTGGAATGTGGCGGACGACGTACTGCGTGACCTCTATGTTCGTGGAAAGTACCGCGACGTCATTCTGCCGATGACGGTGCTTCGTCGACTTGATGTGGTGCTGGAACCGACCAAGCAAGCCGTGCTTGACATGAAGGCTTCGCTGGACACGGCGGGGATTACGAATCAGGATATGGCGCTTCGTCAGGCGGCGGGCCAGGATTTCTACAACACCTCGAAGTTCACGTTGCGTGACCTCCGTGCGCGGGCCAGCCAGCAGCAACTGAAGGCCGACTTCGAGGCGTACCTTGACGGCTTCTCGCCCAACGTGCAGGAGATCCTCGACAACTTTGACTTCCGTCATCAGATTCCGCGCCTGTCGAAGGCCGACGCCTTGGGAACCCTCATCGAGAAGTTCCTCGATTCGTCGATCAATCTGTCGCCCGAACCCATCCGCTCGGCCGATGGCGAGATCCGCCAGCCGGGGCTCGATAACCATGCAATGGGCACGATCTTCGAGGAGCTGGTCCGGCGCTTCAACGAGGAGAACAACGAGGAGGCCGGCGAGCACTGGACGCCGCGTGATGCCGTCAAGCTGATGGCGAAGCTCATCTTCCTTCCCATTGCCGACAAGATCGAATCGGGAACGTATCTCCTCTACGACGGCGCCTGCGGAACCGGCGGCATGCTCACGGTCGCGGAGGAAACGCTTCAGCAGTTGGCCAAGGAGCACGGGAAAGAAGTGGCCACCCATCTGTACGGCCAGGAGATCAACCCGGAGACGTACGCTATCTGCAAGGCAGACCTTCTGCTCAAGGGTGAGGGGGATGCGGCCGACAACATCATCGGTGGCCCGGAATACTCGACACTCTCCAACGACGCTTTCCGCGCGCGGGAATTCGACTTCATGCTCTCCAATCCGCCCTATGGGAAGAGCTGGAAGAGCGATCTTGAGCGGATGGGCGGCAAGAAGGGAATGACCGATCCTCGGTTCAAGATCACCCATGCCGGAGATCCGGAATACTCACTAGTCACGCGATCGAGCGACGGCCAGATGCTGTTCCTCGCCAACATGCTCTCCAAGATGAAGCACGAGACGTCGCTCGGCAGCCGTATCGCCGAGGTCCACAACGGCAGTTCGCTGTTCACCGGAGATGCAGGCCAAGGAGAGAGCAACATCCGCCGTTGGATCATCGAGAACGACTGGCTGGAAGCCATCGTCGCGCTGCCGCTCAACATGTTCTACAACACCGGCATTGCCACCTACATCTGGGTGGTGAGCAACCGCAAGCCCGAGCACCGGCGTGGCAAGGTCCAGCTGATCGATGCGACGCAGTGGTACAAGCCGCTTCGCAAGAACCTCGGCAAGAAGAATTGCGAGCTGTCGGACGAAGACATTCAGCGCATCTGCGAGGTGTTCCTCACCTTCGAGGAGACCGAGCAGTCAAAGATCTTCCCCAACGCCGCCTTCGGTTACTGGAAGGTGACCGTCGAGAGGCCGCTGCGGCTTGTGGGAGCAGGCCAAAGCCGGGCGTATAAGCCAGCCGACATCAAGCGGCTCAAGGAGACCGCCGAACGCAGCGAAGATGCGCCGCCGATCATCAAGAAGATCCACAAGAAGGGCACCACGCCTGATCCGCTACGAGGCCTCTTTGAAACGACCATCGACGGGAAGCACGTCGTGGTTGAATACGAGCCGGACTCTGATTTGCGCGACACCGAGCAGATTGCGCTCTTGGAAGAAGCCGGCCTGTCTGCGTCCGAAGGACAGGCAGGCATCGAGACCTTCATCCGACGCGAGGTCCTGCCCTATGCGCCGGATGCTTGGTACGTCGCTGACAGCGTGAAAATCGGCCACGAGATCAGCTTCACTCGTTACTTCTACAAGCCGCAGTCCATGCGCAGCCTGGAAGAGATCCGTGCGGACATCCTTGCTGTTGAGAAGGAAACCGAAGGGTTGCTGGATGAGATTCTCGAAAAGGGAAAGGCGGCATGATGTCAATCGAATGGCCCTTCCCCGGATCCCGTTGGTGGAAGTTCGACTTCCATACACACACTCCGAAGTCAACTGATACAGCATGGTTCAATCAGAATCAGAACCTGTCACCAGAAGACTGGCTGCTTCGATATATGGCTGCTGGCATCGATTGTATCGCTGTGACTGACCACAACAGCGGGGAGTGGGTCTCTCTTCTTAAAGATACCTACAAGGAGCTGAAGGCAAACGCAGAGACTGGTCCGCTTGACTCTGGATTTCGGGAGTTGGCAATCTTCCCGGGAGTGGAGTTGTCAGTGCAGGGTGGTATCCACATGCTCGCGATCTTGGATCCCTCCGCCACAACAGGTGACATCGATACCCTCCTGGGTCGAGTTGATTACCAGGGTGCGAAGGGTAATAGCGACGGGGTTACCGGCAAGGGAGTGGCTGAAGTCATCAGGGCCATTCTGGATTCCGACGGCATTCCGATTCCCGCTCACGCGGATGAGGACAAGGGCCTATTAATGGTGCATCCAGGGAGCCGAGCATGTGGCCACGATGCCAACACTGTGCTGCAAGCCCTCGCACTTGACCAGCTCCTTGCAGTGGAATGGGTGGATGAGAGTAATGAATTGCCCGAATGTACTGAGAAACAGGCCGAGGGTCTGGCACACGTCTTGGGTACCGACTGCCACAACTTCCAGGGCAGTAATGTGCCGGGCAGTCGCTTCACATGGGTGAAGATGGCCAGCCCGACCTTGGAGGGTCTCCGCCTCGCACTTCTAGACGGAAATCGTGTATCCATACTTCGTAGTGACGATGCTTCGCTCGATCCATTGCGGCTTCCTGCTCACATGATTAGCGCCATCGAAATCGAGAAGGCCCGCTATGTAGGCAATGATGCCGCTGAGCGGCTTGCTTTCTCGCCCTACTTCAATGCCCTGATTGGCGGACGTGGTACGGGCAAGTCGACACTTGTCCACGCATTGCGTCTGGCGCTCAATCGGACAGACGAACTGGCCCTGCTTGATGACCCGCGAGAGCAACTCAAGAGTTTCTGTCGGATTGCTGGCACCCGCGGTGACGCGGGAGCACTTCGACAGGAAACAGAGATGCGCCTTGATTGGCGTCATGACGATCAGTTCTATCGTCTTCGCTGGTGCGCGTCCAACCAGAGTGTCACCGTGGAGGAATTTGTCGATGGGCAGTGGCTGCTCTCCGACAGTCAGGCAACTCCAGCAAGCCGTTTCCCAGTTCAAATCTTCTCGCAAGGGCAGATTGCCGCCATGGCAGGCGAAGGAAGACAAGCGCTCCTGGATGTTGTGGACGAAGCTTCACAAATCCAACAGCTGTGGAGTGAGTTCGATGAGGAGAAGCGCTCCTACATGACTGTGCGAGCACAGCTGCGCGAACTGGAGGGGAAAATTGGCGCACGGCCCGAGCTCGCGCGAAGGCTGAAAGAGACAGTCCTGAAGTTGAAGGGGCTTACGCAAGCTCAGTTCGCTGAGGTACTGAACGCCTATCAAACAAGCCAACGTCAGGGGAAGACAATCGACAGCACGCTGGGGACACTGGGCAATTGGATCAAGAGCCTTCGGGAAATGGCTGATTCGTTGGCGATGGATGACTGGCCCGGCGAGCTCTTCAGTGATGATAAAGACGGAGATGTGATTGCCTGGCGCAATGAGGTGGAAAGCGTGGTGGCGTGGCTGTGCGAGGCACTCAAGGGAGCCGCCACAGAGCTTGAGACGAAAAGAAACGGGCTCGCGAAGGACGAACGTATCGGAGCGTGGCAGGAACGCACGACCAAGGCAACGCTCGCTTACGAGGAAATGCAGGAAACACTGGCCGCGCAAGACATCCAGGATCTTGCCGGATTCCATTCGCTTGAACTAGAGCGGCAGAAGCTGGCAGAGCAGATTGAGGAGCTTGACCAACTTGAGAAATCTCGTCAAGAGCTCGCCTCTCTTGCCCAAGATCAACTGCAGAGTGTCTGGAAGGCAAGAGAAGCTATCACCGAGCGACGATCGCAATTCGTGAGAGACACCCTTGCTCAGAACGATTTCGTGCGCATGGAAGTTGTACACATCGGCTTCGATCCGAGATCCATCGAGCGAAACCTGCGTGAGCTTCTGGATGTGATGGATGACCGCTTCTCGGGGGACATCCTTGATGAGTCCGATGAGAAAGGCTTGGCATGGGAACTTGCGTTCACGCAGGATCGAACCCACCAGCTCCAGGAGACAAGGCGCCGTCTCCTAGAGAATGATGACGGGTTCCACGGCAAGTTCCGCAGCTATCTGGAGAGAAGACACGCGACTCCTGAGTTTCATGACCACATTCAGTGCTGGTTCCCCGAAGATGACTTGCGAATCGAATATAGCCGCACTGGAGACGGCAAGAACTGGACTCCGATCACACAGGGTTCTCAGGGTCAGCGGTCTGCAGCGCTTCTTGCATTCCTCCTATCATTCGGTAGCAGTCCGCTGATTCTCGATCAGCCGGAGGACGATCTGGACAACCATTTGATCTACGATCTAATCGTTAGGCAGATCTGTGACAACAAGCTTCATCGGCAGCTGATCATCGTCACGCATAACCCGAATGTACTGGTAAACGGCGATGCTGAGATGATCCATGCACTGGACTTCCGCGGGGGTCAGTGCCGTGTGGTCGAAGCGGGAGGACTTCAGGAAGCGACAGTACGAGAGGAAGTCTGTCGAGTCATGGAGGGCGGCCGGGAAGCATTGGCACGTCGCTGGGCAAGACTTGGCAAGGAGCTCTAGATGAATCTCAATCTCAAACCCTATCCCGCGATGAGGGATTCGGGCGTGCCGTGGCTGGGCGAGATGCCGGAACATTGGAAGGTACGGCGTGGCAAGGACTTCCTCCGCGCTGTTGACGTTCGGTCGGAGACGGGGGATGAAGAACTCCTAACGGTCTCGTCTGAGCGTGGTGTCGTACCTCGCCGAACTGCTTCGGTGACAATGTTCAAGGCTGAATCGTATGCGGGACACAAGCTTTGCTGGCCGGGTGATCTGGTCATCAATAGTCTGTGGGCTTGGGCGCGTGGTCTGGCCGTGTCTCGGCATCACGGAATCGTCAGTACCGCGTATGGGGTGTATCGACCTCGTAAAGGAACCGACGTCGAGCCGCAGTTCCTGCATCAATTGGTTAGGTCGACACCCTTCCATTGGGAGTTACAGGTTCGCTCGAAGGGAGTATGGACGTCGCGCCTTCAACTAACGGACGAGTCCTTCCTTGGTGCTCCCTTTCCGCTTCCACCCCTCCCCGAACAAGCGGCCATTGTGCGATTCATCGACTATGTTGATCGGCGGATTCGGCGGTACATCCGGGCGAAGCAGAGGCTGATCAAACTGCTGGAAGAGCAGAAGCAGGCCATCATTCATCAAGCTGTCACCGGCCAGATCGACGTCCGCACCGGCAAGCCCTACCCCGCCTACAAACCCTCCGGCATCGAATGGCTCGGCGACGTGCCCGAGCAATGGGACGTTAGCGCACTGAGGCGCAGATGGTCCGTCACAGATTGCAAGCACCTCACAGTCCCCTTCGTCGAAGACGAGGATGGTATTCCTCTCGCGAGCGTACGCGAGGTTCAGTCCTTCGAGCTCTCACTGGTGAGCGCGAATCGCACAAACCTGGAGTTCTATGAGAGCCTCATCGAGGGCGGCCGGAAACCTGAAAGGGATGACCTGATCTATTGCCGAAACGTCAGTGTCGGCGCTGCAGCCGTCGTCACTACAGACGAACCTCTAGCCATGGGACAGGACGTGTGCCTCATCCGCTCCAGCAGTGAGAACCAACGATACCTGAACTGCTTCCTTCGGAGCCCCATCATGCTGCATCAGCTATCTACGCTGCTTGTTGGATCGACGTTCAATCGGATCAACGTCGCAGACATCAAGGCATTGACGATCGTGGTGCCCCCGTGCGACGAGCAGGATGCGATCGCGACCCATCTGGATGGCAAGTTGAAGGAGGCAGCCAGCGCCCAGGCCCTAGCAGAAGAGGAGATCGAACTCCTCAACGAATACCGCACCCGCCTCATCGCCGACGTCGTTACTGGCAAGCTCGACGTTCGCGAAGCCGCGGCTGACTTGCCCGAAGAACCCGACGATCTTGAACAGGAAGGCGAGCCTGAAGATCTCGCTCCCGGCGAGGCCGATGCTGAGATCGACGAAGAAGCGTCAGAGGCAGACGACGATGCGTGATTGCAGCCATGCAGTGGACTGGACAACGGAGATGAGTGGGCAGCATGATTGACAGAGAGCTCCATTCCGATCTTGCCGTACCCCCAGGTGAGTTCCTGGAGGGAGTCATCGGCGAACTCGGAATGACGAAAGACGAGTTGGCACGTCGCATAGGGCAACCCGCTACGGCGCTCAGCTCCATCCTCAGAGGAACCATGGCGATCACGCCCGATATGGCTATGCAGCTGGAGAAAGCGGTTGGCGTACCGGCGAATATCTGGCTAGGGCTGGAGTCCGAGTACCGCCTGGCGCTGGCTCGCGAATCGGAGGATGGTCGGCTGGATGTGGAGGCTGATGGGAGTATTTCGCTTTGATAGATAGCGGAGCGAAGGCGTAGTTATCAAAGCGACTTATCAAAAGATCCGCGGGGAATGAGACCTCCAGTGCATTTAGCGTGGCGAAATAAAAGGAGATGTATGACGACGAACACAACCGAACGAGGGCTGGAGAATCCGATTGTCTCGGCATTGACTGGGTTGCCGCTGACAATAACAGGTAAACTGAGAGCCACACGCCCGCAATGACAGAGGATTCGGATGGATAATTCTGAACTTGTTGCACTCGTCGATCGCCTGCGGGGAGAGCCCAACGAACTAGAGTGGCTGGAGTTCAAACACAATCGCTGCTCGCCAGAGGAACTGGGCGAGTATCTTTCCGCTCTTGCCAACGGGGCTTGCTTGGAGGGGAAACCGCGTGGCTATCTTCTATTTGGCATCGAGGACGAGTCACGAAAGGTTAAGGGCACCAACTTCAACCCGTACAACACCAAGGGAAAGGGCAACCAAGATCTCTTGGTTTGGCTTGGCGTCGGTTTGCGCCAGCAAGTCGGCTGGGAAGTTCACATTGTTGATCATCCGGATGGGCGTGTTGTGTTGTTTGAAGTCAGTCCAGCTTGGGATCGTCCGGTTTCCTTCTACGGCGAGGCTTTTATCCGAGTTGGATCGAGCAAGACAAAGCTCTCGGAGTACCCGGACAAGGAACGTGAGATCTGGATTCGAAGAACCGATTGGTCTGCGCAGATCTGCGAGCGCGCTTGTTTGGACGATCTTGATCCGGCTGCGTTGGTCGAGGCTCGCGAGCAATTCAAGGTGAAGCAGCCGGCGCAGGCGGACAGCATTGATTCGTGGAACGACCAGACCTTTCTGAACAAAGCCAAGCTGACGATTCATGGGGGAATCACCCATGCAGCGCTTCTTCTGTTGGGGAAGACGGAATCTTCAAGTCTGATTGCGCCGGCAGTAGCCAGGATCTCGTGGATCCTCAAAGATGCGGAGAACGCTGAACTGGACTACGAGCATTTCGGATCGCCGTTTATCTTGCAGGTAAACCGGGTTCTGGAACGAATCCGCAACTTAACTCTGAGGGCTCTGCCAAGTGGCTCGTTGTTCCCGCAGGAGATCAGCCAATATGACCCCTGGGTGATTCGAGAGGCGCTCCACAACTGCATTGCACATCAGGACTACAGCCTGCATGGTCGGATGAGTATTGTGGAGACCCCCAATGCGCTCCTTCTGAGCAATGTTGGATCGTTCCTTCCAGGCACGCTAGAGAATGTGATACGCCGAGATGCTCCCATGGAGATCTATCGCAACCCGTTCTTGGCGGATGCAATGGTCAACCTGAACATGATTGACACGCAGGGTGGCGGGATCAAGCGAATGTTTCACACGCAGGTCGGGCGTTTCTTTCCGCTTCCCAGCTACGATCTGTCTGAGCCCGCCAGAGTGGCGGTCACCATCAACGGCGAAATCCTGGACGAGCAATACACTCGTCTGTTGATGGAGCGGACCGACCTTGAGCTGTGGCAAGTGATGTTACTGGACAAGATCCAGAAACGTGTCCAGATTTCCCGCGAAGAGCATCGTCTATTGAAGAGTGCTGGGCTTGTCGAGGGACGGTACCCTAACCTTCTGATTGCCGGGCGAATATCGAAAGCTGTGGGCAAGAGCGCCAAACACATTCGCGATCGAGGTTTCGACAAGACGTACTACATGGATCTGATTCTTGCACTTGTCCGGGAGCATGGGCCGGTGGCCCGGTCGGAGATTGACCGTCTGATTCTTGACAAGCTCCCCGAGGTGATGTCGCAGCAACAGAAGAAAAACAAGGTTCACAATCTGCTTTCTGAACTCGCGCGGAAAGGGAAGATAGTTAATGCGGGGAGCCGCAGAGAATCGGGATGGCGGAGCACGGATGCCTCGACGGAATAGCTCAGAGAAGACATGGTCGCGAACACAACAAAGCCGAGAGTCGCTCGAATCGATCGTAGGGGTGCTGTAGTGCATGGTGAAAGAGTGTCTTGCTTTTGATAAGTGGGGGAGCCAGGGCGTGGTTATCAAAGGGACGTATCAAAGGACCGCGGAGAATGAGGCCTCCACTGCGTTCAGTGTAACATGAGAAAGGGAGATCCATGACAACCGACACGAGCGAGCGAGGGCTGGAGAATCTCATTGTCTCTGCGCTGACCGGATTGCCCCTGGGCGCAGGGATTGACGATTCGAGTCGTGTGGCCTATCTTCCCGAAGCATACGGTGGATTGGGCTACCTTCTCGGCGATCCGCGCGACTACGATCGTGAGTACGCCGTCGATCTCGTTCAGCTTCGTGCCTTTCTGACGGCGACGCAGCCCGACGTCCTTGATGCTTGCGATCTCGATCGCGACAGCCCGACACGGCGCAAGTTCCTTGCGCGACTGCAGGGCGAGATCACGCGGCGTGGCGTGATCGACATCCTGCGACATGGGATCAAGCACGGATCGCACACGATCGACCTGTTCTACGGCACACCGTCACCGGACAACCCAACGGCTGTTGCGCGGTACGAAGCGAGTCGGTTCTCGGTGACGCGGCAGCTGCGCTACAGCCGCGACGAGACACAGCTTGCCCTCGACCTGTGTGTGTTCATCAACGGTCTGCCGATTGCGACGTTTGAGTTGAAGAACAGCCTGACGAAACAGACGGTTGACGACGCAATCCAGCAGTACCGGCGGGATCGCGATCCTCGCGAACTGCTGTTCCAGTTCGGCCGCTGTGTTGTGCACTTCGCGGTCGACGATCACGAGGTGCGGATGTGCACCCACCTCAGGGGGAAGGCATCGTGGTTCCTTCCGTTCAACAAGGGGTACAACGATGGTGCAGGCAATCCACCGAATCCGGACGGCCTGAAGACCGACTACTTGTGGAAGGAGATCCTCGCCCCGAGGAGTCTGACCAACATCCTCGAGAACTACGCTCAGATCGTCGAGAAGCGCGATGAGAAGACGGGCAAAAAGCGGCGGAAACAGGTCTTCCCACGCTACCACCAGCACGATGTGGTCCTCAAGCTGCTGGCCGATGCAGCCGAGCACGGCGCTGGCAAGCGGTACTTGATTCAGCACTCGGCGGGGAGCGGGAAGTCGAACTCGATCGCTTGGTTGGCGCATCAGTTGATTGGCCTTCGCAAAGAAGATCGCGACGTATTCGATTCGATCATTGTTGTCACAGATCGCATTCTTCTCGACCGGCAGATTCGGGACACGATTAAGCAGTTCGCTCAGGTGAGCGCGACGGTTGGGCACGCCGAGCACTCCGGCGACTTGCGGCGGTTCATCGAGAGCGGGAAGAAGATCATCATCACCACGGTGCAGAAGTTCCCGTTCATCCTCGACGAGATCGGCTCTGAACATAGCGGACGAACGTTTGCGATCATTATTGACGAGGCCCATTCGAGCCAGGGCGGACGCACATCGGCGGCGATGAGCATGGCCCTGTCGGGCGCCGCGGCAGATGAACCCGAACTGTTTGAGGACAAGATCAACCGGATCATGGAGGGCCGGAAGATGCTTGACAACGCGAGTTACTTCGCGTTCACCGCGACGCCGAAGAACAAGACGTTGGAGATCTTCGGCGAGCCGGTTCCTACTGCTGACGGAAAGGTTCGCCATGTGCCGTTCCACTGCTACACGATGAAGCAGGCGATACAGGAGGGCTTCATCCTCGATGTGGTAAAGAGCTATACCCCTGTACACAGCTACTACCGACTGATCAAGACGGTCGAGGCCGATCCGCAGTTTGATACCAAGAAGGCCCGTAAGAAGCTGCGACGCTACATCGAGTCGAACGATCATGCCATCCGAACCAAAGCCGAGATCATGGTCGACCACTTTCACGAACAGGTGATCGGCCTTGGGAAGATCGGCGGTCAGGCGCGAGCGATGGTGGTGACCAGCGGGATCGAACGGGCACTCCAGTACTACCACGCGATTCGTGACTATCTCCAGGAACGCAAGAGCCCGTACCGGGCAATCGTCGCGTTCTCCGGAGAGCACGAGTACGGTGGGGTGAATGTCACCGAGGTGTCGATCAACGGCTTCCCCAGCAACAAGATCGCCGACAAGATCCAGGAGGACCCCTACCGGTTCCTGGTCTGCGCGGACAAGTTTCAGACCGGCTACGACGAGCCGCTCCTGCACACGATGTACGTGGACAAGGTGCTCTCGGGGGTAAGGGCTGTGCAGACGCTGTCGCGGCTCAACCGCGCCCACCCCAAGAAGCATGACGTTTTCGTGCTCGACTTCATGAACGACAGCGATACCATTCTGGAGGGGTTTGCCGACTACTACCGAACGACGATCTTGGCCGAGGAGACCGACCCCAACAAGCTGCACGACCTGCAGGCGGATCTCGACGGCTACCAGGTCTACGCGCCAGAGCAGATCGATGCCTTCGTGCAAATGTACCTTGGCGGCGCCGACCGCGATCAGCTCGACCCG
>Ga0307379_10010217_pt1 | contig 12456 bp, 1 predicted proteins | sample UN2MG_FD_202237 | JGI IMG/M metagenome (GOLD analysis project Ga0307379, IMG submission 202237) | Soil microbial communities from Risofladan, Vaasa, Finland - UN-2 | ecosystem: Environmental > Terrestrial > Soil > Coastal area > Acid sulfate soil | place: Finland: Risofladan, Vaasa | collected... | reverse complement strand
TCGACCTTGTCTTTATCGCGAATACGGTCTGTACGGGTTGTATATCCGAGCAAACCAACATGGCTTGCGTAATCACTACCCGCATCGACGCAAGGACTGGTCGATGACTGGCCAGAACCGGTGTGGCTGAGATAATAGTAATAGATGCCATTAGCATCGCTTACAAACAGCGGATCATCGTTAATGTTTCCATCGCTCGATTTCAAGTTAAGAATACAGCCAAGATCTACCCACGTGTTATTGAGTGAAGACTTGACGTCACTGTATTTGACTGTAACCGTACTGCAAATTGGATCAAGCTCGAAGCCGGACCCTACGGCGATCTCTTGACCTTTCAAGGCAAAATTGTTCCAGAAAATGCTGTCAGTAACAGTGGCATCGCTCTGATAACCGCAGTACAGTGCACCGCCAAGGCCGGTATTGCCTGGCTCGCCTTCGGCACCTGAAGCTGCGTTTCCAACAAATGTACAATTAGCAATTGTAGGCATTGCATACCAATTTGTAGAAATGCCTCCTCCATCCCGGCCGGCAGAGTTATTTATAATCAGGCAGTTAGTAATGGCCGAACCATTTTCGCCTCGCAAGTATAATCCGCCTCCGGAGGCATCGGCTCGGTTGCCGCTGATATTACAATCCTGGATGAGCGCATCTGCTGAGAAAACACTCAAACCAGCACCAATACTGAGAACCTCATCGTCGTTCGGGTCGTTGACATCTGTAATGGCCTGGTTATTGGCGACGATAGTACCTTTTATTTCGATTAAACCTCCAACGCCTAAGAATCCACCGCCGCGAAGTGCCGTATTGGATACGATATTACAATCCACGATTGTCACATTGGTGCTGTTGGCGTGTATTGCTCCGCCTGAATCAGCTCCATTATCAACAAAGTTGCAATCGGTAAAGGAGACCAATGCGCTGTTTTCGGCAGATATACCTCCGCCGTACCCAATATAAGGGCTAAGACGATGGTTAGGATCGATGAGTGTCTCGGAAGCAACGTTGTCTTCGAAAGTACACCCATTGAAAATCGCAGTCGAGTCGGCTGCAACATAGACACCGGCACCGTAACTTGGTATTTCATAAGGTACAAGAGGTTCCAGTTGTTTTCCGGAGGGTCCTACTACGCCGCCTTGCCCACTCATACCACCGGAGGTGCGGTTGCCCCTGATTTCGCAGTGTTCGAATGTTACGTTGGTTCCAACGTCACAAAATACTCCTCCTCCATATCCGGAATACCATCGGTAATTATCGAGATATGAAGTCAGTGCGGGTTGACCATAAACAGGCCCGTAATATAACGCATAATCCCATTCCCAGAGCTCCCACAAATGACCTTCTATCAGCTCTATACTTGTACCAGTAGGAGCAAAATCATATATCGGATTTAATGCACTACCTTCTCTGCTATAGTTACCTCCATAATTAGCAAAACCGCCTGGAGTGGTATAATCACCGCCGTTGCCGCCGTTGCCGCCGATGGCTATATTGCCTTCGATGGTACAATTAATCAGCATAGGATTGGTATAAGGGCCGCAATATATACCGGCACCGCGTGCCCAACCGCCCCAGCCACCTCGGCCTGCATTGTTGTTATCATTCGCTCCGACACCGTTTCCGCCATCGCCTCCGAACATGAAGTTGTTTCTGATTATACAATTCTTAATAACCGGACTGGCACCAGCTTCAATATAAATCCCGGCGCCTTCAACCGGTGTACCATCATAGCCATTGGGGTGACCTTGATCCCGGTCTCCGTCGTCGGTCAATCCCATGTCCCCACCGAAATTCTCAATGGTAAAGCCGTTCAGAACTGTATTTGCATCTGTGGTAGTTCTAAATACAACGCCGATGTAGTTCCAATTTGAAATTCCTCTGTTACCACTAATAATTGTTGCCGCCACGGTATTGGGATCATGGGGATCTCTCGACGTGATATACAGAGACTTGTCGATCATCAGGGCGTATGATAAATACCCACCGTAATAAATTCCTGTATCGACTACAATCTGATCCCCATCGTTGGCGGCAGTGACTGCATCCTGGATTGTCTGGTAATCACCTGGAACATTAATTACGGCCGGCTTCCAGAACTCAACATCAACAAAGGTATCAGTGCCAAGTATAGTTACAGTATTGCTCGATGATTTAGATGAATCCTTGTCGGTACCAGACCATTTTGATATTCGCCAACCAACATCAGGCGCAGCGGTTAGTGTCACCGTCGTTCCGGTGTAAAAAGTGCCGCTGGAAGGTTCAACGGTGCCTTGTCCGTTTGCCACCCTGGTTGTCAAAGTACAAACAGGTACATCGTTGTGGTCGCGATAATGATACCCAATATCGACAGTTCCTGAATCCCCCTCGCCATCAGTGCGTGTAGTGTAATCCGACAACCCGAGATTCTCGGCCAGGTCGCTGCCGGCATTCAGGGCAGGGCTATCCACAGCCTGGCTTGAAGCAACCTGGCTGAGATAATACCCACCTAACGGCCCGACCGCAAACAGTGGATCGTCTTCAATATTTGTATCATCAAGATCAGTTCCACTGGAAGTGATGACCTCCTGATTAATTGTATCGTAAACTCGGTAATCGCCATCCGGGTTATTGTGGAATAGAGAGTATTGTGCAGTTGTATTGCCGAAGTTCTCTTCGGCTATTGCGCCTTTGTTGCAGTCTGTGAATATAGAATCGGTGATAGTAGCGTCCGAACTCCAATCGCAGAATACTGCTCCACCCATACTGTTTGCTGTGTTTTTACTAAAGGTGCAGTTTCTAATCTCGGGCTGTGCGAATAAGTTACTGGAAATCGCACCGCCGTTATCGGCAGCAGAGTTGCCGGTCAGCAAGCAGTTTTTGATTGAGTGGCTGACTAATCCGCCATAGAAATTAATTGCGCCGCCGGAACCGTTAACACCGTTGGCGCTATTATCACTCAAAGTACAATTCTCTATTGTTGCCTGCGTATAAGAACAGACTATGCCGCCGCCGATACCATTGCTGGCGTCGAAAATGCCGTCCACGCTGGAACTATCAAAGAAGCTTGCGACAAAGTTATCAGCTAATAACGATTGCGACATGTAAGCATCCAAAAGATCCTGGTCGGTTAACACGTTGACACCACTGCCGCCTACTGACCTGTTGCCTTTAATAATTCCACCGTTTAGATCGACGGTGCCGGCCGCAAGGAACAGGCCCCCGCCGCTTTTTGCGATATTGTTAATGAAGTAGCAGTTCTTGAAAGCAGCATCGAAGTCCTGTAAGTATACTCCGCCGCCCCAGCCATGAAAACCTTGTGATGCCTGGTTTCCTATGAAGTTGCATCGCTCGAAATTTAACCTTAACATTACACGGATATCAGGATTATTGGTATTGAAATAAGCTTCTACCGCACCGCCGTTTTCACCAGCTATATTGTTATTGAAAGAGCAGTTTGTGAAGTCGGCGTCGCTATCCGAATGGACGGCGCCGCCATCGGCTAAAGCAGTGTTGCCCGAAAAACCGCTGTTTTTAATTTCCGCCTGGACTTTGTCGGCAATGTAGATAGCGGCACCTTCAACTACCTCGGTGTTTTCTTTGAAGGAACAATCAGTGACGTCCAGGTTACATCCGGAACTGCAATAAACCGCTCCACCGAGATTGCCTTCGAAGCTGCAGTTCGCAAGGATAACGGTGTTATTGTTTGAAGAATACAATGCACCGCCTCTTGTGTACGTAAAAGTAGGTTCGGTTGATAAACCTGTAATACCACCAAAAATGCTGGTGCTAAGTTCGTAGGCCTGGTTGCCGGAGAATGTACTGTCAGTAATATTTGCATCGGAAGTGTCGTCAAAGTAAACTGCGCCTCCGGCTATGCCTCCATATGATTGGGTAAAGCCGACAAAGCCGGGCTGAGCTGGAGGATCAAGTGCACCGCCAGTACCAACTTCACCCCCTTCTCCAGGTGTACCCGTGGCAGCAACATTGCTTACGAACTGACAATTTGTTACGATTGGGCAGCTTTTGCTGTCGCTGTAAATTCCGCCGCCGATGCCGTCGCCGATTGCATCGCCGCCGCCGCCACCTCCACTTTCATTTCCGCCACTCGTGGTGCCTCCATTGCCGCCGTCTCCGCCCATACCGCCGAGAGCGGAATTGTTCGTTATAGCACAATTAATTATTAAAGGGCTGCTTCCGGACAAACAAGCAATAGCGCCGCCACAACCGTACCCAGTTCCGGCACCGCCATAACCGCCGAACTGCCCGTCGCCGGATGTTTCAGGATCATCGGCTGGATCAGCCCCCAGCGGGATAAATGGCCAATCATCAGGTAAATCGTTGCGATCCATTCCGGTTATAAACAGGAACATACCCTGAGCGCCATCTCCGCCATGAGCGCCGGTAACCGTACAGTTGGTTATTATGCAGTTTTTGATAGTCGGAGAGCTGCCGTTTTCGCATAGGATACCGCCGCCGTAACCATTGCCCTCGATGAGTCCTCCCCGTTCTGCTCTTGGCGGGGTTTGATTGGGATCGGGATCGTCGTCCGGCTGAAGTTCATAAGGATTGGGTTGAGACACACCGTATTGTCCGACCGTACCATTACCGCCGTTGATATAACCGTTTCTGATAGTGAGTCCGATTAATTTCGTATTGTAGTCTTCGCCGCTATGGAAGTGGAATGCGCGGACATTGCTGAGTCTGACGCCATTACAGTCAACAATCGTATTCGCCACGACCTCCGGATTTTCCGGATTAGTTGACATTAAAGTGACGCTCTTGCCCTGGAAATCGATGCCGTCCGGGCTGGTTACGCGGTGAACTCCGCGATCGACAATAATATTAGTGCCGTTGTCGGACGCCTGAACAGCTTCTTCTATTGTCCTGTATTGGGATGGAACTTTCAGGATACGGATTATATCCGGCTCAAACTCGATACGGACAACCTCGCTGCCATCGACTGTCAATATATTGACATTGGTATTCCAGGATGGATCCTTGTTAGTTCCTGTCCAGCTCTTTACCCGGTAGCCTTCCTCGGGCGTTGCCGTAAATGTAACAGCCTCGCCTCTATATGATTTTAATGTGTATGTAGTTGTTTGGTTGTCGGGATCATATACGGTCTTACTCGGATCGATTGTGTCGGGATCCAACTGAATAGTACCCGGGCCAACCACAACAAGAGTTAATTCCTGCTCCGGTCCGCGTACGATGGTATGGTAACCAATATCCACGACACCGGCATCGGCAAGACGGTCAGTTCTCGTTGTATAGAGATCCATCCTCAGATTGCCTGCGAGTTCGCTGCCGCTATCGACGCACGGGCTGTCCGTGGCCTGTCCAGCCTGAGTCTGGCTAAGGTAATTCTGGCCGACAAAGAGCGGGTCGGCATCGATATTGCCGGCGAGCCAGTTAAGGGTGCGTCCAGGTTCGACATGGATGGCATCCGCGGACCGGCCGCCCTTAATGTCGCTATATGAAACTGTGAGCGTAGCAGGTCTGTCGAGATAAATCGGCTCCGTAACACTTCCAATTGCAATCTGGTTGCCGATGGTACCCCTATTGTTCCATACAATACTATTGATAAGAGTCGTATTCGTTTCGTAGGTGCACGACAAACCACCACCTTTTCCACGGCCGGCGTCATTGGCATCGTATGCAAAATTGTCAACGATAGTACAATTAGAAATTGTCGGCTCTACGAACCAGTTGGCAACGATGCCGCCGCCGTCAATAGCAGCAGTATTTCCTTTTATAAGGCAATTTTTAAGTGCCGGTTCAGTGGGGTCTCCACCCAGATAAACACCACCACCTGAACCGGAAGCAGAATTATCGCTTATCAGGCAGTCTTCGATTCTTGCACTTGACGACCAGCAGAAAATTCCGCCTCCACCGCCATATGAACTGTCAGCGACGGTAGGAGCAATAAACTGGAAAGGCAATACGGGGACAGGATCAACCATAAGGAGATTGTCGGCATCATTATTGGTGATATCACATCCAATAATCTTCGGTGCGCCTCTGCTAAAGTATAAACCGCCGCCGGTATCAGCAGTATTATCATCGAATTTGCTGTAAGAAACTGTGACTTCGGAATCTTCGCCGTGCCAGTATATGCCGCCTCCGAATACCGCCATGTTACGATAAAATTCTGTGTCTTCAATATTTATCGTGCTATTGTTGTACCATGTGCTTTCGAGGAAATCGAATTCTCCGCCGCCATACACTCCACCGCCGGAACCTGTAGCTTCATTGCTGGTGAACCTGCTATCGTCTATATCCAGTGAGCAATCGAATCTAATGAAGAGTCCGCCGCCGTCTCGTGCAGCGGCATTACCCACATATTCACAATCATTTATCTCGATTATACAGCATGGATCATAGAATTGACCGGCTCCGAAACGTGCTGTGTTGCCGATGAATTCGGATTGAGTGAGTATTGCCGTTGTTCCCTCTGCATAATATTCGCCGCCGCCGTCATGTCGTTCCGAGGAGTTGTTAGCTATTATGCAGTTGGTCATTTTTATTTTCACGCCGGTTTCGTAGTAATTTCCACCACCATAAGTCGAAATGGAACTTGGATCAGCCGACGAACCTGGTTCGCCGTCTCCACCGGCAGCACCGTCGGTACCGGCTGGGCCACCTGTTCCGGGTCCAAAAGCGTTAGGATCGTATCCGATAGCGTTAGGGTCGAAGGGATCTATTCGAAGGGATGTAGTGGTTGCATGATTAGCAATTATAGTATCCGAAATATCGACTTCGCAGTTCTCGCCGAAATATATGGCGCCACCCCATGATCGTGCCCCGTCTGGGCTCGCGTTACCACCGCTGGCACCATTGCCGCCGTCGCCGCCAGGGGCTGTCGTACCGGTGTTATCCGTGCCATCTGCTCCTGCAGGATTACCATCGCCGCCGGCACCTCCGGCAGCTCCTTCTCCACCTGCTCCACCTCCACCACCACCACTACCGGCGAGTCCTCCGCGGCTGCCTATTCCCTGGGTAGTCGTACAGTTGAGAATTGTACAATATCGTATCGTCGGACGGCAATTGGCACCGAAATATATCGCACCGCCTAAAGCTTCGGCTCCTGATCCGCCATCCCCTCCGGCTCCACCGTCACCGCCTCTGCCGCCTGGGCCGCCGGCGCCGCCGTTACCACCGTTGCCGCCTGCACCGTCTTCTCCATCATTAAGGGCCACCTGCCCCGGCTGTCCATCCTGTCCCGGCTGTCCATCCTGGCCATCCTGGCCGTCCTGGCCGTCCTGGCCATTGCCGCCGAAACCACCGTTTCCACCGATTGCATTACAACCGATTATCGTACAATTCAGAATGATCGGAACGCTGTTGGCGTCAAAGTACATCGCGCCGCCATAGCCTAAGCCACCATCGCCGCCTTTGAAGGCGTCTGCAGCAGGCGCACCGTCTGCGCCAGGTTCACCGTCCAGACCATCGGCACCATTCTGTCCATCCATACCGTCTACTATAGAGTTGGGATCAGGTGTATTCGGATTATTTGGATCCCACGGAATAGTTGGATCCCACGGATCATTTGGATCCCAGGTCTGGACGTTGTTCGGATCGTATGAGGTAGGATCGTTAAGATCAATATCAGGATGTGCAGGAAATGGAGCATTGGGATCCAGCGGATCCAGAGGATCTGGGGCTGGGTCTGGAGCCGGATAAATAAAAGACGCATCCTCGCCGCTCTGACCCCAGGCTCTGCTGTTACTGATAATTAAGTTAGACAGTGTTGGGCTGCTTCCATTCAGACAGGTGATTGCTCCGCCAAGAGCGTCCTCACCATTGCCACCAGTGCCGCCGGTGTTCGGAGGATTAGTGTTGGCGACTCCCGAGCCATTTATAATCGTGAAGCCGTCAACGACAGAGTCATGGCCTTCGCCGCTTTGGAACATGAAAGCACGCGATCTATTGGCACAATCAATTATTGTAGCAGCCACTGAGAGCGGGTCATCCGGATGCTCGCTGGCGATAGTAATAGCCTTGCCCTGGAAATCATAACCGCCAGGGTAGGTGCCGACTGATACAATCACCTTGTCGCCGTGGTCGTAAGCGGCATTGATTGCATCTGAAATCGTGGGATATTGTCCCGGCACGAGGAAACTCCTCTGCTCCCGGAACAAGACGGTCACATCCTTGTCGGAATCAATTGTCACGGTATTCCTGGTGGACCATGATGTGTCATCGTCCGTTCCTGTCCATTTATCGATACCGTAGGATTTGTCGGGTGTGGCGATTAATGTTACGACTGTGCCGTCAGGATAATATTCACCCCTTCTGTGGAGAGGCGAAATTGTTCCGTTACTGCCGACGACTTCGGTGCGCAATTGATATAATGGAATCAATTCGAATTCGACCGTGACGTTTGTATCGGCAATCATCGTGATCGTTTTATCCGGCTCTTTCGATGAATCGTCCCCGGTTCCGGTCCAGGCCTTGATTCGGTGGCCGTCATTGGGATCTGCTTTAAGCTGAACTACCTCATACTGGCGATAGGAACCACTACCAGGCTCGACGCTGCCGTTGCCCGTTACAGTGATATTCAACTGGACCATCTTTGCCGGTATGGCCGGATAATGAACACCCATATCCGCTATATCTGAATCGGTGACGCCGTCGGTTCTCGTGGTATATGAATTCAGTCCAAGACCGGGGTCAGTCGCAGGATTTCCGAGATCGACACAGGTGCTGTCGCCCAGTTGTCCGGCGGCCGTCTGGCTTAAATAATAATCGCCAAGAGGGCCGGTTACGAACGTAGGCTCGACGTTAATGTTGCCTTTTCCCTCATCATCATCCTCGATGCAGGAGTAAGTCGCCGAAGAGTTGTACAGGTCATCGCCGTTGCCCCAAAGGATGCAGTTTGTGATGACCGGCAAAGAGTTTTGATAGGCAAAGATGCCCCCGTCTTTCGGAGCATTCGGATCATCAACGATAATTGTGCAATTTGTGATGACCGGCGATGAGTTATCGAGATCGATTCCACCGCCTTTGTAGACCGCTGAATTATTCGCGATCAAACAATTGAAAATAGTTGGATTGGAATTATAGCAAGCTATACCGCCACCCACGTTGTCTGCGAAATTGTTGTTGATAATGCAATTTTCAATTTTCGGAGAAGAATCCTCACAATTGATACCTCCCCCGATAGCGGTGCTTCCTGAAGTCTGGTTGTTAGCGATCGTACAGTTTTTAATTGTTGGTGAACTGTTATTAGTGCAATCGATACCGGCGCCATAATATTTGGCGGTATTATCAGTTATAATGCAGTCGGTAATTGTCGGGGATGCTCCGTCGATCTCGATTCCACCGCCGTATTCGCTATTGCCCAGGCTGATGGTAAAACCTCTTAAAACAGTGCCGGGTCCCTCGTTATTCGCAAATGTTACTACAGAACCTTCGCTCAAGATGCCTAAAATGAGCGTATTTTCAGGGCTGATATTCGCATCGGCCGGCTCGTTGATATCGCCGCTGCGGAGTGTTATGGCCTTACCGTCGAAGTCGATGGTTTCGAAGAAGAGACTGTTGGCTTCGGCGATCAGCTCGTCACCGTCACTGGCGGCATCAATCGCCGCCTGGATCTTAGTGTACAAATGCTCAAGATTTTTGGTATTGATAACCCTGCCCGGCTTTCCACTCGGGATTAACGTTAATGCATTGTAAAGGTTAACGCGTCCGCCGGACAGACAACGCATGGGCATGGTCAGCACCGGATCGACCGTCTTCATTATAAGCCCTTTAATTACTTCTTTGGGCAGGGCCGGGTAATGCGACCATACCAGGGCACAGGCACCTGAGAGATAAGCCGTAGACTGCGATGTACCGCTTAACATATCATAGTTAGTAGAGACTGGTTTTCCTTCATTGCCAATTAGCATTTGAAAGCCGCTAAAAAATGTTGGGGTTGTACTCACGATGTCCGTGCCGGGCCCGGCTATGTCAACCGAAGTCGCCCCGTAATTGGAGAAATCCGACATCAGGTCATTTGCATCGGTTGACATTACGGAAATGACGTTATCAAGGTCGTAGCTTGCCGGATAAACAGCAGTTTCGTCGTTGTCACCGCCATAATCGTTGCCTGCCGCGGCGACAAAAAGCACTCCCGCATCGCCGGCCTTTTTGATCATGTCATAAAGAGGTTGTGAATCGTATCCCCCTCCCGAGGAGAAGTTTATAATATTTGCGCCATTGTCAATCGCGTACTGTATAGCCACAATCGCATCGCTGGCAAAAGCTTCGGGGACAGTATTGTAATCATCGGCAAATATCTTCAGGGACATTATTTTGACATTCCAGCAGACCCCTGCGACGCCCTGGCTGTTATTGCCTGTTGCGCCGATTATTCCCGCTACATGGGTGCCGTGAAACCAAATATCCTGCGGATCGCTTTTGCCGTCATTCGAGCTTGCCGCACTGGCACCGGCGAAGTCATAACCATAAATGTCATCGATGTACCCATTGTCGTCATCGTCAACTCCGGGCGTGCCGCTTTGCTCTGCGGCGTTCACCCACATATTAGCGGCCAGGTCGGGGTGCTGATAGTCGATGCCTGTGTCGATAACGGCTACGACAATATCGGAGCTGCCGGTTGTAATATCCCAGGCCTCGGGCGCATCGATGTCGGCATCTTCCGTACCGCCTGTCTGCCCGGTGTTGTCCAATCCCCACAAATCGGCAAAATTGGGATCGTTGGGAGTAGCAAACAACCTGTACTTATAGTTCGGCTCGGCATATAAAACATTGGCCGACTGGAGGAATTTGACCCCGGCATCCAGGACGCTCGTACCGGCCGGCAGTTTTACTACAGCCAGTCCGGGCGCAGAGTTGTCATATTCTTTATCCACCACAGCGCCGGCTACGATAAAATCAGAAATCCTGCTTCTTATTGCGCGACGCGTCAACGGACCCATCAGCACCGGCCCTTCGGCCAGTTGGGAACCTGTATCCGGATCGGCAAAGCGCACAATCAATTCGTTTTGTTTATAGGCTGTCGAAGCATTGTGCAGCGGATCGGGAACTCCGAACCATTGCATATCCACTGCCCCGGCAAAACCCGATACAAAAAACAAAACGAATAAGCTAATAAGAAATTGTCGTTTCATACCTATAACTCGCTTTCCAATGCGGCAATTGCTTCAGCTTCGCGCTCTTCTTGCAGAATGATAGTCGGCTTCACCATTATCAATAATATCTTGTTGTCTTTAACCTTGCTGCGGTTACCGAACAATCTTCCTAAAATAGGTATCTTGCTCAATATCGGGACACCGGATTCCTTGTCAACCTCTGCGGTTATTCTCTGGCCGCCCAACAGCAAAGTCCCGCCGTCCGGCACGCTTACGCGCGTCATCAGTGTGGAGGATTCCTGATCGGGAAGTTGGACGTCGTACGATACGACCTGCCCAGCTCCAACCCCAGTGAGAAGAGGTGTTTCAATAGTGGTTGTCCTCATCCCAAGGAATTGATTTTGTGTGGTAATTATGCCCAGCAACACGTTCTTCTTGTCGTGAGTAATGATCGGGGTAATGCTCAGCGCAGTCGAAGGATTTATCTGCAGATATTGCGGATCACTCCCCTGGGGCTGATTCAGTGTACCCCCGGCGGTACTCAACTGATTTCCTTGCGTCTGAACCGGGGGCAGCGCAATGATCATCTGTCTGTTAACGCTGAAGCTGGCGGATTCCCCGCTCAGGACGGTGGCCAGCGGAGCGTCCAACGATTTCGCATCTCTGTGAGCCTGAGTCGCTCGTATGAGGAATGAAACCTGCAAATCGTCGAGTATAGAACCATACCCACCTGTAATGTTCGCAGCCGCGCCGAGACCGCCCAAACTCAGCGGGACCGAAGTGGGCTCTGGATTAGTAAAAGTGGCGGAGTTTTGCTCGAAAGTAACCTGACCCCATTTGCCTCCGAGGTTATTCATAAAATCTATATCTAAACCGATGTCTTCGAGGAAATTCTCACTTACGACGAGGAATCTGGCTTCGATGGAGACCTGATGTCCGAGTGACTTACGCAGCTCCGTCAGCAGCTTTTCGATTTCTATATGGACCTCATGGGTATTGTAGACGGCAAGTTTCTTCGGTTGCTGAGTTGGATAAGGTGTTATAGTTCCTTCTCCGGTATCACTGAGATCGAACCAGCTAACCGGGTCGATGCTCTCTTGAACAAGTTGTACCAGACTTTGTGCCTGCATATAGCCGCCCTGGCCGCCGCCCATCATGCCGCCGCCCATGCCGCCGCCATAGCCGCCCATGCCGCCGCCATAGCCACCGCTCATGCCGCCGCCATAGCCGCCGCTCATGCCGCCGCCGTAGCCGCCGCTCATGCCGCCGCCGCCCATGCCGCCCATGCCGCCGCCATAGCCGCCCATCATACCGCCGCCCATGCCGCCCATGCCGCCCATGCCGCCGCCCTAGCCGCCCATGCCGCCGCCGCCCATGCCGCCCATGCCGCCCAGGCCGCCCA
>Ga0307379_10010216_pt1 | contig 12457 bp, 27 predicted proteins | sample UN2MG_FD_202237 | JGI IMG/M metagenome (GOLD analysis project Ga0307379, IMG submission 202237) | Soil microbial communities from Risofladan, Vaasa, Finland - UN-2 | ecosystem: Environmental > Terrestrial > Soil > Coastal area > Acid sulfate soil | place: Finland: Risofladan, Vaasa | collected... | reverse complement strand
GACTTTAGGTCCATTACTCTAGTTCTTTGGTGTCGGGTCTAATTATGCTAATCTTAATTTCGTTTATGTTTTCGCCGTTGCTGGTTACGTCCGTCTTTTCGGTTAGGTTATTTAATCTTTGAGTTATGGACGGGTTGTATTGGCCAACCATGCCGCCCTCGATTTGGTCCTGGCGAATTATTTTCTTTACGCGTTGACAGACCCCGCAATAATCTTCGTATGCCTTATTCGTATTTCTAAAGTAGTGGTCTACGGTTACCCCTTGTTCGTAGCAATATGTTTCGAATCCCTCGTATGTTAGTGGTACCCTTAACTTTTCTTGTACTACCTTACCGCTTTGTAAGGCTTTGTCTATTACCCTTGGGTTTTCTATGGTTCGTGTTTTGTAAGCTTCGAACATTTCCCATAGCTTTTCTGGTGTTTCTATGTATTTATGTTTTCCCATTTAGTTTCGTGTTTTTAAAGTGGTCTAAAAATTGGTCTTCGTTTAGTTCTTCTACGCATAGTAAGGTTGGCATATCTGTTAAGTAAATTACAATATGGTGTCCGTCTTTTTTTAGTTCCGTTTCTACGGCCTTACCTACTTCGCTCATCTTTGCGCCCATATCAATAAGGAAAAAAGCCATTACTTTTTCTTTAAAGACTTAACGTAACGGTTTAGCGCCTCGCGGGTGTGCGTTTCCCATACTCTAGTACATACCGCATAACGTTGGCTTTCGTCTGGGAATGAGCCTACGCTCTTTTCGTCGGCCATGCAACGCTGTAAGAACTTTTCTTTACCCTCGCCTTTAATTGGTTGTGGCATCTTTTCTACGTTTTCGTGTTTTCTTAACAACTAACTTCGGTTCTGCTACTGCATCTGCTTGCGCTATTTCATGGTCTATGCCCGTGTAGCTAATTGTTTGGCTTTCCTTTTCGAATAGATAGCCCAAACCTATGCTTGTATAATATGTAAAACGTGTCGGGTCTATTTTGTCAACCTCTATACGTCGTTCGCCTAAAACACTATCGTAGCTTATAAGCGTTTTTCCTTTGTATTCGTCTTTAATTTTCATTTTCGTGTTTTTCTATGGTTTCTACTATAATACCTATACCGCTAAAAGCAATAAACAAGCCAGTTAAAAACAAAGCGTGTCGGTATTCGCATAGGGTAATTAATACGCCTATCGAAATTACTATAAGGCCCGCGGCTATTTTGTTAGTCTTTTCCATTTCTATAACTATATTCGATTTCCTTTATTCTTTGTTTCAATGCTTTGATCATGTAGTAGGCCGAGGTTCTAGGAATGTCGAAATAGTCCGCCATTGCTCTAGAGGTTTGGCATTTGTGGTGGAAATAGGCGTCAGCTATACGCTTTTCAACTGGGCTTACTAGTTCGTTAAGGTAGGTGTTTATGCAAGCCTTTCGTAGGTTTATAAGTTCCTCGTGTTTTAGCTTGTCCGTTATTTCGTCGTCTTCGGGTTTGTCCGTGGCTATGTATTCTTGGCTATAAACCTCGTCTTGTTTCCTACTTAAAGACGTAGGCCACCAAATTTGCATTTTGATTGTATTTAGTAGGTAGCTTTTTACCTTGTTTTCGTCGGCTTCGTGGTCGTCTATACCCGCGACGTGCAAATAGGCGTTGTTTATAACCGTATCGGCCTTTAGGTTTATGTAGTTTAGCTTTTTGCTTAACATCAAACGCTTCAGCATATAGTTAGTATACGTCCTAACCTCGCCATAATTTGCCGTTATGTAGGCGTCAAGCGTTTTTTTGATACCAGACAAGGAACTCATTGTAAAAGGTTACGCGATCGCCAGCACCGCAAAGGCATCTATTATCATTTTGGCCCGTGGCTACGTTTTTAATCTTTTGTAGCTTTTTTAAATACATTTTGCTTAACCGGTTAGGGGTTAGCAACTCTAGTATTTTGGATATTTCTATTTGTTGAGCCTCTGTAAGCATAGGTCCAAAGTGTGGGCGGTTAAACTTATAAGGGTAGCCGTTAAAAATTCCCCAGTCAAAGCCCAACTAACCCAAAAGCCTACGCACTTCGGACAACCGAAAGCGGCGTGTATTGGTATTGTAAGACCGTTAATAGGTAAGCGGCTAAAGATAGCATCTAAAAGTATTTGTAGTGGCTCAAAATTGACAAGCCACCACGCTAGACCAACGTATATTAGTATTTCCATAGTTCAAAAGTATAGGTTTTTATATTCGTGTTAATATAATTTTTCAACAAAAAAGCCCCAATTAAGGGGCCTTTAGTAGTAGTTTACCGTTTAAAGTTGGTGTCTTATTATGTACTCGTCTAGTTTTATAGCCGTACTTAACGAAACGTCTTTACCATCTAGGAAATTTTGTATTTGAAAGGGGTGGAACTTACCCGTTTTTTCTTTGATTTCCTCGGCTATTTGGTTACGTGTTTTCGACTTTAAAACCTCGCGCATCTTATTACGCAATTCTATGTCGTTAATGTTCATAACTTTTTAAAATGGTAGGTCGTCGTTAAGTGGTACTGGTGGGTTTGTAGGTTCTTGGGCTACGTATGGTTCGCTAAAAGATGCGCTAAAATACTTTTCCCCGGTCTTTGTGTCTTTTACCCATAGGGCGATTTCCATTTCTTTACCGTTTACCATGCACTTACCTTTGTAGTCTGGGTGGCTTTCCGTCTTTTTGTAGTTGTTCTTAAAGATCGCACCCGCGTTGTTTTTTGTTTCCATTTGTTTAGTTGTTTAAGTACATATAAATTCTTACAATAATAGACAAAATTGTTACGCCTATTAAAACCTTTAAATAAATTACTGTCTTGTTTTCCATTTGTTTATATATTAAAAATTAAATTGATTATTAAAATTAAGGCTACTACTGTTACTATTATCATTGTGCCAATAGCTCCCATTTCCGCTCGGCTTTTATCTTGTCGAGTTGGTTTATATTCTTTTTGTTTCATACGTTAAATGTTAGGTCGTTGTCATTCATTACTTGTTGCAGCATCTCTCGGCATTGTGCGAATACTTCCAGCTCGGTTTCGTTTAGGTCTTTGTTTCTACTATATCCGTGTTTCACTATCCACCTCAACTTTTGGTCAAGTTCGTACATTGCATCGTGCCAGTCTTCGCCTTGCATTGCGTTTAATGCTTCGGCTTTGTTGTCGAACTCTATTGTTACTTTCATCTTATTCTGTTTTATTTAGTTCGTTTTGTAATAGCTTCTCGATAACCATTGCTAAACGCTTCGACTTTTAGTAACGCTATGTCTTTTTTGATGCGCTCTAGGTACAGCGTGGCGTCCATTAGTTCCTCTTGTAGGTGGGTTATCCATTGTTCTAGCGTTAAGTCGTTTCGTGTTAGCGGTGTTCCGTATTTCTTTAGCCCCGCGTTTGAGCGTTCGACGTACTTTGCTAGCACGCTTTTTACTATCTGGTCTTCTACTTCTTGTTTCATAAAAAATTGTATAGGGTGTTAAAATACTCGCGGCATAGTTCTACGCGATCTTTGATTTCGTTTATTACTTGTTCGTCTTTTTCTACTTTAAATACCTTTACCCGGCGCCCTAGTGGTATATGGTCGAACGTGTGGCGCTTTAACACCTCGTCGCGTAGTTCTTGGCTTTCGTCCATTAGTCTAGCGTTCCAGTGTGCGCGTCTTATTTCGTCCTCTATCATGTCCGCGGGTGTGTTGACTAGGCAGTAAACTAGCAAAGCTTCGGTCTTACCCGTTAATTCAAGGTAGCCTTGCAACTGGTAGTAATAATCTTTAGTAGGTATTTCCGTAGCAAAAAACGGAAAAGTAGTAGCGTCCCAAGAACTTTTCACGTCTAAAAGTATGTCGTTCGTGTTTACGTCCGGGGTTCCCGTCAAGAAGTCGTTTTCGAAGTGTTCGTGGTTCTTATATAAAAAGCCTAATTCTAGCGCGTTAGAGGCCATATCTATGGCTTCGTCTTCTACTAGGTTACCTTTGTCGGTGTAACGGCTTGAAAACGTCTTAATAATGCCGTATTTCGCACGCAACACTTCCTCTTCTATGTACGTCTTTGCGGTTTGGCTTAATAACTCCCCCTTGGTGCGGGGGTTAGTCATTATTTTGCCTATGGCTGAGCATCGAATTTTAAAAGCTTTCATAGCGCGTTTAATATATCGGTTTGTCCCTCGGTTAATTCGAAACTAGCCTCTAGCTTTTCGCGTGTATAGTCGCCTTTTTGTATGGCTAATACTGCGGCTTGAAAACGTTTAGCATCTATTTGCTTTTTCTTTGGTTCGTTTTTTACTTGTTCGCCGCTTGCGTCTGTGTCTTTATCCGTCACAAGGCCGAGGCTACTAGCTAAAGCGTAACGACGGAAATACGTAACGCCAGAACCAAAGCTTTGATAGTCGTTCATACCTTTAAGGCTTACGCTAGGAATAGCAACGGAACTTTCCATGTTTTCGCCCGTCTCTACGTGGAAAATAATAGTACAAATGTAGTTTTCGCCCTCTTTGGTGTGTAGGTTTTGGGTAAAGCCTAGACCGTGTTTTGCTAGTAGCGGGTTAATTACTTTAAAGATTGCGGGTAAGTCGCTATAAGAATAGCCGAACCCTTGCGTTCCTTTGTGAATTACTGGTACTTCTTGCTGAAAAGCCGCAAGCGCTTTAAATAAATGTTTCATAACTGATTAAAAATTAGAGTTGTTTAGATGCAAATATATAAAGATATTCTAATATACAAACTATTTAATTAAATTTTTTAACATTTTTTACTTTGGTGGTGTAAGTATCGCTTTTGAACACCCAGCTACCCCAGTCTATTTCCCCCTCTTTTTTTAGTTCGGCAATTTTATAAAATTCGTCTTTTGGTAGGTAGCCAATAATATAACCGTATTTCATATTTTGGGAAACGCTGCACCATAAATAAAAGTCTGTTTCTTGTTTGGTATTGAACGCGCTTATATTTAGGTTGAAGTCGTTTGTAGGTTCTTTATCGGTTCGTATGGTCTTAACGTCTATTTTTTTTCCGTTTATTTCTAGGTCGTTGTCGTAACTGCCTACGTATTGAACCGGTTTGTTTATGGATCGCAAAAAGTGCATAGCTATTACCTCGCCTAGCGCCCCGTATATTTGGCTTTCGCCTTGCGTTATTGAATTTGTTAGCGCCTTAAAGTTGTAAAGCTTTTGCGCTTGTAAAATTTGTTCGTCTGTGATTTCTATTTTTATCATGGTATTTGTTTTATTTTGTTCTTATATACTTTTATCAATTCTTTAAGTTCGTCTACTTCCCAGCGTTTCTCTAGGTGAGCGCGACCTTGTAATTCAATCAATTTGTCGGCGCCTATGCGTTGTTCTATACCTATTTGGTAGTTTAGTAGGTTCCCGGATAGAAAAGTGTTACAATGTTCGCATTGTAGGTGTACGTTGTCTTCGTCAAACCTTACGTTTGAATGGCCGCCTTGACTGTAATAGTGGCCCGCGTTCTTTTTCTTTGGTGGTTGGTTGCATGAAATACACGGTTTCCCCTCGTCGCGTTTACGTATGTAGAAATTGAATACTTTTTGTGCGTCTTTTAGCCAGTCGCTGGTTGTCTTTAGTTCGGTTGTCCATTTCTTTTTCGTGTTTTTCCAAGCCGCCTCTTTGGTTTCTTGTACAAAGGCCCTAACACAGTCGTCTTTTAGGCAGTATTTATGGTTAAAGCGTATAGGCTCAAACTTGTCTTTGCAGTTTTTACAACGTGGCATCTAGAAAAGTTTTAAAATAAAGCGGTTAAGGTCAATTTTCCATAGGTTTATGTCGTTTGAAGCTTTGAAGCCTACATGGTTTATCTTACCCTTTTCCCAAACGCCGTATTTTTCAAAACCTAGTTGCTGCCAGAACTTGTTACTATCTAAATCAGTACGACAACGCAATGTAAAACCAATACGACCAAACGTTTCGCAAAATTCCCTACATACGTCTATTAAAGCCGTGCCGTAATGTAAGCGCCTAGCGTCGTTTCTTACCGCTATTTGCTGAATTTTAGCGTACTTATAAGTTCCCATAGCTGGAGTTATTAAAACATAACCAACCGCGTCGTTATTTGCCTCGCAAATTAATACAACAAAGTTGCGCTTACCACCCCAAACGTATTCTTCCCAAACGGACTTTTGAATAAAGCCTACCGCGTTGCTATTTTCTTTTTGTAGCTTGTCAACTAGTAGCATATCTTTTATAGTGCTAGTTCTTACGGAAATGTTTTTTATTTCGTCTTTGTATAGAACATTAATAAGGCCAGTGCCGCAATCAAATTTACCTAGTTCCATATTTTAAAATTTACTTGTTTGTATTTCCATTTCTAGTTCTTTAACCCTTTGTAGTAGGTCTATGTTACGGCTAGCTAGTATCGTGTTTTCACGGCTTAAGCTTACCGCGTGTTCGTGTAGTCTAGTGAAAAACGAAATAGCTTCAAGTAGTTCTTGTTCGCTTTGTTCTGCGCCTTGAATGTAATCCGTAGCTTCGGGGCGTGTTTTTATTATTTGTTCGCGTGCTGTTTTTATTCTTTGCTGAATAGCCCAAAGGTTAGCCCGTGTTTTTATTATTTCTAGTCCTAGTTCCATGTTTAAAAAGGTGTTTTTGTTTGGTGTTCTGGTTTGTAATATGTTCCCCTATTGGCGTAAACGCGGTTGCCTTTGTAGTCTAGCATATAGTATTGGTAGCGGTCTACGTCTAGAAACATTTTGTAAACTCCGTTTTTACTTACGCCTTTGGGTTTACTCTTTGCTACTTTTAAATGGACTTCGTTTTTTTCTGCGCCCGTTCCGTCGCTATTTGCTAGTCCGTAAGGTGGTCGCCACGGAATTAATACGCTTAAACCTTTCCTAAACCATACTTGGCCCCCAGCAAAGTCGCGCGCGCTAGGAATAGGGAAATAAGAAACGTCTGTACCCGCTATGGTTTTACTTGTTACCATTGGTTGGTCGCGCACGTGGTTTATTACGCAGTTGTGGCGGCCCGTTTTTCGTGCGTTTTTACGAACTTGACCTAGTATTCTACTCAAATACTTGTCTTCGCGTCCTAGGTCGCTTTGTTGGTATTCCTCGCTTAACTCGTTCCACGGGTCTATTGTAGTGGTGTTTATTTTAATACCCTCTTTGCGTTCTATTTCGTCTACTAGGTCGTAAAATTTCGTTATGGTTAAGTCTTCGTCTATTGGATCAATAACAATAAAGTGTTCATTTACGAACATTTCCGCGCTAACTTGTTCGCCGTTGGTCATTGCGTTTTGGCCTTGTACGTATGGCTTACCTATAAACTTGTAGCAAAGTTCGGCGTATATTTCGGCAGCGCTTCCAGTTTCTGGGCTGAATACTACGTGTCGCCAACCATGCAAACACGAAAGGTTTATAAGAAATTCGAACCAAAGTTCTGTTTTACCGCTTGCGGGTGCTGAACCTATGTAAGTAGTACAACCCTCTTTAATTGTAAAGGGTAACATATCCCAGTCCCAACCCACGCCTTTTCCTTTTACGTCTTTTTGTAGGCGTATTTCGAACATTTCCGAATTTAAGTTTTTTAGTCGTGTGTACATTAGTCAACTATTACGGGTGGTAAATTAAACGGGTTGTCTAAAACTTGCGGGTTGTTTATGTCTATGTCATTCCAGCATTTGCCATTCAAATAAGTAAGCGGGTTTTTCCTATACTTTTTGTCTGGTGTTTGCAATAGGTAAACGGGCAAGGTTTCAAATATAGTTTTTATTTCGTCTTCGGTTAGCTTTACAAATTTGTCTAGACATTTTTGCTTGTCTATTGACTTACCGTATAAAATCCAAAACTTGTCAAAAGTATATATATTACTATTCTTTATTTCTTTATATTCTTTAGTTGTTGCCCTTGGTCTGCCCATTTGTTTGCCCTCTTTAGTACATTCAACTTGCAACTTGTCCCATTTTATAAGGGTTATAGCTTGCCATTTGTTTGTCGTGTAGCGTGCCACTTCTTTAGAGGCCTCTAGCTTGCCCATTGCGGTGCGTGTTTGTTTGACCGTTAGGCCTATTTCTTTAGCTAGGTTTTCCCAACTAGTAACGCATGAACCCGCTTTTATTGTTTGCCCTTTCCACGTCTTGTCTTCGTAATTTACAGACAAAAGCAAATGAACAAGCAAACGCGTTGCGTTGTGGTCGTCGTACCATTCCCAGTCTTTAAGTGTTTTGTGTAATTTAATCCAACCGCTCATCTGCAACATTTTTAGGATAAAAAAAACCCCTTTCAGTGTTCGCGAGGCAGCGCTACTAACCGAAAAGGGCTCTAATAATGTCTTACGTGGGTCTGCCTACCCTTACAAATATAACGCTTAATTTTCTAAAATGTTGTTTTGCTCTAAAACTTTTTCGTAAACACCTAATTTAACACGGCGCTGAATACGTTTAAAGTCGCGTATTGTTCTAGCGTCTATTATGTCCGTTTTTAAGTCCCGGACTTGTCTTTTTTCATTGGGGTAAATTATTACGCTACCCCCTAACTGTTCTTTAAGCTGGTATGTTTCGTGTTTATAATCCTCGTCGCCGTAGCCCGTAAGGTCTTTGTGCGTTCGTAACCCGTGTATTATTGTAGCGTGGTGCTTACCGAATATCTCGCCTATTTGCGAAAGGCTAAAGCCACTAGTTCGTAGTTCATTGTATAGAAAAGCGCGTTTGTAAATTAGGCCGCGATCTCTACACTTGCTTGTTAAGTCGTAGGCGGCTATAAGTTCGTGAATTAATGCTATTCTGTTTTTCATATTTCCGTTATTTTAAACTTGCCTAGGCTAAAGTTGTTTGTGTATAGTAGTTCGGACTTCATGGCATAGGCCATTGCTTTAGAATAGAAACGCCAGCTTTGAACGGCTTTAGTTCCGACGTAGTATGTAAGTAAGTATTTCATAACTTTTTTATTTCGTGTTTTACTTGTTCCCAATATAGCCCCTCGCATCTAAACGCATGGCCCGCTTTGTCGCTTAAAAATTGAACCTCTTTTATAATTCGTTTTTCATATTCTACGGCCTCATCAATTGCAATCAATGCGCAGTTTTTAGCTAGTAGGGTTAAAGACATATCGTATTTATTATTAGTATCTAGGTCGTATTTAAATACCTCTAATTGATACATTTCAATTAATTCTATTGCTTTTTCTTTAGGTGTCATATTTCTTGCATTTTAATTTCACAAATTCGGTTATATAGGTCTTCGTTAAAGTTTGTCCAAAAGCGGTTTATTTGGTAGCGGTTAAATGCCCCATTGAGCATGGCCGTTGTCGTCGTACCATTCGCAAATCTCGGACTGTAACAAGTCGTTGCCGTGTTGGTTAAGTTCGTCGTATAGTTGGCTTTCAGTTTCTTTGGTTTTTTCATATATTTTTGTTATTTGGTAAGTTAATTCCTCGGTGTCTTGAACTCTATTGTAGCTAAATTCTATATACGCTTCGGCTAGTAGTTCGTCGTTATATGCGCTAAAAATTAAGGCGTTCATACCGCCGCCGTAATTAAAGCCGCCTTGCGGGTCTATCCAAATTCTACTTTTCATTGCTTCGATTATAAACGCCTTGGGCGTATTGTTTGTATATTCCTTTCAATTCGTAGCTACGTGTTTTAAGCGTTTGCGGGTCCGTAGTCTCATGGTCTAAACGTGGCGGGGTGTTTGTTGACATGAGCCAAATAAGTAGCGCAAAACCTAAAATTGCTACAATGCCACAGCCTAGAATTTGGCGCTCGTCTTGGTTTAGGTCTTCGAATAAGAATTTAATTGTTTTCATATTGCTTCGATTAAGTGTTTTAACATTTCATTGTAAAGGGCAAAAGCTAGGCGGGTGTCTTCGTGTCCGTACCCTAGCGCGTCGCGTTTTGTTACGTAGTCGTTCCAAAGCTTGTTTTCTGTTTCAATAATTAGTTGCGTTTTCATGTCGTTAGTGTTTTTGTATATGCAAATATATATAGCTTTATCGGATATATCAACAAAAAGTTTCAAACTGTTGAAAGTTTTTTTTTACTTTTTTTAAGATGCTAGTATTTACAAGGGTTATAGACGCAAATTATTTTTAGAAAATTTACTAGAAAACAAAAAAGCCACCCCGAAAGGTGGCCTTAACAACTATGAAACGCGTAAAGTTACGTAAAAAAATATTCGTTTATGCTTTTTCGGTGTTCGTCGTAGTTAAAATGTACAAAGCCAGACTTACCTAGTTGAAAGTTTGTAGCTACCCAGTTACTAGACGGGCTAAAAGCCGGGTAATTATAATACTTAAATACGTCCGAACTTGAACTATCGAACAAGTATAGGTGGCTGTCGCCTTTTTCAAATGTAATATCTAGGCCTTTGTTAATTAGTTGCTTCGTGTTTAGGTAGCCTAGTATTTTGTTTATTTGGTTTGGATCAATTTTAGGCTTAAACCCGTGCTTTAAATTGTGGGTGTCTTTTCCGTGTGTCGTTATGAAACAATAGTTATCTATTAGTTCGTAGTCTATAAACGCCGTTTGGTTTATTACGTGAACGTTTTTTACTTCGCGTTCTATGTAGTGTTTGAAAGCTTGGTTAACAAAATACGCAAAGTCGCCGCTATGGTTGTCGTTGCAAATGTTACGAACGTGAATAGTTTTGTAATAAGGCGCTAGGGTTTGTATTAATTGTACTTTAAACATAAAGCCAACGTCAAACGCTTTCTGGTTGCTCATGTTTTGAGGTAACGCGTGGCCACCTCTAGTAGTTTGTGCGTTTAACCCGTCTAGGTAGTCGCCTAAATCTAGTATATAAAGCGTGTCGCTGTTCTGTTTTTCTAGCGTATATCTTACCATTTGCGTAAGGCGTTCAAATAGTATTGTTTCGTTCCATTCGGCATCGTACATACTACGCCCTTTGTCGCTTGCGTCCATTCCTATATGCACGTCCGTAAATACTAGCTTGTCAAATAGGCCGTTAAAGGTTCTAGGCTGGCGTTTTTCTATTTCTAGTTTTGGCGCGTCTTTAATTAACTCCTTAAAGTCTATATTCTTTATATCGAAGTTGCTACCAAAAGACGGGTTTTTAAAGAATAAACTAGCGTCGTTTGTTTTGAGCCACCCGTGCTTAACGTCTTTGTCGTCTAGTCCTAGTTCGTTAGCTTTGTTTTTAATGGCTCTATACTGCGCCACAACTTCGAATTCCTCGCGGGTTATTCTAGGTCTAAATTTACTCATAAAGGGAATTTAGAAAACTTAAGTAGCCAATTTGTAAGGAAACCAGCACCGAAACCTATTATAAAAAGCCAAAGATTAGCTTTCGTTTTTTTATTACGTTCTGTTTTCCACTTAACTACCTCTACTTTTTCTAGCATTTTAATAGTGTCGCGTTTTAGTTTGTAAATAATACGCTGCTGAAACCTCGTTAAAGGCACTTTAGAAGCCTTATAACGAACTATCGTATCTTTTTGGTATATTACCCTTTCCCAAGCAATAGAATCCCTTAAAACGTACGGGACGCTATCAATTGAAAGTATTGTAATTGTGTCTTGCACGGTGTCGCAACGGTACCCTTTTTTAATTGCCTTTTGAACGTGGTAATTTGCCGAGCATGAGGCTAACAAAAACACGGAAATAAAAAGTATAGCTTTCATCTTACAAGTTTTTAAGCATATCTATAAAGCGTGGACAAGGGTAAATATCGCTTTTGTCTTTACGTACTGAATTATGGGTGTAAATTCCTTTCGTGTTTTTAAAGGCCTCTACGTCAAGTCCAAATATCTCCGAACGGTATTCTTTAGGTATGTCGTAAGTTTCGCAAAGGTAAACTAAAAGCTGGCGGGTGCTTTCGATTTGTTCGTCAGTGTATTTAAACCAGTGCTTGTAGCCTTTATAGGGTTGGTCCAAAGTAGTTACCATAGAATCTAGAACGCGGCCACCTACATAGTTGTAAAATTTACCGTCTTTTTCTTTGAGGTAACCCCAGTTGCAAACCTCTATACCTACCGAAGTTTTATTTAAGTTTTTGTACGGTACGCCTTGCGCTTTAAATTCCTTTTGTCCTACGCCCAGGTGCCAAGCCCAGTGCTTCGATGAGTAGCATTGTACTATTAAACCGTTTTGTCCTATAATAAAAGCCGTAGCTATCCTCTCCTTGTTTCCATTCCAGTAGCGACTAACAGCCTCGGCGTTACCACCGCCCGCGGTATGGTGTAAATATATTTGGGTTTTTTCGCTTTCCTCTTTAAAGAATTGCGTTTCTTTTAGACGTGCTTGTTTAATTTTGGAAATGTCTAGCTTCATAACTTGTATTTAAAGGCGCAAATGTCTAGTGTTTTGCGCTATTTACGGGACTTTATTTAAGTTCCTCTAGTTGTTCTTTGCTACGCTTTACGAACTTCATAAATTTATCCCAAACATTTACACCGGTAACACTAAAGTAGCTTTCGTTAATGCTTTTGATTTCGGTAACTACGCAAAAGAAAGTAAACATTTTCGTTAACACTAGATCAACCGCAACAAATTGGCCTAGTATGTCGGCTACTACGTACTTTTCAAGTAC
>Ga0307379_10010215_pt1 | contig 12458 bp, 10 predicted proteins | sample UN2MG_FD_202237 | JGI IMG/M metagenome (GOLD analysis project Ga0307379, IMG submission 202237) | Soil microbial communities from Risofladan, Vaasa, Finland - UN-2 | ecosystem: Environmental > Terrestrial > Soil > Coastal area > Acid sulfate soil | place: Finland: Risofladan, Vaasa | collected... | reverse complement strand
GGCTGTGACATGGGCTATGACCTCGTCGGCTGGGATGTTCGAATAAACAACCCTTGGCCGCGCGAGGGCATAGACCTCTCACGTTCTGCCCCTTCACTTTCTGCCTACAAAAATGGCTGAACTATAGACTAGCATGCCCTCCTTGATTAGTGCCCACACGCCGTGCAGCAAGCCCACCGTCGCCGGCGCGGCATGAGCGATGCCATGGGCGATCGCGGGCACCAGGCTTGGCGGCGCCATCGCCTGCCCCTGCAGCGCGCTGACGAGGCCGGCAGCAGGCGGGGCCGTTTCGCCGGCGACGATGACCAATCCCGCGGCTTCGCGCGGAAGCTCGCGCCGTAAAGCGGCAAGCGCCAGTCGTAGTCGCGTCCCTACCGTGCCCACCGGCACCCGGGTCACGCGTGCGATCTCACGGTAGCTCAGCCCCTGGTCGTAGAAGAGCGACACCGCCTCGCGCTGTTCGCCACACAGGCGCTGAACGGCGGCAACTATCTGCTCGTGCTCCACCCGCAGCATCGCCTGCTCGGCGACGGAGGCTTGGGCAGCCGGCTGGCGCTCATCGAGCGGCTGCTCCAGAGGGCGCGCCTGGCGCAGGCGATCCCGCCACAGGTTGGTGGCGATCACGAACAGAAACGGCGCAACCGGCCGCGCGGGATCGAACCGGCGCAGGGCGCGGTAGAAGCGGATGAAGGCCTCCTGGCAGAGGTCCTCCGCTTCCTCGGTCCGTCCGGTCAGCCGCAGGAGATGGCGGAACAGCCCGTCCTGGTAGCGGCGGACGACCTCATCGAAGGCCGCGCCGTCGCCGTTGAGTGTGCGCTTGAGCAGTTGCCGGTCTTCACTCATCTGCCCGCACCGTCAATAACACTATGGAGTACGGATTTCCGCAGGCTCTTGTTCTCCGCTGGCGACCGAAAGGTGCGTAACCGCCGAGCTGCTCGCGAGGCAAACACGCTTGATACATTGGCTTGGTGGCGCTTTCGGTTTCTTGTAGTAGGCTGCTAGTACACCGCATTGGCTGGCGTCGGCGGCGATCCCGACCGCAGGTCGGGCGACGTTCTTGGCGTGATGCGAACTATCGTACCACCGACCGCGCTGGTCATCGCGGTCTTCTTTTCCATCGGCGGTTGTTTTCCCACCTGTCGAATCAACGCTGACTAGATTATCCGCGCCAGCTGGGCGCGGCTGTCCGGGTCGAGGGCGGCGACGTCGGGTATGTCGTAGCGGTTGCCCTCGGCGTCGGTGAGCAGGACGCGCGCCTCGCCCAGGTAGATGACGTTGTCGTGCACATCGCGCAGGGTCACCTCGCGCACCCCGCGGTCGGTCTCGAATACGCACTGGACAAGCCCCCAGAAGTTGCGCACCGACAGGATGCGCCGCACCGTTGGGTAGAGGTAGCGCCGGTCGAGTTCGATTCCCACCAGCTCGCGTGACTCGGGGGCGAGTGAGCGCCAGCGCCGCAGCAGCCCCGCCTCCTTGCCGTTGGGGTCGGCCTCGCGGATGGAGATGTAGCGGTCGGGGTCTGTCAGCGGCTGAACGCGCAGGAAGCGCGGCGCGAGGATGCTGAGCTCGTCGGCGATGGTGGCCCGCAGTCGCCCGTCCTCGCTGCGAAAGACGCGCACCTGTTCCGGGTCGAGGTAGCGCAGCGTCGGCGGCTCGCCAGGCTGCACAGATGGCACCGGCTGTTGGTTATCCATAGCTATCTGCTCACGGCCTTGATCATCGAAGTCTTGCGATGGATGTCCAGCAGGCGATAGTAAACGCCCTTCTTCTCCTCCAACTCGTCGTGGGTGCCGAACTCGGCGAGCTTGCCCTCCTCCAGCACCAGCAGGTTGTGGGCATTGCGCAGGGTGGACAGGCGATGCGCGATGGCAAACGTCGTGCGCCCCTCGATCAGGCGCGCGACCGCCTGTTGGATCTGGTCCTCGGTTTCGAGGTCCACGTTGGCGGTGGCCTCGTCGAGGATGAGGACCGCGGGGTCGTGCAGAATCGCGCGCGCGATGCAGAGGCGCTGCTTCTCACCCGCCGACAGCTTGCCGCCGCGCTCGCCGACCTGCTCGTCATAGCCGTCGGGCTTGTTGACGATGAAGTCGTGGGCGTTGGCGACCTTGGCCGCGGCCATGATTTCCTCGCGCGTGGCGTCGGGTCGGCCGTAGGCGATGTTCTCGGCGATGGTGCCGTTGAACAGGAACGGCTCCTGCAGCACCACGCCCAGGCGCGCGCGGTAGAATGATAGGTCGAGGTCGCGCAAGCTGACGCCGTCAATCAAGACCTCCCCCTCGTCCGCGTCGTAGAAGCGGCACAGCAGATTGATGATGGTGCTCTTGCCCGCGCCGCTCTTGCCCACCAGACCCAGCATCTGCCCCGGCGCGACCTTGAACGAGAGGCCCTTGAGCACCGGCTGGTGCTTTTCGTAGCCGAAGACAACGTTGCGGAACTCAACCTCGCCGCGAATGGTCTCGGGCACGACATGGCCGCGGGCTTTTTCGCTGTCGGCCTCGGCATCGAGCACCTCGAAGATGCGCTCGGCGGCGGTGAGCGCGCGCGACATCCACTGTGCGCTTTGAGTGAGGCCGTTCAAGGGGCCGTAGAGCATGGCGAGATAGGCCAGGAAAGCCATCAGGTCGCCCACCGTGGGGCCGCGACTGCCGACAATCATCAGCCCGCCGAAGTACCACACCAGCCACGACCCGCTGGCAATCAGCATCCCCACCAAGGGCATGAGCGTCGCCCACGTCTGCTCGGCATAGACGGACGCGCCGAGCAAGTCGGCGTTGCGCAGCCGAAAGCGCTCGATCTCCGCCGGCTGCTGGGCGAAGGCACGAACGATCTTGATGCGCGAGAACGCGTCGTTGATCAGCGTGTGGAAGCGGCCCCAGCGATACCAGAAGCTGTGGAACGCCCGGTGCATGCGGCGCCACAGGGCGCGCGAGAGCAGGCTCACCAACGGCGCCGGGATGAGCGCCAGCAGGGCGAGCCGCCAGTTGATGACGAAAACCGCGGCCGCCACACCGATGACGCCGATGGCGTTGCTGGCGATCCATGGCAGGCCGAAGGCGAGAAAGTCCTGAACGCCGCCGGAGTCCTGGGTCAACCGCGAGATGAGGGCGCCGGTCGGATGCTGATCAAAGAAGCGCAGCGACAACCACTGCAGGCGCTCGTAGAGCCGGGCGCGGATGTCGAAGCTGACGCGTCCGCCCACCCATGCCGCCACCCGGCCGCGCCAGATGCCCATGATCGTGCTCAGGACGCTGCTGCCCGCCAGCCCGGCGACCAGCCAGACGAGCAGGTGGGCCTCCGCGCGCGGGATGAGCACGCGGTCCACCAGGATCTTGGTCAGGTACGGCGGCGCCAGGCCGAAGCCGGCGGCGGCCAGCATCAGCGCGCCCACCAGCACCAGGCTCGCGCGATAGGGCCGAGCGTATTGCAGCAGCCGCCGCAGCACCGCCCCTTTGCGCACGCAGCGCGGGCACACCTTCGTCTCCACCCCCAGCACCAGGCCACACATAGGGCAGCGCCTCTGGCGCTCGGGCTGATCGGGGATGGGCTTGTCCTTGGCGGCGGCGTCGAGCTGGCCGCGCACCCGCCCAAAGCGCTCCGACAGGGCATTGGTGTACGACAGCAAGTCCAGCTTGTAGCCGCCGACCACTGCCTGCAGCATCCCCCCGCCGACGAGGTTGTCCACCACCACCTCGCTGATGTCCTTCAGCGGCAGGTCAACCCGCGTCGTCGCTTCGGCTCCGTCGGGCGCGAGCACCAGCACGCGGTCGCCGGCAAGCACCAGCCAGCGCTCGCCGTAGCGCCCGTCCGCGCCAAGGTCGCTGGCCGCCGCGACGCGGATCTCGGCGTCGGGCGCCGCCCGCGCGACGGCCTTCCTTATCACCTCCGGCAGTCTATCAGCAGCAGCCACGTCAATTCCCCTTGAGCGCAGCGCAAGCGACGTGCGAGTTGTCCTGCGCCCACATGATCGCCCAGCGCGATTTCAAGTCGTCCGGCACGTAGAGCCGCCGCCCGCGCGGGCGGCCATAGCGTCGCGCGAGCTCGGACACCGGCACGCGGAAGTACGCCCGCAGCGCTGGCGTGCTGTTGTTCTCCAGCGTGTCAATGACGGCCGCCACCCCGTCGGTCTTGAGGTTCCCCAGGCGCCAGGCGGGGGTCAGCTCGCCGAGGTTGGAATAGACGTCGAAGCCGGGCAGGATGTCCAGCCAGAGGTGATTGCCCTCGAGGACGCGGTCGCCGATTGCGGTGGAAGTCGGTTTGTGCTCCCCATATAGTAGATGCGCGATTCGCCCTTCCGGTTCACCCAGGGGGCGCAGAATCTGCTCTTCCCCGTGCTCCCGCAGGCACGCTGAGACCCGGTGCGCGTCTACGGCGGTCGGGCGCAGATGCTCCAGATGCCAGGCTTCGCCGTCCGGCGAGGGGCAGTGCATGAACAGGGTGAACGGGCCGCCCAGCGCCTCGCAGCGCTCGCGTAGGCGCAGCTCCCGTGTCAAAGCGATCAGCCCCGGCAGGTCGGGCAGGATGCGCTTGGTGAAGAACCACTGCCAGCGCGGGCGAATACCCGCCGCCAACAGCCGCTCGGTGGCAAGCAGCAGGTCGCGGAACGCGCCCCGCCGCCGGTAAGCCCAGTCGGTGACCTTCTCCAGGCCGAAGAAGGTCATCTGGCAAACGCGCACGCCGATGCTGTGCGCCCACGCAGCGTATTCGGGGTCGCGCGCCAGCCGCCAGACGCTGAGCAGTTCCCACCTTGGCCGCAGCGACGGCAGGTCGCTCAATTCGTTCTCCAGTTCGTACAGGCGCCGGTAGTTGTCTCCGTAGTCCGGCTCGCGCACCGAGGTGGAAACGCGAATACGCGGCCACAGCGGCGCGTCCTCGCCGGGGCGGCGAAAGGCGCGAAACTGCGCCACCGTCCAGCGCACATCGTCCTCGGTCATGCGCCCCGTCGCCGCCGCGGGTATGCCGATATAGCAGTGCCGGCAGCGGTTCGGGCAGCCGTGCATGTCGAAGGCAAGGCCAATGTCTTCATCAGGCACAATGGCAGGCATCGTCTATTCCTTCACCGCTATGATGCGCCCGCTGCCCGCCGCGCCGGAGCGCCACAAGGCGATGTCGGCGTCCAGGCTTTCGTAGGCCCAGCGCACCCACTCTTCGCCCATCAATTGGTGATAGTGCTCCTCGCGCTCTTCCAGCTTGCGCCGCGCGGGCAGCCAACCGTGCTCGATTTCCCACTGCGAGATGTCCTCGGCGCTGATGACGCGGAAGCCGAATCCAGTGACACGGTCGGCCATCTCGCCCAACGACAGCAATGCCGGCCCTTCTGTGGGGCATGGTAGCGATGGAGCCTGGCCGCCCCCGGCCTGGAGGTCACGGGCGAAGCGCCCATGCTCCATATGGCGGCGAATCGTCGCCGTAAACGTCAGTCGCCCGTTCGGCGCCAGCAGCCGCTTGATCTCCGTCAGCCAGCTCAGGTCGGAGGGGAAGCTGCCCTGCGACCAGGCGACGGTAAACGAGCCGTCCGACATCGGTACCGCATCCGCCGAGGCGCAGAGGAAGCTCACTTTGTCATGGAGTTCAGGCGCGCCCCTCGACGTTGTCATTCCGAGCGCCAGCGAGGAATCTCCTACCTCCTGTGCAGCCCCGGTAGGGGATTCCTCGGTCGCTGCGACTCCCTCGGAATGACACTCTTGCCGGAGAGTCTCCGACGCTGCCAATCTTGAGACAGCCTCTCTGTCGCGCCCTCCGGTGGGCGGGATGAATCCCGCCCCTACACCGCACATGCCACACAATTCCGTCAATTCCCGCGCGATGGCGATATGCATCGGCGATATGTCCACGCCAACTACTTGGCAGCCGAACTCCCGCGCAAGCTGCCGCGCCGGCCCGCCGACATAACAGGCGAGGTCAACCACCCTGTCGCCAGCGGCGATTCCCACCGCCTGCGCCATGTGCCGCGTGTCCTCCGCCCCGCCGAGGTGATACTGCTCGCCCAGCAGCACGGCGCAAGCGCTGGCGCGCAGCAGGCCCGCCGCCTGGAGGGATTCCAGTAAGGCAGGAATCTGCGCGCTGGCGTCAGTACATGGGCCCAGGTGCCAGCTTTGCATCATCTCATTGAGTATCGCGTTCATCGTGATGCCTGCAATGCTTCCCACCGCTCCCTTGTCAACTCGATCACCACGGCATGGACCGGTTGGCCGGGCGCCATCGCTCGATCCTCGTCTGTCAACTTATCATCGGGGATGCGGATGCGCATCTTCTCCTCGAAGCCGAACTTCGCGTACAGACGTGCCGCCACCTGATTCCAGTCATGGTAATCAATGAGACAGCGAGCCGCTCCGCAGTCCTCGAACATGACCTGCAGGACACAGCGCATCAGCTCCGTGCCATACCCCTGGCCGCGGCAGGGCTCGTCAATGAAGAAGTAGCCTCCTGCATCCGCGCCGCGCGTTGCCCCGAAGCCGGCAAAGCCGATCCATACGCCGTCCTTCGTCTCGACCGCGAATTGCTTAGTGATGCCCTCTCGCGGCCCGTCGGGCTTCTCCAACTCCTGGGCGTAGCACCGTCTTGTTCCCTCCTCGCCGCCGAAGCCGTGCGCGGCCATGCGCGGAATATCGTCTTCGCACAATTGACGAATCCGTACGCGGGACCCTTCTTTGATCACAAGGCCTGGGGTCATCTTGATGTCCTCCCGCTTGCGGTCTGCGGTCGACCGTGCCAGTAGCGATCGCAAAGTTTCATGTAGACGCTGTCGCCGCAAGGATGGAGGGCCTGGGACCCGAAGTCGCCGTAAAGCCGCGCGAGTTCTTGCGGCTCAGGGAGAGGGGGCCCCTGCGCTTCGAGAATGCTGCGCCAGACGCTTTCGATGCCGTCCCGCCTGACATTGCCGTGCGGAATCGCAGGGCGTGAGAAGAACAACTCCTTCACGTCTAAGTCAGGCATGACGACAAGCCGGCCGAGCGTGCGTTCCGAGGGTACGTTGCCGCCATGCTCGTAGGTGTGCGGGCATATCTTCCTGCCCTTCTCCATAAGGCGCTGCGTCCAGACCGCCTCTGTTTCCACCCCGCACTTCATCCGCTCTAGGGCCTCGGCGAACAAGTCGAGGTCAGCCTTGGTGGGCCGAAGCAACGCCTCGAATTCCCGTAGGCGGTCATTAGGGAAGAAACCGGGGACGCCGGTGATAATCCTGATCTTGCCTCCACCGAGTTGTTCCAGCATCTCAGCAATCGAGTTGAACGAGTCCAGGTTTCTCTTGTTGAGGTGTATCTCGAACCAGACTCTCATGCCGCAGGCAAGCGCCCGCTGGGTCGCGATTACCAGGTCCCGGTAGGCTCCCGATCGCCGCACGAACCAGTCGTGCTCGGCCTCCAGCCCGTGGATCGCAAAGCCAATTCCCGAGAAGCCTGCAGCAATCAGCGCCTCATAGACGGGTCGCCAGTCTTCAAGGCGAGCCAGGCCATATCCGTTGGAACTGAGCATGTCGAACTCGTGCCGCCGGGCCTCGGGGATGAAAGACAATTCGTATGCCTTCAGGCGCACGAAGTCCGGATGAGCGGTGGGCTCGAAGGTGTCGAGCCCGCAGCGGACACTCGGGGCGTGGCCTGTCGTTTTCTCGAAGGCGCGCCCGAACTCGCCCACAAGCCACTTGACATCATCAAGGCTCATGAGCGCGCCGAAAGGCGGGCCACCCTCCTCCGAGCAGTGACGGCAGCGATTTGGGCACCCGGAAACGATAGGTTCCAACTGCAGTCTGTCCCACACGGTCATCGCTCCTTCCGCCACTGACGGCCACAAACCAAACGCGCCTGCTCCTTGCCACCCGGTGCTCAGGATGGCATGAAGCAGGCGCGTCAAGGGCTGAAGTCGCGGGTTCCTGCTGGGCCGGGCGGGGACGCCTGGCCTACTGCCGCATCGCTATGGTTTTTTCGGCCGTCAGCCGTGTGGATTGTATGCCAGCGAGACCCGCTTGTCAATATCAATTGTGGCGGTGCGGTGAACTCGGAGCGTTGGCCTAGCCGCCTCCATGTAGCATGGCCGCCTCGGCCGTGTTGGGCGCCGCGGCCGCGGTGCCGGATTCACAGGCGAGGTTTGCACGGTTCCCTTGGCGTGGATGGCGCTGGCGGACCGCGTTACAGCTCTGCCTGGTGCGGCTCGTCGCCAACCTCCTGTTGCAGATGCCGCAGCTCCCGGCGCAGCTCCTTCACTACCTCGGTGCAGCCGGCATCGTGATACATGTTGTCTAGCTCGTGCGGGTCCTTGTCAAGGTCGAACAGCTCCCACTCCGGCTCTCTGGGATCGTCCACCGCCCCGGGTTGTCCGCACGCGTCGCCGTAGTAATAGATGAGCTTGTGGCGCAGGGTGCGCAGCCCGTAGTGGGCGGCGACACGGTGATGGCCGAGGTGCATCCAGTAGCGGTAGTACATCGCGTGCCGCCAGTCCGCCACATGCTCGCCCCTCAGCAGAGGACGGAAGCTGCGACCCTGCATATCGTCCGGCGCATCTACGCCTGCGAGATCGAGAAACGTGGGCGCGAAGTCCACGTTGAGCACGATGTCGCCGCGAGCGGAGCCGGGGGCGATCTCGGGCGGATAGCGCACCAGCAACGGCATCCGCAGCGATTCCTCGTACATGAAGCGCTTGTCGTACCAGCCATGATCGCCCAGGAAGAAGCCTTGGTCGGAGGTGTAAACCACGACCGTGCTCTCGCTCAGCCCATCGGCGTCAAGGAAGTCGAGCATGCGCCCCACGTTGTCGTCGATCGCCGCCACGCAGCGCAGGTAATCTTTGATATAGCGTTGATACTTCCAGCGCTTCTCCTGGTGCGGCGTCAGGCCGTGGGGAACGGGCTGCTTCAGATCCTCGTCCACCAGGTCGCGCTCTATCCGCATCTGTGCCTCCGCCGCCGCCCGGGCCCGGTTGCGGTAATCGTCATCAAGGGTCTCCGGCTCGGGGATGGCCGCGTTCTCGTACATCGTAGCGTGCTCGGCATCCGGCTCCCAAGCGCGATGCGGCGCCTTGTGATGGCAGAGAAGCATGAACGGCCTTGCCGGGTCGCGCTCCCTCAGCCAGCGCAAGGAGAAATCCGTGATCAGGTCCGTGGCGTAGCCGGGAAACGTCTTCTCGCGGCCCATGTCGATCATCACCGGGTCGTGGTAGAGGCCCTGTCCGGGCAGGACGTTCCAGTAGTCGAAGCCGGTGGGCTGGTGGGCCTTCCCCTCCCCCAGGTGCCACTTGCCGATGACCGCCGTCTGATAGCCGGCCCGCTGCAGCAGCTTGGGGAAGGTCAGCAAGCGATTATCCATCCTGGTGGTCAGGGTGGTGACGCGGTTGACGTGATTGTAGGTACCGGTGAGGATGGCGGCCCGACTTGGCGTGCAGATGGAGTTCGTGCAAAAGCAGTTGTCGAAGCGCATGCCATCGTGCGCGATGCGGTCGATGTTCGGCGTCTCGTTGATGCGACTGTCGTAGCAGCTCATCGCGTGCGAGGCATGATCATCGGACATGATATAGAGGATGTTCGGCCTGCTGACGCTCATCGAGTTGCCCCTTGCCGGTGGCGGCGGTCGCCGCAGCGGGCGATGAGCCTGCCGACGGCTTGCGCCTTCTGGCGGCGAATGGTGGAGACGACGGGCAGCGCCAGGTTCAGCTCGCATAGCCCCGCCCCGCGGGGGGGTGGGGTGTTGGACTTCATTGCCCGTCGTCGGGCGCGCCGGAGGCGCAATCGCGCCTGCAACATGATAGCGCCGGGCCGCGCTGTGTCAAGCCCCCGCCTTCAAGCCCTCGCCTGCCCGCGTGCCTGGCGGACCTCGCCCGACGGCGCGAGACCAGCAACCGTTTGGGGGTCAGCCGCGCAGTTGGCGCCAGAGCGTTCGCACCGGCTCGACGCGGTTGAGACAGTAGAAGTGAATCCCCGGCGCGCCGCGGCGCAGCAGGTCCTCGCACTGTTCGCGGGCGTACTGCGCGCCGCGCCGCGTGGTTGCCTGCGGATCCGCGCGCAAGGAGGCGAAGGTGTCGTGGATGGCCTCGCAGATGTAGGCCCCGCAGCGCGACGCAAAGGTCAGCAGCTTGTCGTAGTCGGTGATGGGCAGCACCCCGGGGATGATTCTGACGTTGATCCCGGCGCGCGCGCTACGCTCCAGGTACTCGGAATAGACCTCGTTGTCGAAGAAGAACTGGGTGACCACGAACTCGGCGCCGTGATCGAGCTTGAGCTTGAGGTGCTCGGTGTCGAGCTCCTTGGTCGGGCAGTCGGGGTGCCCCTCGGGGAAGCCGGCAACGCCGATGCTGAAGAAGTCGCCGCCGATGTCGCGGATGAGGTCAATCAACTCGTAGCAAAACTCGAGGCCGCCCGCGACCTGGCGGAACCGCCCGCCCATGGCGGCCGGGGGATCGCCGCGCAGGGCCAGGATATTGCGAATGCCGTCGGCCTGCAGGCCGCGGATGATGCCGGCCAGCTCCTCCCGGGTCTGGTTGACGAGCGTCAGGTGATGCATGACCGTGAGGTCGAGGCGATGGCGGAGCTGGTTGACGAGGTCGCGGGTGCGGTTGCTGGTGGAGCCGCCGGCGCCGTAGGTGACGGAGACGTAGTCCGGCCCCAGCTCCGCCAGCGTCGCCGCGTCTCGATGCAGCGTCTCCAGCGCCTTCGGGGTCTGCGGCGGAAAGAACTCGAGCGAGAACGTGCGCTCCTTGGCGGTGAAGACATCGCTGAGCTTTCGCATCTGTTTTCCCGCAGCGGAGCGCAGACCGGCGCAACGTCAGTCACCGACCGGCCCGACTTCAGATTCCGCACCGCCCTCATTTGCCCCGCGGCGTCGCAGCCCTACCTGTCAGCGAAATGGGCAACTGTGCCCGGCTTCCCGCGGTCTCCCCGGGTGCCTTCCGGGAGCTACTGCCAAATTCACTCGCCGGCATGACGAGTCCTTGGGGGCGCCACGTCGGCGGCGAGGAGGGCGGCCTCGGCGGTGTCGTGGTCCTGTTTCCTCGCCATGAATATCATGCGCGGAGAACTGTGGGTGAGCGGCTGACGGTCGTAATCTCCGAACACCTCAATGCTCCCGAAGCCGACCGCCCGGAGCATCTTGCGCATCTGCCCTTCGGTCACCCAGGTATAGCTGTCCACGAAGACGTAGTGGTCCTCGTGGCCATCCGGCTGTTCCTCAATGTAGGTGTGTTCCACGGTCACGCGCTGGCATGGCTTGTCAATCGAGAGCTTTCGATTGAGCTCCTGGGTCATCCTGCCGGTGTACGATGATACGCCGCGTCTCACGCTGTCGGTTACCCCTACGGTCTGGTTCAACATCATGCGGGCCGGGATCAGGTCAACGATCAGCGACCCGCCAGGCAGGAGATGCTGGTGAATGCACGAGAGGCAGCCCGCCTGCTTTGGTCTGGTGTGCAGATGGAAGAAGGAAGCCTGTGGGATCAGCACGAGGGCGGTAGGTTCCTCCAGAATGAAAGCGCTCATGTCCGCCTCCAGCAGTCGAATACGCGCCCGGACCTCCGACGGCTCCCGGCTCAGCTTCTCCTTTGCGATCTCAAGCATTTCGGCAGAGATATCGAGGCCGACAACCTGGAATCCCGCCCGTGCCAGCGGTATGGTAATGCGGCCGGTACCGCAGGCCAACTCGAGTATCGGTGCGCGGGCCGCATTGATGTAGAACGGGATGTCCTCTACACGACCCTCGTAGGTCCAGTCGTAGAAGCGGGCGAAGTCACGGGCCAGATAGGCAGTTTCGCGGTCCATATTGATATCCCCGGCTTTCCGTACCGGCCGCGCGCCGGCCAGCGCCGGACAGCTGCGAGTACCCTTGGTTGCCTCTGCCCTCTGGCTAGGCCGGCCTCCTCGCGCCGACAATCGCCTCTCCCATCTCCTGCCAGATGACATCAACCGGTTCGAATCCGCACTGACGCAATGCAGAAACATGGAATTGACGAGGCTGACCGTCTTCGCTGCCTTCCCAGTATTCGGTCGCCTTTCTCACTGCCAGCATCTCAGAATCACCCAAGTCGCGCGCCAGCTCATTCCAGAACCCATCCCAGTCGTCCGCGGATGCGGCGGAGAACGCGGCCTCTCGCGCGGTGGAGAGCATCTGGCGGTAGCGTTCCTGGAGGCCGGGGGCATCGCTGGCAATGTGGTCGGAGTTCATGAACCAGCCACCCGGCTTCAGTGCTCGGAAAACGCATTGGTACAATTCGGCGAGGCTGTGTCGGCCGAGCCAATGGAGCGTGGTCGCCGAAACCACCAGCTCGAAGCGGCCTTCGCATGATCGCCACCAGTCAGTTTGCCGCACGTCCCTGTTCAGAAACTGGACTTGCACCTCCGTCTGCTCCGCCACGTGCTGCCCGATTTCGAGCAACACCGGGTCGAGATCTACCGCCACCACGCGAGCGTTTGGGTGATGCCGAAAGGCGTGGAAGGCCAGCGACCCGGGCCCGCAGCCAAGGTCGAGGATATGCACCTCGTCCTC
>Ga0307379_10010214_pt1 | contig 12460 bp, 10 predicted proteins | sample UN2MG_FD_202237 | JGI IMG/M metagenome (GOLD analysis project Ga0307379, IMG submission 202237) | Soil microbial communities from Risofladan, Vaasa, Finland - UN-2 | ecosystem: Environmental > Terrestrial > Soil > Coastal area > Acid sulfate soil | place: Finland: Risofladan, Vaasa | collected... | reverse complement strand
ACAGAAATGAAAAGAAAGGCAATTGAAAGTGCATATATGGATTTGAGTCCATTAGATATGCCAAAGTGGGAAGAAAATGAAGATCTTATGTATTGGCTTCAAAACCTGTGCAAGTAACGTATTCTCTAATTAATATTATGGTGAGTGATTAAAGGTAAAAGACTTATATTATCGCACTTTTATTACTTCACTCACCATAATGTAACACTCTCCATAATGCCTTTTATGGGGAGCTCCCCATAAAAGGCATACTTACGCCACACAGTACTACAAGCAGACAAAAGATATCGAAACTTTAAGGCGAATCCTGGGACACTCTGATATAAGTACAACTACTATCTATATTACCCTGGCCAACATAGCTGTAGAAAACGGTATGAAGTCATTTAAGGGGTTTTTATAAATTGCTTTTTAGTGTTAAAATTTTCCGCATAGGGTAAATAAATGAAAAACATAAAGAAAGAAGCTAATCTTAAAATTAAAAAGGAAATAATTAAGACGATTGGTTGTATACGAGGAGGATGAACAATGAAATTTCGTTTAATAGTTAATGGAATAGACCACGCCTTTCGGAGAGAATTTGGCTGCTCATGTGACCGCTGTAAGGTGGGAGAAGAAAGAGCTAATACATCAGTTTCGTTAGTAGTGAGAGACGAATCAAAAGATGAGATTATTTGGCACGCTCTTGTAGATGTCGGTCTTGGTGTTGTGGATAGCCTTTGCGATAAGTTTTCACCTTCTCAAGCACACTTAGACTTACTTTTGCTTACTCATTGGCATCCTGACCATACACTGAATTTGAATTCTCTCTGCGAAACACTGAAAAGGAGTAAAGGACAACAGAACATAAAAATGTGGTGCCGGAGTGGAAGCGTGGAGCACCTTCGGAAAACACATCCTTTTGAATGTAAATACCGTTTGAATATTAGCGAATCTAATGAATATGATCCACCTGGAATCATTATTGAAAAATCAAAATTGGATTTTAGTAATTTCCCGTTAACCATCACTCCTATAACGGTATCTCATTCTAGCGCTGACAAAGAAAGGACATCTTCAGCCTCTTTTGTGATTCAGTGGAGAAAAGACACAAAAGAAGGTACAAAAATTATATTGCTCTGGGATATTGACAATAAAAATGATTGGATTGTTAATCCGAATTCGGGTGAACAAGAGGGAACTGTCAAATTGCTTTCTTGGGCAGATTATCTGTTTATTGACTGCAACACTTGGAGTGTTGAAGAGGTAGACGGGAAAAATACAGGACATGCTTCCTTCCAGACAGTTAAACGCTATGTTGGAGTCCTTAAGCCAGAACAGACTGTTCTCGTTCATCTTAGCGGACATGAAGACGGAATTGGCAATCCTGGATATGGTTGGGTAGATGGCACGTGGCAAGCAGAAGTCAATAAGTCTTGGAAAAAAGAAGGACTTCCAGGTAGTGTAGTTGTGAATAAAGAACTTATATTGGAATTTTAGGGATAGAAGTAATGTGGCTCGTAACAGCAGATAACACAGCATATCTGGCTACACTTCGTTTCGCCTAACTTTGCTAACGCAAAGTTCAGATATGCCGAATTATCGGAAATTGCTTAGAAGAGGACCCGGCGGTTTACCATGTATTATATTTCAACCATAGTTTCTGGAATAATATCTGTTGCCTGGGCACTAATTATACTGGTACTTGCGGCTCTGGTTCACTACTCTTAAAAGCCGCAGATGAAACTGAACGTAGTGTAACAATTTACGGCCAGGAAATAGACAACACCAACGCCGCCTTAGCAAAAATGAACATGATTCTACACAACAATCCGACAGCTGAAATATGGCAGGATAACACTCTTTCAAAGCAATATATGATAGTTAAAGAATTAGTTGGTCTTTAGATAGAAAAAGCTAGACCCTTTATGGAGTCTATATAGATGAAATCTAATTAATTTCACTTTTCAATTTACTGTCAAAAATTGCCAAAATTGACAATAAACAAAAATTAAGATAAATTGAAAAAATGATAAATAAACTCCTTGCGGTCAAAGAAGTTGCTAAAATTCTCAGGGTAAGTGAGCGTTCTGTACTTCGCTACATTGAATCTGGTCGGCTTCGAGCTTCTAAAATTGGCCAGTGGCGAATCAAAGAAAAAGATTTAGAAAAATTTCTAAAAGAGAATGAAAATATCAGAAGAAAAGTTAAATAATATATTTAAAACTTACTTTAAAAAAGTTTTAAATGTCTATAAAAGAGGTGATGCTACAGAACCTAGTTTTTATTCTACACTGGAGGAGTTTTTAGAAGAGATAGGAAAACAACAAAATAAGAATATTAACATAACTTCATTACCAAAAAGAACTGAAGCAGGAAACCCAGATTTCAGGATTTGGGATGGAAAACATAAGATAATAGGTTATATTGAAGCTAAGCCTATTGAGACAAAGAATTTGGAGAATATAGAGGATACTGAACAATTAAATAGGTATTGTAAAACTTTTCCGAACTTCATTCTTACTAACTTTTTTGAATTCCGTCACTATAGGGAAGGGAAACTCATTGATAGTATTGAAATTGGAAGGCCGTTCATATTGTTAAATTCGAAAATGATACCCCAATCCATAAATGAAGAAAAGTTTTGTAATTTTTTAGATAAATTTTTTTCTTTTTCAGTTCCCAAAACTTATACTGCAAAGGCCCTTGCAATTGAACTTGCCAAAAGAACACGATTTTTGCGGAACCAAGTTATTACAGAAGAGCTAAAAGAAGAAGAACAAAAAGAAAGTGGTCATTTGCTTGATTTCTATAAAGCATTTAAAGAGCATCTCATATCTTCACTTACCCTTAAAGACTTTGCTAATCTATATGCACAAACGATTACATATGGTTTATTTGCTGCAAGAAGCCGTGCTGAGGATGGGGATGGGTTTAATCGTAAACTTGCCTATGATTATATTCCCCAGACTATAGGAATTTTGCGAGATGTTTTTAGATTTATTTCGTTTGGAGAAGTACCAACTCAAATGGAGTGGATTGTTGATGATATTACCGAGATTTTAGCTGTCGCAGATATTAAAAAGATAATGGCAGATTTTTATAAAGAAGGTAAGGGTCTTGATCCGATTATACATTTCTATGAAACTTTCCTTGCTGAGTATGATCCAGAAGAAAGGGAAAAGCGGGGAGTTTATTACACTCCGGAACCGGTTGTCGGCTATATTGTTCGTTCTATTCATAAACTTCTTAAAGAAAAATTTAATAGGGAAGATGGTTTTGCTACTCAATCAGTAACTGTTCTTGACCCAGCAGCTGGAACTTTGACTTTTCCTGTCTATGCTATTCATCAGGCAATTGAAGAGTATAAATCAAAATATGGCAACGGAGGAATTAGAAGTTTGATTAAAGAGCATATTCTCAAAAATTTTTATGCTTTTGAGTTAATGATGGCTCCATATGCAGTTGGACATCTAAAAATTGGTCTTGTTTTAGACAAATACAGATATAAGCTTTCTGAAAATGAGCGTTTTAATCTCTATCTTACTAATACTCTTGAGTTTGTTGCTGAAGATCCAAATAGACTTCCCGGAATTTTTGAGCAGACAATTGCTAAGGAATCAGGAAAGGCACTTAATATCAAAGAAAGTATCCCGATTATGGTAATTATGGGAAATCCTCCATATTCAGGGATTTCTGAAAATAAAGGTGAATGGATTTTAAAACAGATTAAGAAATATAAGCAGATAGAAGGAAAGTCTATTGGAGAGAGAAATCCTAAATGGATTCAAGATGATTATGTTAAATTTTTCAGTTTTGCCCAATGGAAGATTGAAAAAACCGGCATTGGTATCCTTGGTTTTATTACTAATCATGCTTGGTTAGATAACCCAACTTTTCGAGGAATGCGGTATTCACTCTTAAAAACATTTAATGAAATTTATATCCTCAACTTACATGGTAGCACTTTGAAGAGAGAAAAAACTCCTGAGGGCAATACGGATGAAAATGTTTTTGATATTCAACCAGGCGTTGCTATTTCAATCTTTATAAAAAGTAGAGAGCCAAAAGAAAAGAAAGTTTTTTATTCTGATCTTTGGGGTTTAAGAGGAGATGTTGATGAACTGGGGACAAAATACCACTTTCTTGACAAAAACGATTTTAAATCTACAGAATGGCAAGCGATCAATCCAGTAAAACCTTATTACTTTTTTGTCCCGAAATCTGGAAAAGGAGAAGATAAATATAATAAATTCTTAAAAGTAACTGATATTTTTCCGATAAATAGTGTTGGTATAGTTACTGCCCGTGACCGCTTTGTTATAGATTTTGACAGAGAATTTCTTGAGGCACGAATTAGAAATTTCCGTGATTCGAGAGAAGATGATGAATTTATAAAACAATCCTACAGCCTTAAAGATAGACCAACTTTTAGATGGTATATAAAAGAAGCGCGCAGAAAACTTAGAGAACTTAAAAATTGGGAAGATTATTTTGTGAAAATACTATACCGTCCATTTGATGAAAGATGGATTTATTACCATGGTTCTGTAATTGAGAGACAGAGAGAGAATGTAATGAAGCATATGTTGCGGCCGAATTTAGCTTTAATTGTTTGTCGTCAATATTCCGGAAATAATTTCTATCATTCATTAGTGGCTAATACTATAGTTGAATCCTGTTATGTTTCTAATAGAACAAAAGAAATCGGCTATGTCTTACCACTCTATCTTTACAACGACAAAGAAAAGCAGCAGCAATTCTCTTTATTACTTCAAGAAGAACTATCAACCGGAACGCGAAAGCCGAATATCGATTTAGAATTGTTTAATTCTTTGGAAAATACTTTTAGTAAAAAACTATCTCCAGAAGAAATTTTTTACTACATTTACGGAATTCTTTATTCTAATATTTACCGCAAAAAGTATCAGGAGTTCTTGAAAATTGATTTTCCAAGAGTACCGCTTACAAAAAATTATAAGCTTTTTCAAAAATTTGCTGAATTTGGGAAACAACTTGTTGATTTACATTTATTAAAATCTCCAAAACTTAATAATCCAACTACCAAATTCTGTGGTGAAGGCAATAATTTGGTAAAAATTAGAAAATATGACGAGAAAAACAAAAGACTCTATGTGAATACTGCTCAATATTTTGAAAATATAGAAAAAGAAATTTGGGAGTATATGATCGGTGGTTATCAGGTGTTAGAAAAATGGTTGAAAGATAGAAAAAATAAATATCTGACGTCAGAAGAGATTAAACACTATTGTTATATTGCTACGTCGTTAAAAGAGACAATTAAAGTTCAAAAAGAGGTAGATAAATTCTATCCCAGAATAGAGAAGGATTTGATTGATTAAAGAATACGAAAGGCAAATTGATAAATTAGTCTATAAACTCTATGGCCTCATGCCGGAGGAGATTAAAGTTGTTGAAAACAATGGAAGATAAGGCACTACCAAAATCTTATGGGGAAGAATCTCCATCGCCAATACCTTTTCCAGAAAAGGGTGAACTTTGTAAAAGGTTAGATGCGCTCTATCAAACTTCTGGGATGCAGTTAAAATCGCCGCCATCCTCATTTTTTAATGGGGCCTTATATGCACTGCGCTATAAAGAAAATCCTGATTGGATGGCTCAAGTCGCACACTCATTACGAGAGATTCTCTATCAGTTTAAAGATAACGGAGGATGGCATGATGTCCTCATATCGTATGGCTCTACATATGACAAGAATCGGATAGGGCAAGATGTTGGCACATACTATAAATTTATTACAGCTATTGCGCATCATAGATTTGAGACTGCTGAGATGAGTCCACTAATTGGCGGAACAAAAGATAAGCCAGTAGCTATCACTGCTGAAATTTTTGAAAGTATTATTCTTCGATTTGGGAAAGTCCTATTCGCGGTGCTACGACGACAGATTGAAACACATCAAGAAATCGATGATATTCTTACTCAAGAACCAATAATATAACTATGACTAAAAAGAAGCAATCATTACAACCAGATGTCAAAAAAGTTAAGGAATTAATTAACCTTAATCCTGATTCGCGTCAATATTTCTACACTAAAGCCGATGAGCATTGGCTTAGTTGGCTTTGGGAAAATGGTTTTTTGGATGTTATAAAACAAAAAGCAGAAGATCAAACACACTATGGCTACAGAACGCCAGAGCTTAATTACATTGTAAAAGTTTCTGAAAAAGAGCCGGCCAAGGTAGTTGATATTATGCTTGCCGTTCCAATTTCTACCGAAACCTTTAATCCAGAAGTGGTGGATGGATTTCTACGAATTTGTAGCGCCTTGCCAGCTCAAGAACTTAAACGGACAGTGCAAAAAATCCGCGACGAGAAATGGGTTCCGCTTATGGGAGCATTCAATGATTGGGGCTTTGAGTATGAAAAAATGCTTCAAACATTAACGGAGGCCCGTGACTTCGACGGCGTTCTTACTATTGCCGAGGCAATACTTTCTGTGAGCACAAAAGGGGAAGCCAAACAAACTTCGCGCAGATTTTTATCTGATAATCCCTTCTATTTCAACGAGCTAAGTTATACCAAAGTATTCGAATATCTCCTTAAGGTAGATGAGAGAAATATAGAAAAAGCCCTCGCTCTGGTAACCGATACAATGAGCCGGGTTGTGTTATTTGGGGAAAAAGAAGACAAAGATGAGGTTTTTGAAGTTTATGATAGCTTCTTCCTATTTGATGTGGATTTCTTCACGCTTGAACTTACTGAAAGGAACGGGCTTTCGCATGGAGACGATGTAAAAAATTTAGCAGCCGTTATTAAACACTATGCGGCACAAACTATAGGGAAACAGTGCGGCAATGCCGAGCTAGTTACAAAGCTATATGATAAGTATTTTGAGCCCTTGCCTAATAACCGCTCTATGTGGCGCCTGCGATTGTTCGTGTTGAGTCTGTGTCCAGAAGCTTTTAAAGACAATCTTAAAAAAGCATTCTTCCGATTATTCGATGTCGAAAACTATCATGAGTTGATTTCAGGCACAGAGTATCGAAAGGCGTTGCGCGCGGGATTCCCTGTTTTATCTAAAGCCGACAAGCGTGAGTATGTAAAACGGGTTATAGAGTACTTTACAAAAAAAGATCAAGGAAAGGAGAACGAAAAGGAAGATTGGCACATAAGATATGGGTCGAGAATCCTTTCAATGATTGTAGATCAGCTTACTGAAAAAGAAAAACAAGCAGCGAAAGCTGCAGGATTTACGCTTGATCCTAACTACGAACCTGAGCCTAGTATTGGAAAAATACAGAGCGGATGGGTGAAACCAAGAGGACCAATTACCCAAGAAGAATTTAGTAAACTCTCAATAGCCGAAATAGCTGAAAAACTACGAAACGAGTGGACCCCCGAAAAATTAAGCAAACAAAATACAAGTGATGATTTCCTGAATCCATTAAACGCAGAAGGAGCTGGTGAGCTGTTACGGATAGATATCGCGAAACGACTACAAGATTATATAAATAATGCAAATCTCTTTTTTGAAAGGGATGTTCTCGACCAGCATTATACTTACTCGTTTTTCCGAGGCATACAAGAAGCTATTCGAGCCAATAAAGCAGTAGCGGCCGATGTAAATTGGGATGGTTTAATAGAGATTTGCCTTAGGATTAAGAAAGAGGGTGAAACAAAAACTTTTGACCGCGAAAGGCGAGAACGAGATACTTTTGATGCCTGGCTTTCTGGGTGGATGGGCGTTCATTCCGCTATGACCGATGTTATACAAGAACTGCTGAGCGAACCAGATGGTAAGATTGTTATTGATTTTCTCCAGTATCGAGATAAACTTTTTGAAATTATAAACTATCTTCTCGTTTATCCTGATCCAATCCCGGAAGATGAAAAAGTAGAAACCGCGACAATGAAGACAAAATCGCCGGGCGATGAAAATTATCTTGTCAGCGACCCTTTTTCGATGGCAATAAATACAGTGCGCGGTCGAGCATTTCAGGCATTTGTATTATTTGTGTATCAAGATGGCAAAAAGTTTCCTAAGGAAGAGAAAGTAAAAATTTCTCCTGATGTGAAGGAATTGTATGAGACGATTCTAAAAAAAGAGCAAACCCGTGCCCTTATGTTTATGTTCGGGCATTTTTTTCCATCATTCTATTTCCGAGATAAAGAGTGGATACAAAGGTTATTGCCGCAAATTTTTCCTACAAAGCCCGAAAAGAAACACCTCTATACCGCTGCGTGGGAAGGTTATGTTTCCACTAATCTTTATGAGGAGATATTTTTTAACCCCGACATTCAGAAGCTATACGAACAAAGCCTTGCCTTAACGGATGTGGATTACCCGAAACAAAAACATTTTAAAGAGCCTGATGAAGGTATTGCTGTCCACATTGCGCTCGCTTTTATGCATTTCTCAAAATTTGGATTTGAACACGATCTATTCAAAAAATTCTGGAGCACAAAAAACTTAAAGCGTCATAAAGAATTTATTTCGTTTATTGGTCGACATTCTATTTCACGAGAAGCAGTCGCCGAGTGGATAAAATACAATAAAGTTAACATAGAAAAACTTAAGAAATTCTGGGATTGGGCTCTTGAACATTGTGATGCTGACGAGCTGACCGGATTTGGTTTTTGGATCAATGTAGAACGCGGTGCATTGGATATAGAATGGCTCGCTCGACGGGTGCGTAAGACACTCGAAAAAACAAAAGGGTATGTTGAGTGGGAATATGGGTTGATGCGCTCGCTTGCGGCATTTGCTAAAGAGGCGCCGGAAGATACGCTGGCGATTTTGCGTGCCCATCTTCTCGAAGAAGTAGCAAAACGCGAGCCGATTAGAACATGGCTTCATATGGACAATGAGGTTTTTGATGCGTTCAAGGAGCTCTATAAAAATGAGGCGACAAAAGAAGGAGTGCGTGCGCTTATTAACGATCTCTTACCCTATCGCAATGGCCTTTTTTGGGGATTAAAATCAGTATTAGAAGAAAAAATTTAAGTTGATTGCGGGAATCAAAACAGCCCCGAAGTAGAGTAAAGTTCTCTACAGGGCAAGAAGGAAAATTTTAAAATAAACAATGTGAGTCCACTAATTGAAAATCTTTTAAAAATCAGAGCAACTGACCATCGGGAGATTCAAGAGGAAATTAGGAGAGGCGAACGCTTTATCAAAATAAAATAAAACCTAATGGATAATAAGATGATTGAGATAATTAAAAAACTTAAAAGTAAGAATAGAAACGATCTTGCTAAATTATTGGTCGGTTGCAAATCTGGGATAGAAGAAACTGATCAATATGGATCGTATTGGAATAAATTTATCTCGGCTTTTGTCATATATGCTCCAACACAAAGTTATCAGCAACTCCAGAAGCTTTCTAAAAGTGATGTTGGGGCTATTTTGCAGAGTGTTTTAGAACTACATCAAAAAAGTGAAGAGCTGGAGATTGGTTTTTTGAATTTTAAGCTTCTGCCATACGAAGATACACGAAACGAAAATAGAGAAATAGCTTACAGCTGGTTAGATAGGGCGAAAAATAAGCTTGAAGACGGTAAACAATCATTGGCCAAATGGAGGTACGCCGAAGCAATCTCTTCTTTTCAGGAATGCGTCGAGTTTTCCTTAAAGGCAATCTCCTTACTTTTACTTGATAAATACCCAAGGGATCATAAATTCGATGAAAAAGAGTTTAAAGAAGTATTAGATAATATCCCTGAGAGCCTGAGTAATCTAGAGTTTCATAAATTGTATTTGTATTCTAGATTTTGGGGGGATTTTTACACAGTAGCAAAATATGGCTTCGAAAATTTTGGGATAGGAGCTGAGAAACTTTTTGGCAAAGAAGAGGCAGAGCTAGCGCAAAAACATGCCGATAAATGCTATTTTACGGCTAATCAACTCAAGGTTTATTTAGAAAACCCATGGTAAATCTTAACTGGCCAACAAAAAATTAGGTGAAGTAAATAAATTAAAAAATAAAAATGCAAAACGCGAAAGAATTTCAAGACCAACTTGCTAGTAATCTAAAAAATCATTTTAGCAAGGTAGAAAAAGAGTGGTCTATCTCTAAGGATGCCACAGATGATTTTTCAAGGAGTATTAAGAGATATGCTCCGCGTTTGGACATTGCCGTCGGACCATTCAGCATCGAGCTCGGGAATATAAGAAATCCCATTGAAAGAACATTTCATAAAGAAGTTCCGTCCAAACTGCGCCAGATTCTTGAGCAATTGGGCAGGAATCCAAATCCTAGATGCGCATTAGCAATTGAGATCGTATTCAGCGGATCGTCGAAACATATTCTAGGAGATATAACAAATGCAAGCATGATGGGGCTTTATGGAATTGTAATTGCAGACCAAGGCATAGAACCTAAAATTCGACGTATTTTTGAGTATGTAAAAACTATTAGAAAACTAGACAAGGCACCATCCGAATTATTTACAAACGTAATCATTCTTCCTTCTAAAAAAATTTTGGAGTTATTATGAAGTCTAACTGGCCAACAAAAAAATTAGGATGGCCAATCAATTTTAGACAAAACATTCAAAGGAGAATTTTTGAAATAAAAAATTAATGTATAATGTAAATTTTTTAATAGAAAATCTTTTAAAAGTTAGGGCGACCAACCATCGGGAGATTCAAGAGGAAATTAGGAGAAATCTTAGAAATTTCGGATATTATGTAGAGTTAGAAAAGAGAATTTGGGCCGAGAGAAAAGGAAAAATTGATGCGTTTGCCAGAAAAGGCAATTATTCAATCGGCATAGAGATTGACCATTCTCAAATAAGAAAGAAGTCAATTGATAAATTAAACGCTCTCAAGCCAAGTTTGGCAATTTTTCTATTATAAGATTACTGACGCTGACCCTATTAGTCGTCTCTCTGCAAGCCAATAGAAATTAAATCTAATGACTAGACGTGTTCAGTTACCTAAACCATGAGCAGTTAGATAAATCTATATATCTAACCAGATACTTACTATCTTAAACAAACTTTTACCATCCTTAAAACCTCAAAGTCAAACAAAATTCCATAGCTACAAGTAAAAAAATATCACATATTCTTCCCCCTTTCTTTCTTAATGCTTTTGGTCCTATAGCTTTTGCCATTTATCTTAATAATTGTAGAATGATGTACAACCCTGTCTATTATGGCTGAAGCTAAAATGTTATCGGAGAAGATATCTCCCCATTCTTCAAAACTTTTATTGGTGGTGATAATTAGCGATCCCTTCTCATATCTTTTAGATATCACTTCAAAGAAATCATCTGCACTGTATGCTGGAATCTTTTTAAAACCAAGTTCATCTTATGCAAAGTAAAATATTATGTAAAGCCACCTCACAAAACCCCACTATAGCTGCACTATTATTTAATTTTAACTTCACATAATAAATAAGTGTTAGAGTAATGATCAATACTATTTTTTAAGAGGAGGAAAACTTGAAAGATCAACACATTACTTTAACCGAGCTGATTACTCGGGCAACAGAGCATTTGCTCAGCTTGAATTATTCTGAAAGCACGGTATCTCTTTATCGCACCACATGGAATCTTCTAAGAAAATATGCCAGTGATAAAAGAATTTCTGTTTTTACTCTGAATTTAGGTATGCAGTTTCTTTCAGATCATTACGGTATAGATCCAAATGCTAAGTTGCCGCATTTCCATGTTTCTTTAATTAGAAGAATAAAAGTTTTGGAAGAATTTAAAAATACTTCCAGATTTCGTCTTTGCCATCAGAAGGATCCCAAAAAGGTACCGGTACAGTTTGAAAAAATATTTAAATCATATATTAATTTCTATACTTTTGCAGCTAATAGCTAATAATTGACACCAAAGAAACAATGATAGGATAAATATAATGGTAATAGGAGTTTATTAAACATGCCTGATGAGAAGCTAACTATTAAAGTCTATTTAGACACATGTATTTTATCTAACCTAAGAGCAGATAAAATTAAAGAAGAACAATTAAACTCTTTGGATAAAATTTGTGATTATGAGAATATAGTTTTTGTAACTTCAGATAAAATGTTAGATGAATTTCTCAAAACTACCGAAGACCGCATTATAATTACTTTAAAAATATTATATAAGCTTATTACAAAAATTCCTTCTAAGCCATTTATAAGGTTTGAAGGTGGCTTTTCATTCCCTTTTAAATTTCCTATTAGCTTTGGTGAAAAAGTTGAGGACAAATTATTCTCTAGCTTAAAAGTTATTTTCCCTCACAAGGACGATGTGGAACATATATATCGAGCAGCAGAGGGTGGGTGTAAATACTTTATGACTTTAGATAAAGATTCCATTTTAAAGAAAGCAAAGAAATTTTCGACTCAGTTAAATAAAATATGCCCTAATTTAGAATTTGTTGATCCAGCAACTCTTATAGATAAATTACTCAAAAGATAACTGGGCCATATACCTGGAATATTTCTCCTTAATTTGACAAAAATAAAATGGTGTAGAAATGAAAAAACTCCA
>Ga0307379_10010213_pt1 | contig 12460 bp, 16 predicted proteins | sample UN2MG_FD_202237 | JGI IMG/M metagenome (GOLD analysis project Ga0307379, IMG submission 202237) | Soil microbial communities from Risofladan, Vaasa, Finland - UN-2 | ecosystem: Environmental > Terrestrial > Soil > Coastal area > Acid sulfate soil | place: Finland: Risofladan, Vaasa | collected... | reverse complement strand
TATCGACAATCTCCCATGGATAAAAAGAAGGATCAACATCTGAATCATAGTTAGTGCTTCCTTCTACCCTTAGATACTCCCCGACTTGAAAATCATGACCTCGTAGAGGTAAAGCAACCCATGCATTACCACTCACAGGTAATACTTGAACTAATCGAGCCTGACCCTCTATATCAAAGTACAAACCATTTGAATTAAAGAGTGAGACTGTTTGGTCGGACACAGAAACGATATCCGAGAAAGAACCTTGCGTGACTTCAAAGATAAAGTTGGGCATGGCTTGAGACGGCCCTAAATTGTATTCTTCAAAGTAAGCGCATGACACATCTTTATACTCAGCGTAGTCTTCTCCAATTATGGCGCTGAGACCCGTGTTATTACCACCTGAGTACCAAACTAATCTGTCTAAATCAATCTCGTCTTTACCCGACCAAACTCGAACAATATTAGTGCGACCTTCGCATACAGCAATTAAGAAAGAACGCTTATAAGTTGTTACTACATACTCTTCTCCCCCACCACCACCAAATAAATTTTTCCCACCACCGCCTGCAGAATGTTTAGTATTGACTGTGATCAGGTCACCAATCCAAATAACATTCCCGGCTAATCGGCATGTTCCATAAACAATAGGAATGGGCGTTCCATAGTAAGCGCCTTGAATAGGATACTCGCCCGTTCTGGGGAGTGAGGGACTTTTTTGTTCCATCGGAAAAAGATAAGAGCCCAAAAATGAACCCGATGCGAATCCAACACCTGTCAGAATACTTTGACCCATAGGCCCAAAATATATGCCACCAAAGTAGCTACCAATGATAGCCCCACCAATCGCTAATCCGAGTCTTCCAATTGTGCCCCAAGTATCACTCATTGCTTAACTTCTCCTAATAAACTGGGATTGACTCGAAAGACAACTGCCCATCGTTTAGAATGCATGCTGTCTTTTAAGGATGAAATCTTACAATGACTGTTTTCAGTCATATGAATAAACGTCTGGTTTTCTAACAAGATGCCAGCGTGGCTTTCACATCTGCCCCAGCGAAAAACTAGGATGTCACCGGGAATAGCTTCCTTTTTTGAAGCGCGGCTACAAAACTTGCCAAGCTCTTTAATTAAATAATCATTAGCCATACCATGTAGATTCCAATCCTTAGGGTATTTCCTCATTTTATAATCTAAAAGAAATCCCACAGAATGTGCTATTCCTAAAAGAAAACCAGTACAGTCGCATCCGGTTTTACGAAAGCCCATATGTTTATAGGGCACCCCTAACCAAGTTTTTGCTTCTGCCACTATGCGCTCATTAAAACTCATCATAAGATCGTTTCTTCATATTTTGGTATGTATAAAAACCCTTTAAAATTATCTTCATTATTAAATCGATTCCGACATGTTTCTGCCTTCTTGTCACATCCAGGAAAAATAGAGTAAGTCACTCCAACAGCTATGGCTTTTGGAAACGGATACATGACTGTGATCACGCCAGTGTCTACTGAAAGAATTTGTCTTCGCTGCCCATCATTGTCACCACTTGTTATTTCTAGTTCTCCGTGCATGTATAGGTTAGAATCTTCTTCTGCAGAAACTCCATTGATTGTAACGACAGGGTCACCAACACCTGCTCCGACCTCTCCTATTATATCATTGTTATTAAAAGGGCCGGTGACAGCATCTACCAAATACCACAGATACCCAGTAGAAGATGTTAAATAAGTAATGGCTAATAGGACTGGAGCGGTTGATGCAGGAGCTCCTTCGTTGTATGTACCACTTCGAATCTCATCAATCTCATCAGCTGTCAATAGATCATTGAAGATAACCATCTCATCAATCTTCGCTTCAAGAGTACCAGACGTGGAGCCATACACACCCAAACCAACTCTATAATCTCCGGTGGACATTGAGTTTGTTGAGTTTCCAGTTCCTTCTGATACGGTATCAGCATCAGCATCATAAACTCGTATTCGATATGCCTTTGTCGCCACATCGTAGGTAACTCCAATATGATACCAAGTATCAACGTCAAGTGCTTTACCTGCATAACTAATTATTTCAGTTCCGGTTCCCCCTGTGTGACCTACATATAGAGTGACGTTGTAAACAGCTCCTACTAAGTTTTCTGTCACCATTATACTTCTATCGCCTGCTACACTGGCCCACTTAGAAAAGAAAACACCCAAATGCCGATGAGCATTAATCTTAGTCCAAAACGCGATTGAGATCTGATCATTCCCAGCTCCATCTTTTAAAGGAAAGCCAGCATCTAAATCAGCGTCATCGATCACCAGCCTTCTGCCAGTATCCCATACACCACAAGCATTTCCTTCTTTGTAGTCAGCAGCATCATTTACAACGGAGGTGTTAACGAGTGTATTGCCTCCGACATCATCAACGGTTAGAACACCATCATCTAGTTTCCATAAAGCGACACAGTGTGTATCTCCCAGAAAATAATTCTCAGAAACTGCCCCTCCATATTCTTCTAAAAGCATTCCTGATACCAGCGGATTACTCTCATCCCCATTGTCAAACGCGACCTTGTAGATAGTCCCTATTAGTGAATCTTCTAAAGTTAGTTCCGAACCGCCTGTCGCTGTACCTGTAAACTCATAGTCACTTTGATTCAACTGACAGCCATCATTAAATAGAGTATGGTTGCATGGCTCTTGAAATAAATTCTTAGGCAGTTTTACATTCAGTCGATCATAAGCGGGTCTTGTGTTGATTATAATAATCGTCCGATTAAATGAGATGTCGCCAATACCTTCATAGATTAATAATTCTTTGTCTGAGGCATAAGTATCATTCCATAAGATTCGCTTGATCGTAATTTTAACACCTTCTAAGATGTTATGATGAATGAGGTCATAGAAATCGCTTCCGATATTGCTGAGTGTGATCTCAACTTCATCGGACTCGAAGTTATTAGAATACCGAATCGGACCACGGATGATAGGAATTGCATGATAAACCTCATCTGTGCTTTCCCATATAATATCTTTGCTATGTGAGGTATATCGATAAACTGCACCATTCTGAAGTTCGAAGATATAGAGCTCACAAACTTTTAAAGTTAAGTTCGCAATGGCAGTCATAAACGATGCATGTGCTGTCCTCATGATTCGATAACCTCAATCAAAGGTAGCTCTCCCATATTCCAAAGATCGATGAATAAAGATGTTTCAGTATAGACATCTAGTTCAAAACGTACTGGATAATAAAATTGGTAATCAGCGGTGATTACTTTTCCAACACCTGGTGCAGCTCCAAACGTGACAACTCCCGTATTATCATTTAAAGTATAATCAACACCTTCTGTTTTAGCAGCACCATCTACTTTAATCGTAGGAACATACTCAGTGCTCGGCTGAATCCGTGTTTTATCTTCGTCCCATGTCTCAGCTTCACCAACATAGTACGATTTAATAAGTTGAAAATTAACCTGAGCTGCAATGGCTGTAATGCTGCATTCAGTAAATGTGCATTCATAATCATTAGGATCAGCAAATAAAAATATTGAATACCGACCGCGTGCTCTTCGAAACAACTTGATGAGCTTATCTCTTGGAGCTGTTTTTAAAACATTGTAAGGGAGAACCCAGTGACGAATAGGTCTTTCCCAAACTTGATTTCGCTGTTCTCTACCAGAAGTAAAGACGACCAAATCAGTAGCCCACTGCTCAGAGTATCGAAGATTCTGACCAAATAACTTACCGATATAGCTGTTAATAACCTCCATCTATTGTCGTCTCCTAAAAGTATGGTTCTTATTCATTGTGTCTTGTAGCATTGAGGCAATGGTGCGTTTATTCTTACTTAAAAACTGGAATGTACCTGCAGCGTCAATTGAAGAAACATTAATAACTACAGTAGAAGTCTGTTTATCTGATTCACCTTCTTTCGGGATAACCCGTTCACCTTTTTCTAAGATGGTCGGAAACTCATCAGACCGAAGATTAAAGCCTTTATGAAATCTGGGCGCGTTGGCAAATAAAGAAATGGGCATTGGAGTTTGGGCCATTGACCCGACTGTTCCACCTCTGTGAGCAAATGAACCCATAACCATATCTGCACCTCCTGCATTTCCAAAACTTCCACCTGCTCCAACTAATCCACCCAACAGCCCACCAGTGATTCCTATCCCACCACTTGCACCTAAAGCTGCTGCCGCTGCAGTTAGACTTGTGGCTGCTATGCTTAATCCAGCGCCTGCTTGTATTTGGGTTGTTCCTGCTAATTGAAGCGTAGTTCCAGCCATTTGCAGCTGAGCGGTTGCGGGGTCAAACACACCAGCTAAATCTGGAAAGAAATGTTCAATCGTCCCTTTCATCACAGCACGTGCTGTTAGCTGCCCCATAAACCGACGAATCTCCAAGTCAATGCTAGTAAAGAGTTCGTTAATGACTTCTCTAAAAGTATTTGCTTCGTAACCTACTTTTGCAAATGCATCACCCAATGCACCTTCGATGCCATGAGCAGTTTGTTTGACAGACTCTTGGACAAACGCATCCCACTTATTAATCTCAGTGTAGTATTTCTGCAAGCCACGCTGCCAGTTCGTGAACTCAATTTCAGGACCTCGTGGATCACCGCCACCAAAAGGACTACCAGCTCCAATACCCTCTGTGACCTCAGCTCGATACTTCTCGAGCAATCCTGTAAACTGCGGGAATTTTGATGTTAGCATGCTAATCAAACTATCTAAATCTGCTTTAAACTGGTTTGAAGTAGCTTCCCATAAATCAGCAGCTGACTCTCCAACGGCGATGGTTAATGCCTTTAAATAAAGCGCTGTAGATTCGTAGCCTGATTTGACAGCGTCTGTAGTTTTGTCTAGTCCTTTTAAAGCTGTTTGATAATTTTCTTCCCAAGCATTAGTATTATAATTATTGAGATCCTCAAAGGTCTCACGAATTGCATCACGTGCCTGTGTAAACGACCGTGCGCTTTCATACTTTCCTATACCTTCTTTAATGATTTCCAATCGACCCATCATTCCAGTAAAAGTCGTCATCAGATCAGCAGCAAGTCCTGCTAGTGCAGGTTTAGTATTGGTTCTAACACTTTCCCAAGCAGCTGAAAAATTTTCGGTCAACCAAGACCAAAATGCTTTAAGGTTTTCTTTCGCATTGTTGAGCATTGATTTAATATCATTACCAATTCCTTCAAGCAATGGTTTAATACCATTTGCATTCTGTTTCCACGCAGCTCTAAAAATATAAATCGCGCCTGCAATGATTAATAACTCACCACCTAATAACCCAAATGATGTGATAGCAGCTCCCGCTACAGGAGCTACTAATTTAAGAACACTAATAAATGGTGAAAGCACATATGTAACAGCTTGGATACTTAATCCTAATCCACCTAATGTAACTAGAGCAATACCTAAGCCAGCTACCCATTCTGACATACTACTTACAATTTGCGGATTAAGCTCCATCCACTCTTTTAAGGCATTTAAATAGGGTCGGATTATGGTATTAATCTTTTCAATAGCAGGTGTTAATCCTGCGCCAATCTGTCTGACTACAGCTTGTAATTGTTGGTATAAAATTCCCAATTGTTCCCACAAGGCTTTGAGTTGATTATCTAACAAAGTTTGAGCAGCAGCACCCGCTGACTCTAATCGATCAGCAAACTCATCAATCAGTTTTGAACCACCTTTAAATAAAGCTAAGCCGCCAGCTAGAGCATTCTCGTCAAACCACTTAGTCAAGACTGTGTTGCGTGTCGTTTCATCGACTTTGCTAAGTGCTATAGACAGCTCATCAATAATTTGTTTAAAAGGTTTCATGGCAGATGTACCATCGGCAAAGTGATTATACGTGTCGATATAGTCTCCCAGAATAACAGCGCCTTTACTACTCTCATCTGTCAGGTCACTGAGTATTCTTCTTAATGCTCTACTAGCTGCTGCACCTTCAGAACCTGCTTGAGCCATTAATAATAACATGGCGTTCATATCTTTAAAATCGTTAGAGGTTAAAGTGGCAATATTTCCAATTGACAATAAACCTTCCATTAAGTCAGCAAGTGATGTTCGAGCATTTGCTGTACCATAAGCTAAGTAGTTAACGGTCGTATCTAATTGGTCCATTCCAATATCAAACACGTTCATAACATCTAACAATTTCGTAGCTGTCAAGCCCAGTTCAGTTTCAGTCCCTTTAGCAAGAGCCGCAATGGTTGGTAATAAGTTTAATTGGTCTGGAGTAGCATAGCCTGATTTCTTTAAGACTTCAAATCCTCGGCTGATCTGCTGAACAGAAAGATTAAAGCGAACAGCCATTCTGTCAGCAGCTCTTGCTAACTCTTCAAAGGCAGCTTGACTTAAAGTGGTATCAGCTCTAGCTGTGGCTGATCGCATCGCTTTTTCAGCATCCGCATATTTTTTAATCGTATAGCCCATCGCTGCTGAAATACCAGCGCCTATAAGAAAAGCTTCACGAGAAAATCGTTTCAGATCTTGGATCATATCATTGACGGCTCGGCGATGTTCTCGAGCAATCTTATTATTCTGAGTTTCACGGTCACGTAAGCCTCTCAGCAAATCATTCTCAGCTTTAATCTGATCCTTGATATCCCTTTGATGAATGAGAGCAGATCGCTTGGCGAGTTTATCAACATCGCCTTTAGCCGCTCGAGCACTGAGCTCATCGACGGTTCGGTAGACTTCTTTTTTAGCCGCTGACAAATCGGCTTTGAGCCGTTCGAGATTGGCTTTGATCGTAACTTGTGCCGTCAAGAATTCATTATCAGCCATGGTCAGACGCCTTCCGGTTTCTGCTGTTTCATAATATCAACAGACCAATGAAAACATTTTATAATCTGATTGAAAACATACCTTCTGGATTCAGTAGCGACATTATAAAGCTCAATCACCGTCTCAACGGCATTGTAATCCAATCCAATCGGATTGCCTTCAATATCTGTTTTCATTTGTGATCTCACAGTTAGAAAGATCTCAACGACTTCTCTATTTGCTTCATCGAGCTGAACGTAGCAACCCTCACAAGGAGGCTCACGATAGTTCTGCTCATAAACTGCTATACAGTTTTGGCAGTTTGTTTGGTAGATCCACTCGATGAAGTCTTTGAGTTTTTTTCCAGTTGCTCAGTTGAGATCTCATTGTCTTCATTCAGTTCAGTAACTTTGTCTAAGAAGAATGTAGCAAATGCATTGCTGCCCATCATAGCCACTTTAGAGTCAGCTGTCGGTTTAACTTCTTTACCGTCTAGCTTGACATCTTTCCAATCGACAATACAGTAATCCCAGACCAGCTTATCTCGAAGTTCTTCATCGATTGTTTTAAGCTCAGTGACTTGACCTCGAATGGGTTTCCATTTCTTAGTCGTTGTTAACTTGTCAATACGGCGAGACTCATCAATCGATAAGACTCGAAGACAAATCCCGCCGCTGTTTTCATCCTTGCCATTAAACCAAAACCATTTACCAGAATTTTCTGATGTAAAGTCCATGCTCTTCTCCTATTCAATTAAGTTAGCGTTTCATTTCGTTACTGCATAACGACTGTTTGGATTCCACCATAAACAATATCGGAACCTGTCATGGATACTCGTTTAACACCGGCTCTGAAGAAATATGTACCATAGCCTTCATTCAAATCAGATGTAATTGAAAAGACCGGCGATTTGTTCTCTGCTAACAACTCAGAGACAGTCAGGACTTCAGACAAAGCTATCGTAACAAGTCCATTAACTGTTTTACCAGCTTGAGCAACGACATGCAAACTTGACCCGGTTACTAGTGACTGATATCCACCCACACGACCAATGACAGTGATGTCAGAATCGCTGTTGTCAAAATCACAAGCACCCACTGTCTCACAGATCAAAGTACTGGTATCTGCACCCTGCAGAATCAATCGACCACTGACCTTAGCACTAAACTCTGTACGAGCAATGCCAGACGCTGCTTGCTTAACAGCCGTGGGAGATTTCGTAATGATCACGTGACTCGGCTGTGCTGTTCCATCGAACAAAATTGTGTTCGGGTCGGGGATGAAGTAGTTGTCTGCATCAACATACAACTTCAGATCTGTCAGCTCAGTACCTAAGTGAAATGCTTCTTCGATCAGTGCGAGACCAGGGTCACCAATCAGAAAATCACCCGTGACTGAGATCTCACCACCTTCGATGGTAGTCGGGGTTTGGATCATGTACTGATAGTTAAACAAATTAGAGGGTTCAGTATTCCGGGTCTCACCGGAATAATTCCATTCGGCCATACCTAAGATATTGGTAGTGCCTTTTAAAATCTTGCCTTTGTAACCAATTGAACGTGTCATAATTATTCTCCTGTAAAAAGTTAAGTTCGATCAACTGCCAAAATAATTCGGAACAGAATCAGGTACTCCCAGATCCCATCAATTTTATTTTTAATGATATTCTCTTTCTGCATCTTTAAAAACGTGTAGTCATCAACAGTTAAAGTGCAATAGTTAAATGCTGCTAATACTTGTTTTAAGATCAGATCAATTGCGACTGATGACCCAGAGATATTACTATAAATTTTAAACTGAACAATGCAGTTTTCTTTCACATCACTAAATGTATGTTCGTCTGTCTGGCTAATCAGTTGAAATACGCCGTATGGATAGGCAGTACCCTGAGGAGCTTCAGTATCATAAAGTCCACCTGTCAAAACTGCTTTAAGAGCAGCGACTGCATTATACCGAGCAATGATTGCTTTACTAACCTGCTGCATCAAAGATCCTCTTAATTTCGGGTTTTGACATTTCTAATGCTGGAACGAGCGATGGTTTAGGCCGTGAGCCAGGATGTAAAACCTCGGTCCCATAAAACTGATCTTGCAGCTTGTTATACATAATCCGTTTGTTTTTAACTCGAATGGTATGTGGCCCTGTTCCCGTTTCAACCCAGTAAGCGTATGGCACTGTATATCCAATGTTGACCTCGAGCGGATTGGGTTTTTGGGAAGTTAGGCTGTTAACCATCGCATCAGTCATTTCACGATCTCGAGACAGATTCACCATGGCCAAAGGTCGAGCTGCCTGCATCACAACAGCTGCCGACTTGTCTAAACATTCAGACACTTTGGCTTCAGCCATGTTTATAACAACCACCGTATGGTCAGCTAAAATGGTATTGTCAAACATTTTCTTTACTCAATCAATTCTAATTGAACTTCAACATGCTTCACTGTTTCAAACAGGTCTCGTTCCCGATAAACACTTAATACATTGTAGGTCAATCCATCAATCACCACTTTGTTCTTTGTTGTGATCGTCTTAGGAGGAATATACAAGACATGCGATGATTTCTCAGCCAGTCGGCTAGATAACACTTGCTCATTCCCTGTGATTTTAGCCAAACGACCCCTGAAGACTGAGTTGATAGTCCCCAGAATAGTGGCCAGCGTTATGCTATTAGGGACAGGGACTGTAGCGTCTGCTAATTCTTCTGCCGCCTCAAAATCTGCGGGATTCGATAAAACTGCGTACTCGATAAGCTCATTAATATAATCAATCGTTATGATTTTAGCAGTATACCCATTTACTGATCCTGTGATGGTATCTTCTGCTTCTAAAGTACCTACTGATAGGGTATCATCAAACAAAGCTCGGTACAGGTTTGACCAAGTTTCGGTTTGGCCTCCCTGCCCATCGTCTACACTTGTTTTTGTTAAGACTGAGATGTCATCAACATAGTTAATCATGTTAACCTCGCTTTCTACGATGGCTTCGTTTTTTAGTGGGACGCCATCCATGCTTATATGCTTGGGCTACGCGCTCAAAGTTAGCACGCGCTCGCGCTGATCGAAACTGAATGATCTTTCCACTTCTCAGCTTTAGTCGATTACCTTTTAGTTTCATAAACCTAAGTCATCATTAATTTCGGTTAAATTAATAGAATGAGCATCTACATATCCACCAGTAGAGTCAGGCTTAAAGTTATCTAAGATTTTGAGTAATGTCAGTGGGAAATCACCATACTCAGTTCGATCTCCACCCACTGTCTGACCTTTAGCACCAATTGGGTTTTCCATTGCATACTTGATTAAACCCGCGGTGGGAAATACTACACCCGTAGATAAGTCATCAATGCTACTCACTCCACAATACTTAACAATAATATCTTCAATGATCGGAATGAGAATAGTGATTAATGCATCATACTCAGTGTTTGTATCAGCAATTTTTAGTATTGTTTTAACTGTGGCTAAAGCTACACTCATATGCCTAAATCCTCGTTGACATCATTCAGATTAATTACTTCAGCATTGGCGTAACCACCTGATGTGTCGGGTTTAAAATTATCTAATAATTTAAGTAAAGCGTTTGGAAACTCACCATACTCTGTTCGGTCGCTGCCCACTGTTTGTGACTTAGCACCAATGGGATTTTCCATCGCATAACGGACAAGTCCTGCAATCGGGAAGATAGCGCCCACTGACAGATCGCTGATGGCTGATATACCACAATAGTTAACTACTACATCTTCGATGATGGGAATAAGTACTGTCAACTGGTCGTCATATTCTGAATCAGTAAGTCGGAGAATTGTTTTAATGGTATCAATACTAATAGCTGGTAATGGTAAAGATGTTACAGGTGTTAAAGCTACAAGTAGATCAGACATTTCAGCGTCAATAACTGTCAGATCAGACGTGATAGCACTCATATCAACAGATACTTCTTCCAGGTGATACTCTGCGTCAATCGGAACACCAGCGTCATAGTAAACCTTTAGATCACCAGCTTGCAAAGAAACGCCCGCAGGTCCACAGTAATCATAGGTCTCATCTTCAACCAATACCACGGGACCATCGACAGTCACCAACGGCTGTCCACGCTTAGCCTTGGCTGTGATATTCGGATTTCTACCCGTTATCGGATAGGTCACTCTGTATTCGTCGTTCGGCATTTTTTCTCTTTTCAATCTCTGTCATAATCGACGTTATGTTCTGAGAAGCCTGCGCAATCTGCTGTTGGGACTGATGAATCACGTTATGCTGGTTGTTTAACGCTACACCAAGTTCCCAGTCCTTCATCTCAGATAGTTTTTGCTGCTCTGGTTGTACTACTTTCTTTTTTGCCATCTTAAACTCCTGTAATAATGTTGTCGGGGACATCCTGCTCCGCTTTGGGAATCGCTGACACCGCCGTTCGGTATCGGTCTTGGTCTTCGGCATAATCCACCATCCTGACGAGTGCCTTGATTTGCTCAGTGATGACCCTGACCGCAAACTGCTTGGCGGTTTCCGTGTCACCTTGCTCGGCATACGAGTAATTCCAGTTAGCGTTAAACTCTTTTGTCTCAGTGGATTTATGTGCGCTCATATCAATGCGTGCGCCTGCCGCTTTCGTAAACGCATCCACGACCTTCGGGACAGCGGCTTCGGGTATTGTTAATTGTACGGTTACGTCTGCCATTTTATCTCCTATGCTATATTTGTGTGTTCATAATAATCAATCGCTACGTTCAGTGCGATATTGTTACCGACCGCCTCGACCTCAAATAGATAGACAGTATTAGGCAGCAGGACGTATTCGCTTTCATTTCTGCCGCTGCCACCGATAGTTTTTCCAACTCCTGAATATTCGACCAGCAGAATCGTTCCATCGACGGTCTTTGTAACATCAGTTCCATACTTATTGGCTACAGGAACGGTGGCGTTATCCAGGCATCCCGACGTTGTTGCTGTTAGGTTTCTATTGTGGTTGACAATTGCATTTCCATTCGTTCCTGTATTTGCTGTGATTGTTGGGGCTTCGTATATTCTATAAATCGCAGCACCACCAGATGACCATTGTCCAAATACGTGACAGAACGGCGCAGTTGACTTTGTTTTTATGTAGATATTGATAGTTCCTGCGGTCGATACGCTTGCATTATAGGCGTATGCGTGGAAGCTCGACCCCGCATGAATTTCGTGGTGGGCGTAGTCAATGGTCTGTATTGTGTTAGTTGCCTTGTCCAGACGCAACGGCTGTGCCGTACTGTCGGAACTCCTCCATCCTCTGATTAGTCCAAAATAACTCATCGTATTATCCTATAAAATTATCCATTTATTATCTGCTTGACATTGAACGCATACACATTCCCATACCGCCAAAGCAACCGCCGTCGTAAAACCGTCAATGGTATCTGTTCCGGTCGCAGCAACACTGACAATGGCCGCACCTATATTTTTAATGTAAAATATCTGACCAACTGTGGTGGCAGAGGTATCTGGTAAAGTGACAGTAAACGCTACCGTCGCGTGCTCGCAAACAACCGTATAGTCTGTTACCAATATCTGATAGGTCGTTGTCTTTGTCGCACTTACAGTCCTTTTATTCCCGCCCGTAACACTAAGTGAGGCGTTTATCGCTAACGTCTGACTCGCTGGTGTTGCCGCCATCACCCCGTAGAGGATGGCGTTGGTGGCTTCTGTGGCTATATCAGCTCTTTGTTGGTTATCAATGATGAGT
>Ga0307379_10010212_pt1 | contig 12462 bp, 15 predicted proteins | sample UN2MG_FD_202237 | JGI IMG/M metagenome (GOLD analysis project Ga0307379, IMG submission 202237) | Soil microbial communities from Risofladan, Vaasa, Finland - UN-2 | ecosystem: Environmental > Terrestrial > Soil > Coastal area > Acid sulfate soil | place: Finland: Risofladan, Vaasa | collected... | reverse complement strand
GGATCATTCCTACGGCTTCATCTGTCAACTCAAAGATCGCCTCAGCATTATCCTGAAGTGCCTGTAGACCATATTGAGTTGCTGGAACTCCACTATTTGCTATTGCTCTGGCTGCCACGTAAGCAGTCATTCCATGATCCAATGCCCAGTCTTCCAGGTTGTCAACGTTTGGCCAGTAAGGTGCCGTTCCGCGCTCCTGAACTGCTGCATAGATCTCATCCGAGAAAACCGTAGCCAGCATAGTATCGCCTTGTACCTGAATAGGTTCCTCATCAATACTTGTATACAGTACTCGACGCCACTGAGGTACCATATCTACTACGGCATCCCGAAGTAACTCTGAGGCACGTTCCCAAAGTTCTACCATACGAGGACCTTTGAGAGCCGCCGCCGTACCACGAAACTTCTGAAGTAATGCTTTATCTCCCGTTACCTCGACGGTAAAGAGTTCCCTCATCTACGTCCCCCATACAAGGGAAGTGCCCATCCACTATCAACTAGTAATTCCTTAACATCCCGAGTAAATGCAGCATCTCGAATCCTATAAGCAATTGAACCAATATCCTGCGTTGCCAACCTAGAGGACATTGATCCTTGGAAGCGCTTCCATAGAATAGTTGTTTGAGCTAAACAGGCTTCCTTTATATCATCTGGTACTGTAGTTGCATATCCCCAGGTAGCCGTGATCTGCATATTCATATTTCCAGGGGACTCAAAGAATGCTGAATAGTCCCCATTAGGGTCGACTATTAGAAGGGTATAAGGAGTTCTCATGAAGTTAGGATACTCATAACTTCCCGTACATTGTATCCAATCTCCATCTCCTGCATACAAGGCTGAGGGGGTAGCCAAGGCCACATAGGTAGTATCTGTATACGCGGCTTTCATAGCTACCAAGGTAACCGTGGTGCACTCAGGTATTCGCATCCAGTTCTTTCCTGAGCCTGAAAAGTATCTCAGCTCGGCTGCACCTAGGGCTACATATCCATCAGGACGTCGAGTGAAGTTATCAATCTTCCTCGACATTGCCGTCATTACCTCAAGTAAGGTAGCTATCTGGGCAGCCGTCAAGTCAGCGTAGACTATTTCAATTCTCGCGCACAATTCCTCTACTGTACCATACACTGAGGTTGCCATTTAATCTCCTATTTCCAGCAGTGCCACTGATGCCGTACCTGCGGATCCTCAACATATCCCAAGTAATCAATCCGCTTGAAGAACTTCTTAAGAATTACTTCACAGGCCTCACGATCCTCTCCTCCGTGGCTCTCCACAATCATCAGGTTAATAGCCACAGGGGCGGACCAAGAGAGCGCAGCTTCAAGCCCCCCGACATAATTATGAAACGCCATCATAAATACTATATCCGCTCTCGGTAGCCTCTTTTTGGTTGGGAAGGTCGTAGTTACTATATCCATGTTCCAGTAACCCAAAGCGTTGTTAATCTCGAACGATAGTTCACCGTTCTTGTCCATCCCAATAACGCGCCTCGCTCCTGCATCAGTTGCATATCGGCTGAACGACCCAAAGTTGCAACCTATGTCCAGCACGTTCTTGCCCTTCCAATCAATCTCGGAAAGCCGGAGATTTTCGATCCTGGCCTGAATGTCTCTCGTGCCTACGATATTAAGCCCGGGAACTGGTTGGTACGCCTTTGGAAGCACCTTACCTCGTCTGGTGCGGGCTCGTACATCCAAGGATGCGAGATATCCTTGATAGTCCTCGAAAACAAGATGACTAAAATCAACCAGCTTATTACTTCGCCAGTTTCGCATGCCCAGGTCCAGGATTCTGGCACCTCCTGCTGTATGTGCCTTTACTGGGATTAGCGAATATCGTTCCATCAGCACCTTAACTTTGGAACAACGTATCTGATGCTCAGCCCTATTGGGGGCTGTAGTCTCAGGTAGATAGTCTGTAACCTGAGCCAGCAGCCCATTAACAAGTGCCCAACCATAAACCCTTGGGGCCAGCGCTTCCCGGGCAAATAGATTCTGAATGATCGAAGCGTGCCGTAGATTGGCTCTTCCCCAAACTGGGCCCTCTTTGTTTGCCTGCGCAATTACTTTAGATCCCCCAGTGTTGGGATTCAATACCTTAAGGGCAAGCCCAGTACGATCATATACCTCCCGTAGAGGAATGGCTACCTCAGGAGAATTGACCATAACTGTATAGGAACCTATCTCAGACTTCGCCAAGATAGTTCGATCAAGTAGCTCTGGACTAATCGTTAGTTCTGGAAATATCTTCACTACTTTCCTCTAGGAATTAGGTTAACCCAGCAATTTCGATCACTGGTATTCTTATGCGCGATCTGCCACTTATACGGGGTATAGTAGGGTGCCTGCTTCCCGTACTTCGTAGTAGGATCAACAAAATCAACCACGTATTCGCTCCAGAACCATCTATGGGTAGGATCGTTGTGAACGAAGGGTGATGTAAACAAGGGATACTTGATATGCAAGATTCCCTTTGGCACTATTATTCTCCAGCATTCATTAAGTGCCGTGATCAGATCAATCTCAAGATGCTCAAAAACGCTAATGGCATCTATACGATCTATGGTACTCTCACCCCAAGGCCAAGGAGTTATATTTAGGTTATGTGCACTAATGTGCTTATTATGTTTAACCTTATCATGATTGATCCAGCCCTCGCGGATATCTAGCCCACAGCCCAGATTTAGATTAGTAGGTTTCATTATCTATAAACCAAGAAGACATGAATCTTCCTTTCGATAGAATCCGGCCATCCCAATACCTCTTTCCTCCAGTATTTCCACGTCAGGTCTGCGACCAAACTGGTCGGCCATCGTCTGAATGGCTGCTACTACTGGCCAACTTCCTATAGGCGTATAGTCATGAAACAATATAAGCCCACCTTCCTTGAGCCAGTTATACCAAGGTATATCTCTGGAAGCATGTAGATGGTCTCCATCTACAAAGATCGCAGCCAGCAGTGGACCAGTATACCCCGCAAGCACCTCCCAGGATATTCCTTCTCGTACCTCTATATTCGCAAAGGGTACCAAGTTCTTTCGTGCCCTTCGGCTTCGGTTATCAGATGCTTCAAGGGTTATGATCTTGGCTAATGGAGCTGCCTGGGCAATTATAGAGGCACTATAACCAGCCGCACTGCCTATTTCGAGAATCGTATTTCCCTTCTTATTATATTGGCTCATCAAACTATATAAGGCGGCTGCCTCATATATCTCGATCTGCTTGGATATTGTAGAACTTCTGGCTATTGCCTTTCCGGCTCCAGGAGAAAGTTTAAGATAGCGGGCCAATAACCTCTTTGAGCTAAATCGGGGCTGTAGATTACAATAAGCTATCGCCTCGGTTCGCTTATTCATCTACGATACCTCTCAGAAGGTTCCAATGTGAGCAAATCCATTGGAGGAACTTTGGCTAATCGGCTGGAACTATCTTGACCTGTGCGGGCAGAGACCCCCTGATTATGTTGGCAATAGACTTCGGACAGATATCCAACTTTCCAGCAGGATGTCATCCAAATTCTCCAACTAAGTGATAACATTGGTGAGTTACCATGACACACCTTATCCGGTCCCACGCAGGCTTTCAAGATCTCCCGCCTTACAAATGCAAAGGTACCACCTACTGCATGAATTGTAGTAACTACTTTCCCAGGTTGCTTGAGGGCACGTCTTTTTGCCCAGTTCTCGTAAGGATTATTTAAGGCTATTAAGCCATAATTAGGAAAGTCTTGCATTGCCTTAAGACCCTGGGATAACCAATCTGGCTCCACTAAGGGACACAAGATGTCATCATCAGTAAATACAATAGGGTCGGATGAGGTTATATCAAGCATATCATCCAAATAGTGATGCATGCCCACCTTCTGGTCCCGGAGATATATCCAATCTACTTTACCTACGGCTTCAAGCTCTCGAAGATATTCCTTAGTATCCTCTGTTGAACAATCATCAACCACTATCAGCCGATAAGGAGTTGAGGTTCGTTCCCAGATATACTCCAAGGTCATCTTTAAAGTTTCAAGCCGATTATAGGTAGTAACCACTAAATCAGTTGTCATTGTGCTCTCTTACTCTCCCAATAAGGATTCTAGATAGACCTTGTTGAACGTCTACTGTGGGTTTCCAGCCTAGACTTTCTATAGCTTTCGTATTGTCAGCAATAAAAACTCTTTGATCGCTTTTGCGCCACGGTAGTTTCTCGTAAGTCATCTTGATGCCTAGTGCTTTTTCTAGCCAAGTAAAAAGCTCTAATAGTGAGAGGCTGTTTAGTACGCCACCCCCAATATTGAAAACATTACCTGCGGCCCGGTCAATCTGCTCAACTGCAGAGATATACAAGCGTACTACGTCCTCAGCATGTAATATATCTCGTACTTGCTTGCCATCTCCAGAAATCGTAAACGGTAGGGTACGTTGTCCTTGCAATGCCTGCTGACAGAACCAACTGATCCATCCCTGGTCATACGTAGCAAACTGTCGTCCCCCATACATCGAAGAGTGGCGAAAGACTACTGTGCGTAGCCCAAACATTCGAGCATAGTCGAGCATATACTGATCAGCGGCCCCTTTTGAGCACCCATAAGGGGAACAAAAATTCAGCGGAATTGACTCATCAAATCCATTAGGATAGTCTGGAGCCGTATAGCGAGTTTCCTTTTCCTCATAGCGTACCCATTCAAGATCTCCATACACTTTATTAGTGGAAGAATATAACACTATTGTGTCTGATGAATGAAGACGTACTGCCTCAAGTATATTCAACATACCCCCAACATTAACCTCAAAATCCAGCCGGGGGTCTTGAATGCTTGTGGTCATTGCAACCTGTCCAGCCAGATGTACCAGCACGTCAGGATGAATTTTATTAATCAGCTTGTTGACTACAATAGCATCACGCACGTCTTCATGGAAGAAACGCAAGTCTCTTTCATGGCGTTCTTGTAACCAGCTAAGGTTCCTCTCAGACCCCCCTCGACTTAGATTGTCTAGAAGAATAACTTCCTCTCCCTGAAATAGTAGCTCGTCAGCGAGATTAGTGCCTACGAAGCCACATCCGCCTGTGATTAACCAAAGCACGATAATTCACTTAGAATCTCAGCATAGATTTGTCGTATTTGCTTATTACGAGCCTCAAACGAGTGCTTCTCTCGCTGAAGCTTTTGTGCTGCCTGCCCCATCTTTTTAAGCTGGTCTGGATTATTCATCAGGGACTCCACGTGAGCAATTGCCTCTGTGATCATATACGAAAGATCGCCGCGCTCGAATCTTATCTTAACAATTTCCTGAAACTGATTCCAAGTCTTCCATTTTATTCCGAAGGACTCATCATATAATGAGAAAGGAGGATCCACTATATATCCAGTTTGCCCTGGTAGAATCCAACCACCCTTGTCAAAGGTAGGTGTTGACACTGTAGGAACTCCATGAGCTATTGCTTCCAAATCTACACAATGCTCCATTAGACTTAGTACCAGAAATACGTTAGCCTCGCGGTATAACTTATATCGAAGATCTCTACTTAGTTGATGCACCCGAATAAGTTCCAGCCCCTCTGCAAGAGGATAATCTACTGGAACGTCTTCACAAACCAGCTTCATTCGCACGTTCTGACCATACTTCTCTCTTAGTCTCTTAAAAACCTCTATGGCTAAGGGTATCCCTCTACCCCAGAACTTATTGCTAATAGTTAGTATCGTAAATGGTCCAGTGTGCTCATGGGTATTATCAGGCTGATCTGGATAAGCAGGTAGTACTACATGTAACTTGTCTTCTATCCCCAAAGTACTGATATGATAAGCCACCTGTCGTATAACACTATCAGAAGGTCCAAAGATGGCTTTGCAATTCTCACTATGATACTGTCGTTCTATTCTTGAAGCTTCCCGTAATCGGGCAGCACAGTTCCTAGCCAGCCCCGGTACATATAGAACATGCTCAATCTCTTTGATGAAAGGCTTCCTATTATTCTTAGGTACATGACCTATAAAGTGACATAGCCGAGCCTGTTCCTGGGTCACATAAGCTACTGGCGGATGTGTGTCATAGGACTGCCATATCATGTGCTTACGACTACCCCCCAGGTAGACTTCCATCTATAGGTCTCCTATAGAAACTGGTTTTAGCTCCCTTTAAAACTCCGGTATGCCGAAGATGCATTCCTGAGACATCCATGCGTACCCAGCCCTCAAGGAGTTCTGGGACACCCTTCACCTGCTTCCAGTGCGAATCATCCAAGACGAGCCATCCTCCAGGACAAATCTTATTCTTACTAGCCCTAATACAGTCTATCCTATACTGCCCATGAGTTCCATCCACTAACACTAAGTCCAATGAGTTATCCTCAAAGTCTAGACATACTGTTGCGAATGTTTCTGGACTTCTAAGGATCACCTTGGCCTTCAGATCTCTCTCAGCCAGCCAGTCCTTTACAGACTCAAACCAGTCCAGATTATGCTCAACACTAGTCACGACGCAACCCATCTCAGCAAACCAGATAGTGGAGTGACCACTACCAAATTCGAGCACTCGACTTCCTGGTTGCATAAGACGCTCAATGGCTAGTTGAGCCACAAGCAATATCTCCGGACTAGGATCGCCTACAAACTTGAAGGCTGAACCGGGCATGTTTTCACCAAACTGAACATCATAGTTTTCCCTGGGGTGATCTCTTCCGCCTGAATAGTTCTCCAATCACCGATACCATACTGGTACTTCTTCCCTCTATAAGTACTTCGATCAAACATCTCAAACGAGTCTGCTTGAAAACCTCGTCTATGGGTTGGATCGTGAAAGTGCGACCATGAACCAGCAAGCGGTCCTTGAATAACCAAAACTCCCTCAGGGAGGAGCAATCGCCAACACTCATCCATCGCTTCGGTAAAGTAAATTAGATGCTCAAATACATCTAGGGCCACGATGGTATCAAAGCTCTGATCCTCAAAGGGCCAAGGGAATACATCCAAGTTATGCACCACTTGGATTCCCTCATAGGGAGTCTTATCCAAGTTGATGTATCCCTTCTTTCGAGATCTACCAGCCCCAAGGTTTAGCTTCATATTAGTCCTTCCCGCTCAAGCCACCAATGACAATACGCCTCTCGTTCTCCATAATGCTTCTTTGAATTCTGATGCAGCCCCACTCCCATCTGTGGTAATTGTTCTAGTCGGGCATCAAAACTTCTGTCGATATAGTGCACTGGCAGCCCATGGCCTATCTCAAGAGATGCATGAGTATCATCATTATGCCAGATCTGCTTTGCATCAACAGGAAATCGGATATTTCCTAGTGACTCACGATGAACCATCATACATATCGTCTTTACGAAGTTTGTATGGCTGGCCCCAGCCCGAATCTCATTATGCTTGTGATAATGCGGTGGTGTTAGAGAAATATGTCTTCCATACACTCCTGTGATTACCTTGGGCCGTTTCATTGCTAAGTTCATGAGATCTTCTACGAACTTCTCATCCTTAGGCATAATATCATCATCTTGAAAGTACAACCATCCCGTATAGGCATATGCTGCCAAGAACCGTGCAAACGGGCCTGGATCTACGGGCGCTGGTAAGATCAGGTCATCAGGATTGGTTCCGTCAGGCTTAAGTACATATTCAGGTCCATTGTTAACCATCACTATATGTAGATTAACTGTCTGCCTTCGAAGCATGAGAATTATCTGTCTAACATTAGATTCCCGCTTGAAGTTCTGAATAATCGCAGTTGCTTGCATACTAACCACGAAATTCCTCAGGTGGCAGCAAGGTATCTTTATCTATTGGTAATACCTTCTCGTGATCCTTTGTTAAATCATCCCCAGTCCGCATTGACTTAACTCCAATATGCTGACAGTATACATTTGTTAGGTATGCAATCCGCTCAAACTTCGGGCTTCGTATAGTATTCAACCAAGTCTTGATTGGTCCCACACTTGAATTCTTAGGGATTACATAACCCTGTAGAGCTTTTCTCCGAATGAATAGGAACGTACCTCCCACATACTTACAGGTAGTAATCACAGGACCTGGAACTACTCGCTTCCGACTATATCGAACTACACATTCAGGATTATTTAGGGCTAACGCCCACACATCTGGATACTGTTGCATTGCTTTAAGTCCCTGTGCTAACCAATCTGGCTTTACCAGCGGGCACAGCACATCATCATCTGTAAAGACGATAGGATCTGATCTGGTCACCTGCAGTAAATTCTGTAGATAGACATCGTTGCCCATCCGCTCAGGATGGAAGATCGCAGTTCTTACCGGATTCCCTCTAGCAAGCAACTCCTTGATATACTCAACATTCCCCTCTACTGAGGCATCATCCACTATTGTTAGTCGATAGGAAGAAACTGTTCGGTCTAAGATGTACTGTATTGTTTGCTTAAACAGATCTAATCTATCACAAGTAGTGACTACGATGTCAGTCATCATAGTTTATTCTTCGGTGCCGCCTCACCATGTTTAGCTTGCCAATTATCTACCATTTGCCATGCCTTCTTACTATCTAGCCGATCCCCAACCTTACCTGCCCAGCGTCTGGCTTCAATATTATGATGCCATACTGCTACCTTTCCTATAGGATCAGGATATCTATCACTTGCATTCCATTGATTGCTTAATACAAACAACTTCATAGGATGAAGATACAGTGCTCTGAGCAATGCGCCTTGATCTCTTCCAGCCCAGCGTTGCCATTCAGACTGCCAAAGTTTGAAAAACTCTGCAGTTCTATCTGATCGCCTAAATGCAAACACTCCACCATTATATTGCAGTACTTCATCTGTCCCCATAAGTGCCCAGGTTGCTTCTGACTCCTCATGGTTATCAGCACGAAGCATAAATCTTGCTACCGCATACTTAGCCATATCTCGGCAGATTAAAAGTTCCCATCCCTTTGCTAGCGTCTTGAAAATGAACGAAATATCCTCTACTGGTTCAGTATCAGCATCAAGATATAAGATATATTCCCATTCCTTAGGAGCGTTTTCATATGCAGCCAACTTGGCAGTTCGACCTCCAATATCTTTATCTTCCCACTCAATGAATATATCTTCACCAGCATCTAGTGGCTCAGTTGCACATAACGCGATTGGAATATCAGGCATCTGACGCTTACAAGCCCTGATACATCTACTGGCGCACTTTCTAGCAGGGGTGCCAAATGCTACAAGATAGATTCCACTATTATCTTTCCAGCCCTTTTGAATCTTCTTTGGCTTAGAAGGTTGAAGTATCTGTTCTATTGCAAGCTTATTCCCCGTACAAAAGGCTTCCACGCTAAATCCAGCCACTGCTGCCCGTAGGGATTCTCGATCTATCGTATCCAACTCTCCAAGTGCTTGTTCCATCGCAACTGCTAAGCTATCCTTATTGCCTGTTATGTACCGATAGATCCCAGGGATATACGGGAGCTGAGGATGAATGCCTACTTCAGCAGGAATAACCACAGGGACGCCGGTTGAGAGTGCTTCTAAGGTGGTCATTGGGCCACCTTCTATGGAGGATGTACATACAAAGACGTCTAAGCTCTTATAGTAGGTTGGCAGGGTTCGCCAAGGATAGCGCAGAGTTTGACATGGCCAGCCCTTACCAGATGCTACAAAATCTACTCGTGACTTAAATTCTGAAACGAGCTCTGCTGCCAGCTTCTGTCCCTTTCTCCCAGAGGAATATACAAACCCACTGAAGCCGGCTCTAGGTCGTTTCTGGGACTTTCCACTTCTAAGCGTAAAATGGTCGCCCTCTACGGGCAAGGGAATAACTACTGTAGGACCAAAGGTCTTAAGGTGCTTCAGTTGGCCCTGATTCATGGCAATCCTAAGATTAGCCATTTCTGCTACTCGATCATACCACGTAGCCTTCCCAGTACCTGTCTCATAATGCGTAAAGTAGGAGGCCATCTTCCCTGAATACTGCTTATTCTTCAGAATCTCAAAGTACGCCATGTAGTAGTTGAGATCAGCACTGTCATCAACAACTCTGCTTAAGCTCCACCCATTTACTCTGGAAAGATACCTGGCAAATCTTGGAAGTACTCTATCATCTTCCCAATTCCTGCAGACTATATTTATGTTCACGCAGTAGCTCTCCCAAAATAATGATCTACTATGGCGCCTCGTCGGCTATTCCAGTCCTGTCCCAGTATCCATATTCGCAGTGGGTGCTGCTGCAATGCTCTGACCATAGCTGCCTGATCATGCTGCTTGAACATGTTCCACTCAACCCTCCAGGCGTCAAAGAATTCTAATACCCTATCACACTTACTAAACCACATCACTCCTGCTTGGAGCTGCAACGGGAACGGATTAGTAAGCTGAGTCCACGTATATTCTCGTTCTTTAGGATCAATGTGCGCAAACAAGTTATGTCCCTGATTAGCCGAGGGTGCGATTACCAGATCCCATCCTGCGTCTAGTACCTCAAAGCCATATAGGATTGCAGGGCTCATAACCCGAGTATCTGCATCCAGGTATAAGGTCTGATCGAAGGGTGAAAGATTGTCTAGCGAAACCTTAACACCTCGAGCCCCGAAGGTACTATCCTCATAGGGAATATGATAGATTCCCTTCATAAGAGTAGGTTTCTCGCAAATAAGAGCGATTTTAAGTTTTACGTGTTGCTTAAGTCCTTCTATCGCCCTACGCGCTTCCCTTAAGGAAGTATTACCGTATGCTATATAGCAAATCCCTTTAGTCACGCTTGATCCCGGTTATCCAACTTGGTGGTAAGGCAAGTATCAATAAGGGATTCAGATACAAGGCCCTGATAAATGCTAGTCGATCATCCCCCGCAGGAAGTTTTTCTTGCTCAACTTTCCAGGCTGTAAATAATTGCTGTGTAGCCGGACAGGTTTTTACATACATCTGCTGCGTGTCATACACTGGAATGCGAAGATCACCTACAGTTTTAAGGGTCAATGCCCTATCTTCCTCAGTTCCTATGCCGTTAGCCAGTACATCAAAACTACCTAATGGAACAGCCATCTCCCATGTTTTAAGTAATTCAAAGGATGCTGGGATCAACTCTGGGCGGATTTTGCCTCCGCGCCAGTATAGCGTATAAAGAAATGTCGAAATAAGTTCGGTGTTCAAAGCCCAGCCCAATCCATTAGCAGGATTACCCAGTGCTGCTAGACTAAGTTCTGGTCGCGAAGCAACCACTCCGCAAGTGGTCTTCGAGTAGATATGATCCTCATCGGAAGATGCATAGATAGCCACTTCACCCTTAGCGAGTCGGTTACGGATTTCCTGATTATTTGCCGGAAACCAATCGCCAGGATAGTAGGTTTCCCGCGAATTATCTTCAGCTATCCGATTGATACGCTTAAGGGCTTTAACCCACTTTAGTGCCATGCATACCTTCCTTTATGAGGATTGGAGGAGGAGTAATCCTCCTCCTCCAAGTTGAATCTTAGTCGACGGTCTCGGTCCAGCCAGTTGTGACACATGGCGGATAGTTCGGAATGAATCGAAGCGGAAGCACCGTAGCATAGCAGGTATCCGTACCTACGGTCAACTGACCCTGAACCCATGCATAGTCAGTATTAACCGTAAGTTCCTCCGTTCGAACCTCAACAGCAATCAGATCGTTGCCATCTCCACCTGCCTGAGTAAGCTGGGTAATCGCCTTCCCGGCGACATCCAGCGGAGTTCCACCTGCAGCTGTGAGAGCCTCACGAACCTTGAAGTCCACGGTGGATAGTGCAGTCATGGCTCCTGTGATGATAAGGAACACAATCCGCTGGTGATTAGCCATAGGAATCCAGACAGTACTATGAACCGCAACCGACTTTAGGGCTGGGTACAAGGGAGTACTCGGCTGATGTACTTCTACAAACCTATTCGTATACGACATGTCTTACCTCCTAGGTAGACTGTAGCGATTAGCTACCAACTGCGTCATCGAGAATAACGAACGGTGAAACTTCGGTCGCACCATCTCGAAGGGTCAGCGGAGCGGACAGCCAAGGACGCCCACCAACGCGGTGAACTGCACGCCACGCTGTAAGGTCGTTCTGGAACCGGAAGTGCTTGCTGGAGTCAATCTGAGTGGCCTGTCGGTCACCGATAACATACTTGCTCCAGTCCGCCAAGATTATGTCACCTTCACTGCCCAAGGTAGCGCAGTTCTCGATAAAGTAGATGGGATAACCCATCAGGGTGCTCGGAGCCGCATCTCTGGCATTGCTGATCCAGACATACGACTGATTCCCAGCAGGACCTGCCATTGACAGGATCTGAGGCATCGAACTCTGATGCGCCAGCCAAACAGGCTGTGTACCCATGAAGTGGCTGAGCAGGTTGAAGATATCGTTGATTCCGATAGCATTCGCCGCTTCCCGAGGATGACGGATAGTAACGCCACAAGCCGCTGCCACGATACCCAGTGGCTGTCCTGCACCAGTACCATTGATGAAGGTCCATTCCTCTTCGTTAGCGATTGCTCCACCAAACAACCGGGTCA
>Ga0307379_10010210_pt1 | contig 12464 bp, 10 predicted proteins | sample UN2MG_FD_202237 | JGI IMG/M metagenome (GOLD analysis project Ga0307379, IMG submission 202237) | Soil microbial communities from Risofladan, Vaasa, Finland - UN-2 | ecosystem: Environmental > Terrestrial > Soil > Coastal area > Acid sulfate soil | place: Finland: Risofladan, Vaasa | collected... | reverse complement strand
CGCGTGGTGGGAACAATTATTGACAGGCTGTTTCCGATACGCATTGCGCGTATAGATAAAAACGGGCAGATTATTATCAACCAGGGCGGCAGAAGAATTACCACAGGGACATTGCTGCAAGTCTTCACCGAAGGCGACGAGCTGGTCGATTTTGATACTAAAGAGTCCCTCGGCCAGACAGAGGCCTTGATTGCAACCATAAGAATCGACAAAGTGCTGCCGAATATCTCTTATGCAAAGCTTGTCGAGGGCGATTTGCCGAAGATTTCCGAGGGCCTGGTCTGCCGGCATAAAAAAATTGCACCCCAAGCCCTGGAAGGGGCGAAAAGCAATATAGAAAGCACCCCCACAGGCGGAATAAGACTGCCTTTCGACTAAAACATCTGTTTTTTGAGGTTAATATCTTCTGTCGGAGCAAGCATGAAAATGACTGCCGGTATATTACTTTTTGTTGCTGCGGCGGTGATTACAGGCTGTTACCCGCAGCAGCAATCCGGGACTTGCTTAAGGAAAGGTATCGAAATAAAAGTTGCCGACTTCGGAGCAGTTCCCAACGACGGTAAAAATGATACGCCTGCAATTATTGCTGCAATACAGGCCTGCAGAGACAGAAAAAACACCAGACTGGTTTTTGCGCCGGGCACATACGATATCAAGGCGGGACCACCGGCTCAAACAAGGCGGTTGCAGCCAAGTTTCGATATAAAGAACATCAATAATATGACAATCGAAGGCAGCGGCGCAGAACTTATCGGCCATGATTATGCGACCATGTTCAGTTTTACAGGCTGCAGCAACATAACCATCAATAACCTGACGGTTGACTGGGACCCCGTACCCTATACGCCCGGCAGGGTCGTAGAGGCTGCCGAGGACCATGTGGACATCGAGGTAGTTGCGCCTTTTACCGCCCAGGCGGGATTGCGAACAGGGTCGTTGTCCGGCTACGACCCCGAGACACGCCGGATGGCAAGAAGATATACATACCATTACCAGATGAACTATGACAAGACCTCCGAGGTGATTCGGCCAGGCGTAATGCGCCTGTTCAGAAGCATGCAGGGCAGACACCCCGACAAATTACCGCCTGTGGGCAAGCATATAATTGTCAGGCACCAGGTTTACGGCTCCCAGGTTTTTCAATTTTCAAAATGCGCCGGTATTCGTATAGAAAACGTAAATATCTACTCGAATCCCGGTATGGGAATAACAGGTACCGTCTGCCGTGACATTTCCTTAAGGCATGTAAGGATAATGATAAGACCCGGTTCAGGCCGGTGGATGTCAACCAACGCCGATGCAACGCATTTCACAGGCTGCCGCGGCACCATTGTGATGGAAAACTGCCTGTTCGAGGGTATGGGAGACGATGCAACAAATGTCAATGCCGGCCATTATATGGTTGTTGACCAGTGCCGGGATAACAGCAAGTTAAGTATTCGCTGCGCTAAACGGGGCGGATTTTCACCCGAACCGCAGGTCGGCGACCGTTTGGAATTAAGCGGTGCGGACCTTGTGCCTTATGTCACCGTAACGGTAAAATCGGTAACGTATGATGAAAAAGAAAAAACGTTCATCGTAGAGTTTTCCGATAAGCTGCCCGAAAGAACGGCTAAAGGCGATATTGTCGGCAATCCCAGTGCCTGCCCTGCCGTGCGCATCCGAGGCTGTACGATATTGCGGACCCTCGGACGCGGCTTTATCCTCAAAACACGCGACGTTATCATCGAGAACTGCACTTTAGAGGATGTTTCCTCGGCGGGGATAGCTATGAATACGGATGTAAACAACTGGTGGGAATCCATCGGCTCACGTGACATAATCATCCGCAACAACCGGTTCATAAACTGCAGGTTCGAACCGGCCTATGTCAGCGGAGTAATTGAAAGTCTTGCCAGCGGCAAAGCGCCGGGTGTGCATCAAAGAATTACCATTGAAAATAACATCATACAGGGCAGCAGCGGAAACGCCGTCAAAATCGGTTCCGCTGACGGAGCGGTTATTGCCGGCAACATCATCGACGGTGCGCAGGATGATGCAATTTATGTGCATAACAGCCGTAATATCCGCGTAAGCGGCAACAAGGTTACCAACAGCAAGGCAGGATTGGTCACCGGGGACGGCTGTGACACGGCTACTATTGTACTGGAAAATAACGTGGGGTTATAAGGTCTCCGACCGATTAACGCAGAATTATCACCACCGGTAAAACAGCGTTACACGTCCTTGTATCTTCTGGTTTTGTCTGCAGCAAGGCCTTTTCCGATTGCCGCCAGAAGCCTTACCTCAAGTGATATAAGCAGAAACACCGGGCCTAAAAGCAGACTGAATATAATCACGAAGTCCCGTGTTGCACTGTCGAAGTCGATGTGACTGTCCTCGACAAACGTGGCCTTGGTGTTGTAATAGGCCAGCGCCGCCGTCAGCAGCCACACCAATACCCATACAAGCACCATTTTCGTACCCCCTTTTGTTCTGTTTAAGTACCCTCCATGGAATGATTTAACCGCGTTTTCCTGCTGTGTTTATTATAGCATTTTACAATCGCCGATTCAAGTATTTTCCCGGCTGCGGGCAAAGATGTCGGCCGGACCGGCAAAAATTTGGAAAAAATGTGTTCACTAACCGGTTTTGGCCTATATTATATGCCTTGCGAAGTAATCCTTCAGGATATGGGGTGCAGATATGATTGGAAAGTTTTTTCAGCTTGCGCAAAAAAACACAACCATAAAGGTTGAGTTTCTGGCCGGTCTGACGACTTTTCTGACAATGGCGTACATAATTTTCGTAAATCCGGCTACTCTGGCCCAGGCCGGTATGGATAAGCAGGCCCTTATAGCCGTTACCTGCCTTATCAGCGCCGCATCCACAATTGCGGTCGGCCTGCTTGCCAATGCCCCAATCGCAATGGCGCCGGGAATGGGCCTGAATGCCTTTTTCGCCTACAGCCTGGTGCTGGGTGATAAAATAAGCTGGCAAACGGCTTTAGGTGTTGTTTTTCTGTCGGGGGTACTGTTTTTTCTGCTGACGGTGCTGGGACTTCGCAAGCGCATAATTGAAGCCATACCATCCAGCCTTATTGCCGCCATATCGGTCGGTATAGGCCTGTTTATAACGTTCATAGGCCTTGTCAATCTGGGCCTGGTAGTCAAGAACCCCGTAACGCTTGTATCGGTAGGTAAATTGACGCCCACAATCGGCATAGGCCTTTGCGGGCTGCTGGTAATGGTATTTTTTGAAATAAGAAAAGTTACCGGTGCGCTGCTTATCGGCATAATTTCTTCCACGGCGTTGGCGGCGGCCTGCGGCTACATAGAAAAACCCGCCCAGCTGTTTTCGCTGCATCTGGACGTAAGCAAGATCGCCCTGCAGCTTGACATATTGGCAGCTTTGAAATGGAGCATGTTCGGCAGTATTTTTACCTTGATGTTTATGGACATGTTCGATAGTGTCGGTACGTTAATGGCCTGCTGTCGTCAGGCAAACATGATTGACGAAAAAGGCCAAGTCAAAGGGGTGGACAGGCTGCTGGTTATTGACTCGCTGGCAACCGTGGCAGGCGCGGCGCTTGGAACATCGACAACCACCGCATACGTGGAATCGGCAGCCGGTATCGAGCAGGGAGGGCGGTCGGGGCTGGCCTCAGTTGTTACGGGGTCATTATTCCTGCTTGCGGTGTTGTTTGTACCGGTGCTTCAGGTTGTGCCGACGTTCGCAACGGCGCCTGCACTTATTATGGTCGGATTGTTTATGGTAAGGGAGGTTAAAAAAATCGATTTCACCGACCTGCAGCAGGCCTTCCCCGCTTACATTATCATGGTAATGATTGCCTTAAGCTACAGTATCAGCAAAGGCCTGGCCTTCGGTTTTATATCTTTCACGGTCGCCAAGCTGGTGTCGGGCAACGCAAGAGACGTCAAGCCTGTAATGTGGCTTATTACCCTGTTGTCTGTGCTGTTTTTCATAGTCGATTAACTGTTTGTGACAATCAAAAAGCAATGTCACCTTTGTGACCATTCGCAAAGGAGAAAAGTCATGTTAAAAAAAGCCTTGCTTTCGTGTTTTGTCGCTTTATTATTGTTTTGTTCGTGCAAACCCAGCCAACAGCCGGCATCCGAACCGGCAGGAGAAAAGAAAATGGAAATCAAAATCACAAGTTCGGCATTCGAAGACGGCGGCCTGATACCGCCCAAATACACCTGCGACGGCGCTGATGTTTCTCCGCCGCTGCAATGGCAGAAGGCGCCTGCAGGTACGGCAAGCATAGCTGTTATATGTGATGACCCCGACGCACCGATGGGCACTTTCGTGCACTGGGTTTTGTTCAATCTGCCCGCCGACACTACCCAACTGGCTGAGAACATACCCGCGGTAGACACATTGCCCAACGGGGCAAAACAGGGTGTCAGTGATTTTCGCAGGGTCGGTTACGGCGGACCGTGCCCGCCCAGCGGCACGCACAGGTACTTTTTCAAAATCTACGCCGTCGATGCGAAATTCGATATACCCGGCCGGGCTGACAAGGCCGCCCTGCTGAAGGCAATGACGGAACATATCCTCGGCCAGGGACAGCTTATCGGCAAGTATAAAAGAAAATGACGACGCCCCGCCGGCCATAAAAAGACCGGACGTTTTTAAGACTCGCAGGCGCTTTCGCCGACTAAAAATGTGATAACTATCAGGAGAGAAAAGCATGAAATACATCCGTACCACTGCAGCTTTATTTTTTGTATTCGCTGTTACATACTCAGTCGATGCCCAAAACCGCATTGCAGAAAAAAAGTCCGTCGATTTCGAATCCCTGACAGACTTTATAACCTGCGACCTGTTTGACCCGGATTTTCTTTACGGTGACTGTGCTTATACGGGTGTGATTTCGGCCTCGGACGGCAAGCTTTATTTCTTTGTCAGCAGCCACAACAGCGATTACGCCGCGCGATTTTACAGCTTTGACCCCGCCAAAGAAAAAATTACCCTTCTGGGTGAAATGGACAAGGTCCTCGGCGAAGACGCCAAAAAGCAGATTTCGCACGGCAAAGTGCATACGCAGCTTTTTGAACATAAGAATAAGCTGTGGTTCGCCACACACATATCACATTACAAGGACGGCCTTCCCAGTACAAATTATCGCGGCAAAATACCCTACAGCGGCGGCCATTTTGTAAGCTATGACCTCCAAACCGGCCAGTTCACGGACCTTGCCCGCATATTCGGCAGCGAAGGCATAATTACAATGACTATGGACAAACACAACGAAGTTTTGTACGGCCTGACCTGGCCCACAGGCGTACTGGTTTCCTACGATATAAAAAACAACGACCTGCGATACTGGGGCGCCGTACAAAAAATAGCCGAATGGGGACACCGCGGCGGCACCGAATGGGACATGATATGCCGAACGCTGGCCATCGACCCGTGCGACTTTGTTTACGGCTCAACTATGGACGGCTCAATCTGGAAATACGACGCAAGCCAGCCCAGAAGAGTAAGCTTTATAAAAGGTCTTGATTTGTCACGTGTGCCGTTTTCGCAGTCCGCTAAAGAAAGCACCAGGGGAGATTTCAAGAACGGCTGGCGAACAATAGAGTGGAATGACAAAACCAATACCTTCTGGGGCCTGCACTTTCATTGCACAACATTGTTTGAGTTTGACCCCGCCGGTGATTACATAAGGGCTGTGGATGAATTAAGACCACAGGCCTACCGCGGTATGCCCACAAACCCCGAGACAAGCCAGCTGGGATTTATGGTCGGGCCTGAAAACACGATTTTTTATCTTGCCGACGGCCCCGCGGTACAAATGCAGGAAAGGCGCACCCTGCAGTCCAATCTGTATTTGATTACCTACCAGATTGACAAGCACAAATACACCGACCACGGCCCGATATTATCAAAGGACGGAAGACGCGTATTCTTCGGCGAAAGCATAGCTATTGGTGCCGACGACCATATTTACTCCGTGGCATGGGTGGAGGTTGCCGACAAGGAGAGGATCCAGCAGTTACGGGCCGCACGAACCAAAGGAGCACCTGCTGAAACAGCCAGGGCCGTCTATGAGATGCTGCTGGTCCGCCTGCCCAAATGGCAGCAGTTCGTAAAATAAGACTCTACGCTGGGAATGCCCAAGCATACCACAAAAGGCAAGGTCGCTTTCCAGGCGTGCTCGGCGAAGGCCAGAAGCAAAGATTGGCCTGCTAATTCTAATCATAATTCTCAGAACTTTGCTCTAAAATGCTCTCGTATTACTCCCGCGAAAAATCTGTAAACAATGACTCCGCAAAACAATAATATTATAGTGTGTAAAGTTTTGTTTTTTAGCATACATCTTTACAGATATTTAGGCTGTCTTAATAAAACAGGAGCAATTACGTGTCAGACACAAAAGAATCTCAGGCGTCAAAGATTGCAGAATCAAAGTATTATTGCAAATACTGCCTTCAAGAGATAAATCAAAACGCAACGGTTTGCTACCATTGCAGCCGTCATCAGAACCGATGTATTCAGAGTTTAGGTATAATCGTGCATGTCGTCTCAATCAGCGGCTTTATCATTTCAATCATTATGGTGATGATTGCTTTTTCTCATCTGAAAGAAGCTCGGCAGGAACGTATAGCTGCTTCAGATGCTGTCGAAAAAGCGGAAACACTTGCTGCTTCCCTCATCCGGGTTACATATATTCAGGCTATAACCAAGAGCGAATTTGGAGATTCCCTTCGTCTCAAAAAAGCAGGAGAAATCATAGATGAAGAGTTGAATCACATTCTTGAGATGCGGTTTCCCGATATAGAAAAAAGGAAGGCATTTATTCAAGAACTCACGAAGGAGCTTCCCCCGAGAGGAAACTAAGGAGAGTTGTGCTACCATAAACGTCTTTCGGCAAAGGCGCGGCCGGAACCGGATTTTTATCTCTTCCGACATTTGGCCAAAGTTTTTAGTTTTTCGGTATCGCCAGCGGCTAATGCTTCTTTTTTGGCTCTGGACCATTTCTTAATCTGAATTTCACGACGTATTGATTCCTCTATTGTTTGGAAACACTCAGTGTAAATCAATTTCACAGGTAGTCTACAGGCGGTCCATTTAGCCCCCTGACTTCTGTTATGCTTTAAGATACGTTCTTCAAGGTTGTCGGTGTGGCCAACGTAAAAACTACCATCGGCACAGAACAATACATAGGTGAACCACATACGGTTTCCCATTTGGTCATTTTATATCTGCCCCTCGACAAGCTCGGGACATTCGACTCGCTGCACTATAATAACCGTTAAACATGGAAAGGCCATTCACAAATAAACCGGATGGCCTGCCATGAGCGAGCGAAGCGAGTCGAATGGAGGCGGGGGGATTCGAACCCCCGTGCCGGGATGTTTCAAGACAAGCTTCTACATGCTTAGTCGCTTTATTGTTTTTTCGCGTCATTATCCGCCAAACGACAGGCTGATAAATCGGCTATTCCGGTGAATCTCGCCGAAGCCGGCCCGAAACCACCGGCCCGGCCAGTCCGCTGGCTGACGCCCTTACCGAATCCGCAGACAAAACCCGGCAGGACGGGCCGCTAATTAAGCAGCCATTCGCAACTGGTAGTTGCCAATTAATATTTTGTCGGATGATTAACCAGGCCAACCGACATCCTGGACATGCCACGTGTCTATCCTTCACCCGGTCGAAGCCGTTCGCCCCCTTATTCACTTTTAAAAAGAAACCGTGTTTTTCAGCCCAATGGGCCTTAAAAGGCCCAGCCAAACCTTAATGTATTTTATCGTCCTCTACGCTGGATTGCAAGAAAAGTTTCAGATTTGCCGGCGGCAGTTAACGCTGTGAAATATGGCGCTGCGATGTCGGCTTTCCGCCAACTGCGAACAATCAGCTCAGCCAGCCGTCGAAAAGGCCTCGAGAGTGAATGCGCATTACCGGATTTTGCCGACCACAAGGCTGGCGTTGTGCCCGCCGAAGCCTAACGAGTTGCTCAGGGCCACATCGACTTTTGCGTGCCTTGCCTGTTTGGGTACAAAATCCATTTCAAGGTCGCAGCGAGGGTCAGGATTGTCCAGGTTGATGGTAGGGGCAATAACCGATTCGGTGATTGTCTTGCAGCATACAATAAGCTCGATGGCCCCGGTGGCGCCAAGTGAATGACCCAGACAGCCTTTTGTGCTGCTTACGGGAATTTTATAGGCGTGTTCGCCGAAAACGCTCCTTATAGCGGCGCTTTCAGCTATATCGTTAAGCACGGTACCGGTTCCGTGCGCGTTTATATAACCGACGCTTTCCTTGTCCACGCCGGCCTCGTCCAGCGCAACAGCCATTGCCTTTGCGGCACCGGCACCATCCGGAAGCGGTGCGGTTATATGGTAGCCGTCATCAGTGGCGCCGTAGCCCAAAAGCTCAGCGTAGATATGTGCGTTGCGTTTTTTGGCGTGCTGTAACTCTTCGAGGATTAATATGCCGGCGCCTTCGCTTAGTACGAACCCGTCCCTGTCTTTATCGAACGGCCGGGATGCACCTGTGGGGTCATCGTTGCGGGTACTAAGCGATTTGGCCGCACAGAATGACGCAAGCCCGATAGGTGTAAGGGCGGCCTCCGTGCCGCCGGTTATTATGATGTCGCTACGGCCTGCCATAATATTGCAGAAGGCTTCGCCGATGGCGTGACTGCCTGATGCGCAGGCGGTGGAAATGCTCATATTCGGACCGCTCAGACCGTACCGAATCGCAATATTACCGCTGGCGGCATTGCTCATCAGGCGAGGCACACAGAACGGTGATACTTTGCGGGGGCTTTTCTCGAGCAGCCGTATGTGCTGTTCCTCGATTTCCTTTATGCCGCCGATACCGGTGCCGACAATAACGCCCACACGAAACGGGTCCTCCTTCGAGAAATCCAGACCGCTGTCCTCGACAGCCTGGGCGGCGGCGGCGACGGCAAACTGGGTGAAACGATCCATTCGTTTGGCGTCACGCTGGTCAACGTATTTTGTTACGTCGAAATTCCTGATTTCGCCGCCAAACCTGACAGGATAATCTGCGGTATCAAAAGACTCGATGAGGGAAATACCGCTTCTTGCCTCACAAAGCGCAGAGAAGAGGTTTTGGACGGATTCGGCCAGGGCGGTAACACAACCCATGCCTGTAATAGCAACTCGCCGTCTACGCATAGCAGCTTATTCGGCACCCTTGGCCCTGGATTGTGCAGCCTTGACGATGTAATCGATTGCGGCGCCGACAGTCTGGATTTTCTCGGCTTCCTCGTCCGGGATGCTCATACCAAACTCGTCCTCGAACTCCATAACAAGCTCGACAGTGTCCAGTGAGTCGGCATTCAAATCGTTAATAAATGAGGTTTCGCGGGTGATTTCGGACTTGTCTGTTCCCATCTGCTCACTTATTATCTCTATAACCTTTTTCTGTATTGCCTCAACATCCACTTCGTCAGCACTCACTTGCTTTGTCTCCTTAGTCAAACATCAACATGTTCATTAGCCTGTTTCGAGCGGCAGTTAGAATCCGCAACGACGAACCGGCAAGCGTTTATCTGCTGCTGCGCCAAGCGCTATTTTGGGCACATATAATATCGGCCTGCCGGCGAATATACAAACACTATTTTCGCATTTTTTTTACATAGCCATACCGCCGTCAACGCAGAGTACCTGGCCGGTTATGTAGGCCGCATCATCACCAGCCAGAAAAGCAACGGCCTTAGCCACGTCTTCTGCTGTGCCCATTCTGCGCAACGGTATGAGCTGTTTGGCCGCTTCCTTGACGGCATCGGGCAATTTATCGGTCATTTCGGTAGCGATAAAGCCGGGCGCTACGGCGTTTGCGGTTACGTTTTTCCTGGCAAGCTCGCGGGCGACGGTCTTTGTCAGGCCGATAAGGCCGGCCTTGCTGGCGGCGTAATTGCTCTGGCCGGCGTTGCCGATGACGCCGGAAACCGAGCTGATATTGATAATCCTGCCGTACTTGTTGCGTATCATCGACCTTGCGGCAACGCGGGTGGCGATAAAGGCCGCCCGAAGGTTGACGGCGATGACCTTGTCAAAGTCCTCGTCGCTGATTTGTATAATCAGGCCGTCCCGCGTTATACCGGCGTTGTTGACAAGGATGCCTATGCCGCCGTGCTCGCCGGCCAGCGATTCCAGCACCTCTGTAAACTGGGTGGTATCGGTAATATCCACGCAGCGGGTCTGACAGTTAAAGCCGGCCTGTGCGACAACGTTCTGCAGTTCCTCGAGCTGGGCGGCGTTTATATCCAGGCCGGCAACAATCCTGCCCTGTTTGAGCAACTCCAGCACAATGGCCCTGCCTATTCCCCTGGCAGCGCCGGTAACAACGGCAAGTCTTTTTTCGGACATGTTGTTAATCTCCATACTAACATAACTGGTCAGCGGTAGAACAGGTAATTGCTTCGGCGACTATCGGCACAGGCTCAGCATCTTTATCCAATTAACCAAACTTGAATAAATCTTTCGGCAATTATACAGAGCGGAAAAGAAAAGTAAATTGGTTAATTGGTGAGTGGTTAATTGGCAGTTTCTCGACTTGCTCGACAGCGCCGGGTACGGGGTCCGATTGTAACCCGCAGGTATTACCGGCTGAAGTGCTGAGATTTTTCACGAAACCGCATTTTTCGGTAACAGTCGAGTCATAGAAAGACCATTTGGCGATAAGTCTTGAATAAAGGACTTAGCGGCATTAAAATTGTTTATATGACAAGAAGGCGGCCAGGCGGAGGAAAGAAACGCAGGGATAAATTCGAGCCCGTCAGCAAGTATGTCCGGCCCGCAGAAAGAGGTTTAAAACACCGGACATTCAAACAAAGAACAGCCTTGCCGGCGGTTCTTATTCTGTTGGTGACGGCGGCGGTTATCATTGCTCATTGGCCGGCCCTTTCGGCTCAAGCCCTGTCTTTTGACGACAACCAGTATCTGACGGAGAATTACCTGGTTCAAAATCCAGGCTGGGGTTCAGCAAAGCGGTTTCTTCTGGAAATACTCGAGCCGTCCACCGTCCAGGGTTACTATCAACCTCTGGCAATGATTAGCCTGATGGCAGATTGTGCTGCCGGCGGCACGGCGGACAACCTGATGCCTTTTCACCGCACAAGCCTGCTGCTGCACGCGGCCAACACGGGATTGGTTATTATACTCATATATATGCTGTTCGGTCAGCCGGTAATTGCAGCGATGCTCGGCCTTTTGTTCGGCCTGCATCCTATGACGGTTGAGACTATTGCCTGGGTGGGAGAGCGGAAAACTTTGCTGGCAGCATTCTTTTGCCTGTGCTGTCTAATCAGCTACGTGCGGTATGCGCGCAGCGGAAGCTGGAAATGGTATGTGACGGTGGCGGTACTGTACGTACTTGCCCTGATGTCAAAACCAACCAGTACGCCGCTGCCGGTACTTCTTCTGCTGCTGGATTACTGGCCCCTGAACCGGCTTTCGAGGCGTTCGGTTCTGGAAAAAGTGCCGCTGCTTGTGATAGGAGTCATTTCTTCGGTGATTACGGTCGTCTCGCAGGGGCGAACAGCGTCGGTGACCATGCCGGAAAGCAAGTCTCTAAGCGAAAGTATCCTGATACTATTTCACAACATTGTTTTTTACCCGTACAAAATGCTTTTTCCGCTGAATCTTTCATCCCATTATCCTGTACCCAATCCTGTGAGTATAGCTGAGCCAATGGTTTTTTTAGGCGTTGTTGGAAGCTGCATTCTGGCGGTGGTACTTTTGCTTTCGCTGCGTCGCAGTCGCTGTTTGCTGGCGGGGTGGCTGTTTTTCTTTGTGGCGATATTCCCGACCATGGGGGTGATAGGTTTTACCAATGTGATAGCATCCGACAAATTTGCCTATCTGCCGTGTGTGGGCCTGCTTTTGCCTGTTGGCTACTTTCTGTCCCGGGTTTGGGCAGTGTCAAGTCTTTCTGTTTCGGTGAACAAGCGGGCTGTGATTTGTATGACGGTATGTGTTCTGGCAGTTTCGGAAGCATTTGCCACGCGAGGTTATCTGCATCACTGGCAGAACAGCGAAACGCTGCTGAGACGTATGCTGACTCTAAGCCCGCAGGCCGACTCACTGCATAACGGGCTGGGGCTTTTATTGTTCAACGAAGGCAAAACAGATGAGGCTGTTAAGTGTTACCGCCAGGCGCTGAAACTAAACAGTAATAACGCAGAGACGCATAACAATCTCGGTATTGCCCTGGCAGCCAACGGCAAGGCGGATGAAGCTGTGGCACATTATGAAAAAGCCAGGCAGCTGCGACCGAACTATCCGGCCACACATAACAATCTCGGCAACGCACTGACCCAGCTTGGAAGACTTGAGGAAGCCGTAATTGAATACCGCAAGGCACTGGAGATTAAACCGCTGCATCCGACAGCACACTACAACCTTGGAATAGCTTTTGAAAAGCAGGGAAAGCTTAAAGAGGCAGCAGAGGAATATACAGCAGCGGTAAAAATCAATCCGGGA
>Ga0307379_10010209_pt1 | contig 12464 bp, 12 predicted proteins | sample UN2MG_FD_202237 | JGI IMG/M metagenome (GOLD analysis project Ga0307379, IMG submission 202237) | Soil microbial communities from Risofladan, Vaasa, Finland - UN-2 | ecosystem: Environmental > Terrestrial > Soil > Coastal area > Acid sulfate soil | place: Finland: Risofladan, Vaasa | collected... | reverse complement strand
GTCTTCGAGGGCGATTGCCTGGTGACAATGCCGCAGAGCGGTTTAGCCCAGCCAAAAGATATCACGTTTTCCGCTCCCAGGATTACGGTGTATCTACCCGAAGACAAGTCCAGAAAGCCGGACATGATTGCTGCCGGACCGGCCGAGCTTGTGTTTTATGATCCAAACAGTGCGGACATAAATCAAGAACCCATTCCTGTCACGGTCAACGCGCAGGAGCAGGCACGCTTCCTGGCCGCTTCAAATCAGATTTTTTTTGAGGGTGATTCCCGCTGTACGATGGTCCGGGAAGATCCGAATGTTCTGGAAGAGTACATGCTCTTGTCGGATCAGATAACCGTCGATCTGCTAATGGATATGAATGACCGCTTGTCAGGACCTGCCGCAGGCATAAAACATCTTGCAGCCAGCGGCGACGTGGTCAGGCTCGCAACAACCAAAACCGCGAAAGCCGGAGGTGCTTTTGCGGGGCAGGTCCAGGACCCAAACACAGCACAATTGCTCGGTGGTGTAGAGCTGAAATGCAGCAGGTTCGATTACGACGCTATCCGGCAGGAAATTTTGGCGACCGGCCCGGGCGTCATAAAGCTCGACAATTCCAAGGCCTCGGAGCCGAACGAACCGGTCGGCCGATTCAGTATGCAAAAACCATGCTGGGCGGTTCTGGACGGATTCGACGCCTTGACATATTTCATCCGGGAGAATCGAATCATTGCCGATGCCGGTTCGCAGCAAAAGTTGAAAATGGATTACTTTCCCTCCGTCGATGGCCGGTTTGGTGAGCTTGTCTCAGCTAAAGCGTCTCATGTCGAGGCCTTGCTTTATGAACTGCCTTCAGGTCAAACGGAGCTCTCGACGCTTACTGCAACAGGCGGAATTGAATTTGAAGATAAGGATAATCAATTCATTGGCAGCGAATTATTCTACGACCACAAGACCGCTATCGTCAAGGTTACAGGCGATGAATCTCAGCCAGCCTATTACAACGGTGTCCTCGTCGAAGGGATCGAAATGAACGTAAAAACAGGCAAAGTAGAAGCCGAAATTGTCGGCCCCGGCACCCTCCAGATGAACCGATAGCAGGCTTAAAAGGCCGTGAGACTGCTAAAAATCATTTATTTTTCTCTTGCTTTTTCGGGAAATTCCGGGTATAATACCCGCAAATTTAGCGGTATTCGCACCTTTGATCCTGCCACTAAGAGTTGCTCCCTACGGATTGTCTTCCAAAGGAGACAGAGTATGGAAAAGCAAGTAGAGAATTATATACATAATCTGCCGGATATCGACCTGCTTGGATACACGAGAACCAAGACACATCTTCCGGAAGCAGTCGAATTTGCACTGATTGAAATGGCTGACCGGCATTTTACGTCCGAGCACCTTAGAGATCTTGAGCAGAAGTTGCGGCAGCGGAAAGAAGAACAAGAAGAAGCGGCTCAGGCCGTGGCAGCCATGCCGCTCAGTTTCGAATGGCGTCTCGCCGTTTTTCTTTCAGGACTGTATTCAGGGATTCCCCTGGTGTTTTTCTATCCGGCCTGGCGAAAGTTCCGCGAAAAAGGTGCAGACCGTAAATTCAGGGACATGTGGATTTGCGCCCTGATCGGTTTCGCCCTCCAGCCAATCTTAATTTTTCTGCGCATTTCGCCATGGAACTGGCTGATAGCAATACTATGAATGTAGTCGGCTACGAAAAGCATCTGGCCGAAAGTTCCGATCTACTCACCTGGAATAAGCTCGGCAAGATACTAACCTTTAGCGAGGATGGCTGGGATAAGTGGCAGGACGACGGCGGTCCGGACCTGATGGACCACAAAGCCCGTCGAGCCTATCGAATGGATCCGTTTCGCCGGCAATCCCGTTCTATCGACGCAGCAGTCTGACATGCGTGATTTCGAGAGAAAGACGCTGTACAAGAGCAATATCATCTGGGACAAATCCGAGTCGCTGGGCTATCGGTTTGTCATGTTCTAAAACGGAAAGAACAAGAACGGCTACGAAAGAATCGGTATGGCGGTCTCCGTCGACATGATTCACTGGAGCCGCTACGGCAAAGAATCCGTCGTCGCAAACGGCGAAAAACAGCAGCGCGGCATAAGCGGCGATCCGCAAATCGTCAAAATCGGTGACGTCTGGGTCATGTTCTACTTCGGCGCCGGCTGGTAACCGAAGGCGTTCGATACGTTCGCCTGCTCTTACGACCTGGTGCACTGGACCAGGTGGGAAGGGTCCCACCTGATGGAGCCATCCGAATCCTGGGACGATGTCTACGCTCATAAGCCCTGGATGATTTGTTACGAGGGCATCGTTTATCACTTTTACTGCGCCGTGGGAAATGAAGGAAGAGTCATCGCCCTGGCTACCTCGAAGGACCTGCGACAACAAAAATTGTCCAGGGAATAATAGTAACGAATACACGATCATTTCGACCGAAGGCATGTCAAAGGCAGGCCGAAGCGGAGAAAGCTGCTCCATGTCACGTCATGAGCTTCTCTGCCTGTGACACAATCTCAATCATATTTTTTAGAGCCTGAATCCGGAAAATACGTCAAAGCTCGTAGTCCTTTTGATTAGTCAAAAGGACTACGAGCCTTACGGAGCGTTTGAAATACGGTGAATGCCGGTTGTGGTTGAGCACGGTAGGGTATGCACCGCACACCGAATGGTTTATGCACAGAGCACGGTAGGGCGTGCACCGCACACCCAATGGTTTACACACAGAGCTGCTGCATCTTGTCGATGGTCAGTTCGTTCAGATGGGCGACGATTTTTTCGGCTATGGCCAACTGCCCGGCTTCGTAGGAATTCGTTACGGCGACGGTGTGCATTCCCGCGGCCTTGCCGGCCTGCAGGCCCCAGTGAGAATCCTCTATGACGATGCACTCGCCGGCGGCGATAGGGGTGTGACTATTTTTGTTGAGTTTTTGCAGGGCTAAAAGGAATCCTTCCGGGTGGGGCTTGCCTTTTTTGACCTGCTCGGCCGAGACTATCTCGGCGAAGAAATGCCGCAGCCTGGACTCTTCCAGCATCACCTCGATTTCCACCATGAGCGAGCCAGAGCATATCGCCATGGGAATCTTATTTTCTTCGAGCATTTGCAAAAAGTCGTGCACGCCCTCGATTGTCCGGCCTTCGGTTTTTGTCAGCACTTCGAAGATTTTGCTTTTTTGCTTGATGATGCTGTCGATTTGCCGCTCGTCGATTTTCAGCAGGCCGTTGTCGAGCAGCGCCTTGTAGCAGTCGAAGTCGCTGAAACCCAGATAGTTCGTATAATAATCCTTTGTGGATATTTTTACGCCGTAAGGGACCAGCGACTGATTGAACGCCCGCAAGTGCAGAACCTCAGAATCGGTAATAACCCCGTCAAAATCAAATATTATAGCTTTGAGCATAAAATCTTATTGATTCTCAATATCCTCTAATTTTGTAATCCATTCATTAAAATGCGGACATTCCTGACGCATTTTTTTAAGTCCAATCTTACGGGCTGCTATAATGCCATCTACTGTTTTTATATAATTTTCGATGTGCTGTTTTATTCGTCGGGAAGGACAAGTATTGTAATTATCGTTAATCTCTTCGGGGCATGAAAACGACTGTAGGACATTATTAAGCTGAACCGAAACACTCGTGTTACTTGCGGCCAGTATCGATGTATCCGAGAAAAGCAATGCCTCAAACTCGTGCATCTGAACGTAGGGAATAAACTGTGCAGGATTCCAACTGTCACCCATTTGGGCAACTATATCTTCCGACAATGTCTGCTCGATCCTTTGAGCTTTGTCTTGGTAATTCCGGCAAGACTGAGATTCCATTCTTCCAGGCCAGTCCTTAGGCATACCATAGAAATCAACCATTGTTGTACAAATACGAGTGTTGTCTTCCTTCAGGGAATTAAGTATTTCTTTTCTCGCTCTTTGATAGGCAAAACTGCCTCCTTTTTTACGAAAAAGAAAAGCATGAGGATATACTCCCATCTGATTTAAATGGGGATTTAGTATCTCATTGACAAATGTCTCCTCAGTCTGACCTTCCACAAGGATACGAACTCTATTCACGTGCAGGCCTCCCACCGAAGACATTCATTTGCCAAAGCTCGCCGAGAGAATAATCATCCAGCCAGACTTTGAGATCGGCCTTGTTTAATCGCTTGAATATCGATTCGCTGTCCTGACGTTCAACGATTACAATATCTTCCGGCTGAAAATGATCTATCAGTGCGGCAGATTGCGTCGAGACAATAACCTGTGTTTTAAACGAAGCCTTCTGAATTAAGCCCGCCAACAGTGTCAAAGCGTAAGGATGCAATCCTAATTCCGGCTCATCTAACAAGATCGTCGAAGGCGGATTCGGCTGCAACAACGCTGTTGCCAGACAGATAAAACGCAATGTGCCATCCGATATCTGACTTGGATGAAACGGATAATCCGATCCTTTCTGCCGCCATTCCAGCAGTGTTTCGTCCGGATTATCCAAAGAATCTCTGAGCAAAAAATCATCAAAAAATGGAGCCGCTAATTGAACTGTTTCACGAATACTTTGATATTTAGTTTCGCTTTGTATCTTAAGGAACAACAGAAACGCTGCTAAATTACTCGCATCGGGTCGCAAATATTCATAATCTCTTTTAGAGCATGGTCTTTTTACAGCCGCAAAATCACTGGTGTCATGGAAATGATATATAATACTTGAAAAGAGTTTCTCAATATCATCAATTTTCAGATATGCATAATTGGGATCGGTAATAGCTATTCGTTTATGAGAAGCAAGGTTACTGCCAACTGTTATATAGAACTCAAATGAATATTCAGGAGAACAATCCACTATTACTAAATTACCCTTTATAGACTTAGTTACTTTAGGACCCAGATAAAGGAATTTGTCTGCACCTCCTTTTTTTTGTATATAGAAATTTGGCGCACCTTTTTCTTTAGAAATCGCTTGCAAAAACTCAAAAAAACTAACAAAGTTGCTTTTCCCTGCGCCGTTTGGGCCGATGAGGATATTAATATTTCGCAGCTCGAAATTCTCAAGGTTTCGAATGGATTTGTAGCCTTTTATGGTTAGTTTGCTGATTGCCTGTCCCATGTCGTTTCCCTTTTTTAGGTCAAATCCCTTCTGGATAACAAAAAACCCCGGCGGTTTTTGCCGGGGCTTCATTATACAATTGATAATCGATTCTTTACAATGATTTTATCCCAGTTCCGGCACGGGTCCGACGAGGGTTTCGTATTCGTTGAATGAGGATTTGTCGCCGGAGCTGATTATTTTGGCTAAAGCGGCGACCTTAGGGGCGTTCTTTGTAATGTACCTGCGGGCGACCATTGCTTTACGTTTTTTCATTGGAATGGTTTTGCCATTGCCGGCATCGTTTTCTGCGACGGGTACTTCCATTTGCACTTTCGAGCTGGCCTGGCCGCAGAACAGATAGCCGTTAACCAAATCGATGGCGATATCGACCAGTTGCCGGCCATACAAGTCCATGTATTCATTGCCCTGTTCCTTTATATAGGCGATCACATCCTGCAAAAGATCCCTTTCTTTGGCGAGTATTTCCAGCAGGTCTTTTACTTCGCTGTCGTAGTCCTGCTCTGCCAGCTCTGCCATGAATTTCTCAGCCGTGCCGCTGCAGACGCCACGGACCGCCGCGACTACCTGCAACTGGCTCGTCCCCTCGTAGATGGTCGTGATTCGGGCGTCGCGGGCGAGCCGTTCGCATGCATAATCTCGCATGTAGCCGCTGCCGCCGAGGATCTGGATCGAATCGTACGCGACTGTGTTGCACATCTCGGAGCAGTAGTATTTGCTCATCGGCGTCAGCACCGCCGCGTATCGTCTGTATTTTCGCGAGTCGTTCTTGATGTGTTTGGCCTCGGCCTTATCTTCCGGCGGATTCGATTCGAGCCTTTTGGCGTACCCGATTTCCATATCCACCACACGCGAGGTCTCGTACAACAGCGCCCGCCCGGCCTCAATGGCAATCTTCATATCGATCAGCATGTCACGCACTGCCGGCAGCTTCTCGATCGCTACGGCGAACTGTTTTCTCGTGCTGGCATAATCGCGGGCGATGCGGTACGCCGCTTCGGCGATTCCCATCGACTGGCCCGCGATCCCGATACGCGCGCCGTTCATCAGGCTCATAACGTATGTCACGAGTCCCCGCTGCCGCTCGCCGATTATCTCACAGGGCGTATTGTCGAAGAATATTTCGCATGTGGGCGAGCCGTGGATGCCCAATTTATCTTCCAGCCGGCGGATATGCACCGTGGAGCCGGGCTCGCAGACGAACAAACTCAGGCCAAGCCCGCCGCTGCGGTCGGGCTCGCTGCGTGCCAGCACCAGCAGCACCTCGCCGCAGCCGTTCGTGATGAAGCGTTTGACCCCGTGCAGGAACCAGTTGCCGGCGGCGTCCTGGAACGCACGGAGATTAACCGCCTGCAAATCGGAACCGGCATCCGGCTCGGTCAGGACCATCGCGCCTGTTACTTTGCCGGCGGAAAAATCGTGCAGGTATTTCTGCTTGATCTCTTCCGAGGCGAAGGCGTTGATGGTCTCGGCGATTCCCTGCAGGCCGAAGATATTCATCAGGGCTGCATCGGCGCGTGAGACGATCTCGATAGCCATCGAATAGATGATGGTCGGAAAATTCAGCCCTCCGAAGCGGTGGGGCAGTGTAAAGCCCATGACTTCGGCCTGACCGAGCTTTTCGATGGCTTCGGTGACGCCCTTAGCGCGGGTGACCGATCCGTTCCCGTTTAGTACGTTACCTTCGCGATCCACGTCTTCGGCTCGCGGAGCGATGAACTCGGCGCAGAGTTCGCCCAGCGATTCCAGCACCATTTCATAATTCTCAATCGCCTCGTCGGCGTCGGCGGGAGCGTGGTCGAACTGGCCGGCGAATTTGAAGCCTTCCTCGCTGATTTCCGCCGAAGTGCCCAGGTCCACGTGCCGGAATAAAAATTTGATATCATTATTATCGCTGTAAAAATTTCCCATGGTTTATTCCGATTTCTTTATGGTCGTTGCGAGCGAAGCAATCCATGATGCGGCAGATGAGATTGTCGCGCCGACCTTCGGCCGACTCGCAATGACAGCTTTAGTCTAATTCCCTTAGTCCTTTACACTTTTCTCTTTAATAGATTTTATCATCATCGGTACGACCTCGTTCAAATCTCCGATGATTTTGTAATGTGCGACGCCGAAGATCGGTGCATCTGCGTCGTTGTTGATTGCTACGATTTTCTGGCTCTGCGACATTCCCGCCTGGTGCTGGATAGCGCCGCTGATCCCGACGGCGATATACAGGCTCGGCCGGACCGTCGTGCCTGTCTGGCCGACCTGATGGTCGTGGTCGATAAAGCCCAGGTCGACCGCCGCCCTGGTTGCCGCCGGCGTTCCGCCGAGGCAGTTTGCCAGGTCCCAGACGAGCTTGAAATTGTCCTTGCTGCCAACGCCCGCTCCTCCGGCGACGATTATCCTCGCGGCTTTGAGGTCGACTTTCTTCGGGCGTTTGTGCTCTTCGAGAATCTCCAACGGCAGATCCGACTGGGCGAGTGTCACCTCTTCTTTGATGACTTCGCCTTTTCGCTTCACGTCCGGCTCGGGCGTCTGCATGACGCCTTCGCGAACGGTCGCCATCTGCGGCCAGCGGTCGTGATTGATAATCGTCGCGACGATATTTCCGCCGAAGGCCGGCCTTACCTGGAACAGCAGATTCTTATGCACCTTCTTGTCCTTGACGGTTGTGTGGTCGCCTATCTGCAGATCAGTGCAGTCGGCGGTCAGTCCAGCCTTGATGGCGCTGGCAATTCGCGGCGCCAAATCACGCCCGGCAATCGTTGCCCCGTAGAGCACAATCTGCGGGGAGTGCTTGTGAATCAGATCGCTAATCACCTTTGCATAGCTGTTCGTCTGGTAGGTTCGAAGCAGCGGATGTTCGGCGATGTAAACCTTGTCGGCTCCGTATTGTATCAATTTTGTTGTCAGGTTTTTTACACCGTCGCCGAGGACGACCGCCGCCAGTTTCACGCCCAGCGTATCGGCCAGATGCCTTGCCTTGCTCATCAGCTCGACCGGCGTTTCTTCCAACCGCCCGCTATGCTGCTCGGCGAAAACCCAAACTTCACCTTTTCTATTAACTTCTATCATATTTCGTATCTCGTCGTTCGTATATCGTATGTCGCAGGGTGGGGCTCGCCCCACCATAAAACGCCTTATGCAATAATTTTGTCCGCGATCAATTCGTGTATCATATTTGAGACGGCTTTTTCATTAGGCTCGATCTGTTTGCTTTCTTTTGCCGCCAGGACGACGCTCTGTATGCGATGTACTTTTGTCGGCGAGCCGCTTTGTCCGCACCAGTTCAGGTCGGCCTCGATTGCATCGAGATCCCATTGCTTCATCAGCAGGCCGTTTTCTATAAGTTTGCCGCACTTATGCTCGACAAGCTCCTTAACGTCCGCCTCTTCGGCGCCGGGATTCTCGGCCTTGATTTTCAGCTCGATCTCGATGGCCGTACAGGCGTTCTTGTTCTTCATCATTTTTTTAGCCGCGGCTACTCTTGGCACGTTCGCATCGCCGGTGACGGTCAGCAGGACCGGCAGGGCGGCCTTGACCAGTTGCCAGCCGTTGCCGATATTCCGCTGGGCCGTAATGGTCCTGCCCGAAAGCTCGGTAAGCTCCTCGACGTAGGTAATCTGCGTAACGCCCAGTTTTTCGGCCAGTTGCGGGCCGACCTGTGCGGTGTCGCCGTCGATGGCCTGCCTGCCGCAGAGCACGATGTCGTAATCTACCTTTTTGACGGCACAGCTCAGGATGTAGCTGGTCGCCAGGGTATCGCTTGCCGCACACCGGCGGTCGGTCAGCAGGATTGCCGCATCGGCCCCGCGGAACAGCGAATCGCGAAGAACCTCGCTTGCCCCCGGCAGCCCCATCGTGATTACGGTAATATGCCCGCCGAACTTGTCCTTGATCTGAATCGCCATTTCGAGGGCGTTGAGGTCTTCCGGGTTGAAAATGGCCGGCAGCGCCGAACGTTTCACCGTTCCGTCGTCGTTCATCACATCGCCCGTAATCCTTTTGGTATCAGGCACTTGCTTTATAAGTACTACGCAGTTGTAACCCAACTGTTTTCTCCTTATCTTTGTGTTTATCAATGATAATATCTCACTTGAGATACGATTCAAGAGATCCGAGATAGGTATTTTAGTGAGATTGGCCGGGTTGTCAACCCTAAAGACGGGATGACCGGTTAATTGCCGGATGAGTCGATCGGAATTCCGCTTTGTTACTCCGGCTTCTTTCTCCATGAAATGTATTGTATTTTGATATATTCGCCCTTGCGGCCGGTCGAAACCGGGTCCAGGCGAAGGCCCGTAATCGCACCTTTATAGTGCGGCGATGAGCTTAAATCAATTTCGTAAGTATGATATTGCCCATCCGGACGAGTCTGGAAAGAAACGCTTCTCTGCTCTGCAAAACCGGATTCCGAACGCGTTCTCCAGAACAGCCTTGCCCCGTTATGCTGCGTACGGCAGGCGGCGTGGATATAAATCTTGGGGGCATCACGAGCCTGCCAGAATCCAACCGGCCCGATGAGCTGAGGATCGTCCTTGTCGAGCGAGATTTGAAGCTCGCCGCTGACTGGCCGGCCGGAGTCGGTTGCATTGCGATACACCCAATGTTGGCGGTCCTTCTCAAAATTATAGTCCGGCGGCGATTTGCGTTTCGAGTGCTCATATACATAGCGGCGAATCTCATCCAGCTTGCCCACAATAAGCGAGTATTCGTATTCGTAAGCGATATTGTGATCGAGGATTTCGTCCCGAACAGGTGAGATGTAGCCGGTGGGCGCGTCCTTGCTGGTGCCTTTGCCCGGGGTGCCGAAGAAAACACCTACAAATGAATATGTGTCCGGCTTGAAAACGCCGAGACCCCAGTCATTATCGTTGAGCAGTGCGGCCCAGTTTTCGGTGGCCGTCCAGTGTTCCCAGGGCGAGCCGCCAGCGTCTTCCAGGCTTGTCCACGTCTTCGTGAAGCGTGACAGTTTGTCATTCGTAAAGGGCTTGTCGCCTGTGTAGCTGAATAACCTGTACCATGGTCCGTTCGTGTAGACGGCGGGAAGTTCCTGGCCCCGGCCGGAGTATTGGGTAGTATCCGTACGGCGGTTGTCAATGCGGCTGCGAACTTTTACAACATTGTCTTCGAGCCGTATCCAGCTTTCGAACGTGCATTCGCCCGGCTCGTTGTCAAGCGGCCACTGCATCGGAACGCATTTGACGTAAATCGATTTTCCATCGTTGCGGTGGTCGATTATTCGTGAGCGGTTGCCGGCATAGTCGCCGGATTGGATGGGATTCCAGCCGAGACCGGCCCATGTTTTGGATGGCTGCTTGCCGCCTGGAGTAAAAGGCACGGGCCCGGAATAAAACGACATCTGAATCTGCCGGCCCCAGTCGTGGTTGTTGATAATATTGGTCCTGTCATTGGCATCGGCAAGATAAGTAACCGAGCCGCCGAGATTGAGGTTCACGCCGAGCCGGATGACGCCGTTGTCCAGATAGCTTATCTTCCCGCCGGCAGTCTCAGCAGAACTCTGCTTGCCCCAAAACGGCAGCCGTGTTAATTACGGCCGCCATGACCAATAAAACGATAATGTTGTTCCGGTTGTTTATGGATGCCACTGTTATTTCTGCTTTCATGGGAGTAATCTTTGACGATAAGAAATTCCGGTACAGTCCTTTAAATATCGCCGGGCGACTTTATCTCGATGCCGTTGACGAAAAGTTTGCCGTCGCCGGTTATCCGAACGCGGTCACCTTCATCGAATTGTCCGGCCGGGCGCCCGTTGATTGTGAGACGGCGCTCGACAACTGTGCAGTTGACACTTTTGCCTTTGAAGCGGATTTCGTTGAAATTCCTGGAAAAGTTTCCCTTGCCCTCCGGCCAAACGTAGGTGACATCTTTGAATGCGGTCGAGAGTGCATAATCATTGCTGCTGCTGAAGGAGCGGTCCGCGAAATCGGGTTGTAAAATCAGGTGCGTTGAAGTGCGATACGTGCCGTCATTTTGTTTGGTACGAGCCGTGCTCTTAGCGCACCCGGCCATCAGCAGGCAGAGCATTGGTATTGTCACGATTGCCGTTCGTTTATTGCTCATGTCCATCTCCTTATTGTCTCGCTTTGCTTTAGCAAAGAAATACTCATTTGAGATACCGTTCAAGACATACGCATCTTAGCCGGATTTGCGAGTAAGGCAAGATTAAAAAACAGAATACAGAATACAGAATACAGAATGCAGAATGCAGGAGACAGAATACAGAAGTTGTATGAGTTTGTCACAAGCTAATAAAAGAAGGCTCAGCGAGATAATTATGCCGGGCGTTTTCTTAATAGTGCCAGAAAGCCCAGGCCGAGAAGGATAACGGTGGCCGGTTCAGGGATGGGACTGTACATAAAATTATCCAGTATTGCTGCTCCTTTAGTGACATGTATGCTGGTAATGAACTTCTCGCTGGCAATACCCAGAAAGCCGTACTCGGCGCGACTTCCTATGACGCCGTCGATAGCTTCACCTTCGAATGTCACCTCTTCGAGCAGGCCGTTGTCTCCGTATGCCTGAAGAGTCAGGTTCGGGAATGGCTCATTCGTTGTGGTGGGATTGTTTATCACCCAGAATCCAAACGACCGAACGGGAAAAGACAAATTGATCGTGAAATCATCAGGTCCGGCTGGTATTCCAATCTCCGGCGAGCCGCCGATAACCTGAGCTTCATCGAACGCCGAGCTTCCATCGTTTACCCAGCTAATATCAGGCTCGAACGTGAATCCGTAATGAGCGTATTCGTCGGAAGGCATCGATTGTGCTTTACCTTCTGTAATATTTAGCTTGTTACCCAGGCCGTCCGTCTCGAAGGTGATAACCATGTGTGTTGTGCCGGAGAAGAAATCCGAGTCCCGGATGATCATGGCCGAAGCCGGCCGGCTGCTAAAGGACAGAGCAACCACAGCAACGTGAAATATTAATGCCCCTTTTTTCATCGACCATTCTCCTCAGAGAGTAGTATTTCGGTGAATATACACTCTACGGCATCTCATACTCAAGATTAATTCTATCATGTTATTGTGATATTTCAAGAAAAAAACCTCTGTAAAAACATTATTTCTGTTGGTATGGTGAACTATTCACGGTCCTTTAATTTTAGACTGCCGGATATTCAATACCAAATAAGACATACTACACGATTATAATAGTCAGTATGTCAGCGATTCGTATTCCAATTCGAACCTACGCTTATGCTCTGCTTCCTGCTCGGCCAGCGCGAGAAAAGTTTCCTGCAGCTCCGGCTATCGCAAAGTCCAGCACATCGTTCATGGAGGTGAGCTTCTTCATTGCTCATCGGCCTGGCGCTCATCTTCCGAGGCCTGCTGAATCTCTTTAATAATCTGCCGGGCCTGCTCTGCATG
>Ga0307379_10010207_pt1 | contig 12467 bp, 11 predicted proteins | sample UN2MG_FD_202237 | JGI IMG/M metagenome (GOLD analysis project Ga0307379, IMG submission 202237) | Soil microbial communities from Risofladan, Vaasa, Finland - UN-2 | ecosystem: Environmental > Terrestrial > Soil > Coastal area > Acid sulfate soil | place: Finland: Risofladan, Vaasa | collected... | reverse complement strand
CTACGATATCAATAGCTTGTGCCATAGTTTTTATAGCCATAAGCGTTTCAGGTTCAATGGCATATCCAAGCTCTAAAGAGAACCTGATAGCCCTCATCATTCTCAAAGGGTCCTCTTGAAACCGTTCTGACGGATTAAGGACTGCCCTGACAACCTTCCCTTCTATATCTCGTTGGCCTCCAAAGGGGTCTATAATTCTTTTGTTGGTAATGTCATAGGCCATGGCATTAAAGGTAAAATCCCTATGGGCAAGATCTTCCTCAATGCGTAAGGAAAACCCTTCCGTGCCTCGAAAGGTGGTTACCTCGAAATGCCTCCCTTCAGAGACCAGGGTAACAGTGCCATGCTTTAAATTAAAGCTTGTCATTTCAGAAAAAAGATCATGGATACTATCCGGTGTTGCATCGGTTGCCACATCCCAATCATTTGCCTGGCACCCAAGCAAAGAATTCCTTATCGCTCCTCCCACAATAAAAGCCTGGTAGCCACTTTTAATCAGTCTTTGCGAAATATCAAGGACAATATCTGGAATCTTTTCTTTGTTTATTGTCAAATGCATCTTATTTTCTTATAAACAACTTGCCCTCTGCCTGAGAGAGAATTTTATCCTTTAGGCCCTGACATACAGGGACAAGTACAGCAAAACCCAAACCTCGGTTATTCTTGAACAAGTCTTCGGAAAGTATTAAATATTACCACCATTGATGTTGTTGAAATTCCGTAGGTAGTGAAACAGAAAGCTTAGAAAATGGATTTTATGTATTTCAAATACCAAGCTTTTCATAATGTTGAAGTAATAATGGTAGCAACTGCCAGAAAACCTTTTCTCCAAATTTGGCTGCCCATTCTATCTCTTTTCTTAAGATAATTTTATTCGGTTCAGCTTTTTGCAATTCTATTCGATTCAAATGCTTTTTTGCTTCCCTGTATTTCTTGCTATCATATTCTTGCTTAACTTCCCCTAATATTTCGTCAATTAATGTATTTAATTGAATCTTAATCGTATTACGATTGATTGCCCCTATACCTCTTATCTTCAGCTAAAAAATACTTAATTACTAAACCCCCATTCCGATCCCATTCCTTATATTATTTCCCTCTTCCGGTTCATAAAAATGGATCTTTTTATTTCCTTAAAGCCCCTATCTACAGTCTCAACTATAACTGTTTTGTCTTCCAATTCCCTCTTTATGGTCTGCATATCGTTCAAGAGCCATTTTTTGCGGAATAAAATATTCTTGAGGACTATTTTTAAGATTATTGGAATGTTGGAAAGGGCATATTTTTTATTAACGCCTTTAGGGTCGGATAAATCAACTATGCCACCAGAAAACCATGCCCACGCCCTTTTTAGCCATAGTAGGGTATGATTTGGGGGTGGCATAAGGTAAATAATTTTATCATATTGCTCGGGACTTCTTTCAAGGCCATGGACATCCTCCACCAAAATAATTTTTCCATTCGATTTAGGCAGCCCTCTAGTTCCGTAATAATCCATGTCAACCTGAATTATATTTTCCGGGAAGCACTCCGCTATTTTTTCCCTCAAGGTGCTTTTACCGATATTTCCAATGCCGGTTATCAAGATTCTCATAGGCAGAGTTTTTCAAATATTATTGAATATCCTTAGATTTGCATCGATATAGGTATCAAAATCGTATTTTCTTCTCCCATGATACCGAAAGGGGTTTTTCCAATTCCTTATGAAATCACGGATTTTCCTCTGCATTTCTTCTATCCTATCCAATGGCAAAGCAGTAATCTGATCCCTTGATTCAATCTCGATATATTTCCCATACTCATCTATATCCGTAGTCTCATCTGTAATCACTGAAACACCGGACCAAAGTGCCTCACACACAACATTGGAGAAATCTCTTATGGGGTTATCCTGAGTAAAGTAGAGGAGGTAATCAATAGGGTGTAATAAATTCGGCATACTTGCCGGATGGACAAATTTCCCAAATTCATAAGTCTTTAACTCACTGCCCTCAACAAATTGTGAGAAATCATTTAAGCCCTGGCCCTGGCCCATAAAAAGCAGTTTATGTTCCTCCTTGATTCCAGAGAATGTACTAACTATTTTATCTAAACTCTTATACCTCCAGTGATAGTTAATTTTTCCGATATAGGCGAAAGTAGGCATCTCGTGAGGTGTCAGAGATGGCTTAAAATATCTTTGGTCAGGGATATACCTTGGAATCACAAAAACATTTGAGTTTAGATTTTCAAATAACCCCTTATTTTTGTCATCGGTAATTACTGCTGCTGCATCTTGAATGACATTTCCCAAAAGATGCTTCAAGATCCCCACATTTAAGAATTTCACTATGTCGCTGCCCCCATGCCTTACTAAAAAGGGAATTCCCGTAATCTTCGATGCTAAATAACCGACAATTCCATAGGGAATAAGGTAACCCGTATCAATCAGATCAATCTGGTTTTCACGAGTTACTTGTAAAGCTTTATCTAAGAGCCTTGGGACGTATAGGTCAGAGCAAGGAATATGCCAGGGGATATCAGGATCGACGAAATGGATAATCAGATTGGGAGGTGTCTCCGGCGAGAGATCATCAATGAAATATTCCTTTTTAACGCAGTTTGCATTGGTGACAACATGGGTCTCGATGCCTCTTTCAGCAAGGCCTTGCGCCATCCAGTATGTTTTGGAAGCAATTCCCCCCTGAATAGGGGGATATTTGCTGATGAGGCAAATTTTCATTTTCTTTTATTCTTGGTTCAATCTTATTACCTTATCATTAATTGAAATTCCAAACCTATCATCAAAAAGGCACCATTTTACCCGCTCTATTTCCTCTTCTTTCGGGCGAGGTTCATCAGTTTGAAGCTCAACAGTAATATCTGTTTTACCCCTTTTTGCCTCGATATTGATGTCTTTTAATGATGATCGGTTTTTACAGACCACATCTGAACTTGTAACCCGCCCGTCATCTTGAACACTATCACAAAATATTAGAAGAAAAAGGATAGGATTATCTTTAAATTCAATTTTCTTTATTAATTCCTTTTTCATGAGGCTCCTCTCCCAGCTTTCACACTTATCTTTGATCTCACCCGAGCGAGCTTTCTCGGAAAGTACCTCTTTGATTATTTTACTCTTTTTAGTTGCCCATAGCTCTCTTTTACATCCTTGAGCACACTCATCCTTATTTTCTGGGAAGGTTATATCCGATCTACGATATCCCTTACAACCGCAGAGGGCTTCCCATATATCTTCGTCATGACATCCTATGGCAAAGGCAGCCTCAAGCATACCCTTGTCACTTACTTTTCGTTTTTTTTCATCGGCTTCGTCATATAATTTCAGAAGGGAGATTGCACTTAGCACACCGTGATTTCTGTCTCTCACTGTCTTTTCATAAAAAAAGCTAGTTATATTTTCTTTATTATCTTTTCCCAGCCCATTACCTAGATGACTAATTATTCCTAGTAGTTTATAAAATAGTTCTTCCCGAATCATTGCAGCGTCTAAATTCAACAAGTTCAAATTTTCTTTAGACTGCATGTTTTTTATTTTTAGTGTATCTTGAAAGAATTGCATTAACCACGTATCAAAGTTTTGAAGACCATAACTGAAATCATGAAATGTAGAAGCAATTAACCAAACGTTTTCTATTTTGGATCCATCATGTTGTTCAGCAAACTTCTTCGCAGTTTTGGTGTAAATCCTATCTAAGATATACGCACCAATTAAAAATACTTGGAACTGATGAACAAAATGTTCCCTATACATTTCATCTCTTTGCAAGATATTCTCCACTCGTCTCTGTATGTTGGGATATTTTAAACCAAGATATTTGTCCCACAGATCACCAATATAGCTTTGTGCTATTTCATAATCATCCCGTGCTTCTCTGCGGTAGTTGGAGGATAACTCTATTAGCTTGTCTCTATAAATGATATTCTTAAGTTCGAGTAGTTTATCTACCAGGGCATAACTCATCTTTTCTTCTGCCTTCCCCGTTATTGCTCTTCTTTTAAATATTGATTGGGGATAATACACAAAATAATGTAAACAGTTTCTTAGTTGGTACTCCAACTTCCCTTTGATTTTATCATCCTTTATGACAAGTTGAGTGCAGATTTGGTCTAACAATGAGCGAGATTCGACTTTTTCTTCAATATTTGTTTTGGAAGTTTTGAGCAAACCTATGCCTCTTTTCACACAAACTTTTTTAAACTCGTTGAATTCATCATTATTTTCACTAGCATAGTCGGGATAGGCAAAGAATACTTTTGCCTTGGGAAAATAGTACTGGTAAAATCTCACAGGAGAAGCTTCTTCATCGTTTTTGATTCCTTCTCCCGCGATAGAGAATAGAGGAAAAAAGCCATCTTTTGAGATAATCTTATCTGTTGTTATCTCAATTACTATCTCATCTATAATTATCTCTTGTTCCTGCTTCACACAATATAAAGGAACTCTGGCTGGGAGAAATACATCGGAATATCTTTTTACTTCATATTCACGATCTCTAAAGTGTTGCTTCAGCCATTCAAGCATTTCATCGCGGGTATATTCTCTGTCCATACTACCCCCTTTACTTTATACAAGTCACCAATCGTGAATCCCTCCGACACCTTTCCACTATTCTCTATAAATATTTTGTAGAGCAAATCAAACATCAACACATCTACCTTATCGTGAAAGTATTGTTTATAAGGATGTTTAGATAAATATTTATCAGGAATCTGACTATTGCAGAAAGAAAGCATATCTTGAGAGATATTCTCTATCGCATCAGGCATCGCCTTCTTCTTCCTCTGGATTATCTCCCTCATATCTCCATTTTTGAAATATCTCTCCGTAAACCGGCGCAAAATAAATTTGGTTTCCCCATCCTTTACCTTCAGATCGCCAGGTATCTCAAGAGCCAATTGAACAATCTCATCGTATAAATAGGGAACCCTTACTTCAAGACTATGCCACATAGAACTTCTGTCCACCGCCCACAAATGATAATTAGTTAAACCACTTCCAAGAAAAAAATTGAGCGTATTCGAAAAATATAAATCTTTATTTTCTTCTGGTGGTGGAAACCATTCCTCAAGTCTTTCCATCAAATCGCAGGCATAAGGATTTTGAGAGTGGTCAAATTTGTTTAATCTTTCTTTAATTCTGTCAGAATATCCCAATGGCCATTTATGCATCCAGTAACCTGCAAATAACTCATCCGCCCCCTCGCCAGTGATGGCTATTTTTACTCGTTTGGCTATTTCCTTTGATAGAAGGAAAAAAGCAAGGTCGCCCCCTCTGTTAAAACCTCCACCAAAGGATAGGTTCTCATATGCAACGGCGAAATTGGGAAGCTCTTTCAGAATATCGTCAAAGGTAATTATGACTTCATAATGTTCTGAGCCGATCAAATTTGCTACTTTTCTTGCAAACTGAAGGTCGGAGCTTGATGTGGTATCTGCAATGGAAAAGGTTTTCATTGGTAAAGCCTTGGAAAAGAAGGTTGCAAGTAGACTGGAATCGAGTCCACCTGAGAGAAGTACCGATTTCTCAAGTTCGCTATGGGCGGAAAATAGTTTAGATGTGTTCTCAAACTCTGATTGCAGAGAATTGGTTATGGATTGGATGTCAGCAGGCTCGGTTTTCTGATATATGTCTTTCAGTGAAAAGTAGCGTCTGGTTTTGATATGAATTTCGTGAGCAGAATTTTTCGAAACTAACATCGTCGTTCCAGGGAGTAATTGTTTGACTCCTTTGAAAAGGGACTCATCTGGAGATAGTATAAAGCCAAGCACGGATTGCTCACACAAAGTTTGCTCATTAATAGCCCTGTCGACCTCTGGATGTTGAAAAATTGCCTTGATTTCTGAACCAAAAAGAAAGAGTTTCTTATGAGATAAGGAGGTGTAAAATAAAGGTTTTATGCCCATCCTGTCTCTAGCGAGGAGCAGATTTTCTCCATCCCATATAGCGAAGGCAAACATTCCTTTTAAATAATCGACGCAGTCTCTACCATATTCCTCAAATAAATGAAGAATTACCTCGGTATCGGCTTTTGTAGAAAATCTATGGCCCCTTTCTATGAGTTTCTTCCGCAGATCAAGGTAGTTATATATCTCCCCATCAAAGATAATACAGGCAGTATGTTTTTCATTAAAGATCGGTTGATTCCCCCTTTCAATATCTACAATACTAAGCCGACAGACACCCAGGGAGATTTTGTCGTCCTCGAAGAACCCTTCACTATCAGGGCCACGATGCCTTATTACACCAAGCATATTTTGAACTATGTTTTTATCGGATTGACCAAATATTCCGCATATCCCGCACATCAGATAGACTTTCTTGATAAATATTTTAAGGCCTCCACCAGCCCCCAATAGGCATAGGTAGAACCTTCTTCAATATAGTGATATGGCCACAGCCCATTTGGCAACTGGTTTTCAGCCAGCCAGTTTACGGCCTTTTCTATGACATCTCTTTTGATTAATTCTGGATAAGAAAGCAGGCTCAACAACACAATCCCCGTTGACCAGGGATCACTTCCAATGGGGTGGTCTTTCCATGGACCAAACCCACCATCCTCATTTTGCTCATCAGCAAGGAAAGAATAGGTTTCTTTTGTTAATGGAAAATCATCCACAGATACACCGGAAGCAGACAACCCCAATAAAAAAAAGGCTCCCTTGTAAGTGAGCCTGGTATTTCCCTGAAAATCTTTTTTCCACTCATTTTTCAGCCAGTTTGCCGCTTTTTGATCGGAAAGTTCTGGAAGAAGGTGTAGGAGGAGGCCGGTAATGGGAATACGGGTGATGTCACGATTTGTTCTACCCCAGCCACCATCAGGATTACGTTGGGACAAAAGCCACTTATTTCCCCTTTCTACCGGAGAATTATAATCATTACTTATTATTGAAAGGAGCTTCACCGCCAGCAAGGTCTCCTCCACATCTATCCAGCCACCATCATGCTTCTGACCGTTAACAATATACTTGGCCACTTCTTTAATTAAATTCCCCTCTATGGAGGAACCAGCCATTATAAGGGATAGAGAACAGAGACCGACTCTTTTAATTTCAATGCCTTGCTTCAGTGCCGAATTTAGAAAATATGTTAATCCCATTGTAGAAATAATTATCTTGTTCGATAATTCTTCCATTAGTCGCTCCCACCGGCTTTTCATAGGAGGTACTTGATACTCACAAACAGAGCACATCTTATTATGAATTACATTTTCAGATCTGAATTTTGAGCAAGTATTATTAGAGAAATAATTTCAAAGAAAATCCGCCTTTAGGGTTTATATAAGACGGTGCCAAGGAATTGTTTCCTTTATTATTTGCACCCGTGGCATGAGGAACACTGTCTGCAAGCAATTCTTTTTCCTGACGAATTGATAATCTCAATCGGAAATTTCATGGTGGTTTCTTTTTTCAAGACAGGTTTTTCATAGGACTTTTTCTTATTATTTTTCATCCTTCTCCCTCCTTTTGATAATTCCTTCAGTCAAAAAACCATTTATTATTTCCTCAAAATCAACCTTGGCCTGATTTTCATCCACATCAAAGTTTCCCAGAAAATCCTTTAAAATATTTTTTAAAGGTAAATTCTCAGCTATCTGTTCGAGTATCCAGTAAGAGGTTTCGTTGAAACTGTAGTGTTCCCCCGTGTCGATATTGAAAACCCAGTATTTTTCAAGCTCACTAATCTTTTGAAGAAAAATATTTTCTTCTAACACAAAAGTATCGTTCTGTTCTATCTCCAGCATTGTGGATCCTCAGCGAGGTAATCGCCGGTAAGGGCATAGGCCATGGCACGGCAACCTCGGCATATGGGTATGAAGTCGCAACCGGAGCATTTTCCTTTGATGTTTACGGGATTTCTGAGATTCCAAAGCACTTTGGACGTGTACCAGACCTTATAAAAGCTATCGGTAACGGCATTTCCTATTGGAATGGGTAGCCGCCTGCATGGATAGATGGTGCCGTCATGCATGATGGTCAAGGCATTGTTGCCTGCTGAGCACAAAGCTCCAACCGTTGGATCGCTTCCGTTAAGAAGCGCAAACAGGGGGCGGTATAACAAGATCCTGATTCCATCCTCTTTCATAGCCAGAGAATAGATACTTTCAAATACATTTTTAACCTCTTCCGGGGCAAGAAACTCATCTTTTAAATTAGACCCAACCCCTTCGGGGATAAAACGCTCAGCAGAGAAAGTATCGACCCCCTCTCGTTTAAGCATGTCAACAAGTGGCTCAACCTCATTTTTATTAATATTGCTAATTGTCATCATCACAGCTGCTTGAAAGTCATTCTTTTTCAATAGCCTGATTGCCGATAGCGTTTTTTCAAAACTCCCGTTGCCTCTTATTTGGTCATTCAGTTCCCGATTTCCCGCCTCCAAAGAGACTTGTACCCGCCTCAGTTTTTTAAATCCCTTTAAATCTAATAGGATGCCCTCATCAAGCAGCGATCCATTGGTTAAGAGATCGAAATGGGTAATCGCTTCAAGGGAGTTAATGTGCTGCAAAAGGGGAAATAGCTTATCCATAACCATAAACGGCTCTCCCCCGGTAATTGATAGAGTGCCATCAATGTCCCATTTTTTTAATGTGGAGTCTATTTTGTCGCCAATGAGAATTAATTCGCTTAAGCTTAATTCGTTGGCTGAGGTATAGGCGGCGTGATAACAATGTTTACAACGAAGATTGCATTTTTCTGTGATATGCCATTGAAAATAAAATTCATTTTCTATATTTAACTCATCAGGAAAGCTATTCATTTCGGTCTTTAAAACCGTTTATGATAAAAGTTGACAAGTAAATTTTCTTATTTCAACTCTATCACTTTTTAAAAATAAATGAAATAATTTTTTTATATATAGTTAAACTTATTGATATTAAAGGCGAATCTCTTAATATTTTTACGAAAAAATTTTTAAAAATATTTTAAATAATATTTTTTAATCATTGTTAACCAGATTTCGCCTTCTCTAATCTCTTTCTCACCAGCTCACAAATAGCCCAATAAACCTCATCTCGCTCTATCTGGGCGAGTTCGAGGATGTCGAAGACTACATCATCGAGGGCCTTGCTATCCGGCAGAGGATTGGGTTGCTGAGAGCGGATGGGTTGCTTGGGTTCGATGCCAACAGTTATGTCTGAAATATGTCTGATATGTCCGATAAATGTCTGTTAAGGACATCCGTAGTTTCTTACATTGACATTAGCTTTCTTTCGGCTTTTGCTCCTTTGGCGCCCCTTTATTGCCGCCTAACCACTTTGATCAGTTTCCATTTTCCAATCACTGCTTTCATTAACTTTTCATTACTTTTTCGTTACTTTTAAAGTGCGACCGATCCTTCTTCTGCTTCCTTCAAGCGAACAGTGTCGCTGCCATATTGCTCAATGTAACCCGCAAGATATCTGTAATCCGTTTTTGGTTCATTTAGCTTCTTTTTGACTACTTTTCGTGTTTATTTCGAGTACTCTGATTGTTTGGCGTCTTTCTGGCGTCTTCAGTATATAATTTGTTCCTTTACCAGTAATACCTACTTGCTCAAATATATCTTGACTAACCAAATTTTTTAAATCCCGCGTGGCAATCCATCCGTGAAGTTCTTCTACAAACTCTTTTATGTCCTTCATAAGTTCAATCAATTATTTTGCATGCAGTTTGCGTGCAGTTTGCGTGCAATGCTAGGTTGGCTCTTTTATCATGTATTTTATTGCCCTACCAATTCCTGTTTTTTCGATAAAACCTAATTTCTCCAATTGAGCAAGGTCATAATTGGCCGCCCTTAAGGACACTTTAAATAGTTCAACATGCTTGGCTCTCCCAATAGAGGGATTATTGAGAAGTCATCCAGATTAACACCGGGGACTTCCTTCCCTGTAAGTATTCTTTTTGCCTGATCGAGAGTTAATCTTGTGCCCTCAATGTGAGTTGAATGATGTGCTTCGAGAGCGATGGCTTCACTCTGCATCTCCCTTATCCATTTTCTCTTTAGCTGGGCAGCCTCAAGGAACCCTCGAGCCCTCTCAATCTCTAAAAGGCTGTTATTTATTTTATGTGTAATTGAATATTTTGGTTTAAACATTCTTCACTCAGGAATTAAGCTGTACACAAATTAGTCTTTGTTATAGAGCCAACCCTTGTTTATCAGGTTCACGTCTCTTCATAAAGATTAAATTTTAACTATAAAAAGAATATGTAATTACACCACTTCAATCTGGGCATCATAGACAAACTTCCTGACTTCTTCATAGTTCTTACCCAGAAATTCTCCCAGTTTCCGTAAGGAAATGAGTGGCAGGCAGAAGGTTGACGAAAAATCTTAATCTCTATAATATGAATTCATGAATCCCCAAATCTACATCGGTACCTCGGGCTGGAATTATAATCATTGGAAGGAATTATTCTATCCAAAGGATTGTCCGAAGACAAAATGGCTTGAGTTTTATGCCAAACATTTTAGAACAGTTGAGTTAAACGCCAGTTTTTACCGGCTCCCTAAACCCCAGAACTTTGAAAACTGGAGAAAAAGAACGCCTGATAATTTCTTATGGTCAGTAAAGGCCAATAGATATATCACCCACATAAAGAGGATAAAGGATGTCCGAGAGCCTTTGGAGAGGTTCTTCAACGCTGTTGAGTTGTTAAAGGAAAAACTGGGACCGATCCTCTTTCAGTTACCGCCTAATCTCGCCTTTGATGAAGTGGTTCTAAACCATTTTTGTCAAAAGCTAAAGGCAAACCATCTTTATGCCTTAGAGGTGAGGCATCCAAGCTGGGCACAAGAAAAAAAGGCACGAGACATGCTCAGGAATAACAATATCGCTCTGTGTATTTCTGATACAGCCGGACGCTACCCCTATATCGAGGAGGACACAGCCACTTTCTTGTATATCAGGCTTCATGGCTCCAAAAAACTCTATTCGAGCGAATATTCTGAGGAGGAATTGCAAACATATGCCGGAAAAATCAGGGATTGGTCTAAGGAAACCTACCTTTATTTTGATAATGATTATGGCGGCTATGCTATTAAGAATGCAAAAAGGATGAAAGAGATTTTAGGGTTATCGTAATACTATCCCTTTAAAGTGTCAGATAACAAATATCTCTCGCCCCCTCTCCCGATTTATCGGGATCGTTCGAGCTCACGGAGAACACAGAGATAGTTTTTTACCGTGGGCTGTTATGATAGAACAGCCGTATAAATGTCTGTGGTATCTGCAAATCCCGTGATAGCGGAATGACAGTTTGAGCTGAATCCTCCACTCAAGGATTCAGCTCAAAAACTCTGAGGCTCCGGGAGCTCTGTGAGAGATAAAAAGAGGCAAAGAAAATGGGTGTTTGCATATATTGTGGTACCTCTTCACCCCTTGTTTCAGAGACTATTGGAATTTGTTTAACATGCCTACGGACTGGTTCTGAAGGCATGATCGATCACATCCGTGAAGTCCACCGAAAATCAAGGGAGCCATTTGATCTACCTGCTTTTCCACCGCGAGATCCAGGAGGCATTACCTGCAAACTTTGCGCTAATGCTTGCCAGATTGCCGAAGGTAGTGTTGGATACTGTGGTATCAGGTCAGTTATCGGGGATAAAATCAGAGGAGGAACAAAAGAGGCTACTGTGGATTGGTATTATGATTCCCTGCCAACCAACTGTGTGGCCGATTGGGTTTGCCCTGGAGGTACCGGCATAGGGTATCCACACTATGCTTACAGACGAGGCCCGGAACATGGTTATAAAAACCTGGCAGTTTTCTATAACGGCTGCTCTTTCAACTGCTTATATTGCCAGAATTGGCACTTCAGGGAAAGGTTTAGCAGGGAGAATAAAGCATCTATATCTGAGCTTGTCAGCTCTGTAGATGGAAAGACAGCCTGTATCTGCTATTTCGGTGGAGACCCTACACCACAGCTGATTCATTCCATAAATGTTTCCAAAAAGGCAATAGAAGAAAACCAGGAGAGAGTCTTAAGGGTCTGTTGGGAAACAAATGGTTCCATGAATCCAACTCTACTTTCTCAGATGATTGATATCTCGCTAAAATCCGGAGGATGTATAAAGTTTGATCTCAAGGCATGGACAGAAAATCTTCACCTGGCCTTATGCGGTGTGAGCAATAAAAGGACATTAGATAATTTTAAAAGAGTTGCCCAGAATATTCATAAAAGGTCAGAGGTGCCTCTGCTTGTGGCTAGCACACTGCTCGTGCCAGGATATATAGATATAAAAGAGATTTACCAAATCGCCTCCTTTATCTATAGTTGCAACCCTGATATCCCCTATTCCTTGTTAGGATTTTACCCTCATTTCTTAATGACGGATCTTCCAACAACCACCAGAATACAGGCTCAAGAATGTCTTAATGCAGCAAGGGAAGCAGGCCTTACCAGGATAAGAATTGGCAATGAACATCTGTTATCATAAGAAGGTTGGTGATTAGGAAGCACTCCCTCAGTGGTTAATATGTAAG
>Ga0307379_10010205_pt1 | contig 12471 bp, 13 predicted proteins | sample UN2MG_FD_202237 | JGI IMG/M metagenome (GOLD analysis project Ga0307379, IMG submission 202237) | Soil microbial communities from Risofladan, Vaasa, Finland - UN-2 | ecosystem: Environmental > Terrestrial > Soil > Coastal area > Acid sulfate soil | place: Finland: Risofladan, Vaasa | collected... | reverse complement strand
TCTTTACTATCATCAAACACCCCAATATTTACTTCCTCTACCTTTAATCCCACAGTTGGTATGGTACTGCTGCAAGTTACGCTCGTGTCATTATATATTTGGAAGTTATTATTTTCATCAGCAATAACATTATTATTAAAGATAATGGGAGCATTATCTCCAACGTTATTAATATTCTCTTCAATAACATTAGCAATGACGACACCATCTTCATTAATATCCACCCCATGCATCGCTCTAACGTCGTTCCTTAGTTCTTCGTCATAATATACCTTTGATGTTAACTCAATGCCTATTTTATCGAATTCATCACAAAGAAATAACTCAAATAACTCTGATGTTTCAGTTGTTTTATTTTTTCTATCACTGCATTGAACAACACGGCAATTGTCAACGCTAATTTGGACGCAAACGGTTTCAAACCTAAAAAATAAATCTTTGGAATCTACCTTAGTACCTAAACAATGACCCAACTCTTTTCCAAGTATGATCATTTCTTTTTTGGTTTTTATACGGTGGTCTTCTAAAACTTCCGATAATTTCATATCAATATACATATCAGGTTCTGTTTTTTCGTCTAATAGTAATTGTAGTTTTTCATCTATTGACATTTTTTCTTCAAGATTATGATTGTACATTGAGTTTTTTAGTTGTTTTAAAAAACTACCTTTGACCTCTGTCATTTTCAATAATCGACCTTCTTTTTCAATAGTCCGGCCTTGGTATCGCTCGTATATTTCTTTACCATCTTTTATATATTGCAGCATTCCATCTAATTCATATTTATCATTATATTCCCTGCCTTCGCATATAGCCCAATTAATATTATTAGCTTCTCTTGCTCTAAAATCTTTATATATTTTTAGTGCCTTTTCAGATGCTTGTATATATGGCAGTAAAAGACGAGTTATTTCGTTTGCAAAACTCTCCTCGAATTTTATTGTTGTATTTAAGCTTTTTATATACCCATTAACTAAAGCCCATTGGAATTCGGTTTCTGGATATACTGTAAGTGTAGGGATGTGACATGATTCATGTAAAGGAAATCTATCAACGCTTTTAGGTATATTTTTAACAATGTTAGTATATATATCAAAAAGATTTTCTGTTTCTTTGTCTTTAATTTTATCTATTCCGTGCTTTTCTATGTAATCAAATATTGGGTACACAGTTATAGATGTGTTAAATATTTTTTTAAATATCTCTTCGCATATATACACTACTTTAGTTTCTGAAAATTTTATAAGATCATCTAAAAAATATTCTTTTTCTTTATCTTTATGTATTAATGAAAGAAGAAATGTAAAAGGGGAACTCAACCCGCTTTCCGCCGCATCTGGGAACATATCACATATATTACGTAAATCATGATAGAAACGGGGTTTACCATCAACAAAATTAGCAGAAAATATCGATTTATGTCGATTAAATAATTCTATTATTTTATCAGCAAATGGTTCATAATTCCAATATTTAAATGATTTCTTTATAAACGACGGGGTTAGTTTTTTTATTAATGAGGTATACAAATCTACGTTCGGTTGTGTTGATACTTCATGTGAAGTAGTTGGATCTGCTGTAGCAATTAAATATTTATGGTTCATTGTAATATTACCCCAAGTACCCCAAGCACTCCAAGCATATTTCTCACTTGCTACTACTTGTGGGGTAATTATCTGTATTATGTCATATGGAAAAAAAGGAGAATATTCATGAAACTCTTCTTTTCCATTTACATTAAAGACAAACCCGTCGTTTTTAAAATCGACTTTTACGTCCATCATATATTAACTAATTTAGATTACTTCGTTTTGGATCTTAGATTGGTATTTCTGCCAGAGTAAAGCAAACTTTGCAAAATTCTTCATATTGATGAAATCTCTAAATAAATCAGCATCTTTTGTGTTCATTTCTTCGAGAAGAACACTCATAGCATCCAAGCAGAGCTTTTTAGCATCTTTCGGATATCTATTTCCCGCATTGGCTGCTTTTAAACCTTCTTTGAGAACATTTAAAATATTGCTTTTTTTAAATAAATCACTAGTTTTAACAGCTTTTGGTTCACCAACACCTTCAGTATCTTCCGGGGGTTCCGGGGGTTCCGGGGTAACATAATCATTAATTACGATGCTTTTTGGGTCTACGTGTCCTGTCCCAATTTTATCATTGAGCATTTCAGCAAGATCTGACATGTCTAATGTTATTTTATGATTTATTGTCATATATTCTCCTAATTAAGATGATAGGATGAATATAGGTATTTTGGCGGCTAATACAAGAATTTTATAATCTTTTTTTTAGACTTCGAAACAAGCATCAAATCCAGTTTTTATGGTTTTGATTAACTGGCTATTTTGTTCGGTTTCTAGCGATTCTAAGAATGGGATAAATTTATCATTGAGAATAGCTTCTGTTGCAGGGCCAGCAGCTCCATCAGCTGTATTTGAGCCAATATTAACTCCACCAGCATTGATTCCACTCCACATAACAGAACCACCGCCAGCTGTATCAAGCGCGGTAGGAGCAAAAGCTTTTTGAAAACTATGAGATACAGGGCCGTATCCTTTTTTAGTACTAGCCCCTTTAAATTTACGTTTATCCTTACTTGGTAAGTTTGTTACAAATTTAGATAAATCAACGCTTCTGGGTAATGCATATTCGAACTTTTTCATACATATAGTTTATATGACTGCTGTTTTTTGTTCAATTCTACATCAAAAAACTTATATTTTAACTAAACGCCGACACATATATGACAAACTTTGATATTACAGACATGACCTTTACCATCCCTGTTAGAATAGATAACGAAGAAAGATTGCGTCATTTAATGACGACCGTTACTAAAATTAAAGAAAGATTTGATACCAACATATTAATCGGAGAATTATCTAAACATGGTACTGTAGAATTAAAACGATTCTGTAGACTTAGTGGGTGTGGTTATGTTTATTTTAAAACCAACGAACCATATTTTCACAGGACTAAATTATTAAATGATTTAGCTAGAATAGCTACTACCCGATTTATAGCAAACCTTGATTCTGATGTTGCGATGGAAACTAATGCTATTCTGGAAGGTGTGAATTGTCTAAGGGATACTAATTTTGACATAGTTATCCCTTATAATGGAACTGTGGTAAACATTATTAATAAAACTACCAGCAATATTACAAGCAAAAATGCTTGTGGGGGAGCAGTATTCTGGGATAGGGAAAGGTTCTTTCGTTTCGGGATGGAAAATGAATATTTCATTGATTGGGGATTTGAAGACAATGAAAGACTATCGCGAGCAAAAACCTTAGGGTTGACTGTTCGTAAATTATCTATGTATAAATTATATCATTTAAACCATGCTAAGAGCAAAAACCATGAAACGCCTATGATGTTAGAGTATCAGCGACTTAATAAAATAGAGTTAAACAAAATTGTAAAAATGAAACGAAAAGAATTGGTTGAATATATAAAAACATGGGACTGGTTATGAACATCACTTTTAAAGTTATTATTCCTTGTTATAATGTTGAAAAATGGATTGGTAAATGTTTAGATTCTTTACTTAATCAAACATATACAAAGTGGGATGCCATTGTTGTAAATGATTGTTCTACGGACGGCACAGCATATATCATTAAAGAAAAATTAACACCACAGATTCGATTAATGTCAAATTATACAAAACATTGTCCTTTATATTCTATTGTGTATGGTACTAATATGATAATAATGAAGGAACCAGACGCGGTAATTGTTATTTTAGACGGAGATGATTGGTTCTATGATGAGAATGTTCTTGAATATTTAAATGAAGTGTATCAAGATCCTAATATCTGGCTTACCTACGGAGATTACGTGCACGCCAGTAATCCAGATCTAAGAAGCATCAATGCAGCTTTGACCTCAACTACCCGGTACCGTAAGTGGCGCAGGTGGAGAACATCTCATTTACGAACATATAAAAATAAGCTTTGGTTAAATATTAATAAGAACATACGGGCCTTAATGGATTCTTCTGGTAAATATTATACTATGGCTGCTGACGTAGCTACCATGTTTCCAATGATAGAAATGGCCGGACTTAAACATATTAAATATATACGAAGAATTTTGTACGTTTACAACGACCTTAATCCATTAAATGAACATAATATAGATAGAGACCTACAAAAATGTATTGAAGATGAAATAAGAGCTAAAGATATTTACGAAGAACTTACCGTAATATAGATATTTATTGGCTAAACAATATAAACTTAATATATGAGAGTAAAAGAATATATTAAATTAAAGAACAAGTTTGAAGATAAATCATTCGAGAACGCATATGGTTCTCTGGATAAAATGTTGCATTATTCGTCAATTTTGGGTAATGTTGCCAGTATATTTTTTGCTTTTTTCTTTTTAAATCAATTATTATTTAGGGCCACTTCTGATTTTTCCGGTAGGGTTCTTATAATAGGCACGACCTCAATCATTTTTCTTACTGGGTTTGAGCTATTAAAAAGATTTGTATTACGAAATCTTAGTTATGCAGCTATTCAGGTTAAAAAATTAAATACTGAAGTAATTTATAATTTGGTATTTTCTTTGGTTCTATTAACTAGTTCGTTTTATCTATCGTTAAGTGGGGCTAAGGTGTTTGCTGATAAACGCGAACTAATCGAACAAACTAGAACTGTAGAAATATCTACACAAGTGGATAGCCTTAATTTAATTTTTGATAAAAACCTAAAATATAAAATAACAGAAAGAGATGGTTTAATTAAAAATAGAAACTTGTATAGTAAAAAAATAGCAGACGCTACGTATACATCCAGATTGAAAGAATATAATTCTTTAATTAAACAAGCAAATGAAGAAATTAAACGCGCTGATGATGAAATAGCTAGGATGCGAACTGAGAAGGAAACCACCGTTGCTACTATAAAAAATGAAATTACTACATCATCTAAACTTAAAGTAAATGAGATATTTAAAAATCAGATAGCTTTTATTCTTATATCTAGTTTTATTGAACTTTTGATATTGGTCGGTATATTATTTCATTCATTTTTTACTATAAAAATTTATAACGAATTTGAATACAAGGCAGATAACATACACAAATATCAGGTGTATAAAAATTATAAAGCATTGCTTGCGTTAATGTATCAACAAGGTTCAAGTCTTAATACAGGCATTGCCATAAATGATGATACTCGACTTAAATCTCTTATATCTTTATCAAATTTTGGTGTGGGTCACAGAAAAAAATATGGTGATGATGCCATCAAGAAATTTATAAATGTATGTAATTCCCTAAAAATATTTATAATAGATTCCGATAACAAATTTGTAATTTCAGTTACTTATAAAGAAGCTAAAAAAACTTTATTAGAGCACTTTAACTAAATTCCTCTCAGGTAATGTTTAATCATTGTACCCACTTCATTGGTATAATCGTGACATTTAAATATCTTGTATTTTGGATTCTTTTCATTAAACCAACATATATATGAATCACCTAATTCAAGGTCAGTATTTTTATGTATTATGTACTTATAAAGGCTCAATTGCAATGAATAAACATCTAGTTTAGAATCAGATAATTTATTCAATGGTTTTAGTAATTTATATGGGCTGGATGTATTTATTTTCTTATTTGTCTTCCAATCCCATAATTCTAATTTACCTGACTTTATATTAAAAAATAACTGATCTATCATACCAGCTATAAGAAGTTCAAGATCGCCTATTACAATTTCTGAACGTATGGGTATCAATTTACCTTTAATAGTGTCATAGAATTTGTGGATCATGGGAACAATTTTATCATATGCATCTCTTACATCTCCGCAATCTTCCATCATCACACCAGCTTGTTCTTCAAAAGAAAGTACTTTATTAGCTATAATATTTTCTAAATAACTATGTACTTTAGTACCTTTAAAACCAGCCTGTTCACCTCCCAGCTTCCACATGTCTCGTACTTCTTCGGGTGACATTCCCTTCTCTGGTGCTTTTCGTTCAGACCAGTACATTTCGTCAAAAGGCTTTTCATATTTTCCAATTAATGTAGTTGATGATATAGCTTCTTTTCCATCTATGTAATATTTATGTCCGTCTTCATGGAATATCACATTAGAGAATTTATTAAGTTCTTCAAATATTTTTAACATTAAACTATCCTTAAAAGATTACTTGCTCTGGTAAACGCAACATATTTCAATTTATTTCTCTCGATATGATTCCATGTTAGTACATTACAGTCTTTATTGATAACGTACACATGGTTGAAAGTACCACCCTGGCATTTATGAATTGTCATACTATACGAGTATTTTACCCAGCTGAATTGGTTCTTAAACCTAAAATATGGCCCCCATGCCTGTCCTCTATTTACTTTTTTAGCAGCTTCTTTAGCTCTAGTTGCGTGTTTTGATAATGCAAGTCTGTACGTTCTTATGTAATCCTTATGGATAACATCTATGACCCTTGTAGTAGGAAAGCGGGACTCATAGTTAAGTACTGTTAAACTCCAATACTTGAATCCTTCTTCGTGGTCTTCGAATAATTTAGCTTTTTGAACGCGCAATCTTTCACCGACTGTGAAAATTATACGATTATTCTCTAATGGGTCTATGACAGGAACGTCTACGACCACATCTTCATTTTCCATGTACTCTTTTAAATCTTCTCCCTCAAATATTTGTTTTCTTATCCGTCTATTTAAAGCATTAACTGTTTTGTTTGTATAGGCTGCAACTCGTACATAATTGGGATTCTCTTTATATTCTTTACTTTTGAAATCAGCATACATCATATCAAGGTATATATCGCGATCTGTATAAAATTCTATTCCATCACCTTCATCAGTTAATTTGGTTTCTCTTTTAAATACATCAACGGGAGAATCAAGATTTTCCCTAATTTGTGTAGCAACTTCAATGATGGGGTTTTCTTTTGCAGTTCTTTGTATTTCAACTAATTTGATAGTATCCTGTATCTGGAATACTTTAGAATCTCTACCTTCGTCTTTTACGGGAGGTAATTGGGCATCATCTCCTATATATATCACCTTTAAATAACTGAATTCCCTAAGTTGCTGTTGTATCAGATCAAATAATTCAGACTGGATCATTGATGCTTCATCGACAAACACTAGTTCATAGTCACCTATACTGGACTTTTTTGAGATAACTTTTAATTTTGGTGGTTTATCATCCACTTCCACTAATGCTAATCCTAAAAGGGAATATATGGTTTTATCAAATTTTGTTCGGCCTGTTAACTTAGAAATAACACGAACGGCCTCATTTGTTGGGGCTGTGCAATATATATCATGCTTTCTATTGATATCAAAATGGTCTAGTAATACATTGAGCAGGGTCGTTTTACCAGTTCCGGCATAGCCAGATAACAACATTTGTCGTCTATCGCCTGCACTAATAAAATCTAAAATGTACTTAAATGCAGTTTCTTGTTCCTCAGAGAGGTCTTCGCGTGTAATCATGTCTTAAATATAGAAATTTTAGGGCATAGAAAAAAGAAATATATAAACTAATTGTATAATACAGTAAATAAAATCATGCCTTTTAAATCTAAAGCCCAGCAACGACAATGTTATGCTCTAAAAGCACAAGGCAAAGCTGGTACGTGGGATTGCGATGAATGGGCAGATGAAACAAAAGATTTCAAAAAATTACCTGAAAAAGTTAAAAAAGTTAAAAAGGAGAGCAAAATGGAAGCCACTGAAAAATTCGTCAATTTTTTAAATGATATAAAAACACCCGATACCAAACTTATGGTTGAAAGTATCCAAAAGGCATTTGCTGTATGTTTTGAATCATATTACGCTGGTGGTGATGATTATACTGGTGAAACAGGAGAAGATGGTAGCGGTGATATACCTACTGGTAATACAGCATCTAATGGCGGAACTGGAGCAAGTGCTATGAACGAAGATGCTGACTCTGATGCCGATAAATTGAAGAACATTGAAAAACAAAAAGCTGTATTAGCCAAAGAAGAAGAGCTGACTAATGAACAAATAGAACTTGACAAAGTAAAAGACATCACAGATATCGACGCAGCCAAGATTAAAGAAGAAGAAGGGAAAAACGAAATCGCGGATGTGGATATAAATTAATGCATCACGCTAAATTCATAAATTTCCTCCATAAATTAGATATAGAGGATAATCTCTTAGAAGCCATTCTAGAGGGTTATGCAGCCACGTTTACTGAATCGTTTAACTCATGGGCTTATAATACTCCACCCGCTCCTGTAGGCATTAATATGCCAATGGGAAGCTATCAGAACATTATGAAGCAGTTACCAAGTTCTATTGGGGCCGCTGGCGGTGCTGGGGATAGTACGGGTGGGGGTAATAATGCGTATAGATACGGAGAAGCGTTACCGGGTTCTACCAGAGATATAGGAGAAGAAACAAAAGAACAATGGAAATCTGCTCCTAAATTTCAAAAGATACATCCCAACGCTTCTCCCATTACGGAAAAGCTGATAAAGATGGCAAAAAACCATATACCTAATACTGCTGATAATATGCACACACCGTTGAACTATTACAATAATTTTCCAATGGGCAATAGTATGGGTAGATTTGATGTAACTGCATCAAAAATGCCACCTTTCTAAAATTATGCATAATAAAGCAATTAGGATTTAGACCTATATTATTATTGGAAAGTAAATTTATTAGATACTTAAAGTAAACAAGATAGGATAGGGGGGACTCGAACCCCCAACACGACCTTTTAGAGAGGTTTTCTCTGCCAATTGAGTTACTATCCCTTATCTATCAATTCATTGCCATTTCCGCTTTTTGTTTACTCATTATCTCTACTGTAAGCAGTTTCAGTTTAGCAAATATCTCACCAAAATCAACACATGCAATGGCTGTTTTGGTGGGTTCGCCCCAATCCGGTTCTACAAAAGTGGAGAATGCTTTTCCTTCAGCTTCAAGCTTATCTTCCCATTTACTAAGTTCTCGCTCATTTTTGATGCCAAGAAAAACCATATAACCATTGTTCCAGTGCTGAGTGATTCCGCTCTCAGAAGTCTGTGCCAATGCATCTTTATTCTCTAAGAGAAATTGAGCAATAGCATGCCCGCCCTGAACCGTTCTATGGATAGGATCTAAATCTTCTCTAACTAATACATACATCTTAATCACAGGTTTGTTTCTGCGAAAAGTTAATATATTTTTGAGAAAATCTTTAATATCCATGTAATCTTTAACATACTTATCAATGAGTTTTTCATTGGGTTCATTACCTTCTCGAACGGTAGTTTCGACTTGTTCCATCGTTCTTCCGCGTAAGAGACAGTATGCTAAGTGCATGTGACGGTAGATATTTTTACAGTCGCCATCGTAGTTAGTAGGGGGAGTCCAATCATGTTCTTTTTTGAACGAGTCCCTATTTTCTGTTGATGTTTTGTAGTAATTACCATATTCGCCTTCTACAAGAGTCAGAATCTTTCGATCTTTGTTGTAAGCTCTGATGTAATTGGCGAGAAGTTTGAGGTCAGCTTTAAGCTGGCCGAGGTTTGTGGAGAAATTTTTGTAAGTCATTATGACCTCCTAATAAAAAATTAAAACAGTTAAAAGTTGAGATGAAAGCAATTTTACCGTGTTTTATTTACGGAGGCTTGAGAATTCGTGGTATCTAGAAGTTAGTCATGATGTCCCTCTGGTATAAGTTATAAATTATAGTTAGTCTATTACAATCCACGTGCCTGCGAAAGGCACGACTGAGAATATTAATAATATAAGTTTTTTTAATGCCGTATACAAGATTTTTTTACAAATTTAGTGAAAAAATCATGATTCAGATAATGAAGGCGATGGTTCGGATAAGAAGCTTCTAATTTTCTTTGCGCGAGTTATTACTTCAGGAATATATCTTTCTGTTTCACTTATTAATGTTTTGCCTAAATAAACATCCTCTATATATTGGTATTTCACATCCTCACGAAATTCATCTTCTGTTTTCCCCAGAGCAATTAATTCCGTTCTAATAGTATTCAATTTTCCTTCGAGTTCAGGAATAGATAATTTGTACTCTTCTGTATTTTTATATTTCTGCCTTAGAACATATTTACTTCGTTGTGTATTTCCCCCATTATAGTGAGCTGTTACTAAATTTTCATTATTATCATATTTTCGCATTAGATATGATAAAAACCAAGTCCCCATTCTAATATTCATTTCTGGTTCTTTAAGTATTTTTTCGCTATAAGTTACTCCAATTTCTTTAGCTATCCACATACCAGTTTCGGGCATTATTCCCATTAAACCAACTGCATCTGCCCAACTTTCTGCATCATATACATAATGGCTTTCTTGTGCAGCGATTGATGCTATCAACGCAACATCCACTTTCTGTCTTTCGGCTTCATCAACAATCACCGTGGCATAACTGTAACAGGTTGCAATACTGAGTTTTCTATTGGTTTGTTTAATCCATTTCTGGACTCCCATGATATTCCATCGTCTAATGTCATTTTGGGAGACTCCGGCCTGAAGTTTATTTACTTCTTTTTCCAGACTAGAAAAACTGGTTGAAACCTTTTCTTCTAATTTTGCCTTATCCCTAAATAATATATATGAGGTAATGGTAGAGACCATAAGCATGGTTGTTATTAATAATAGGGGAAGTTTTTTAATTAATACTAGCGCATATTTTTTTATACCATCGAAATTGAAATCATACTCTCGCACTTCTTCATTCTCTGGTGGTTGGGGTTCGGGTTCTGAAGGGCCTTCACCAAGCATATTTTTAATCTCCTAATAGTTCTACCAAATATAGATATTTACATTAACAAAGCAAGATATTTCTTATTTGTTTATAAATATAAGTTTTGATAGGAGAGTATTATTTTTGTTTTGGCTCAACTGCGATATAATTTAGCTGATAATTGGGTTTTATTACGTTATTTTTATCAACTTCCCCATACCCAACTGGAAAAAATGTCAAATTTTCCATGCCTATACTTTTAACTATTCCTTCCAACTTCCGACCTTCTCGATTCTGACGACATAGGGCATGTACGATTAAATTACCTTCTATTATTTCAGCCTTTAACCCATCGGCCATTATCTGTTTCATCCAAGGTAATTGAATGGGAACCTTTTTGACTTTTCTTTCTACTTCATTCATTTCTTGGATTATAATCTGTGGAGATTTAGACATTTGTTCACGCATGCGTTCTAATATTTCCAAGGTATATATGTGCCCATCTACCGTGGGTTTATTTGATGAGAGTAAATTTACCGAAAATGTAAATCTCTCTTTTTTTGTTACTTTTTTTGTGGTAGCCATTAGTATAAATCCTTCTGCATTTTGACATAAAATTTTTTTAGCTTAGTTGTTATATTTTCTATAATTTTTCTAAGCCGTACAGTATTGATTCCCGTTTTTGATGAAATGTCTTTTAAAGTATGCATTCTCGCCATTTTAAATATTTCTATTTCTGCTTTAACATCTTCAGAAATATCTGGCTTATTTTCATATTCAGTAATGACCATTGTTAATTCATCAGATAACGTTTCTTCTTCGCCGTTATGAACTAATGATGCTATATTTTGATATTGAAGTTCCGAATAATCATTAACATCACAGAATTCATGTTTTATCCCAGTTTCCGTATTATCTTGTTTATCTACTTTTGCTTTTTTCTTTACCGGGATATGGATTAATTCTTCATTATAGTTATAATAATTTTGTAAAATACCGCGTATAGTCTGTATTGCATACATGTAGAATTTTGTTTTCATTGATGGTACAAATGTCTCAGTAGCTTTTTTAAGTCCCTCATATACAAATGACATAATGGAACCCAAACTCTGATTATAATTATATTGATGGTATACGACATAAATTAAACGAGCATTGTTCTTTAATAATCTATTTAGATTTCTTTGTTTGTACGCAGCTTTATTAGGGTCTTGTATATCTTTAACAAGCTGATTATTTATTGCTTCTCCGTTAGGCGGAAAAGGATTATTCTTTATAAATTCTTTTGGGGTCAATCATCATACCAAAACTCACAACAACAGTGATTTAATACACATAAAGTATATGTGTAGAAATTAATTGTCAATAAGTCGTTGGTTATGAATACTGTACTGTTATATATTCTTTAGGAACTTGATCAACTAACCAAACATTGTTTTTTGATATATAAAATTTATGCCCATCTTCATGCATTCGTTTTGAATCAACTATAAGTATAATAGGTTCTCCGTGACGAGAACCGACTTTGGTAGCAGTTTCTATATTACTAGAAAGGTGTACATAATTTCGGTTACGATGCTGAATTCCTGCTTTGAAAATAGAATCCATATTCCTAGTAGCAGTTCCATGATAAAGTATATCTGGGGGTTCTTTTTTCTCCAATTCTACTTCTACTTTTATAGAATGTCCCTGCGCTGCGTATATATATTCACCATCAATAATAAATCGAGTT
>Ga0307379_10010203_pt1 | contig 12473 bp, 13 predicted proteins | sample UN2MG_FD_202237 | JGI IMG/M metagenome (GOLD analysis project Ga0307379, IMG submission 202237) | Soil microbial communities from Risofladan, Vaasa, Finland - UN-2 | ecosystem: Environmental > Terrestrial > Soil > Coastal area > Acid sulfate soil | place: Finland: Risofladan, Vaasa | collected... | reverse complement strand
GCCTTTATCAAGGGCAGGGGAGTAGTGATGGCGGTAATGGAGCCGAATTTCCTGATGGGTTCCATGGGAGCGGTGGTCGGTGAAAAATTCTGTGCGGCGGTCGATACGGCGATAGAGGAGAAACTGCCCCTGGTCGTGGTTTGCTGCTCTGGCGGGGCAAGAATGCATGAGGGCGTGGTATCGCTCGGCCAGATGGCCAAGACGTCCGCGGCTTTGGCGAAGTTTGACGAGGCCGGCGGACTTTATATCTGCGTTCTGACCGATCCGACGACCGGGGGAGTCACGGCGAGCTTTGCAATGTTGGGCGACTGCCTGATCGCAGAGCCGGGGGCGCAGATCGGTTTTGCCGGACCTCGCACTATCGCCGAGACAATAAAGGTCGAGCTGCCGGAAGGATTTCAGACGGCTGAATTCATGCTGGAACACGGCTTTGTGGATATGATTGTGCATCGCAAGGACCTGCGCAGCGAAATCGCCCGCCTGATAGATTACTGCCGGAAGTAAATACTCTATCATTCGCTGCTTAAATTTTGAGAGCAGAATATATTTATCCAAATGCAGAAGATTTCTATATGAACATCAAACAGCTTCTTTATGAAAAACGAGATGAGATCCGAAATATAGCTGCCAGCCACGGGGCATACAATATTCGAATCTTTGGTTCTGTGGTTCGCGGCGAGGCTGGTCCTGATAGTGATATAGATTTTCTCATTGATGCCGGTCCGACAACAAGCTCGTGGTTTCCCGCCGGTCTTATTCTGGACCTCCAGGAAATTTTGGGCCGGCCTGTGGAAGTCGTGACGGAAAAAGCTCTCAATCCTTACATTCGCGAGAACGTTTTGCGTGAGGCTGTTCCATTATGAAAGATGATTCTGTTTATCTTCATCACATCATAGAGTGTATCCGGCGTATCGAGGAGAACGTCGAGGAGGGACGAGAAAGATTTATGGCTTCTCACACTCTTCAGGATGCTGTGATTAGGAACCTTCAAACTTTGGCCGAATCAACGCAGCGTCTTTCAGATGATTTGAAGGAAACGCACTCTGAAATTGAGTGGTACCGAATTGCGGCCTTTCGTAATGTTCTTGTTCACGATTATCTTGGTCTTGATATAGAAAGAATCTGGGAGATTACACAGCGAGATGTTCCTGAGCTAAAGCAGGCCATCCTGGCAATTCTAAACTTGTCTGATGACAAAAAGTAGAATGGGCAACTCGGTGCCCCGGCTGAAAATATCGCAGCTTTATTCGATGCGGCGTATGAATTTGGATATTATGATTAAAATGACCTGATAAAGTCATTGATAATTTCACCTTTTTCTTCCTGAAGCTTCACGAAGGGCCTTGAGAAATCCTGGATTGGCTTCCAGTCCCAGACTCTCTTGTTTGTGGATATTCTCCCACACTTTGTCGTATTCTTTTCTGATGAAGTAGATAACGGCACGCTCGCCGTAGGCAACGGCAAGTTGCGGGTCTATCTCAATGGCTTCGTTCAAGTCTGAGATGGCCTGGTCATGTTCGCCTTTACGGAAGTACGTGCGTCCCCGATAAAAGTGGGCCATAGCGAATCCCCGCCTCATCTCAATCGTCTTGGTGAAGTCTGAGATTGCATTGTCGTGTTCGCCTTTCTCGATACGGGCAACGCCTCGATTGTAATAATCTCTATAATCTTTAGAGTCTTTGCAGCCATACACACTCACAGTAATTATTGTTCCAATTAGGGCAATTAGACCAACCTTTATTACGCTGCTCCTGGTTTTGGCAAACAGGCTATGTTCAATCGAATTGTCCATGTATTTTGATTTCATTTATTTCTCCTTTGTTTTATAAAGGCGAAAATCATCTTTATCTTCCTGAAACTACCCGAAGAGCCTTGGGTAATCCAGAAGAAACCAGCAATCCTAAACTATGTGCCTTATTGATATCCTCCCATATTTTGTCATATCATTGCTTCGTCGATGTCATTCTTATCTTTGGCTTCCATTTGAATTATCTGCGATGCAATACAAGTATTTATTCTCTTCGAATACTTATAAAAAATCTTCTCTTTCACTTTTTTGCGAATATCCGTATAATCTGAAGCTGGAATGTGTTGGAGTTGTTATGAACTATTTTCGGGACAATATCGAGAAGATAAAAGGGTATGAGCCGGGTTTTCAGCCGAAGTCTGTGGATATAATCAAGCTCAATACGAACGAAAATCCGTATTTGCCCTCGCCGCAGGCTGTGGAGGTGCTCAGCCGGATCAACGTAGAGCAGCTTCGGCGGTATCCCGACCCTGTTGGAACTGCTTTTAGGGAAGCTGCAGCGGAAGTTCATGGGGTAAGTCCTGAAAATATTATGTGCTGCAACGGCGGCGACGATTTGCTGACTATCGCTTTTCGTACTTTCTGCGATGAAAACCGGCCCGTAGCGTACCCCGTTCCGACGTATTCGCTTTATCCTGTGTTGGCGAATCTGCAAAATTGCAAGGCTCTGGAAGTGCCGTTCGACCACGAGTTCAATCTTCCGGTCGATTTAATAAAAACCGACGCCGCTTTAACGATTGTTTGCAATCCTAACGCGCCGAGCGGCAGCTTTATAAGCGTCGGCGAACTGGCTTCGTTAGCCGATGAGCTTTCCGGCGTGCTATTGATCGACGAGGCTTACGCGGATTTTGCCGATGAGAATTGTGCCGGACTCGTTAAAGACTTCGATAATGTAATTATTCTTCGCTCCATGAGCAAAGGGTACGGTCTTGCCGGGTTGCGGTTTGGCTATGCGATTGCCCCGGTCGGCCTGATATCCGGGCTATTGAAGGTCAAGGATTCTTACAATGTCGATGCTGTCGCTATCGCTGTAGCAACCGCAGCGATAAAAGACCAGGAGTATTTCAGGCAGACGACTGGAAATGTAAAAAAAGCACGCGAATTATTGACCGCACAGCTCCTCGCTTTGAAATTCGAAGTGCCGCGTAGCTACTCGAATTTTGTTCTTGCCGAGACTAAACGTTGTAAGGCGAGAGTAATTTATGATAAGCTGGTGCAGCGTAATATTTACGTCAGGTATTTTGACCTGCCAGGGCTGGAAAATAAATTGAGAATTACGGTCGGTACAGAGGAACAAAACGATAAAGTCATTTTGGCTTTGAAAGAAATCTTGCAGGCGTAGGGGCAACCCTGTGTGGTTGCCCAGGGCAGGCACACGGGCCTGCCCCTACAAAAGGAAATGATTATGGAACAGCGAACTGCTGAGATTCACAGGCAAACGAAAGAAACCGATGTAACTGTCGAGCTTAATCTGGACGGCGTCGGTAAATATGAAATAGACAGCGGCGTCGGCTTCCTGGACCATATGCTCACGCATCTGAGCAAGCACAGCGGAATCGATCTGGTCGTAAAAGCTAAAGGCGATTTGGAGGTCGATGCGCACCATACGGTCGAAGATATCGCAATTTGTTTGGGCGAATGTCTGCTAAAAGCTCTCGGCGATAAAAAAGGAATCGCCAGGTACGGCTACAGCTCCGTGCCGATGGAGGACGCCCTGGCTAATGTCTCTGTGGATTTGTCAGGCAGGCCGAACTGCGTTTATAACGTCGAATATCGAACGGATAAAATCGGCGACTTTGACGTCGAGTGCCTGGAGGAAATGCTGCGGAGCTTTTCGAACACCGGCAAGTTTAATCTGCATATCAATGTGCCGTACGGGACAAACAGCCACCATATCGCCGAGGCGATTTTCAAGGGACTTGGCAAGGCCCTGGGTACGGCCGTCAGCGTTCTCGGGACGGATGTTCCAAGCACAAAGGGGATACTGTGATTGAGGAGCAAGACGCCGGATATCGGATAGGTATCGGCACGGACATTCACAGGATCGTTGAGGGCAGAAAATTGATGCTCTGCGGAGTCTATGTGCCTTACCCGGCCGGTTTGGCGGGACACAGCGACGGCGACGTTGGCCTGCACGCCGTTATCGATGCCCTGCTTGGGGCCAGCGGGATGGGGGATATAGGGACATTGTTTCCAGATACCGATTCGGCCTTAAAAGATGTAGACAGTAAAGAGCTTCTGTTGATAGTAAAAGAGCGGCTGGAAGAGAAAAAGTGGGAAGTGATTAACGTTGATTTGATTATACATACGGAAGAGCCGAAGCTTGGGCCGGTCAAGGGCCAGATGAAAAGATGTATCGCGGGGCTTTTGGGCATCGATTTTACCGCCGTAAACGTCAAGGCCAAAACCAACGAAGGTCTCGGCGAGATAGGAGCCGGCCAGGCCATGGCCGCCACGGCAACGACGCTGATAAGGAAAAAAAGAAGAAGAACACTTTAAATGATTATTGATTAGTGATTATTGATTATTTAAAGCAAAACGGAACATTATATTCGACAGATACGAGTATTTATTGAAGGCATTTGTAAATGGGATTACAGCTTTATAACAGTTTGACGAGAAAGAAAGAGCAGTTCGAGCCGCTACAGGAAGGCGCGGTTGGGATTTATGTTTGCGGGCCGACAGTTTACGGGCACGCCCATCTTGGGCACGCGAAAAGTTACGTAAGCTTCGATGTGCTGGTTCGATATCTTCGCTATCTCGGATACGGCGTTACTTATGTGCAGAATATAACCGACGTCGGCCATCTGACCGACGATGCGGATGAAGGCGAAGACAAGATCGGCGAGGCGGCCAAAAGAGAGAAGGTCCATCCGATGGCGCTGGCCGAATCTTATACTCGAAGCTACTTTGCGGACATGGACGAATTGAACTGCGTCCGGCCGGATATCAGCCCGCGGGCCAGCGGCCATATCATCGAGCAGATCGAGCTGGTAAAAACACTTCTTGAAAAAGACTACGCTTACGAGGTCAACGGCTCGGTGTATTTCGACGTGTCTAAATTCAAGGACTACGGCAAGCTTTCCGGCAGAAATATCGAGGAAATGATGGCCGGTGCCCGCGTCGAAGTTTCGCAGGACAAAAAGAGCCCGGCGGATTTCGCGCTCTGGAAGAAGGCTGAGCCGAACCATATCATGCAGTGGCCGAGCCCCTGGGGTCAGGGTTATCCCGGCTGGCACCTGGAATGCTCGGTGATGAGTATGAAATACCTGGGCAAAACTATCGACATCCACGGCGGCGGGCTGGAGAACCAGTTCCCGCATCACGAGTGCGAGATCGCTCAGTCGGAGGCGGCCAACGGCGTACAGTTCGTTCGATACTGGCTGCACAACAATATGGTCACCGTGGACGGGCAAAAGATGGGAAAGAGCCTGAATAATTTCATCACGCTAAAGCAGGCCTTCACGGGCGCCCACGATAAGCTGACTCGCAATTACAACCCGCTGGCGGTAAGGCAGTTGATTTTGAACAGTCATTACAGAAGCCCTATCGACTTTTCGGATGCGGCGTTATTTGCCGCCCAGAGCGGTTACGGAAAAATAACCGAGGTTGTCAAAGCTGTACGAAAAGAGATGAGCGGAGCGGCCGATGGCGAACTTGACAAACAGGTTGCAGAACAGCTTGAGCAGTTGAAGGCCAGATTCGAAGCAGCGATGAACGATGACCTGAATACATCGGTTGCCCTGTCGGTCGTATTCGATCTGGTTCGTCTGGCAAACAATCTGCTCCAGGACGGCAACGCAACCGCTCATACTCTCGGCGCGGTCGATGAGCAGTTCGGCAGGCTGGGCGGAGACGTTCTTGGTATTGTAAAAGAAGAATATTTACAGTCTCATCCAGAAGATGAAGAGATTATGAATGATTTCTATATATTAAATGATATGCGAGACATAGCGAGAAAAAACAAGGATTATGCTTTAGCTGACGCTATACGTGATTACCTTGCAGTGTCAGGTGTAATGTTTAGAGATACACCAGAAGGAGGATTTTGGGAAAGCAAAGAGTTGGGTGTTGGCAGATATGAATTTCTCAAGAAGCATGACAAAGGGGATGATGCTGACAAGGGAAAAGATAGGATTATACAAGAGTTTACAAAAAGGTATAAGAAATGAGATTCCTCGGTATAGATCCGGGTCTGCTCGTCTGCGGGTATGCCTGCCTGGAGATTGGGCCGGACGGTGAGAAATTGATTGAAGCCGGTGTTGTTCGCACGCCTGCCGATTTGGCTTTGGAGCAGAGATTGAACAGGATCGCCGACGATACGGCGTCACTGCTTAAGAGTTTAAGGCCTGACGTTGTGGCGGTCGAAGAATTGTACTCGCATTATGCCCATCCGAGGACGGCGATATTGATGGGACACGCCAGAGGTGTTATACTGCAAAAGTGTGCCGAAGCGGCGATTGAGGTCAGAAGTTTCAGTGCCACGCGCATAAAAAAATCGATTACCGGCAACGGCAGGGCGTCCAAGGAGCAGGTGCAGAGGACTATTCAGACCATTCTGTGTTTGCCCGAACCGCCCGAGCCGAACGATGTGGCCGATGCCATCGCCGCGGCGATGTGCTGTGCGAATTCGACTAAAAGCGTTGTTTTTTAAACTGACGATAAACAAGGCATAAAAGTTATAAATAGGAATTGGTTGCTCCATAGAATACGCTATAAGTTGTCATTGCGAGCGGAGCGAAGCAATCTCAATCGCAACGATAGCATTTTCTGCCTGTAGCGCAAGAGATTGCCACGGCCCTTCTGGCCTCGCAATGACATTGACCGGAGTAACAAAATTGAACTATGATAGCGAAGATTGATGGTAAACTTATTAAGCTCGATACCGACTGCTGCCTGGTTCAGGTAGGGGCCATCGGTTATGAGGTCATGCTGCCGGGCTATTGTGTCAGCGCGTTGTCCGGGCAGGTCGGCTCGGACGTGACTCTTTGCACAATGGAATATTACGAGGGCACGCCGGGCGGCGGAAACATGATACCGAGGATGGTCGGCTTTTTGAGTACGGGTGAGAGGGATTTTTTCAGGAAATACATCAGCGTAAAAGGGATGGGCATCAAGAAGGGACTGCGGTCTCTGAGCATGCCGATAGCAACCATCGCCGCGGCGATAGAGAACGCCGACGACAAGACACTCATGGCGCTGCCGGCGATAGGCAAGCGAATGTCTCAGCAGATTGTCGCCGAGCTGAAGGGCAAGCTTCAGTCTTTTGCCGCCGGAGCCGAACCGGCCCGGCAGGCGGCCGGGTTCAAACCGTTCCAGGTCGAGGCTTTGGAGATTCTCATCGCCTGGGGCGAGAAACGGGCTGAAGCGATGGAAATGGTCGAATTGGCCTGCCGAAAGCACCCCGATATAAAATCGGCCGAGGCGCTCGTGCCTCTGATATACAGATTAAAACAGGGCGTGGAAGTATAAAAACTTAAAACTCAAAACTTAAAGCTAAAAACTGAAACCATGGCTATAGGCAGAATCATAGGCGGGCAATCTTTGAACGAGGCCGAGGAGAATTTCAATGTCTCTCTCAGGCCGAAGTCCCTGGCTGAATGTGTGGGCCAGCAGAACGTCAGGGAAAAAGTCGCCATCGCCATCGCAGCGGCCAGGCAGAGGTCTGAGCCTCTGGAGCATATTTTATTCTATGGCCCGCCCGGCCTCGGCAAAACGACGCTGGCAAACGTCGTGGCGAACGAGATGGGGGCGAGGATACGATGCTCATCCGGCCCGGCCCTGGCAAAAGCCGGTGACGTAATGGGCCTTCTGAGCAATATCAATACCGGCGATGTCCTCTTCATCGATGAGATTCACCGGCTGAGCATTCTTGTCGAAGAATTCATCTATCCCGCGATGGAGGATTTCAAGGTCGACTTCACCGTCGACAGCGGTCTGCACGCAAAGACGATAAATTTTCCGCTAAAGCAATTTACTCTGATTGGCGCTACTACGCGGGCGGGCCTGCTCAGCGCGCCGCTTCGCAGCCGGTTCGGAATGCTGTATCACCTGGAATTCTACAACAGCGAAGAGCTGACGGAGATTCTGGCCAGGTCTGCCGAATTGCTGCAATTGCAGTGCGAGGACGGGACGCTGGAATTGATTGCGAACCGCTCCCGCGGTACGCCGAGAGTGGCTAACCGCCTGCTCAAGCGCGTCCGTGACTACGCACAGGTTAAGGGTTCCGGCATCCTCAGCTCGGAAATTGTCGAAAGCTCGCTCAAGATGGAGCAGATCGACTCATTGGGCCTGGACGAGCTGGATAGAGCTTTTCTGCGCGCGCTTCTCAACGTCTACAATGGCGGCCCGGCGGGGATTGACGCGATCGCCGCAACGCTCGGCGAAGAACGTGACACACTCGAAGACGTCGTCGAGCCGTATTTATTGCAAATAGGCTTTCTGCGCCGAACCAAACGCGGCAGAGAAATCACACCCCAGGCCTGTGAGCACCTCGGCATAAAACCGCACAAAAAGAAAAGTGCGCCCGCTGAACCGGAACTTTTTGAAAAAGACGAGCCGTAAATGAATACGGCATTCTTCGATAAGTGGGCACAAAATGACGCTGCTATGTCATTGCGAAGGAGCGCAGCGACTGCGGCAATCTCAACTCTTCGATGATAAAAATCGCTCATTTCCTTAAGAGCCAAACTAAGTAATCTCATAACTGCTCAAACAGGTCACACCATTGGTTGTTGATACTGTTGATTAGTTGCTCTTTTTTCTTCCGGGGGCCGGCCTTGATTTGTTTTTCCCTTAGGATCGCGCTTAGGGAGTCTTGAAATACCTCATAGTAGACGAGTTTGACAATATTGTATTTCTTCGTGAATCCATCTGCAAGTTTTTGCTTGTGCTCATATACTCGCCTTCTAAGGTTATTTGTTACCCCTGTGTACAGCACGATATTTCCCTTGTTCGTCATTAGGTAAACGTAAAATTGCCTTTTTCCCATCAGTCTACCTTTTTGATACGAGAAATGAGATTGCCACGGCCTGCTTTGCAGACCTCGCAATGACAGTAGTGACAATATCCAAGTGTTCCAAAAAAGAATCATAAAACATTGTGCTATCCTTATCGAATGATAGTTTGCCTTTTTTGAAATCTCATATATCGCCAAATGGTCCGGTCGTATAGAATTGTTCTCCTACGCCGGTATTTTGAATGTGGAGTAGGAGCCGAAGCCGCTATTTTTCCAGTGCCACTGCAGCCAGCACAGGGCCGGGTCGTTTAAAGAAACGTTGAAATCGAATCGAACCGTTGTCGGTTGACCATCGGCATCTACGCTGATTACTTCAGCCGACATGTCGCTGAGTTCTATTGTCTCGTTCACCTTGAAAGGCAGATCTTCGGCGCCGAACAAGCTGCTAAGCTCATGATAGAAGTAGACGAAGTTCGGCTTGAAATCTCTGTGAGAAGGATCTATTGTCAGAAGGCTGCCGGCCCGGGTTTCAATTAGCAGAGTTTTTTCGCCTGTGCGGGTGATCTTCAAAGGATTATATCCTGGAAACAGAAGGCGGGTTCGTGCCGGCAGAGGTTTATCCCAGTAATCTCTTAGAACGGGCAAGCCGAGAAATAGAAACGGATTGGGGGCATTGACCACCACCAGGGTCTTATCCGTCAGGTCGACGGCGGGATCCACTTCGATCGTCGAATAAAAAGTGTCGAAGATAAAGGACACCATTTTTGGCGCTCGTGCCCGGGATACGATGGCGAAACCTGCGTGAACGAAAATCAGCATGACACAAAGTATCCACGCCGGGACTCGCCAGAAGCGAGATCTCACAGTCCAGTTTTCCCGGGCGAATAATCCGCCGATGAACTGCGCCATCACTCCGAAAGCGCCGATCGCCACAAAGAGAAGGTTGCGGTTCATCGGGCTGGTCGCACAGATGGGCAGCACGCAGAGCAGCATCCCTACAAACCAATAGAGTGCCACACGGTTTTTGCGCAGCAGCGGAACAAAAACAAGCAGGATTAAGGCCAGAAACAGCGCAGAGGCAAGCAAGTACAATGTTCCGGCGTATTCGGAAAACAGGTTAAGCATTTCGGCGGGCGTCCCGCCCCATTGACCGGAAAGAAGGACCGGCGCTCGCTCCAGCACGGCCCGGGCGTAACGCAGGGGCTCGCGTCCCGGGTCGATGACAAAACCACTTGCCGCCGCTCCATAGCCGAGCGCATTATAAATCATCCGCCAGACTGCAATCACGATGAAACCCGGAGCCAGGCTAACGATCCTTCGCGCCCGGCTTGCCCGGTCGATTATAAGAGCATAAGCGAAAAGGTAGGCAAAAGTCGCTATGCCGGCTTCGGTTGATAGTAGAGACAACAGCAGTGTAAAAGGTGCGGCAACGCCTGCGGCCAGCGAATTTTGCTGCCGCCACTTGTGGTGGAGCAGCAGCGTGAGGATAGAAAAGAACAGTGCCAGCAGCAGGTTTCTGTTTGCTATCCACATCGCGGGGAAGTAGTTACTGTCATCAATGCTGTAAAGCAGTGCTGCCAGAGTCGCCATCCAGACAGGGGCCATTAATTGTCGATACAGGATGGTCAGTAAAAACACCACTGCCGTGAACCAGGCGATGTTGTGCAAATGCATCAGGGGCGGTGAATTCGGGAACAGGCGATAGTCCAGCCAATGGGTAAAGCTGTCCAAAGGCCGCCAGTTGGCGAATCGCAAATCCTTAGAAGTCCACCATGGACACAGGCCCGACTCCTTCAAATTATCGATGTCCTGCTGAGTTCGAGCGAAGGAGTGCATGTCACGAAGTGCCGCCGATAGTTCGCCTGCATCCGGAGGGATCAATCCGGTGCCGGAAAGCTCCCCGGGCAATTGTGATGGCTCGACAAGTCTTATACGGTGGAACAGGTCGTCCTGTATCAGGCCGGCATTTAATGCCGGAAGCATAATCACCGCGGCGATCCCGGCTATGACCAGCGGCGCGTACCTGTTTTCCAAACCCCTCCGTACCGTGGCGATAAACTTCGACGTGCCGGGCCCAAACTGCGGTTCTGTGTTGTATTCTGTATTTGCCATGCAAGTATGTTACTCAACTTGACTGACTTTTACACAAGTGTTTTTTGATAAAAACATATGAAACTTGCCATTCCTTCGTGCCCTGCTCGAAGATAAAGTCCGCGATGAGAATGACAATTCGAACCAAATAACTGCACAATAAGAAGTTGAGGACGCAGTTGCATTCAAACCGGCCGGTTTGAGTTATTTAAAAACGGATTAACGCGGATTCTTGAGCTGTATTGGGTATTGCGTAACGAATATATGTCGCATTGTCATGTCGAGCTTCGTCGAGACATCTGGATTATGTCTAAACTTGCTTTTCATTCGCGGCCGGATTTCTCGACTGCGCTTCGCTTGAAATGACAATGAGTGGGCGGTGCGCAAAATTAGTTACTGAGGATGTGCTTGGCCATTCTCGGCGTTCGGCCGAGCAGTCCCGTCAAGTGATGGACCAAAATCTTTTCGATCTCCTTAAGCGTTTTCTCCGCTGACTCGGGAATTTGTTTCAGGCTGACAAGACATATCGAAGCTTTTTTCGTGAGCCTGATCTTATCGGGAAAACTTGACTCGCAATCCCTGCAGATCAGCCCGTTGGCGGAACTGCTGAAATAAAGTTCGTGGCTTGCGGCTTGTGATTCCGCCGTAAGGCGTCCTGTGGAGTGACTCGTTTTGCAGTTTACGCAATGACTAAGAATCGGCTGGAGGCCGATTTCCCTGAGCAGGGTCAATTGGAACAATATCAGCAGGGCCAGGATGTCACGCCGCTGGTCGCTCGTTGAATGCTGCTCGTTTGTATTGTGCAAAAATTCCAGAAAGCCGTCGAAAAGCTCGGGGTGAGGGTCATAATCGTCTGTCAGGTTATTCATCAACTCGGCGGCGAAAAGGCAGGCGTACATCACAAAAAGGTTATTGCGCAGATTTATGAGAGCGGGCTGCTGCTGGAATTCGGTCAAGGTGGCGAGCTTTTCTCCGCCCGAATCGACAAAGACGATATTCCCGTGCGAGAGTACTTCGATGGGCCCGTCGAAGGGCGATTTGGGCCGCTTTGAGCCTTTCGCGATGGCATCTATTTTGCCGGCGGCTCTTGTAAAAAACGAGACAATCTGAGATGTTTCGGAATAATCCATTGCGCGTATGCAGATAGCCAGGTCTTTGGTCAGCATAGCTATTGTTCGGGAACTTTCTGGATTTTGATTCGTTTTATTTTTCTGGCTTCGGCGGAGGCAATGGTGAACTTCAGATTCTCGTAATCGAAGCTTTCATTGGCTTTCGGGATGTAGCCCAGACGGGAGAAGACAAAGCCGCCGATCGTCTCGTAATCTTCGTCTTCGGGCAGATTCAGATCGCACTCGTCGTTCAGGTCATCGATGTACGTTCTGGCATCGGTTTCGATTGTGTTTTGATCGATTTTCCTTATAGGTTCGGCGGGTGTTTCTTCGTATTCGTCGGCGATTTCGCCCACGAGCTCTTCGAGGATATCTTCCAGAGTCACGATGCCGGCCGTCCCGCCGTATTCGTCCAGCACGATTGAGATGTGCAATTTCTGGTTTTGAAACTCGTGCAGCAGGGCGCGCAGAGATTTTGATTCAGGGACAAAGTAGACCTTCCTCATTT
>Ga0307379_10010199_pt1 | contig 12479 bp, 12 predicted proteins | sample UN2MG_FD_202237 | JGI IMG/M metagenome (GOLD analysis project Ga0307379, IMG submission 202237) | Soil microbial communities from Risofladan, Vaasa, Finland - UN-2 | ecosystem: Environmental > Terrestrial > Soil > Coastal area > Acid sulfate soil | place: Finland: Risofladan, Vaasa | collected... | reverse complement strand
CCAGGGCAGCGAATTCGCCTGGGCGATGCCGTCGTCGAGATCCGAGATGCTGCTCACGTTCACGACCGGACCGAAGACCTCGTTGGTCATGACGGTCGAGTCGGACGGCGGGTCGACGAGCAACGTCGGTGCGTAGCACTGGTGGTCGAGTGCCTCGCCGCCGGCGGCAAGGGTTGCTCCGGCGTCGACCGCTTCGGTGACCCATGATCCGACGCGATCGACCTCACCGGAGCGGATCAGCGGCCCGACCTGGGTCGCCGCATCGAGGGGATCGCCGACCACGAGCTCGTTGACCCCGGCGACGAGCCGATCGACCAGCTCGTCGCGGATCGAGGCGTCGGCCAGTACCCGCTGCACCGACACACACACCTGACCGGCGTGGTAGTAGCCGCCCTTCAGGATCGCCGGGACCGCCTTGTCGAGATCGGCGGACGAGTGGACGATGAGCGGCGCGACCCCGCCGTGTTCGAGGGCGCACCGGACTCCCGGCGCGAGCTTCGACCGCAGCATCCAGCCGACCCGTGCCGAACCGATGAAGCTGAAGAATCCGATCTTCTCGCTGGTGACTGCGGTCTCGCCCACCTCGTTGCTGCACGGCCTGATGTCGCACCAGCCATCGGGGAGTCCGGCCTCGGTGTAGACCTTGCCGAGCTCGATCGCCGACAGCGGCGTTGGGCCGGCAGGCTTGACCAGCACCGGACAGCCCGCCGCGATGGCCGGGGCCGTCTGGTGGACGATCAGGTTGAGCGGGTGGTTGAACGCGCTCACCGCCACCACGACGCCGACGGGCTCGCGCTGGGTGAACGCGACCCGCCCGGCCGAGGGAGCCGTGGCCCCCATCGGGATCTCCTCGCCGGCCAGGTGACCGATCTCCTCGGCACACAGCTTCAACCCGTTGGCGGCCCGATCGACCTCGACGAGCGCATCGGTCAGAGGCTTGCCACCCTCGGACGCGATGAGCTTGCCGAGCTCCTCGCGTCGACCGGCCACGAGGTGCGCGGCCCGTTCGAGGATCGCGATCCGTTCGTGACCGGGCAACCACCGGTCGCGATCACCGACGAGGGCGACCTTGCGATCGATGAGGTCGGCGATCTCGTCCGCGCCGGCCTCGGTGACCGTTCCGACCACGTCGCCCGAGTAGGGCGAGGTGACTTCGAGGGTCGTGCTCATCTCAGTGCGCGACGATGTCGCCGAGACGCTCGGTCAACAGCATGTTCTCGCTGTAGTCGACCGGGACGATGATGAGCGAGGGCCGGTCGGTCTGTGCGAAGGCTTCACGCAGGATCGGGCGGAAGTCGTCGCAGGACTCGACGCGCCTGGTGAAGCAGCCGAACGCCTCGCCGAGCTGGACGAAGTCGGGATTCTGGAACTTGGTGTGCGAGTGCTTGCCGTACCCGATGGTCTGCTTCCACTTGATCAGGCCGTACTCGCCGTCCTCCCAGATGATGTTGACGCACGGCACGTCGTACATCGCCGCGGTGGCGAGCTCCTGCACGTTCATCATGAAGCCGCCGTCACCCTGGACCCCGACCACGTTGCGGTCGGGGTGGACCATCTTGGCCGAGATCGATCCGGGCAGTGCCCCCGCCATCGAGCAGAAGCCGTTGCTGATGATGCAGGTGTTGGGCTCGTAGGTCACGTAGTGCCGGGCGATCCACATCTTGTGTGCCCCGACGTCGCTGATGAGGATGTCGCTGTCGCCCATCTCGGCACGCAGGTCGTGCAGGATCCGCTGAGGCTTCATGGGGAACCCCGGGTCGGTGGCGCTCTCGACCGTGAGCTCCTCGACGAGCACCTCGCGGATCTCGCGGAACAGATCGACGTCGGCCTTGCGGTGCTCGTCGGTGATCCGCTCGTTCATGTCCCACAACGCGCCGGCGATGTCGCCGACGACCTCGACGTCGGGCCGGTAGGCCGTGTCGACCTCGGCGGGCATGAAGTCGATGTGAAGAATCGGCGTGTCGTGGTTCGGGTTCCACCGCGAGGGGTGCCACTCGACCATGTCGTTGCCGACCGAGATCACCAGGTCGGCGTTCTCGAACGCCCGCTGCACGTGGTCGCGGATGCCGAGGCCGGCGGCGAAGAGGCTCTTGTCGTTGCGATCGGAGATGACGCCCTTGGCCATGAAGGTCATCGCGGCGTACATGCCGGTCTCGGAGACCCAGCGGTTCAACTGCTTGGTGACGCGGGTGCGGGCGCACCCGTTCCCGACGAGCATCAGCGGCCGCTCGGCCTTCGCGACCATGGCCATGGCCGCGGCGATCGTCTTGGGATCTGCCACCGGCCGGCGGACCTTCATGCCGGGAACGATCGGGACCTCGTCGATCTCCTCCTTGGCGATGTCCTCGGGCAACTCGATGTGGGTGGCGCCGGGTCGCTCGGTCTGGGCGATCTTGAACGCCTTGCGCACGATCTCGGGAATGTTGCGAGCGTCGTAGATCGTCTCGGCCCACTTGGTGATCGGCTCGAACATCGCCACGACGTCCATCGCCTGGTGGGACTCCTTGTGGAGCCGGGTCACCGCACCCTGGCCGGTGATCGCGACCACCGGCGAGCTGTCCATGTCGGCCTGCCCGACGCCGGTCATCAAGTTGGTGGCGCCCGGACCGAGCGTGCCCAGACACACCCCGGCCTTGCCGGTCATCCGGCCGTACATGTCGGCCATGTAGGCCGCCCCCTGCTCGTGACGGCAGACGATGAACTCGATGGGTGAATCGAGCAACGACATCATCATGTCGGCGTTCTCCTCACCTGGGACACCGAAGATGTACTCGACACCCTCGGCCTCGAGACAACGGAGAAACAGATCACTGGCCTTCATGGACAGACCCCCTGAGACGAGTCCCGATCGTGCCATGAACCGCCTCGCCGTGCTCGCGGAAGCCGGAATGGGCTCAGGCGCTCTTCTTCGACGCCTTCTTCTTCGGGGCCGCGACTGGCCCCGCTCCGGTGAGAGGTCGCGCCTCGGTGGTCTCGACACCTGCGAGTTCGGCCAGGACGTTGACCTCGTCGACGCAGAAGTCGACCAGATCCCACACATCGGGGACGAGGTCGCGGTCGGCCACGATCCCGAAGTCGAGGACGTCGAGATAGCTCTGAACGGTGATGTTGAGGCCCTGTCCCTCGGCGATGGTCGAGACCGGCACGTAGTGCTTGACCTTGGCGCCACGGAGATAGAGCGGCTCACGCGGTCCTGGGACGTTCGAGATGACGAGGTTGATCGGCATGTTCACCCGATCGCCGATTCGCAGCGACGTGGCGACCCGGGCGGCCCTGGTCGCCAGTGCCGGCGGCGCCATGTCGGCGAGCTCGACCATCATGTCGGCCGGCAGCAGATCCCACTGCTGTTTGGCCTCGGCCATCCACTCGTGCACGTTCTGGACGCGCTCGGCAGGATCGGCGAGGTTCGTCGGGAGCGGGCAGAACAACCCGGACACCCGGTTGGTCCACACGTCGGTCTCCTCGCCGGTCCGGATCGACACCGGCACCATGCCGACCAACGGCTGGTCGGGCAGGTCGCCGGTTCGCTCGAGGTAGCGCCGCAGGGCACCTGCGCAGGCCGCCATCACCACATCGTTCACGGTCGCGCCGAGCGCCGACTTGATGTCCTTGATCTGGGCGAGCGGTACCGACCGGAAGGCCACCTTGCGATGAGGCGAGATCGACGCGTTGAAGGGAGTCCTGGGTGCCATCGAGTCGGGCGCCTCGGGTGCCGAGTCGCGGTCGTCACGTGGGCGCGTCCGCGGTGCACTCATGAATCGGCGGGCCGCACCGGCGACGTTGGCGAGGCCTTCCTGACGGGTCGCCGCTGCGAGTTGCTGCACGAGCCTCAGCTGGAGGCGGATGGTGCGGTCGGGACGCCGAGCGAGGCTGGCCAGGCCCTTGCCGAGCATGTCGCGCGACGACGGCAGCTGTTCGGGCTCGGGGATCGGTCCCGGTTCACGCAACGGGGTGTCCGGCGCCGGGTCGAGCAGCATCGTGGTCATGATCGCCCCGGCGGCACCATCGACGGTGGCGTGGTGGATCTTGCTCAGGAGAGCGAAGTCGCCGCTGGCGAGACCCTCGATGACGTAGACCTCCCAGAGCGGGCGGGACCGGTCGCACGGCCGGGCGATGATGCGCGCCACCTGCTCGGCCAGCTGCTCGTCGTTGCCCGGGGCCGGCAGGGCGATCTCGCGGATGTGGTAGTCGAGGTCGAAGTTCGGATCCTCGATCCAGTAGGGCCGGTCGAGCCCGAACGGCACCTCGACGAGGCGCCGTCGCAGGGGTTCGAACATGTCGAGGTGGGCGCTGTAGGTGTCCTTCACCGCCTGGAACGCGTCGTAGTCCTCCGATGGCCGCTCGTAGATGAACAGGCCGCTCACGTGGCCGAACGTGGTCGAGGTCTCCATGTAGAGGAACGTGGCATCGAGGCCGGTCAGCTGCTTCATGAAGATCTCCTCGCGTCGTCGCATCCATTGCTACCTCAGTTGGCGTGAACCTGCTCATCTAGGTTCTGTCTCCATGACGATCAACGTGATCCAGTGGGCAACCGGAACCGTCGGCATCCATGCCGTCCCGGCGATCGAAGCGCACCCCGACCTCGAGTTGGCCGGGCTGTGGGTGCACTCCGACGACAAGGCCGGACGAGATGCCGGCGAGATCTGCGGCATCGACCCGATCGGGGTCACGGCGACCCAGGACCGCGATGCGCTCCTCGGACTCGGTGCCGACTGCGTCTGCTACATGGCGCACTCCGATGTCCGGCCCGGCGAGGTGGTCGACGACATCTGCCACATGTTGGCAACGGGACACAACGTCGTGAACACGTCGTTCGTGGCGCTGCTCCACCCCAGGACGGCCGGATTCCACGACCAGCTGACCTCCGCCTGCCGCGAAGGCGGCACCTCGATCTACACCTCGGGCATCGACCCCGGCTTCGGCAACGCCACCGTCGCGCTCGCGACCGCTGCGATGTGCAAGGAGGTGAAGTCGGTCCGCATGATGGAGATCGTCAACTACAACACCTGGTGCAACCCGTTCACCATGTTCGAGATCATGGGATTCGGGAAGAAGGACCCGTCCGAATCGCTGCTGTTGTCACCTGGCTCGACGGCGATGGGGTGGGGACCGGTCGTCGGTCTGGTCGCCGAGGGCCTCGGGGTCGAACTCGACGACATCACCGAGTGGCACGAGGTCATCACCGCCGACGAAGACATCGAGACGGCGTCGGGCCTCGTCCCTGCCGGCACCATCTCGGGGATGCGGTTCGAGATCCGCGGCATGATCGACGGCGAGGCGCGCATCGTCGTCGAACACGTCACCCGGCTCCGCGACACCGACGCGCCGGACTGGCCCAAGGGTCAGGGCTACCGGATCCTCATCGAGGGCGAGCCCCACTTCAAGGTCGAGGTCGAGACGAGCTCTGACCGCGGCGACCACAACCATGCCGGATGTCTCGCGACCGCGATGCACGTCATCAACGCCATCCCGCACGTCGTGGCGGCCGAGCCGGGCGTCGTCACGACGCTCGATCTGCCCAACTACTCGGCGAAGGGCCTCATGGTCTGAGGTTCAGCCCTCGAGTTCGGCCGCCATGGCCGCAAGGGTGGCCTCCATGTTGGTGCGGTTCAGCTCGCCCCGGTCGGCAACACCCAGGGTCTTGTCGACGATGACGGCGATGGGCCTCGCCTCGTGATTCGTCCAGTGCTCGGTGACCTTCGTGGCGCCATTCGACGGCTCGAGCAGAAACCCCCAGTGGGCGATGGGCAGCGGGCCGTACTTCACGTCGAACTCGAACTGCTCGAGCTCGGTGCAGTGTGTGACCGTGCACGTCGTCGACCACTTGAAGCGGCCGTTCTGGTTGCTGCCCTTGAACTTCGCGCCGACCGCCGGTCCGGTTGCGCCACCGATCCAGGTGGCACCGGTGTTCTCGGGCGACCACTCACCCATCCGGGTCGGATCGGACGCGAGCGTCCACACCTCCTCGGGACTCGCTTCGATGGTTCGCTCGACACTCACGTCAGCCATGGGTCGACCCTAGGCGGCTCAGTACACCGACACGTGCGTGCCGATCGGCACGAGACCCGAGTCCCAGATGAAGTCGATTGCTGCGTTGGACAGCCGAGTGCACCCGTGTGACGCAGGCTGGCCGGGGATGCTGCCCGAGCCGTGCATGGCGATGCCGCCGTTGAAGTACTTCGGCCGCCACAGGTCGCCGAGCTCGGCCTCCCGCATGCCGTCGATCTCGCGGGTCATGGTGAATTCGCCCGCCGGTGTCCGCCAACCCGACCTGCCGGTCGAGGTGTTGAAGGCGAGTGAGGCCCCGTCGCGGACCACGAACATCACCTGGCGTTCGAGATCGATCTCGACATGACTTCCGTTCGGATCACGAGGCGTCGCCGACCCTGCGGTGTCGAGGGCCGCAAGCGTCTGTGGCCCGGCGATGCCGTCGCGGGCGAGGCCCTCGACCTTCTGGAACGCCATCACCGCCTGCGATGTCAGGAACCCGTACGCGCCGTCGGCCGCGGGAAGCCAGTACCCGAGCTCGACCAGCCGCACCTGGATGGCCAGCACCTCTGACCCTTCATCGCCCCGCCCGAACTTCGGAGGCGGCGGCGGGGCCTCCGTGGTGGTCGTGGTCGGCGCGGCGGTGGTCGTCGTCGGAGCGGCGGTGGTCGTCGTCGTGGGTTCGATCGTCGATGGCTCCGGCGGGGTCGAGGTGTCCTCGGACCCGACCGCTGCCTCATCGCCGTCGGAGCGGTCGACGAACACGAGTGCGCCGGCGGCGATCACGACGGCGGCCGCGAGTGCGGTCACGACCGCGATGCGCACGGATCGGCTCGAAGACCCTTCCGTGCTCACGCACCGGACATTAGCTACTGATGGTGTCGTCCCGCCCACTTTCCGTGCGTCGTGGGCGGGTCGAGCGTCAGCGCAGGTGGGCGGCGGCCCTCCCGGTGACCAGCGGGAGATCGAGGTAGGTGACGATCCCCGGCGGTGCGGCCACCACCGCCGGAATCGAGCTCACGCAATGGGTCGCAGTGACGACGATGCCCTTGTTGCGCTCGAGGCCGTCGGCGACGGTGTCGGGGTGCCAGCCGTGAAACGTGACCGTGGTCGAGGGGTCGCCGGTGACCTCGACCTCGAAGCGTTCGCCTTCGGGCCCGAACGTCCACGGCGGATCGAGGTGCTCGGTGCCCATGAACCAGTTGGTCTTGACGGTGATGACCGGCTCGCCGCCGACCGTCGCCTGCCAGGTGAACTTCTGGGCAGCGACGGTGCCGGGCTCGATCGGTCCGATCGGCGAGTCGATGGGTGCCGTCGCCACCGCGACCTCGTGGTGCACCGTGGGGTCGCCGTCGATCGCGAAACCGACCGCCTCGGCGATCATGAGGATCGACTGCGTGAACCCGTCGCCGAGGACCGACGGCATGATGCTGGCGGCAGCCTCCTCGGGTGTCTTGCCGAACAGCATGATGCCGCCGACCACATCGGGTGCGTCGTAGCTGCGGATGTCGCTGAACTCCTCGGCTCGGACGTGGGTGATGGCCTGCGACACCGCCGACAACATGAGCGGGAACTTCTCGGTGATCCCGCCCGGGTGAACACCGGTCCCGTGGACCGACGAGCCGCCGGCGCGACACGCGTCCTCGATCGACGACTCGTCGCGGCCGCCGGGGAAGAACCAGTTGAGGGGGGTGACGACGTTGGCCCCCGACGCCAGGATCCGGGCGACCATCGCCGGGTCGGCCATGATCGGCGCGTACACGACGCAGTCGGCGCCGAGCGCCAACAGGGCATCGACGTCGTCGGTGGCGGCGACCCCGATCCGGTCGATTCCGGCCAGCTCGCCTGCGTCGCGCCCGACCTTGTCGGCGCTGTGGACCCAGCATCCGACCAGCTCGAGATCGGGGTGTCGGACGATGCCTTCGATGGCGGCTCGGCCGACGCCGCCGGTCGCCCACTGGATCACGCGAATCGTCATGCCTGCTCCGCGGCGAGTGCGACGAGACTGAACCGGGCGATCGGGGTCACTGCGTCATGATGCCCGAACTCGTGATGCCCGACACGCTTGCCTCACTCGAGCTCGTCGTCGTCGAGGACGATCACCTCGGGGAAGTCGATGGGCTCGCCGTCTCGGCCGATCCGCACCGCCGGAGTTCGGGGAGGGCGCGGTTCGGGTTCGATGAACGGCGGTGGGGCGACCATGGCCCAGTTGGGGATGCGGCCCCATTCGGGGCGACAGTAGGCAGCGCCATCGGGCGGCGCGGGGAGCGCGTCGCCCGTCACCGGGGGTGGTCGTTGGACCAGCTCGCGACCACCGACCGAGAAGTGGATCCCGTTCGGGTCGTCTGCATCGGTCGCGGTGATCTCGAGGCGGCCCTGGTGGTGCATCCGGTGGTGATGGGGACAGAGCGCGATCAGATTCGAGGTCTCGGTGGGCCCGCCGTCTTCCCAGTGCACGACGTGGTGGATCTGGACGTGGGTGCGGCCACAGCCGCTGACCCGGCATCCGCCGTCGCGCTGTTCGATCACCATGCGCGTGCGGGCGGGGATGGTGCGCGAAGTCGTGCCGATGCCGAGCGCCACGCCCGCCTTCTCGAAGACCGTCTGGAAGGTGGCATCGCAGCTCAGGTAGCGGCGGAGCGAGGCGGGGACCGCCGGGCCGAGGTGGAACCGCCCGACCTTGGCGTCGACGTCGACGTGCAGCAGCACCTTGGTGCGCTGGGAGTGTGGCCGCTCGACCGCTTCGGATGCCTGGGCGACCTCGACAAGTCGTGCCAGCGCGTCGAGCGCCGTCGGCGCATCCGACAGATCGTTGCCGACCGCTTCGCCTCGCTGGTGCGCCGCCCACAGCGCGTCGAGCTGTGCTCGCATCGCCACATCGAGCCCGGCCCCCACCTCGCCGGGCAGGCGGCCGCGCACGAGCCAGTCGCCGTCGGCCTGGCCATCGGCGGCCGGGCGGACCGAGAAGTGGTGACGCGCTCGCCTCGTCGGCTCCGCGGTCTCGTCGGTCTCGATCGGCGGGGTCGTGCTGGCCCACCGGCGCAGCTGGCTCGGCCGCATGACCTTGGCCTTCTCGGTGGCGGTCGCCTCGTGTGACGCCGGAACCCGACGGGCGATCACGACGGCCTGATCGAGGCTCACCGCACCGTCGGCCAACGCGCCCATGAGCGCCGGCAGCTCGCGACGTCGCTCGGCGATCGTGGCGATCTTGTCGGCCTTCGATGCCGAGCTCCCGAACCGCCAGGCGATCCAACGTCGCACCGGCAGGTCGGGTGCCAGACAGTGCCCGTCCTCGATGGCCTCGGCCACGAGCCCGACCGTCTGGGCCAACAGACGATTCTCCTGCCCGGCGATCACCGCAAGCTGCTCCTCGATCTCGAGGCCGCGCGCCACGAAGGCGGGGCTCGATGTGGGTGCAGCAGAAGCCATGAACTCAGTATGCAGACGGGGTGTGACAGTTATGGGAGGGTTCGCGGCGATGAGTCAGACCACCTCGAAGGCATGGCCACCGACGACGCGGCAGTGGATCGCCGGTGCGGTCGGACTCGCGATCGGCCTCGCCGGGAGTGCGGACGGATCGACCCTGTCAGCGGCGATCCGACTGCCGGGCTACCCCGTGGCGTGCATGGCGATCGTCACCTTCGTCGGCATCGTCGGCGACCGGCGGATCGGATGGTTTCTCGCGCACGAGGCGGCCATGACCGCCATCGTCATCGGTTGGCTGGTCGCCGAACGGCCCGGCGTCGCGGCGTTCAACGCGCTGTGGCTCGTGTCGGCCGCGGTCTGGTTCGCCGTCGGCTCACGAGGCAGCTGACCACGAGACGCGATCAGTCGAGGGTTGCGTCGAGCCAGTTCGCGATGTCGGCGACTGCCGAGTCGGACTCGGGGATGACACTCGCCAGGGCCGGATAGACGTGGAACATCGCGTCTGCGACGACGATCTTCACGTCGACGCCGGCGTCGGCCATGCGCGTCGCGAGCCGGGTCGAGTCGTCGAGGATGATCTCGGCGTCACCCACCGAGATGTAGGTCGGCGGGAGGCCGGCGTGATCGCCGAACAACGGACTGGCGAGCGGGTCGGAGGCGTCGACCGCACCCTGGAGATACCGCTCGACTCCCTCGTCGAGCCGGTCGCCGCGGAGCAGCGGATCGGCCTCGGCCCGGGTGATGATCGAGTCGCCGCTGCCGGTCAGATCGGTCCAGGGCGAGAACAGCACGGTGGCGTCGGGAAGCTTCCCGCCCCGCTCACGCGTGCGGAGCAGCACGGCGCCGGTCAATCCACCGCCGGCGCTGTCGCCGCCGACGATCGTCTTGACGCCGGGTGCGGCGTGTTCGATCGCCCAGGCAAGCGAGGCGACGCCGTCGTCGAGGCCGGCGGGGAACGGGTGCTCGGGTGCCAGCCGATAGTCGACCGACAGGATCGGTGTCCGGCACCCGACCGCCAGGTGGCTCAGGAAGTGGCGGTGCGAGTCGAGCGAACCCAGGGCATACCCGCCGCCGTGGAAGTAGACGAACTGGCGGTCCGGCCGGGCCGACGGTGGTGTGATCCACTCGGCGGGCACACCGCCGGCATCCACCGCGTCGACCGACACCCCGTCGGCGAGTTGCGTGACCGTCTGCACGAGTTCCATGGCGGCACGCTCGTCTTCGAGCGTCGAGGTTCCCGGACCCATCGCCTTGAGCGTGTGCAACATCTCGATGACGGCCCGCGCCTGTTCACTTGGCATCGAAACCCCCTCCGTCGAGCCGGACCGTATCGGAACGGCAGACAGCCCGACGTCGCCAGGCACGCGAGTCGGCCGGGTGTACGCCGTCAAGTGACAAAGGTCCCTAGCGAGACCGCGTGAATTCGTGGCAAAAGCTGCCAAGCGTTTTCAGCGACCCACGAGGACCCACGTGACTGTGACCGAGGAATCCACCGCCGACACCACGGCGCCCATCGCGACCGACGAGACCAGCAGCCAGTTGTTGTTCGGTCCTGGGCAGTCGGCGTGGTTGGCGGTCGTCACCCTCGTGTCGGTCATCGCCCTCGCCGTGTCGTTCGTCGCGCTGGTGGTCGCGACCAACGAGGGCGGAGGGGGCGGGGCGGTCGCCTCGGGCCCGGCGACCTCGCTGACCATCGAGGCGTCGGAGTTCGCGTTCGACCCCGACAGCTCGACCATCGTCGCCGACACCGACACCGAGGTCGCGCTCGACAACGTCGGATCGACCGAGCACAACTGGACCGTGTTGGCGCTCGACGAGCGCATCACGTCCGAGAGCGAGTTCGACGAGTCGCTGGTCGAGGCCGAAGTCGGTCCGGCGGCCGGCGGCGAGACCTCGACCGGCAGCATCAACCTCGCTGCGGGCAGCTACCAGGTGATCTGCACGATCTCGGGCCACTTCGAAGCGGGCATGGCCGGCGAGTTGGTCGCCTCGTGACCGACTCGACCGACGTCGAGCCCGAGGCCTCCCACGACGACGAAGGCGAGGAAGAGCAACCGCACGGGACCATCGCGATGATGGTCCTGTTCGGGCTGCTCATCATCGCCATGTGGGTGTGGATGTACGTCACGCTCCTGGAACGGAGCTGAGCCGATGAAAGTCGAACGCTACGAGCGCTACTTCCTCATCGTCGTCGCCGTCTTCCTGGGCCTGGCCATCGGTGCGCTGGTCGCCACCGTGACCCAAGATCACGCATCGCTCCCCGAGCCATCCGACCGGGTCGATCCCCAGCTCGTGCGCAGCACTCCCCCCTTCGACGCTCCGGGGGTTCGAGAGCTCGACAACGGCGAGTACGAGGTGGTCATCGTCGCCCAGGCCTGGCAGTGGGACCCCGTCGAGGTCACCTTGCCGGTCGGTGCGACCGCGAATCTGCGGGTGACCTCGGTCGACGTGGTCCACGGCATGCGGGTCCCCGACACCAACGTCAACGCCATGGTCATCCCCGGCCAGGTCACCGAGGTCACCGTCACCTTCGACGAGGCCAAGGACTACTCGCTCATCTGCCACGAGTACTGCGGCATCGGCCACCACAACATGGGCGGTGTCTTCCACATCGTCGACGAGGAGAGCGCACCATGACCCTGCTCGAAGACCCGCCCGCATCGCCGTCGGAACCCGAACCCGAGCCCGAATCCGAGCCCGTCAAGTCGGCGACCGGGTGGCGCGTCGACATCCCCGACGTCACCGCGGCCGACATGCGGCCGGTGAAATGGCAGCTCTACCTGTCGTTCGTGGGCCTCGGCCTCGGGATCCTGATGGGTCTGCTCCAGGCGTTCGAACGTAACGGGCAGAACCTCTACGAGGAACTCCCGGTGCTCGAGACCTACTACCAGGGGCTCACCCTGCACGGGGTCGCGCTCGCCCTGGTGTTCACGTTCTGCTTCGCCAATGCCCTGATGCCGCTGCTCACGATGCGGGGGCTGCAACGGCCGATGGCGAGTCGGACGATCTCCAACGTGGGGCTCTACCTGGCCTGGGGCGGCACGGGTCTGGCTGCGTGGGCGATC
>Ga0307379_10010198_pt1 | contig 12481 bp, 8 predicted proteins | sample UN2MG_FD_202237 | JGI IMG/M metagenome (GOLD analysis project Ga0307379, IMG submission 202237) | Soil microbial communities from Risofladan, Vaasa, Finland - UN-2 | ecosystem: Environmental > Terrestrial > Soil > Coastal area > Acid sulfate soil | place: Finland: Risofladan, Vaasa | collected... | reverse complement strand
CCTACGCGCCGGTGTGAAGTTCCATACCACCGCGAACTTCACCCCAACCAGAGACTTCAACGCCGACGATGTGCTGTATTCGTTCAACCGGCAATTCAAGGCCGACCACCCAGACCACGGTCTGTCGGGGGGCAACTACGAGTACTTCAACGCAATGTCGATGCCGGACCTTCTGAATGAGGTGGTCAAGGTCGACGATCTGACGGTGAAGTTCGTCCTCAACCGGCCCGAGGCGCCAATGATATCCAATCTTGGCATGGACTTTGCCTCGATCACATCGGCCGAATACGCTGACGCAATGCGTGCGGCCGGCACGCCTGAGACCAATGATTTGCTGCCAGTAGGCACCGGACCGTTCCAGCTCGTCGCATACCAGAAGGACGCGGTGATCCGCTACAAGGCCCATCCGGAATACTGGGCCGGCAAAGCGGCAATCGACGATCTGATCTTTGCCATCACACCTGACAACTCGGTGCGACTGCAGAAGCTGAAGGCGGGTGAGTGCCATGTGATGCCCTACCCCAATCCAGCCGATATCGAAGCGATCAAGGCGGATCCGAGCCTGACTCTGCTGGAGCAGGAAGGGCTGAACACCGGCTATATGGCCTACAACACCCAGATGGCGCCCTTCGATAACGCCAAGGTGCGTCGGGCGCTGAATATGGCGATCAACAAGCAGGCCATTATCGATGCGGTGTTCCAGGGTGCCGGCAAAATTGCCAAGAACCCGATCCCGCCGACCATCTGGTCCTATAACGAAGCGACGGTCGACGACTCCTATGATCCGGTCGCTGCAAAGGCGGCGCTGGATGCCGAGGGCGTGTCGGGCCTGAAGATGAAAATCTGGGCGATGCCGGTGCAGCGGCCCTACAATCCCAACGCCCGGCGCATGGCCGAACTGATCCAGGCGGACTTTGCCGCGGTTGGGGTTGAGGTCGAGATCGTCTCCTACGAGTGGGGCGAGTACCTGTCGCGCTCGAAGGAGGTAGATCGCGATGGTGCGGTGCTTCTGGGCTGGACCGGCGACAATGGCGACCCGGACAACTTCCTGGCCGTGCTGCTTGGCTGCGACGGGGTCGGCGGCTCGAACCGGGCACAGTGGTGCTATCAGCCGTTCCAGGACTTGATCCAGAAGGCCAAAGTTGTCTCCGATGTCGGCGAGCGGACCAAGCTGTATGAGCAGGCACAGGTTGTGTTCAAGGAGCAGGCCCCGTGGGCGACGATCGCCCATTCGGTCGTTTTCATGCCGATGTCGAACAAGGTCACCGGCTACAAGGTCGATCCGTTTGGCGGGCACTCGTTCTACGGCGTCGATATCGCCGAATGAGCCAGCGCGGGGCACGGGTTTGCCGTGCCCCGCATCCCATCCTGCCCCTATCCCACCGGGAGATCATCCTTTGATCGAAGACCGCCTTGCCCCGATCCGCGCCGTCGCCGCTGCGGAAGGGTTGGACGCGATTGCATTGGTGCCCGGCGCCAACTTTCGCCGGGTGTTCGGCCGCGATTTTCGCCAGCACGAGCGCCCGCTGATCGTCGTTGTTCCGGTCAACGGCCCGCCCGCCGCCGTCGTCCCAGACCTTGAGATGAGCAGTTTCGCCGAGATCGGGCTCGACGGAGAGGTCATCGCATGGCGCGATCAAGACGGCTATGACGCGGCATTCGATGCACTTGGCGAAACCATGGCGCTCAGGCGGATTGGCGTCGAAGGCCAGCAGATGCGGGTTTTCGTGCAACTGGCACTGAGCCGCGCTTTTCCCGGCGCCAAGATTATCGACGCCCATATTCCGATCTCGGCCCTGAGGCTGAGGAAAACCATTGGCGAGATTGCCGCGATGCGCGAAGCGATCGGGGTCACTGAGCGGGCCTTTGCCATTGCCCATGCCGAGACCCGGATCGGCATGACCGAGACCCGGATCAAATCGATCCTGACGCGCGCGTTGTTCGAGGAAGGCGCCGAGGATGTGGCGTTCGACGCCATCGTCGCGGCCGGCACCAACGCGGCAATGCCGCATGCGCATGCGCGAGCGGACTATGAAATTCGGCCTGGCGATGCGTTGCTGTTCGATTTCGGCGCGCGGATCGGCGGGGTTTGCGCGGATGTAACCCGCACGGTATTTGTCGGCCATGTGACTGACGAGGATGCGGCGTTCTATTCCGCCGTGCTGGACGCCAATGAGGCGGGCAAGCGTGCGTCACGGCCGGGTGCTACCGCTCATGACGTGGATGACGCCGCGACTGCGGTACTGGAGGCGAGCCAGTTCGCGCAATTCATCCGCAATAAAACCGGCCACGGCCTGGGCCTCGACGTCCACGAGGCGCCCTATATCATGCGCGGCAATCATCAGCTGCTGGAGCCCGGAATGGTGTTCACCGTCGAGCCCGGCCTGTATGATCTCAGCCGCCTTGGGGTGCGGATCGAGGACGACATGCTGGTGACCGGAACCGGCGCAGAATCGCTGACCACCTTCCTCCGGGATCTGACCGTGATCGCGACGCGCTGAGCGATGCTGCGCTTCCTTTTCAACAAGATCGCGATGGTGATCCCGACCTTCTTCGGGGTCACCATCGCCGCCTTCGCCTTCATCCGGCTGCTGCCAGGTGACGCTATCCTGCTGCTGGCCGGCGAGCGCGGTATCACCCCCGAACGCCGCGCCGTGCTGGAGGCGCAGTTCGGCTACGACCGGCCGCTGTGGGAGCAGTATCTTTCGTTTCTTGGCGAGGTGATGCACGGCAATCTGGGCGTCTCGGTGGTTACCAAGACCCCGATCCTGCAGGAATTCACCGACCGCTTTCCGGCAACGGTCGAGCTCTCGTTGTGCGCCATGATCTTTGCGGTACTTCTGGGCCTGCCCGCCGGGGTTATCGCGGCGGTGCGCCGGGGTTCGGTCTTTGACCATACCGTGATGGGGATCAGTCTGACCGGCTATTCCATGCCGATCTTCTGGTGGGGATTGATGCTGATCATCCTGGTCTCGGGAACCTGGGGCCTGACCCCGGTTTCTGGCCGGATCTCACTGTTGTACTTTTTCGACCAGCCGACCGGTTTCATGCTGATCGACGCGGCGCTGTCGGGGGAGAAGGGCGCGTTCCGCTCAGCGCTATCACATCTGGTGCTGCCGACCATCGTGCTCGGCACCATCCCGCTGGCGGTGATTGCCCGCCAAACCCGATCCTCGATGCTGGAGGTGCTGGGCGAGGATTATGTGCGCACCGCCCGGGCCAAGGGCCTGAGCCCGCTGCGCGTCGTTGGGGTGCATGCGCTGCGCAACGCGCTGATCACCGTCATCACGGTGATCGGGTTGCAAGTCGGTGTGCTGATGGCCGGCGCGATCCTGACCGAGACGATCTTTGCCTGGCCGGGCATCGGCAAATGGATGATCGATTCGATCTCGCGCCGCGATTATCCAGCGGTTCAGGGTGGCCTGCTGCTGATCGCCGGAATCGTGATGATCGTGAATCTGATCGTCGATCTTCTGTATGGATTGGTTAATCCGAGGATCCGCTATGACTGACCGGACCGCGATTGACCGTACCACGACTGACCATAAGGGCCCCGCACCCGGAACGCTGAGCCATGTGCTGCGCGAGTTCTGGAGCTATTTTGCCGAGAACGTCGGCTCGGTCATCGGGTTGGGGTTCGTGGTTCTGGTGTTGTTTCTGGCGGTATTCGCCGATGTTGTGGCACCGCATGACCCGACGGCTCAGGACCGCAGCGCCTTTCTGACGCCACCGATCTGGCAGGAGGGCGGTCACTGGCCGTTCATCCTCGGCACCGACGCTGTCGGCCGCGACATGCTCAGCCGGATCATCTACGGCGCAAGGTTTTCGATGTTCATCGGCGCGATGGTCGTGACGTTGTCGATGTCGGCCGGGATCGCGCTGGGGCTGCTCGCCGGCTATTTCCGCGGCTGGGTCGAGGCCGCAATCATGCGGCTGATGGATGTGATCCTGGCCTTCCCGTCGCTGCTGTTGGCGCTGGGCCTGGTCGCGATCCTCGGGCCGGCGCTGGTCAACGCGATGATCGCCATCGCCGTGGTGCTGCTGCCGCATTTCGTGCGGCTGACCCGGGCCAGTGTGCTGTCCGAAAAGGGCAAGGAATATGTGATCGCCAGCCGCATGGCCGGGGCGGGTCACTTCCGGCTGATGTTCAAGACCATTCTGCCGAACTGCATGGCGCCGCTGATTGTGCAGGCGACGCTGAGCTTTTCGTCGGCAATTCTGGATGCAGCGGCGCTGGGCTTTCTGGGCATGGGCGCCCAGCCACCGACCCCGGAATGGGGAGCGATGCTGGCTGAGGCGCGCGAGTTTATCCTGCGCGCCTGGTGGGTGGTCACTTTCCCCGGTCTCGCGATCCTGCTGACGGTGCTGGCGATCAACCTGATGGGCGACGGGCTGCGCGATGCGCTGGACCCGAAGCTGAAGCGGAGCTGAGGCAATGGCGCTGCTCGACATCGAAAACCTCACGGTCCGGTTCCGCACCGCATCAGGCAGCTTCACTGCCGTCGAAGGCGTCGATATCTCGGTCAAGGCCGGCGAGGTTCTCGCCATTGTCGGCGAGTCCGGGTCGGGCAAGTCGGTGGCGATGCTGGCGGTGATGGACCTGCTGCCCTGGACCGCTGAGGTCACCGCCGACAAGCTCGATTTCGATGGTGCGAGCTTACTGACGATGCCGCCAAAGCAACGCCGCCTGCTGTGTGGCGGGGCCATGTCGATGATCTTCCAGGAGCCGATGAGCTCGCTGAACCCCTGCTTCACGGTCGAGGCGCAGATCGACGAGATGTTGCGCGCCCACACCGCGTTGTCGCGGCGCGAACGGCGCGAGCAGACTTTGGAGCTTTTGCATCAGGTTGGCATCCCGGATCCGAAACAGCGCCTGTCGGCCTATCCGCACCAATTGTCCGGCGGCATGAGCCAGCGAGTGATGATCGCCATGGCGATTGCCTGCCAGCCGCGCCTGCTGATCGCCGACGAGCCGACCACGGCGCTGGATGTGACCATTCAGGCCCAGATCTTGGACCTGCTGCTCGAGTTGCAGGCGCAATATGGCATGGCGCTGATCCTGATCACCCATGACATGGGGGTGGTCGCCGAGACCGCCCACCGCGTCGCCGTGCAATATGCCGGCTGGCAGGTCGAGAGCCAACCGGTGCGCGACTTGTTCCGGAACCCGCGCCACCCCTACACCGCCGCATTACTGGCATCGTTGCCTGAGCGCGCCGGAGCGACGGACCGGTTGCCGGTGATCCCCGGCGTGGTGCCGGGCCAGTTTGACCGCCCCGACGGCTGTCTGTTCTGGCCACGTTGCGCCCACGCGGACGATCTTTGCCGGTCGGAAATACCGGTCAAGCGCATCGGCGACGCTGTTAGGGCGTTATGTCACCATCCGCTTGAGGGGGATCAGGCATGACCGCGCCGCTTCTGGTCGCCCGCAACCTCAGCCGCCACTACAAGGTTTCGCGTGGACCGTTCCGCGCCCCGGCGATCGTGAAGGCGCTGAACGGCGCCTCGCTGACCCTGCATGCCGGTGAAACGCTGGCCGTGGTGGGTGAGAGCGGTTGCGGCAAGTCCACGCTGGCCCGTGTGTTGACCATGATCGAGCCGCCGACCGGTGGTGAGTTGGAGATCAACGGCGCGCCGATTGACATCACCTTGGGGCGGCCATCGCCGGAGCTGCGCCGGTCGGTGCAGATCGTGTTCCAGAATCCCTACGGCTCGCTCAACCCACGCAAGACCGTGGCCGCAATGCTGGGGGAGCCGTTGATGTTGAACACCGACCAACCAGCGCCCGACCGGCGCGCGGCCGTAGTCGAGATGATCCGCAAGGTCGGCCTGCGTCCCGAGCACGCGGATCGCTATCCGCATATGTTTTCCGGCGGCCAGCGCCAGCGCATTGCCATTGCCCGGGCGTTGATGCTGAATCCGAAAATATTGGTGCTGGACGAGCCGGTATCAGCGCTTGATCTGTCGATCCGGGCGCAGATACTGAACTTGCTGGCCGATCTGCAGGACGAGTTCGGGCTGGCTTATATCTTCATCAGCCATGATCTGAGCGTGGTTCAACGGATCGCCGATCAGGTCATGGTGATGTATTTTGGCAGGCCAGTCGAGGAGGGTCCGGCCGAGGTGGTTTTTGCCAACCCGCGCCACCCCTATACCCGCGCGCTGTTCGCCGCGACCCCGGTTGCCGACCCGGAGCGCCGCCGCGAGCGGATCCGGCTCCAGGGTGAGCCACCCTCGCCTTTGTCACCGCCGACCGGCTGTCCGTTCCACCCGCGCTGCCCAATGAAGATCGACCGTTGCGCCGAGGCCTACCCCGAGACGATGACCTTTGGCGAGCAACGTGTTGCTTGCTGGCGGGCCAACGAGAGTGCTAGCGGGGCGGCGCTTTAAAGCGCCATGGCGGCGCCGTCTCGTCGGCTGTCGGCAGCGCCGTTCAGGGCGCCGGTCCGCCGATCACGGCTGATCGCCTGCATACCGCCACAGGACATCGAGAATGGATTGATCAGGTTGATCTCATGTCCTCGCGCCCGCAACGCCTCGACGACGGGCGCTTCGATGCGGTTCTCGAGGTCGACGCGCCGACCATCCCACAGGCGGGCCCTTGGCGCATCGATGGCGGCTTGGAGGTCGAGACCGTATATCCGATGATGGACCATCGCCTGGGCCTGGGTCTGCAAGATCCCGTAGCTTCCCGGCGTGCCGAGGGCGAGGGCGAATTCGCCGTCGGCGAGTGAAATGGACGGTGCAAGGCACATCCCGAAGCGCTCCCCGCCCTTCAGAAAATTGGGGGAAGCGGGATCGAGGTCGCCCCAATTCATAAAATTGTTCATGCAGACGCCTGTTTCGGGGATCACGACGCCCGAGCCGTACATCGAGCCCAGACTTTGCGTCAGGCAGACAGCATTGCCGTCCCGATCGACGGCGGAGAACGAGGTTGTATGCTCGCGCAATGCCCTGACCTCGGGCAGCGGAGCGTCACCATAGCTTTCCGTCCGTCCGTTGACCGCCTCCGGCGCCGATAGACGCGCACAGAGTTGCGCGATTGCCTGGTCGCCGAGCAACTCACGCACCCGGTCCGGACTGCATTTGGAATTTTCAATCCGACATTCGGCGGCCAGACGAACGGCCCGGAAGACCTGATCCAGGTGCCCGGCGGAAAGGTGCTCCGCGCCGCTCAGGCCGGCGCGCTCCAAGATGCGCAAAGTGAGGAGAAACTGGAACGAGTCCGCCGGCGGCGGCGGCACATGGACATCCAGGCCCGCGAAGGACGCAGTCACTGGCTCCTCCCAGATCGGTTGCACCGCCGCCAGATCCTCGAGGCTCATGCAACCGCCAAGTTTCGCCAGATGCGCAATCATCTTTTTGCCGAGCGGACCGCCATAGAGATGTTCTGGTCCGTCTTGCGCAATTGCAGCCAAGGTTCGCGCCAGCGCCGGTTGCTTGAATACCGAATTGATGGCGGCCCCCCGGCTGCCATCGAAATAAAGCTCGCGCCATTCCGGTTGCATGCGTCGATCGAGGCTGATTTCGGTCATCTCGCGAAAGAAAGGCGAGGTCGCGATGCCTTCTGTCGCGTATTCGATCGCAGGTTCAAAGATTTGCGGCAATGTCCGGGTGCCGAGTTCCCGGACCAGGAAACACCAACCGGCCAGATTGCCCGGGACACCGCTGGCATCGGCGCCGTCAACGGTCTCCGCCTTTGAAAGTCGCGAAGCATCGAAATCACGCGGCACGGCTGGGTGAAAATCGAGGCTGCGCACCCGGCGGTCGGCGGCGGTATAAACCACCGCCATGCCCAGCCCGGCAAGACCGGACATAAAGGGCTCAACAACGTTCAGGGCGGCGGCAGTGGCGGCAATGGCATCAAAGGCGTTGCCGCCCTGTTGCAACATGCGGATGCCTGCCAGCGTCGCGAGCGGATGGGCCGAGGTCACCATGCCGCGCGTGCCCCGGACGGTCGGGCGACCATGAGAATAGACAGGAGTTGTTGGGGGAGTTTCGGTCATGTCGGTGTCACACCCATCTAAAGAGATCAAGTCAAGACAGTTGAACTGATCGCGTCAAGTGTACCCGCGCGTGGCAGAGCAAGAATCCTGCGAGATTCCTGGGTGGCATTGGACCGCGTATCCCGGCCTTTGATCGCGTTCCCCTACCAATCCTCTACAAACTGGGGGCCTAACCTGCCCCCAATGAACCGCGGGAATTGCCTGGGCGCCGCGCAATGCCAGCGGACGATTTACGGCAACCCGCGAACCCCGCGCCGGTTGCGTTATGTTGAGCGCACGGGATCTCGGTACCGGGTCGCAATACTGCCGCAGTACAAATCACTCATGTCATCTTTGGGTAACGGTGAACGTAGAGAAACACCGAGAAATCGCCGATTTTATTCTCTCGACCTTCAAATCCGACTAAGAAACCTCCATACTTTCATAACGACGTGTGGATGCGAAAGTGAGGTTGGCAATGTCAAAATTTGAGACCGCGATTGAAAAGGCCCAGGCCGAAGTCGGCGAAGCCCAGGCGAAGATCGCTGAACTTACCAGCCGGATTGAGGCCGCGCGTTCGAAGGCGACCGCAGGCGAAGACATCACGATCGACATCGAGAATGCCTCCCTCGCGGACGTCCACGCCCATGCCGATACGATGAACGCCAACATCGCCGACTTGATCATGGGGCTCGACGACGTGACCTCGGCGTTCTCCAAGGACTTCGACGCCATGCGCCAGAAAAGCGGATGGGAGAAGCTCATCGGTGTGTTCTCGTCGGCCAAATCAGACTCGCTGCGCGAGGAACGGGTGCGTGGCGCCTCGATCGACGACAAATTGCAGGACCTGATCGGCAAGTCCGACGTGATCGTGAACCTGTTGCAAGGCCAGTTGACGGTGCTGAACGACCACAAAGGCCGGGTCGATGCCAACCTGTCCGAGACCCTGACCGAGCGTGAAACCACGGTCGGCGAGATGGAAGCGCTCAAGGCGCAAATCTTCGACATGGACCCGCAGATCATCACGCTCGAGAACAAGATCGCCGTCGAGCAGGACGCCGCCGCGCGGACCAAGCTGGAAAGCGAGCTTGCCGGTCTCAATTCCAAATACAACGAGCTGGTCCAGCAGGAGCAGGTCAAGCTGGCCAAGTCACAGACGCTCGAGCGCTATATCGAGAAGGGCAAGACCTGGATCGACAGCCTGCAAAACCAGGCCGCCACCCAGATGGTTCTGATTAACAAGCTGCAGACCGACACCAAGCAGCGGGTGGTGCTGTACGACGCGCTGACCAAGTCGCTGAAGACCGCCCAGCAGCAGGACGTGGCCCACCGCATCAACGAGATTGGCGTCGCCACCGACCAGCAGGCCCAGGCCGGAATGGCCGCCATCGGCTCGGCCACCAACCAGCGCATGGCCGAGATGATGGAAAGCCATGAAGGCCATATGGTCTTCGCCCGCAAGGTGCTGGAGGAAAAGGCGAAGTCGGACGAGCGTTTCGCCCGGCGCTTCGCCACCATCGTCGAGAAGCACGACAAGAACCTGTATGGGCAGGACTAACCCACCGCCGTGAGCAAAGCGCACGACCACAAGCCATTGCCCGACGCGGAGGCAACGCGGCGCTATTTCGCCAAGTTCGAGCGGATCATCGCCCATCTGCACGACGTGACCGCGGCCGCGCGGGAACGCGACGGGCCGTTGGCCGTGGCCCAGATGGAAATCGTCGAAGCCTATCTCAGCGCCCTCGCCAACACCTTCACGGCGCTGTCCTACAAGCACCTGATGGCGCATACCGTCTCGAACGCGATGACGCAGCGGCTGGAAATCGACCGGCGCGACTCCGGTTTTCCGGTCTACCGCGAGCTTTTGCAGATGGCGAACGATATGGTGCAGGCCGACCACCATCTCGACGGCATGCCCAGTCGCGAGACGCTGAAAGCGGAGATGGTCGATCACATCCTGACCCAGCGCACCGCGCCGCGCGCCTTGCAGTTTGCGATGTCGCAGCGGATCTATTTCGAATTCCTGCGCGACGGGGCGATGTTTTTTGCCCAGAATCATCCGCAAATAGTCTTGCTCGAGAGCACTGGCGGCGGCGACCGGCGGCGCAAGCATTACCTGATCCACTGGGCGGTCTATGACAGCCAGGAGAGCAGGCCGGTGATCTACTTCATGGTGGTCGAGGATTCCGGCAAGGCCGCGTTGCCGCGCGACGAGCGCCGTTGGCCGGCGGTACAAAGCCATTTGCTGGCCCAATCGATCCTGGCGCTGAAACTGGTGACCATCGCCACCGGCTTCGACAAGGATTTCGAAGACCTGCACCCAAAGCTGCTGCGGCGCATCCATGTCGGGCCGATGTACTCGCATGCCTTTACCGAACAGACCGGGCCGCTTCGCGAAGTGCTGGCCGAGGCGGCGGGCGAGCCGGGCCTCGACTGGGCGCTGGGCTGGACCACCGAAACCCTGGTCTCGATCCGCAGCGAGCGCCAGGCCAGCGGGCTGTTCGGCGCGGTCGAGCGCGAGGTCTACGAGCTCGACTTTTATGGCCGCACCGACGCCGAAACCGGCACCAGCCGGATCGATCGGTCGCTGATCCTGCCCTATCGCCCCTACCAGGTTCTGGCCGACCGAGACCTTGCGGGGTTGCGCGGGGTCCACAAATACGTGGTCGGCCCCGATGGCGCGCTGTTGACCGGGGTATGAATATGTCACCGCTAGATATTGAGGACAGGAACCCATGAGCACGTCGCAAAACCTGATGGAGATCCGCGAAAGCCAGATCCGCGCCCATTACGACGCGGCTTTCGGGCTTCTCGACGGCTTCGACCACACCCCGAGAATCGCCAAGCCACGGGCTGGTGCAGTAGCGTCAACCAGTGGGCGCTCGCCCGGCATCCCCGGGAGGCGGCAGTTCCGCTCGACCACGCCGGGACTGGCCACCCGTTCGACGGCGCGGCCGGACGGGGTCAATCTGATCGCCCGGATCGACGCGGCCGATCACGGCGACCCGCTGACCAGCCCGATCCAGTCCACGGTGTTGCAAGCCCTGCGCCGGGCGCTGGCAACTGCGAATGCCGTCACAGATCTATATGCCGACCAAACCGCGCTTGCGGGCCTAAAGCGCGACAATCTGGAGGGCCGGCTGGCCGATGGCCGCCGGGCTGAGTTCTCCGAGCTACTGGCCGCCGCGTCGCTGATCGCGCTGCATGTCTTCGCCAACATGACCGCGTTCCTGCTGGCCACCCACGCGGGCGAGGCGGGTGAAGGCGACGCCGAGACCGGCGATCTGGCCGAAGTGCTGACCGACAATCCCCAACTGGCGCTGCACGGCGTGCTGTGGGAGCTGGACCAGACCATTGCCCTGAGGGTGACTGACGAGACCAAGCTGGTCGCCACCCTGACCGGGTTCTGCGAGCGCCTGATGGACGAAGTCGCGTTGCGCGCCCGCTCCGCCCCGCGCCTCGATCCCTTCACCGCCGTCAGCTACCGGGTCGAGGCCGATGATTTCCAGATCGACGGATTTTCGCCGGCCACCAAGGCCCGCTCGACCACCCTGACCATGGCCTTCAAGAAACCGACCGAGGTCGTCGGCAACCACATCGCCAAATATCAGGGCATGAAGCTGGCCAAGATGCTGATGGCCTATGACTTCGAGCGCCAGCTCAACCCGTTCGCCGAGCTTGGCGGCTTCATCTTCACCTTCATGGGCGACGGCAAGCCCGGCACCGGCAAGACAACGTTGATCCAGATGATCGCCGGGTTGCTGCACGAGTACTGCGAGAACGCCGGTTACCCGTTCCGCTATGCCAACCTGTCGACCGAGTCGATCGACAGCTATCAGGGCAAGTCGGCCCAGAACACCAAGGCGTTCTTTCGCACCGTGATCGATCCGCATGTGATCGGCTTTGGCACCATCGACGACATCGACCAGATCGCCGGAAAACGCGGCGATCGCCAGTCGAGCGCCGGCCAGCAAGAGATCACCGCGGTGCTGATGGAAAGCTTCTCCGGCGCCAATACCGTGGTGCGCGGCAACTGCACCTTCGGCATGTTCTCGAACTACCCGGAGAACGTCGACGATGCCCTGCGCCAGCGCGCTGGGTCGCGGTTCCTGGTCGATGGCCCGAAGACCCGCGAGGACTATATCGACATCCTCCACCTGCTGCTCGGCCGCAATCACGATATCCCGGTCGGCGAGCACGAGCTTTTTGCCGCACAGGAGATCAAGAAGGCAGTGGCGGCATCCTATGACGGCCATTCCCGCCCCCATGAGGATGGTTTAATCGCGGTCTTCGATGCGGTCGCCCAGCGCATCGGCGCGCTCGACACCATTGCCAAGCTTGGCGCCTACCTGAAGGCGATCCAGGAGGCTGACGACCGCTTCACCGGCCGCTCGATCAAGAACATCACCGATGCGGTCAAGGTCCGGGCAATGGATTTCGAGCTGCCCGACGAATGGATGGAAAAGCCCGATCTGTTCCTGGCCAAGGACTACAAC
>Ga0307379_10010195_pt1 | contig 12482 bp, 9 predicted proteins | sample UN2MG_FD_202237 | JGI IMG/M metagenome (GOLD analysis project Ga0307379, IMG submission 202237) | Soil microbial communities from Risofladan, Vaasa, Finland - UN-2 | ecosystem: Environmental > Terrestrial > Soil > Coastal area > Acid sulfate soil | place: Finland: Risofladan, Vaasa | collected... | reverse complement strand
CCGCTCCAGAAACGGATTGAGCGTCAGGTTCTTTGCAGCCAGGAAAAACGTTCCGTAATAGCCGAGAGGTACGAGCATTTTACTGAACACATCGATGATGAAGGTGTCGGTTTTGGTGTCAGTCGTTTCCGACCATCGGCGCAGGCGCCACAAGACCACCCTCTTGAACACCGTGACGACCACGAAGCCCGTGACCAGCAGGGCCAGAAAAACGAGATAGTCCGATACCCGGTTCCGGAAATATTCCTGGTTCAGGAATTCTTGAAGCATGGTTTCCACCCTTCCTGGCCCCGCGCGAAGGAACGCGAAGACATCCGGTCATTCGTCGGACGATGGTTCATCCTCTCGACCTCTGCCCACCGCCGGAACCGTCCGGCAACCTATCAGGACGCCCTGATGCCGGTTCGTGAGGTATGAATTTCGACTGGCGGTCGGCCCATCGATTGCTTATTATATTCCGTACATCGGAAAATCATACCCGGCTTGCCGGGGCAAGGTCCTCTTTTCCAGAAGCGCGGACGCCGGATCGTTAGGGAAGGAGCGTAGGCGATGAGCACCCTTTCGTACGTGAAAAACTTCATTTCGGACAAATACATCGCTTCCATCACCCCGACCTCGGACTTCGGGGTCCGGAAAGTGTGCTCCAAGATCGACTTTTCGCGCTGCGGCCTGGTCGTGGAATACGGACCGGGGACCGGGGTGTTCACGAAATATCTGTTGCAAAAGATGGGGCCCGACTCTCTTTTGGTCATGATCGAGCGCAACGCCAATTTCGCCAAGGAATTGAGGATGAAATTCCGGGATCCGAGGGCGGTCGTGGTGAACGGCTGCGCGTCCGATATCCTCGATACCCTGGCGGAAATCGGGAAACCGGGCGCAGACTGTGTGATTTCCGGGATTCCGTTTTCCTTCCTCACGGACAAACAGAAGGACCGGATTCTGCGAAACTCCTACGCCGCCCTGCATCGGGGGGGGAAATTCCTGGCTTACCAGACCTTCTACCAGTCCAACAACCACCTGAAATCGCACCTGGAGAAAATTTTCCCTTTTGTTCAGGTCGAGTACGAAATGCTCAACCTTCCGCCCCTTCGGATCTACGAGGCCAGGAAATAAGGGGAGATCGGCGCTTCTCCCGGATCACACCTCCAACTTCCGTACATCCGTTTCCCGCCGGATTGCGAGGAACAGGGTAAGATACTCCCGCAGTTGCCGGGTCAGCAGAAAGTTTTCCCGGACGAACTCGCGGGCAACCGCCCCCATCTCGCTGATGCGATTCTGGTGATGGAGGAGGTAGCGAATACGGTGCGCCGCCCCCTCGGGTGTGTTCACGAGGAATCCGGTGTGGTGGTTCACCACCTGGAGGCGGATTCCCCCCGTGTCCCCGCCGATTACCGGTTTCCCCTTCCACATCCCCTCCGTCACCGTCAGGCCGAACCCTTCCCTTGTCGATTTCTGGAGGATGATATCCGCAAGACGCTGAATAGCGTTGATCGTCTCGTGTGCGTTCGGAGGAAGATTCAGCACGTGGATGTCAGGGTCTTCTTCTGCAACCTCCATGACGTCTTCCAGCACCGCTTTCCCCTCCGGGTCATCGGTGGCGGTCCCTCCGGCCAGCACAAGCTGGACCGGCAGCACTTTCCGCACCATGCGGTATGCCTGGATCACTCCCACGGGGTCCTTGAAACGGTCGAAACGGGAGACCTGCACGAGCAGGGGACGTTCGGGGTCCAGGCCGAACCGGGCTCTTACGTTTTCCAGTTCGGACATGTCGAGATCCCGGTTCTTCGGACTTAAAGGGTCGATGCTCGGCGGGACGATATACTGGGTGTGGGGAAGCGCCTGCGCGAACTCGCACATGGAAAAGATGCTGGCGTCGTACTTTTCCAACATGGTCCGAAGAACCTTCCATACCGGGCGGAACGGGCGGCTGATGTCGATATGCCCCCTCCATACCCACTTCCCTTTCCTCTCGCTGCAAAGCGGCAGGAGGAACGCCGGCTGGGGATCGTGAATGACGACGATGTCCGCGTCCGTAAGCGTTGGACGCAGCCTCTCCATGTTCATTTCGTTCACTTCCTGAAAGATCTTCCAGCCTCTGTGAGAGAGGTCCACGGGCCTTCCCTGAAGACCGTTGTGGATGTTTTTCGTAACCTCGAAGAAATCGTCCGTTCCCTCGATCACTTCCCACGTGGCGTCAAGCCCCGCCTCGCGCATGAGGGGAACCATCCAGTCGAGAATCTCCGCGACTCCCCCCCCCTGCCTGGTGGAGTTGACATGAACAACCCGGAGCCCCCCGAGCTTCTTCCCGATGCGCCGGAGTTGCGTTATCCGGGAGGAACCGACGATCCCCTCATACGCCGACAGACGATCGCTCATCGTTTACGATCCACCTTTCTCAGTGCCGCAACGAGATCTTCCTTCAGGTTGCCGAGACTGTGGAAATAGAAGTCGATCGATTCCAGGGCGCGGATGTACTTTGCATTCTTTTTCTCCTCCTCCTTGAGCCACGCGGAGAAATCGTCTGTTCCGACGGGCTCGCGCCGGCGTGCTTCCAGAAAATGGTAGTAAACGCTCCCGTTCGACATATCCTTGATGGTCTCCGCCAGATCTCGCGGGTGCGTGACTTGTTCCTCCGTATGGAAGACGACGGTCGTGGTTTCGAGAAAAAAGAATTCGTCCCCCTGGGCGGCAGAAGGGATCATGGCCACTTCGCTTAGCCTCTCGTCGATGATGTCCAGGGTGACGGCCCGGAGCTCCTCGAGGGAGCTCATGGAAAAGGGGTCCAGGATGCCCAGCCGCTCCGCGAGCACCCTGTCCGACAGGTACCACTTCGCCCAGACGGCGAAATCATTCCGGTAATCGGGGTGGTCGAACGCCGGGCGGAGCTGCGTCTCGCAGAAGTGATGGAACAGGACGTTTTCGCTGCATGCGGCGATCCGCTCCCGGAGTTCCCGGAGATTGATCGCCGGTGGCAGACCGCTCATCCGGACAAGGAGCCCGCAATCTTTTACCTGGAACGGTATCATCTTCACGCAGCTCCCTTCTTCTCCTCTTCTTCTCTTCCGGAGAGACACGCAATCCGGCGCACGGCGTTGGCCAGCGCAGCGGGCCCCGATACGACCCGCGCGCCCGGAACACGGGGGCGAATCCCTACTGCCAGGGCGGTCCCTTTGCGGGAGATGGCCCAACGCATTGCGGTGCCGTCATTTTCGTCGTCCCCTGCATATACAATCCGCCCTCCCGACGGGTCGAACCGGAGAAAACGGCAAAGACTCGCAAGTCCCAGCGATTTTTCCCACCCGGGCACGAGCTGGATCTCCGCCACGGCGGGCCCGTCGAACATGCGGATCTCCTTTTTCCTCCGTACCTTTTCCAGGAGAGGTCCGAGGGTCGTTTGCGCGTCCGGGGAGACCTTCCGGTAGTGAACGGCGATCGACCAGCCCTTGTCCTCGAGATCCGTTCCGGGGATGGACGAAATTTCCTTCAGCACCGGGGCTATAAGTGTGCGTCCCCTCTTCGCGCTCAATACCTCATCCCTCCCGGGGAGTATCCGTTGACCTCCGTGAAGACGCCACTCGAGACCGCTTCCACCCCCCAAGAATACCCTCGGAACGGGCACGCGGGGAAGGAGATCCTCGAGCGACCTGCTCGAAAGTATCGCAACCATGTCCCCCGGGGCTCGGACCAGATCCAGAAGGAGGGACCGGCATGCAGGGTGCATCCGGGCTTCGGTGCGGACCGGGACGATGGGAGAGAGGGTTCCGTCGAAATCAAAGACCCAAAGGTGCCGGTACCTTGCCCCTCTTCTCACGGCATCCCTTCCAGGGAAGGAGTCCGTTCCACCTCGCTGAAGATGTTTTCCCCCCACTGGTACACGTTATTCTTTTCGAGGATGCTGCGCATCCTCTCCATCCGCTGACGACGTTCCTCCTCCGGCATCAGAAACGCCGCGTACATCGCATCGGCCATCTGGTCCAGATCGAACGGGTTGACCTGGACCGCGTCCGGAAACTCGCGGGACGCTCCGGTGTACTGGGACAAGAGGAGAACCCCGTCCCCGTCCGAACGGGAGGAAATGAACTCCTTGGCCACCAGATTCATCCCGTCATGCAGCGAGGTGACGAGCAGGACGTTCGCCATCCGGCAGGCGGCGAGCACCGCGTAATAATCGTGGTGGTCCCGCAGAAACCGGATGGGCACCCACTCTTCCGTCTGGTGGCGCCAGTTGATCTCCTCGGTGAGCTCGTCAAGCTCCTCGTTCAATTTCCGGTACGCCGCGATGGCTGTCCGGCTCGGCGCCGCCAACTGCAGCAGCGTGACCTTCGTCTTCGTTTCGGGATACCGGGAGAGCATCAGGTCAAATGCCTTGAACCTCTCCGGAATCCCTTTGGTGTAATCGATCCTGTCCGCGCCGACGTAGAGTGTCGTGTTCAGGATCTCCCCTTCCAGCTCCTTGAGAAAACGACGCTTCCTTTTCTCCGCCTCGGGAGAATCGACGTCCTTTTGGATCTGTTCGTAATCGACGCTGATCGGGAACGGCCTGACGTAGGTGGGATGCCCGCCACGGAATATCCGGAAATTCTCGTAGTCCACGAGCGATTCCATCGCCCTCCCCACCGTCTCCAGGAAATTATTGCAATGGTACTGGATGTGGAATCCGAGGAGGTCGTTCCCGAGGAGCCCGTCCAGGAGTTCCTCTTCCCATGGAAAAATGCGGAACGCCTCCCGGTTTGGCCAGGGGATGTGCCAGAACTGGATCACCTGGATGTCCGGCCTTTCGTCCTTGATCATCCGGGAGAGAAGGGCAAAATGGTAGTCCTGGATGAAGACGATCGCGGGATCGTTCCCCGCCTCTTCCAGCACGGCTCCGCAGAACTTCCGGTTCACCGCCTTGTATACCTCCCAGTCGGACCGGGAAAAATAAGGGCGTTTGTACACAATGTGGCACAGGGGCCACAGGGCGTTGTTGGACATGCCGTGGTAATACCCTTTTTCCTCCTGCTTGCTGAGCCATACTCTCCTGAGAACGAATCTCGGGTCCTCCGGGGGGAGGGGGATCCGGCCTTTTTCGTCCACCACGAGCCGATCGGCGCTGCCCGCTCCGTGGGCAATCCATGTTCCGCCGACGGCCCGGACAATAGGCTCGAGGGCAGTCACCATCCCGCTTGCAGGGCGGACCACCCGTATCCCCTCGTCCTCCCGCTCGTGGATGTAAGGCTCCCGGTTGGACACCATGATCAGCTTCGCCCCCGAGGAAACACGCGACACGGTTACTGCGAGTTCCGAGGCGTTCATGGTGGATTCCCCTTCCGGATCCCTTTCCCGGGTCCGTCCGACCGGTAATTCCCCTCAACGCACTCCGCCGAAAAAACCCCCACCGGGATTGTAATATCCCAATTTTTCGTTGTAATATTTCCTCACCATACAGGCTATCATACCCAAAATCAAACCCCCACCGGGTCCCACCGGACCCTGGCAACGTGAAGCATCCGGGGTATAAACAGGAGATTCGACAACGGAATCCTTACGTTCTCCCACCCCCTCTTCCCGGAATCCCGGCAGGTACATCCCTTTCCGCTCGTCGACTTGCGTCCGGGAAGGCGACCTATTCCACGGGTGGGTGCCGCCTGTATGGTGAAGAAGATCCACGCAACGGTCCTCGCGGCCATGGATCTCCCGAGGCAATGGCTCTTTCGGATGGTGGAGCGGTTCCGCATCGGACCGCAGTTGTTCCTCATCCTTCTGGCCACCACCATCGGTGCTCTCACCGGCCTGGGTGCTGTTTGCTTTCTTCTTCTGATCCGCCTCTTCAGAGGGTTCTTTTTCGGTGTGCTCTACTCCGCCATGGCCCCTGCCCCCTACTTGATCTTCCTGCTCCCCGCGCTGGGCGGCCTGTTGATCGGTCCGCTCATTCATTTTTTCCCGAAGGAGGCGAAGGGAGACGGAGTTCCTGCCGCGATGGAAACGATCGCCCTGGGCGGCGGGATCATCAAACCCAGAACCGTCGCACTGCGGACCATTACGGCTGCCATCACGATCGGTTCGGGCGGGTCGGTCGGCCGCGAGGCGCCGATCGCCCAGATCGGAGCCGCCGTGGGATCCATGGTCGGCCAACTTCTCCGGGTCTCCGGGGAACGAATGCGAAACCTCGTGGGGTGTGGCGCGGCGGGAGGCATCGCCGCCGTCTTCAACGCGCCCATGGGCGGGGTTTTCTTCGCCCTCGAGGTGCTCCTGGGGGACTTCTCCGCGCAGACCTTCCCTCTCATCGTGATCGCTTCGGTCGCGGCCGTTTCCGTCTCCCGGGCCATTCTCGGAAACGTCCTCATCTTCAGCGTACCGACTTTCGCTCTGGAAAGTTTCCCGCAGATCGTTTTCTGCGGCATCCTCGGTGCCGCTTGCGGGGCGATCGCTCAGCTTTTCATTCGTTCCCTGGACGCAACGGAGCACAAATTTTCCTCCTCGAAAATTCCCGTATGGCTGCGGGCGGCAGTCGGGGGTGGAATGACCGGAATCATCGCGATCGGGTTCCCGCAGGTTCTCGGGATCGACGACATCGCTCTCGATCAGGCCCTTCACGGCGCCCTGCCATGGACCTTCCTGCTTGCAATCGGCTTCCTGAAAATCGCCGCCACCTCCTTTTCTCTCGGATCAGGCGGGTCGGGGGGAGTCCTGGGCCCCTCACTCTTCATTGGCGGCACGATCGGCGCCCTTGCGGGCACCGCCGCGAACGCCCTCTTCCCCGGCGTTGCAGGGAGCGTTGGGGGATATACCCTTATCGGCATGGCGGCATTCCTTGCGCCCATGGTGGGCGCACCGCTCACCGCCATCCTGATCCTCTTCGAAATAACGGGCGACTACGAGATCATCCTGCCTCTTCTCGTCGCGGTGATCAACGCGATGCTCGTCTCCGGAGCGATATCCCGTTTTTCCCTCTACACCCACCACCTTCACAAGAAAGGGGTGGACCTGGTGAGAGGCCGGGAGGAGGGAGTGCTCAAAACGCTCATGGTCCGGGACGTGATGAGGAAGGAAGTCCTGACGATCCCTTCTTCGGCCTCCTTCCGCCAGCTTTCCGCGAGGTTCCTGAAGGAGCACCTCGATTACTTCTACCTGATCGATTCGGACGGGGCGCTAAACGGCGTTGTCTCCTTCAGGGACATCCGTCCCTATCTGATGGAGGAGGGGCTTTGGGACCTCGTACGGGTGAAGGATATCGCCACTTCGAACCCCGTTTCCGTTACGCCGGGGGAATCCCTGTTCGACGTGCTGATCAAGTTCGGGTACAAAAACGTGGCGATTCTCCCCGTGATCGACGACCCCCATTCGCGAAAGCTGATCGGAATCATCCACAGGAAAGAAGTCCTGGGGGCCTACCAGAGAAGAATCATGTCCTCGAAACGGGGGGAGTAGAACGCCGGGGACCTTCCCGGTGTGCAGGGCGCCCGGGACCGGCTTCGCAGCCTCCCCCATCCGCAGCGGCATACCGCTGCTCCGGGGGACTTCGTCGGAGGGGGGCTCCGTTCGTGGCTCGCCGTGCGATGAACCCGCACACGGCTGCGCTCTAACCTCACTGCGCCCCCCTCCTGCGGCTGCTACACCGGCAACCAAGGACCCGGTGCGCAGCGGGGGGTTCCACGAAGCGGCCTGTGGAGCGAGGAATGGGAATCGCCGCGAAGCGGCGTCCGGTATGCGAGCGGAACCGGCAGCGAGCGGCCGCAAGGTCGTGCACATAGCGGAGCATATATTGCCCGCCGACCGGGGACCCGGTGCGCAGCGGGGGGTTCCGCGAAGCGGCCTATGGAGCGAAGGGGATATTGTGTCGAGCGGAATGGCAGCGAGCGGTCGCAGGTCGCGAGCGTAGCGGAGCGGAATCCCCCGCGAGCACCCGTCCCCGGGAGAGAACACATCAGCGAACGGAAGAGGTCCCTGATACCAGATGGGGGAACACCGCCCCTGCCAGCAGATAGAGAATGGCACCTGCGGCAATGGTGACATGGAAACCGAACCATAGGGACCCGACCGAGGCGACGGAGGCTCCCGCCACAGAGAAAAAACCGTTCACACCCCACGCATACGGTATGGCAGGGGAATCCGCAGCGGCCATCCGGGACAAGGCCACGGGAAACGGCATCCCCATCAGGAACGCAGCCGGGGCGAGAGAGACGAGGAAAGCGAGAAACCTTTGCGCTTCTCCCTTTGCCAGGAGAAAGTCGGCCCCGTGGAAGAGGGTGAGAAAACCCGCCGAGGCAAGGATGGCGATTCCGGGGAAGGCCCACCTCATCGATTTCGACGCCTCCCATCTTCCGGAAACCGCGCTTCCGATTCCTGAAAGCAGGAGAAACCCCCCGATGGCGGCGGTGACGGCCCGGATGGGATCCCCGAGAACGAGGATACCGATCTTGAGAAAAGTGAGCTCGACCAGCATGTATGCCATCCCGAGGACGGAGAAATAGACCGCCACGGGGAATCCCCCACTGCTTCCCCCTGCCGGGGTAAAGAGAAGGGGAAGCAGGAGGAAGACGGCAGCAAGCAAAAGCGAAACAGCGAGGGACAGCGCGAGAAACACCACGCCCCATTCCACGAACGGGACCCACTGGTTTCCGAGAATACGCCGGAATTCCGGGAGGGAACCCGGTTTGAGGAACCGGTGGAAATACGGCGAGTCGTCGGTGACGGGCCGGAGGTCGAACAGGCCTTCCCCCTGTTTCCCGGTCGGCTGTCCGGAAAGGATGTTCCTCACCGCCTCCCGGAAACCCGCCTCTTCCGGCCCTGCGCCTCCCTTCGTGGCCCCCCCTTCCGGCCACACCATCGCAAACCCGGTCTCCCTGCAGAACCGTCTCGCGGCGTCAAGCTCCTCTCCCGTGAAAGGCAGCCTCCGTGCCACGGCGACAAATGACCCCCACCCCCGGACCACCACGAAACGGGCCCGCGCCGGGTCCTCTCCCCCCCGGTCCATCTCCGCACGGATCGTGCTCAGAATTTTCAGGCTTTCGCGAGGGGGGGATTTCAGCCACCCGGACACGGCAAGCACTCCGTTGTCCGTAAGCCGGTCCATGGCGCCCCGGATCCCCTCCCGGGTAAGGAGGTAGGTCTCGCCCGTCGCGTGAATTCCGAGGGAGGAAAAGGTAAGGGAAGAGACGTCTGACAGCTCGATGATGTCGTACTTCCGTCCCTCCCTGGCAAGGAAGTTTCTCCCTCCCTCCCTCCGGATTTCCAGCGGAAGCGTGGAGGGAAATCCCCCGGAAAACGCCGCCAGATCTTGCTCGATCATCCTCACGTACTCCTTCGCCGGCTCCACGACAGTGACGGAAGACGCCCCGTTTCCCGCTGCCATCAGGATCCCTTCGGTCCCCCTAAGGGCGAACTGCGCCACCGTGGGGAGGTTCGTCATCCGATAGGGAAGTGCGGCCGGAAGATAGCCGAGATAGGCGGGAGGGGTCTTTCCGCCGCCCCGGGGAACGATCCCCCGAAGTTCCCCGTCGGCGAAGACGGCCGCCTGCGGAGGAATCTCCCCATCGAACCGGTAGCTGAGCCCGGGAGCGTTGTGAATCCCCGGGGAGTACAGGGCCCGGTAGTCCCCTGTAATGCCGAACCGCACCGAGAGTGTTTCCACCTCCGGAAGCCTCCGTGCGATCGCTAAGTCCTTGTAGGGGGATAACGAAAGCGAAACCGGCGGGATCACGAGCAGCAACGAGGAGAGCCCTGCGCACAGGACCCGTCCCGCTGGAAACCGTCCGCCAGGAACCGTGAGAACGAACGCGGAGGCAGTAAGCCCCAGTCCGAGGGGGACCCGCAGAAGCGATTCGGTCGGCACGAGAGAAAACGACAGAAGGGCGAGGACCGCCCCGACAGCCGATCCCGTAAAACTTGCGGCGTACACCGCGCCGATCCTGCCGAGGCGGAAGGAAAGCGGCACACCGACCGCGGTCCCCGCCAGGAAAAACGGAACCGCGAGGAGGAAGAAAAACAGGGCGAATGCCGGCCAGGAGGAGGGATCCCACAAAAGCAGGTAGGGGTCGAACGGGACATGCCGGGATGCGCGGAAGGCAAGTTCGAACGAAGACGCGGTGAGGATTACCACCCAGGCGAACACTTTCTCCGGCTTCCCCGCGACCCGTGGACGCAGCAGGTGAAGAGCGACACCGGAAACGCCGAAACCGAGCATCGCCTGGGAAATGATGAGCGGAACGAAATGGGGCCAGAATCGAAAGGACAGAAGGCGGATCAGGATAATCTCGTTTGCCATGGCCGCGGCGGACAGGAAAAACACCGCCGGGACGACCCGGCCATGCCCGGTGTCAGTGGCCAAGGAGTCGCACAAAGACCACCGGGAGGACGTTGCGCTGGGAGAGGGCGCCGTCGGCGCCCTTCTCGAGGAACACCAGGTTCTGCGTCATGAAGGGCCCTCCGACGGGCATGATCATTCTCCCTCCCTCCCGCAACTGGCGTACAAGAGGGGGCGGGATATGCCCCCCCGCGCACGCGACGATGATGGCGTCGAAGGGGGCCTTCTCCTTCCATCCATAATACCCGTCCCCCTGCCGGACGGTGATGTTCCGGAGCCCGAGAGACGCAAGGTCCCTTCGAGCGCGATCCGCGAGAGATGGGAAAATCTCGACGGTGTACACCTCACCGGCGATCTTCGCGGCGACAGCCGCCTGGTATCCGGAGCCGGTCCCCACTTCCAGAACGCGGTCTCCGGGCTTGAGACGGAGGATCTCGGTCATGAAGGCGACGACGTAGGGCTGCGAGATCGTCTGCCCTTCCCCGATCGGGAGCGGCCGCGGTTCGTATGCCTTGCGGCGGTATTCGGGGGGAACGAAGAGATGGCGAGGAACCTCCCGCATCGCTGCGAGAACACGGGGATCCGAGACCCCCTCCTTCTCGATCTGGTCCCCCACCATGGCCATCCGTTTTTCAAGATACGGGTCTTCCTGCGTCCCTCCCGGGAATGGCGCGACACAGAGAAGACCCGTCAAGAAGGCTATGACGATACGGCGGGAACGCATGCTTCTCCCCCAAAAAGGAAACCGTCAGGAGGCTCCGAGCGCCTTGGACGCCTTCCGGACATCCTTCGCCTTCACCCAGAGGAGCGCCCCATAACGTCCCTTCCCGTCGGATACCGCGTCGACGGCGGTCACATTGATGCCGGCATTGCCGAGCGTTTCCATGATCCTGGAAACCGCCCCCACCTTGTCGTCGCCCCGGATGAGGAAAACGGGTTTTTCCCCGCTCACCTGGAATCCTGCCCGCTTCATGGCCTTCCGGAAGGCGGCAGCGTTCCGGGGAACGAAGTCCATCTGCGTCTTCCTCCCCCGCGGGAAACCGGAAAACGCCATCAGGTTTACCCTGGCGTCCCGCAGGACCTTGAGAACGCGCGCTCCCTCGCCAGGCCTGTCCGAGATTTCAAGCTTGAAATAATCTACTTTCCGGATCCGGTCCGCCATCTCTCTCCTCCTCCGGGAGGGGGCCGCCCCTCCCATCTCACTGGTTGTTATTCTTGTTCTTCCCTCTCTCCTTGGGATCCTTTTCAACCTTCGACGCCTCCCGCAGCGCGTCGAGGCGGTCCTCCACGAGGCGGTTTACCGTTCCTTCCGGGTATGTCCCGTCCGGGCCGGGTTCCCCGGGAGGCATGCCCATCAGGATTTCGATCCCCTCCTCCACATGATCGATGGCAACAATCCGGAATGCCTTTTTCCCGATCGCCTCAACGACGTCTTTCCTCAGCATCAGATTCCTGACGTTGCGTTCCGGAATGATGACGCCTTGCGAACCGTCGAGCCCCCGGTGATTGCAGAGATCGAAGAATCCTTCAATCTTCTCGTTCACGCCGCCGATCGGTTGCACGTTTCCGCTCTGGTCCATGGAACCCGTTACGGAGAAGCCCTGCCTGGCCGGGACCCCTGATATCGCGCTCAGGAGCGCGTAAAGCTCCGCGCAGGTCGCGCTGTCCCCTTCAATCATCCCGTACAGCTGTTCGAAGGTGATCGACGCGGTGAGACTGATCGGCTTCCGTGCAGCGTATTTGCTTCCCAGGTAGTTCGTGAGGATGAGCATCGCTTTCTCGTGGATCTTCCCGGAAAGCTTCGTCTCCCTTTCGATGTTTATGATCCCTCCTTTCCCTGCGTACACGGTCGCCGTGATCCGCGACGGCTTCCCGAAGGAGTGATCCCCCGTGTCCAGAACGGCAAGGCCGTTGATCTGTCCCTTCCTCGCCCCCGAGGTTTCCACGATCAGCGTCCCCTCCACCATCACCTCCCGCATCCGATCCTCTACCCGGCGGTGACGGTAGATCTTCTTCTCGATCGCCTTTTCGACGTGAACGCCGGAGACCACAACAGCCTCTTCCTTCGCGGCCCAGTAGTGGGATTCCCGAATCAGGTTCGAGATGTCGCTGAACTTGGAGGACAGCTTTTCCTGGTCCCCCGCCAGGCGGGAGCCGAATTCCACGACCTTCCCCACCCCGGAGGGATCGAAGGGTA
>Ga0307379_10010194_pt1 | contig 12483 bp, 11 predicted proteins | sample UN2MG_FD_202237 | JGI IMG/M metagenome (GOLD analysis project Ga0307379, IMG submission 202237) | Soil microbial communities from Risofladan, Vaasa, Finland - UN-2 | ecosystem: Environmental > Terrestrial > Soil > Coastal area > Acid sulfate soil | place: Finland: Risofladan, Vaasa | collected... | reverse complement strand
TGCTGCTGCGGGTGTGGCGGCGTTTTGGACGGCCTCTGCTTGTGGTCCGACTGTGAGCAGTTCAAGCTGTTGGGCGAGAGCTGTACCGGGATCTCCGCCGGAGGTTGGCTCCAGAGCGGCTTCTACAGCTACGACACCGGGATGTTCAACAACTATCCCGACCACCTCAACGTCAACCAGGTGTGGCTCTACTCCGAGAAAGCGCTGGATACCGAATGCGGCTGGGACTGGGGCTATCGCGTGGACTACGTCTACGGTACGGATGCGCCGGATACGCAGGCCTTCGGCAACCGGCTCGACACCTGGGACTTCGGCTGGACGCACGGCGACTTCTACGGCCATGCCATTCCGCAGCTCTACGGCGAGGTGGGCTACGGCAACCTCTCGGTCAAGCTGGGCCACTTCTACACGATCCTCGGGTACGAAGTGGTCACCGCCCCCGACAACTTCTTCTACTCGCACGCCTTCACGATGTACTACGGGGAGCCGTTCACCCACACGGGCGCCCTGGCCACGTATAAGGCCGGCGACAACCTGACCTTCTACGGCGGTTGGACGGCCGGCTTCGACACCGGCTTCGACTCGTTCGGCGGCGACGTCTTCCTGGGCGGCGTCAGCATGGGGCTCGGGGAGAACATCACGGCGACCTACGCCTGCACGGCCGGCAACATTGGCTTCGGCACGGATGCCTCGGGCTATTCGCAAAGCATCGTGATCGACGTCAAGCTGACCGAGAGACTGAACTACGTGCTGCAAAGCGACTACATCGACTATGACGGCGTCGTTACCTCTTCGGCATCGCTCGCGGGCCAGCCCGGGGACGCGTTCCTGATGCGCCGCTATGGGGTGAACAACTATTGGTTCTACGAGATCAACGATTGCCTCTCGGCGGGCCTTCGCTTCGAATGGTTCAATGCCGAAGAGGGCCCGGGGGCTGGTCGCTCCGACTTGTACGAGTTGACCTTCGGCCTGAACTACCAGCCGCATCCCAATCTCCGCATCCGGCCGGAGATCCGCTGGGACAAGGATGACGACGCCTTCACCGTCAATCCGGACAGCAATGATCGAGTCGGATTCGGGATGGACATGATTCTGACGTTCTGACGGGCCATGGGCCACCCACAGACGTTATCGCGACCGAGCCGCCTGCGCCCCGCGCGGGCGGCTTGTCTGTTACTTTGCTTGAGGCAAATGCGGCTTCCGCTGCAATCACGCCGCGCATGATGGCCGGGCTGCGCATGGAGCGGCAGCTCTGCACTGCGCGCGGAGAGCTGTGCCCGAGTGCGCGTCACTCGACGCGTGAGGATTAGGCGGCCTCGCATCCCTCGTTCGTTACGGGCACTCCCGCTCCCGGCGTGGCATGGCCCGCCGCCGCCGTGTCCCCGGCACCGGCGGTTGAAGTCGGGGAATGCGGCAAAGTGCCGAGCCAAATCGAGCGGTAAGGGGCCCGGCGGGGGATCGGGCGGCCAGCGCCCCTAGCTCTTGCGCAATCGGCAGATGCCGCACGATGGTCGGCACCGGTAGCCGGCTCAAAGGCCACGCGAGCTGCACAGCCGCTACGATCCGAACCGATACTGATCTACGGCAGTCGGACCCGGCTACCCGTCGTGCCCGTCGCGCGGCGCAGCCAGAGCTTACCCATTTCCCGCAACTGCTACCATCGTGCGTTGTCCGACCCGGCGGTGCATGATCTATCGAGGGGGAGGAAGTGGCTTGAATGCCTCTCGCTTTGCGCTGGTCGACCTGGCGCTCGGCGTCGTTTTGCTGGGGCTGCTTCCATCGGGCCGTACCTCGACGCCCGGGCAGCGAGGGCCCGCCTCGACCCCGGCCGTGTCCGCGTCTTCAAGAGGCGATTTGTCGGGGAAGCGGCTCGATCAAGATGTCGTGGCGATCGAACGATGGAAGGCGACCAAGGAGAGGCTGCTTGGGGAGGCGAGCGGCGTACCAGGACACGTGACAGCGGACGCCGGAGCCGAGTCGCTCGCCGCGACGGAAGCGGCGGTTGCGCCCTGCCAACGAGAAGCCGCGAGCCGCCAGGGAGACGGGCGGACCGAGGCACATTCTTCCACTTGCGACGAGATGGACGAGACGACCGGCCAACTGCGGCAGGCGGAACTGCGGCTCCTGCGACTGCTTGCCTCCGAGGGCGATCGGTCCGACGAGCGAGCCGAGCCTGGGCAGGACACCTCACAGCCCTCGCTGCTGGACGAGCTGGCCCGGCTCATCTCGTGGGAGAAGCCGGGCGACAACCGCCCCGACGTCTCGACACGCGGCCGGCCAGCGCCCGCCTCCATCCCCGGTTCGATCCCCCAAGTGCGCTATTGACTTCCCCCGCAGTGGGGGTGGACCGGTTCGGCGGTCCGTGGCCGAATCCGCCCGATTGGGGAAGCCCGTGCAGGGAAGACTGCATGGGCTGGGCCGTATGTGACCCAACGGCGAGAGATCCCCTTGAGGCGGACCTGTCACCAGGATACGATCTACGCACGCCATGACGCAGGAGAACCGCCCATGAAGTTGATCATCGCGATCATCCAGCCCAACCGATTGGAGGCCGTCAAGGCCGCCCTGGCGGACGTGGAGGTCTTCCGGTTGACGGTGATGGACGTGCAGGGATTCGGGCGCCAGCGCGGGCACACGGAGATGTACCGGGGCCACGAGTTCACGGTCAACCTGGTCCGCAAAGTGCAGTTGATGATCGCCGTCAACGAGGAGTTTCTCCAGCCCACCATCGACGCCATTCTCAAAGGTGGGCGCACCGGATCGGCCGGAGAGGTTGGCGACGGGAAGATCTTCGTCTTGCCCATGGAAGATTGCATTCGCATTCGCACCGGCGAGCGGGGCGGCGAGGCGATTTGACGCGGATTGCCCGCGCGACCGAAAATGCAGGGCGGGTGCTTGCACCCACGCGCCGGTGGCAACCTCGGCAATGGGCAGCCCATCCTCGGCAGAGCCAACGTCGCCAATGGGCAGCCGGTTTCCCGTGCGTGCAACCACGCACGCTACCGCGCCGCTCACTCTTCCTTCTTCTCGCCGTCTTCCTTCTTCTTGTCCTTCTTCTCCTCCCGTTCCTCTTCCTCGTCATACGGGCTGCGGCTCCGGGGCATGAAGCGGCAGAGGAGGATGCCGCCGAAATAGAGGATCGTCAGCGGGATGGCCATCATCAGCATGCTGCCCGGATCGGCCGGGGTCAGCAGCATGGAGAGGACGAAAATCACCAGGATCGCAATCCGCCACTTCGACAAGTAGGCATGGACGTCGAACACACCGATCCGCTCCAGGAAGAGCATCACCAGCGGCAACTGGAAGGCGATCCCGAAGCCCAGCGGGAGGATAAGCACGAAGCCGAGCCACTCGGTGATTCGCGGCTCGATGCCGATTCCCAGCCAGTCATTGAACGTGAACAAGAATCGCAGCACGACCCGGAAGACGAAGAAGAACACCACCGCCGCGCCGAGAAAGAACAACATCAGGCTAAACGGCCCGAAGACCTTGACGAATCGACGCTCGTGGTAGTACAGCCCCGAGTGCACGAACGCCCATATGTGCCAGAAGATCCCGGGACTGGCAGCCAGCACGCCGACCAACATCGCGGCCTTGACCCAGATCATGAACGCCTCGGGCACGTTGAGCGCCTTCGTTTGGATGCGGCGGTCGTTTTCGATCGGACGCCAGATGAAGATGCGGGCGAGGTCGTCCCTCTGGAGCTCTTCGTGCGGCTGGCGGACAGGCAGTTGCGTGCTGCGCAGTAGCTCCGTTGCTTGGGCGATGCGGGCCAGATCCTCCCGAAGACGTTCCTCTTGCCGCTTGATGGCCCCGGCCAGTCGGGTCAGGTCGTCTTTGGGGAGATCCTTTTCGCCCTCAATGGCCTCGGCGATGCGGTCCACGTCTTCCTGGGTCAATTGCCTCGTCGAGTCCTTGGCTTGCGCGGGCGAAGGGTGTAGCAGCCGGATCCCCTCCACCAGCTTGTCTCGTTCTTCCGGCTCGAGTTTGCGTTTGGGGTCGGCGGCCGGGAGTTGCAGGCGGCCCAGCAGGCGATCGGCGTCTTGAAGAGGCTTGGCTGCTTCGGCGCGGCGCTGGCCCGCGTCGGCATAGAGCCGCTGCAACCGGCGCTGAAGCTCGCTCGGGTCAAGGAAGGCTTCCTCGGGCAACACGTTGTGGTCGGCCACCAGTTGGGCCAACTGCTCGGCGGTGCCGGGAAGCGGGAGCCCCTTGGCCTCCATCTGGACGAGTCTCTTTTTCGCCGCCTCCTTGTAGTGCTCTTCCAAGGCGCCCTCGAGCGGGCCCTGGATGAAGTGCACTGCGGGGCGAGCGAAGATGAGCCCAATCAGGAATCCCCCGACCAGCCACATCAACGCCTTGAACAGACACGAGCGGAGGTCTTCGAGGTGCTCCCCGAAGGTCATCGTGGATTCTCGGAACAGGTCGTCGTCGGTTTTTCGCCGCATGGGTTCTCTAGTCGTGCAGTGGCGTAACGGATTGGCCGCCGGACAGCTTCAGTATACTCCGAGGCGGACAAACCATTCAGGATACCACCGGGTATGCGCCCCGACAATGAACACACGCTTCTGAAGCCGGTGAGCATTCGTCCAACCTCTTTCGGCAGCTCGTTACGACGCTCGCCACCTCGCTACGACGCTTTGCGTCCCAGCGTCGCCGGAAGCAATTGACCCACAAACAGTTGCGCCGGCCGGACGCGACGCGTCCCGGCCTTGCGTTTCCACGCGAAGCACGGGAACGAGGGTCGGCGGGGCGGGGCCACCGAATGTCCGGTAACGGGGGCTGGCGGGCTGGTTTCCCCGAACACCTGGCAAGGATGCCCCGCCCACTCACCCCACAATCGGGAGGGGGCTCGTCGGAATACTCGCCATAGTCTGCCGCGCTAACCCGTTGTCGCCAAAAGACTTGTAGTGACAGGTCCGGCGTCGTCGATCTTTGCAGTGAATGGCGTCAGCGAGAAGGGTGTCGGATTCGCCTTCTTCCGTCGCAAGCGAGCGCGTATAATCCGCCGCCCCGCGGACCGGGGGGGGACTCGTGCTCCCGTTCATGGAGGAGCGTTACGATGGGTAAGATTGGTTCCCTGGTGCTGATGGGGATTCTCATACTCGGGCTTGCGGGATGCCGGAGCGTCAGCCCGCCCAACTGGCTCCACCCGGGGCCGGCCGCGTACCAGCAAAGCACCGCGGAGCGGTATGATCCGTACCCCGAGAACGAGCTCGGGCCGCAGATCGCCGGTGCCCGACCCCGCGAGTTTCAAAAACCGCCTCCCGAGCCGTCCCGCGCCCGCTGGATCCCCTGGAACTGGGGCCGTTGACTTCCTGTCTGGAGGTTGGCTCCCGTTGGGACGTTGACTCCTGTCGAAGCGCGGCGGGCTGGGCTATCATGAAGCCAGCGGGAGATGCACTCCCGTAGACCGTTGGCCGGGTAGCCTGAGATGTCTGAGCGTCCACGCCGGAAGCGTAAGCCCTCTGTGAAGAAATCCCCAAAGAGGGGGGGTGAGGAGAGGGGCCAGCGCCTGCAGAAGGTGTTGGCCGCAGCCGGGCTCGGCAGCCGGCGGGAGTGCGAGGAGCTGATCCTGGCCGGACGAGTCGACATCAGCGGCACGGTGGTCACCGAGCTGGGTACCCGGGTCGACCCCGACCGACAGCCGATCCGCGTGGACGGCGTCCGACTGCCTCAACCCAAACGGGTCTACTACGCGCTGAACAAGCCGGCGGGCGTGGTCTGCACGAACCGGGACCCGTCGGGCCGCCCCCGTGCGATTGACCTCATCCCTGGGAAGCACGAGCGGCTCTTTGCCGTGGGCCGGCTGGACCTCCATAGTGAGGGGCTCATCCTGTTGACCAACGACGGCGAGCTGGCCAACCGGCTGACTCATCCCCGGTATGGTGTTCAAAAGACGTACCGCGTTGTGGTTGCGGGCCACCCGTCCCGGGAGGTGATGGTCACGCTTCGGCAAGGTGTCCACCTGGCCGAGGGGCTGGCCCGGGTCGCCGGTGTTCGGATCAAAGGGCGCCAGAAGCAGAGCACCGTCCTGGAGATGGTGCTCAAGGAGGGCCGCAACCGTGAGATTCGCCGGGTGTTCGCCCGGGTGGGGCACAAGGTCCTCCGCCTGGTGCGGATTGGGATCGGTCCGCTTCGGCTAGGGGACTTGCCGGTGGGCGAGCATCGCCGGTTGAGCCGAAAGGAACTCGATGCGTTGCGCCGAGCGGCGCGGGAAGCGGGCCGCAAATAAGTAGATCAACCTCGGTCTTTGCCCGGCGGTGAATCGATGACGGATCCACAGCACGCAGTCTCTTATCCCGATCGGGCCTGGCATGGAGGGGTGACCATCGAGGAAAACGTCCGGGTCGCTCGGGATACGTATCGCGTCCGATTCCGATGCCCTGAGATGGCCTCGCGGATCTTGCCCGGTCAGTTCCTCATGGTCCGCTTGGCGGGGAGCGACGATCCGCTCTTGGGGCGTCCGCTCGCGCTGTACAACACGGTGCTCGACCCGGACGGGCGCCCGAGCGGGCTGGACGTCGTCTACCTGGCCGTGGGCAAGATGACGCACCGCCTGGCCGCGTGTCGATCGGGCGAGCGGCTGGAAGTCTGGGGGCCGCTGGGAAACGGCTTTCCGCCCACGCCGACCGAGCACTTGGTGATGGTGGCCGGCGGGATCGGGCAGACGCCGTTTTTGGCCTTGGCTCAGGAGATCCTCGGATTGCGGAGCTACGGAGACCCTGCTCGCGATGTCCCTCGGGCGGAGAAGGTGACTCTCTGCTACGGGGCTCGGAGCGGGGACCATTTGGCCGGCGTGGACGATTTCGAGCGGGTCGGGGTGGAGGTTCGCCTGAGCACGGACGACGGTTCGACGGGCCACCATGGGCTGGTGACCGACCTGGTGCGGCCGGCGGTCGAGGGGTCGTCGCTTGCGTGCCGGGTCGTCTGCTGCGGTCCGGAGCCGATGATGGAGACCACGGCCAACATCGCCCGGGAGCTGGGCCTGCCGTGCCAAGTGTCGCTGGAGACCCCGATGGCGTGCGGGATTGGGGTCTGCTTCAGTTGCGTGGCGAAGGTGCGCGATCGCTCGGGGGGCTGGGACTACCGGCGGACGTGCGTGGAGGGCCCGGTCTTCGACGCGGAGGACGTCGAGTTTCCGTAAAGACCGCGCAAGGGCGCCCGGTCTGCGCGAGTGGGGAGGCTGCGCGGCGCGGTGGGAGCGGCGGGCTAAGGCGGACGTGCTCGCGATCAGCCCTGCTTGATGGCCTTGATCCTGGCCGATAGGCGTGACTTGATCCGCGCGGCGGCGTTGTGGTGGATGATGTTCTCGGCCCCCGCCCGATCCAGACGCTTGGCCGCCAGGCGGAACTCCACTTCCGCTCGCTCGGGATCGCCGGCGGCGACCGCTTCCCGCACCTTGCGGCACTGGGTGCGCAGGGCCCGTTTCATCGATCGGTTGCGTGCTTGGTGAACGGCGTTTTCTCGGAAACGTTTCTGGGCGCTCTTCGTGTTCGGCATGGTCTTACAGGTTTCTGCTTCCTTACTAGGGCGAGGGATTCGTCGGAGAGGACACGGGGCCCGGCTTCGAGGCGGGGATCAACCGTGCCGGGACTATATCTCTTCCTCCGCTTGGCTTTCACCGCCAGCCGCCGCATTCTCCCGCATTTCGCCGATCTTGTCCAGGAGGGAGGAGACGTCTCGATAGGAGAAGTCGAGGCCGGCCAGGGTGGTCAAGTGCTTCTCGCCGACGTCGAAGTTCTTCATGGCGGCGGCCAGCCTGCCGGCGAGATAGAGGGCCAGCTTCTTGTTTTCGGAATCGCGGTCGGGGATTTCCTTGATCGCGTCCTCGTAGTGGCTCATCGCCAGGCGATATTGCTTGATCTGCTGGAAGCATTGGCCCAGCGCCAGGAGGCAGAGACCGCGACGTCGGGGGTCGTTTCGCGCTTGCTGGTACTCGGCGATCGCCTCGTTGTAGCGACCGTTCATCTGAAAGCGGAGGCCGAGGTCGTAGCGGAAGGCGAGGTTGTTGGGGTAGCGTTTGACGCGGTTCTGGTGGACTTCCAGCTCCTTGGCGTTCAACTCCTTTTTGAGCTCTTGGAATCGCTGCCTGGCCTCTTCGGTGCCTGCCCGCTTCGCCTCGCGGTCGGCCCTGGCGACCCTTTGCCGGAGGCGTCGCATTTGGGCGTCTTCCCAGCGCTCGCGGACGTCGTCGTCGCCGTCGGACGCCTCGAAAGCACGGGCGTAGACGTCTTCGGCCTTGTCGTACTCCTCGCGGCTGATATACAGCTCGGCCAGCTCGATGTAATGGGAGATCTCGTCCGGGTGCCTGGCGATCTCCTTTTCGAGCCTCTTCTCGGGGCTGACTTCGGCGGCACCCGTCTGTTTCTTCTTTTGGTGCTGTTGTTGCTGTCCTCGCAGGGAGTCGCTCGTCCGATTGGGGTCCTCGTAGCCGCCTTTGGAGATCGTCTTCTCGACGCTCAGGCTGGCGATCGCCCGCGAGGCCTCCTCGTCTCCCGGCTTAGTCTTTTCGACCCGGTGCCAACAAGCGATGGCCTCGTCGTACCGTCCCAACTGTCGCAACGCGAAGGCGCAGAGCCGGTTCACACCGGGGTCCTTGGGGCTGCCCTCCTGGGCGGTCTTGAGGTAGGCCAACTGGACGTCGAAGCAGCCCATCGCGGCGGCGGCGTCGGCCATTTGCGTCAGCGTGGCGACGTCCCACGGGTTGAGCTTCAGCGCCTCCAGCCCGGCCTTGATGACTCCCGCCCAATCCTTCTGCGAGGCCGCCTTCTTGGCGGCGCCTCGGGCGCCCCGTCCCTGGATGAAGGCCAGGTTGCTCCCCCGCTTGTTGTTGTTATACTTCTTCTTGAGATTGCTGAGGAAGCTCTGGAGGTAGATGAAGTTGGCCGGGTCGCCGGCGACACACTGGGTGAGCAATTCGGCCGCGTAGTCGTAGTTCTCCTGCGACATTTGCAGGTTGGCGTGCTCGAAGCACTGTTGGAGCCGCTTGCGTTTGGCCGGGGAGATGGTGGGCATGCCGGCCTGTTCACCCTGCGGCGATTCGTCAGGACGCTGTTCGTCTGCCATGTTGAACTCGATCAAGCGTGGGTGGGTGGGACGCGGAAGGACGGCGGGCCCCCTCCGCCCTGCCGTCTCGCTCTAACCGACCGACAATACTATTCTATCAGGTTGATTTTGCAACACAACGCCTCTCCAATAGCTAGCCTCGTCGGTGTCCGGCACGCGCGGCGCTGCTGATTTCTGCCGGGCGGGACCCGGACGAGCGTCTTCTGGCGGATCTTCCGGCAACCGGATCCGGCAAGCAGATCTGCCGCGGGGCCCTCCTGCGGGGCCCTACAGACGAGTTCGATTCCATGCAGCATCACGGCAATGATCCCGGCCGAGTCTATCTGGTGGGGGCCGGCCCCGGAGACCCGGGCCTAATCTCCCTGCGAGGGGCCGAGTGCCTCCGTCACGCCGACCTGGTCTTGTACGACTGCACGGTTAACCCGGATATACTGGAACATGCCCCCCCATTAGTGGAGTTCGTCTGCCTCGGCCGCCGGCCCAACCAACGCACGATGCCTCAGGAGGAAGTCATCGCCCGGATGATCGAGGCCGCCTGCCAGGGGCGGATCGTGGTTCGACTCAAGGCTGGGGACCCGATGGTGTTCAGCCGAACCGCTCCCGAGACCGACGCGCTCCGCGCTGCGGGCGTCCCGCTCGAGATCGTCCCGGGGATCACGGCAGCGGGGGCTGTCGCCGCTTGTGCCGAGATCCCCATCACCCATGTGGATCATGCCTCCGCGGTCGCACTGGTCAGTGCTTACGAGAGGGAAGGGGGCGGGCCGCCGCTTGACTTCGGGCTGCTGGCCGACTTCCCCGGCACGCTGGTCGTCTACATGGGCGAGTCTTCCGCAGACGATTGGAGCGAAGCGCTCACGCGGGGCGGCAAGTCGCCCGATACGCCGGTGGCGGTTGTCCGCAGGTGTTCGTTCAGCGACCAGGAGACGGTCCGCTGCACGTTGGGGACCGTGGCCCGGGTGATCGCCGAGCGCAAGCTGGGTGCGCCGGCGGTGGCCGTGGTTGGGGAGGTGGTCTCACGTGCTCCGGAGGCGTCGTGGTTTGCGGCACGGCCCCTGTTTGGCGCGCGGGTGTTGATCACGCGCCCACGCGATCAGGCTGGGGCGTTGCGGGACCGTCTGGCCGAGCTGGGGGCACAAGTGCTCGTCCAGCCGATGATCCGGATTTCCGATCCGGCCGACTGGAAGCCCGTGGACGCCGCGTTGGCCGAGGTCGATCGCTACGACTGGCTGGTTTTCTCCAGCGCCAACGGAGTCCGCTACTTGTTGGACCGGCTCCTGGCGACGGAGGGAGACGTGCGGAAGCTGGGGAGCATCCGATTGGCGGCGATCGGGCCAGCGACCGCCGAAGAGATCGTCCGGTACCGACTCCGGGCCGACTTGGTGCCTGCCGAGTACCGCGCAGAGGCCCTGGCCGCGACGCTGGTCCATGAAGCCGCGGGCCGCGCCTTTCTGCTCGCCCGGGCCAGTCGCGGTCGGGAGGTCCTGGCCGAGGAGCTCAGGGACGCGGGGGGGACCGTGGAACAAATCGTCGTCTACTCAAGCACCGACGTGGAGGACCCTGATCCGGACGTGGCGGCGGCGTTGGCCGCTGGTCGCATCGACTGGATCACGGTCACCAGCTCGGCGATCGCCCGATCGCTCGTTCGGCTGTTTGGCGACGACCTGCGGCAGGCGAGATTGGCCAGCATCAGCCCGATTACCTCGGACGTGCTCCGCGAGTTGGGCCACGAGCCGGCGGTGGAGGCGGCCCGATATACGATGGAGGGCCTGGTGGAGGCGTTGGCGGGGTCGGCCCAGAAGTGGACGCGGGAGTAGGCGGGGCGATGCGGGTGGTCGTGGCGGCTTCTGCTGACGGGCCTCAGCCCTGTTCCCGCATGGTGGCGAAGCTGATATAGCCGAGGATCCCTGCCGCGATAAGAAAGCCGATGTCCATGACCATGGCTTCGCGTCCGAAAGGAACGCTTATCGCCAGATCGAGTCCGAAAAGGACGAGCAGCAATACCGAGATGACCAACCCGAGAATGCACAAAGCCTTGGGCATTGCAGCTTTCCCCAAACCGGCGGCAGGATGAGATGTCAGGTCCATACTAACCTCCGTGCGAGCCATAGTATAGTCTGTACCCTGGGAATCTCTACCGCCAATGGGGCGATTTGCCGGCGGGGCGCTGCGGCGCTCGGGGAGAGCGTACTTGAGCACAGGCCCACGCCCCCCACCACGCAGGATGCTTACCATGGATAGCACTTTCGGCCAATCCCCGGACCCTTCGACGCCGTGGGACCAGTTTCGCCGCCAGATGCCGGTGACTGGAAGATGGGCCTATCTCGACCACGCGGCCGTCGCGCCGTTGCCGGGTCCCGCTCAGGCGGCGTTGGCCGAATGGGCCGAAGATGCGGCCGAGAACGGGGATACCTCTTACGAGGCATGGAGCGAGCGGATTGAGGAGGTTCGGGCGCTCTCGGCCCGCCTGATCGGGGCGGAACTCGAGGAAATTGCGCTAGTCCGCAACACGACGGAAGGGATCAACCTGGTGGCGGAGGGCTTCCCCTGGCAGCGGGGCGATAACTGTGTGACGTTGGCCGACGAGTTCCCGTCCAACCTGTACCCCTGGATGAACCTAGCCGATTGGGGGGTGGAGACTCGGCGCGTCCCCACTGACGAGGGGAGAGTGGACCTGGGCCGGCTTGCCGACGCCTGCGACCGGCGTACACGAATCGTGACCATAAGCTGGGTGGGGTACTCGACGGGATGGCGGAACGACGTGGATCGCCTGGCCGAGATCGCCCACCGTCACGGGGCCCTCCTGTTCCTCGACGCCATCCAAGCGCTGGGGGTGTTTCCGCTGGACGTCCGTCAAACGCCGGTCGACTTCCTGGCGGCCGACGGCCACAAATGGCTTTTGGGCCCGGAGGGGGCGGCCATCTTCTTCACGCGGCGCGAGCATCTCGAGCGGTTGCGCCCGATCGGGATCGGGTGGAACAGCGTCCGGCACGCCCACGACTTCAGCCGCATCGAGCTGGCATTGAAGGAGACGGCGGCCCGCTACGAGGGTGGGTCGCCGAACTCGGCCGGGATGATCGCCTTGGGCGCGAGCATGGAGCTACTGGCTCGATTTGGCTCGGAGGCGCTTGCCAAGCGCATCGTCGAGACGACCGATCTGGCATGCCAGCGACTGGCCGAGATCGGCGCGACGGTCGTTAGCGATCGGCGTTCGGAGCACAAGAGCGGCATCGTGACGTTCGAGCTGCCGGGCAAAGACCCGCAGGCCGCCCGGCGCCGATGCCTCGAACAGGGGGTAGCCCTGAGCTGCCGGGCAGGAAGGCTGCGGATCAGCCCCCACGCCTACAACAACGCCGACGACGTCGAGCGGCTGGTTGAGGCGCTGGAATAGACACCGCCGATCGCCCGCGCAAGGCCCTT
>Ga0307379_10010191_pt1 | contig 12487 bp, 13 predicted proteins | sample UN2MG_FD_202237 | JGI IMG/M metagenome (GOLD analysis project Ga0307379, IMG submission 202237) | Soil microbial communities from Risofladan, Vaasa, Finland - UN-2 | ecosystem: Environmental > Terrestrial > Soil > Coastal area > Acid sulfate soil | place: Finland: Risofladan, Vaasa | collected... | reverse complement strand
GTCGCCCCAGTTGGACCAGTTACTACACCAGTTGCGAGAATCATTATTGTCGCGCCTGTAGGTCCTGTGGGGCCAAAGCAGCCGCGTGGCCCCTGGCGTCCAGGGGGTCCACGTTGGCAGCCATTTGCGCAGGGCTTTGTAAGATCCATGTTGCACTCGATCGGGGTGAGAAGCTTCCGCTTGCTCAGCGCGGTACCCGCGTAAGGTGCACACTCTAGACAGCAGCGACTGAGCGCCGCGTCCTGCAAAAAGTAGGGCGCGCCAGGCGCAAGGCAAGCGTTGCCGCTGATGCAGGTGAGCGTGTCGCAAGGGAACTCGACAGGGGCCTTGCAGCCAGGGTAGGTCTTTTGCTTTAACCGCCCAATCACACGCGCAGAGCTTATCTCGCAATCCCACGGGACGCGCGTGACCATGAGCGTTTGCTCGCCACTATTACGAGAGTAGAAGAGCGCATTGTTGGCGCAGTCGGTCGTCGCCGTGAGGCCGTTGCCGCCGTCGTCGCAGTAGAGCCACGCGACCTCCCCTTGCGCGCTCACCTTGGCTATGAATGATCCGCCGCTACACGAAACGCTGCTGTCGCCCACGTAGAGCACAGAGCCATCAAAGGAGCCTGCAATGTGCGCATTGCCACCAGAGTCGAGCGAAACAGAGACCACGTCCGCCGAGCCAATATCGGTGCTGACGCAGAACAGCCACGCAACGCTGCCGTCGGGATTGACACGCGCCACAAAGCCCTTGGTCGTGCCAGCGGGACAATCAACGCTCGCGTTGCCGAGCTCTAGTGTGGCGCCCGTGAACGTGCCAACTACCACGAGGGAGCCATCGGATGCGATCTGTGCATCGCGCACGAATCCATTACCACAAAGCACCCAAGAGACTTGGCCTTGGGCGTTTACGTGCGCAATGTGCATCAAATCGCCATCGAGGTCCAGGCCGCAACAGGTGGCAACCACGCCGCCGATCTCGACCGAGTTGCCGTAGAGATTGCCGAGAAAGTACGCGTAGCCATCGCATGCGCAGCGCACGTAGGCGTTGCGCACTGTGCTGTCGCTGGGGGTGCTGTTGCTGTTCGCACAGAGTGCCCAAAGCAGATCGCCGTTCGCATCAAAGCTCGCCGCTACCGAGTGCAGCGAGTCACTTGCGCAGGCGAGTGTGAGCGAATCGCCCACAATGTTCGAGAACACAATCGTGTCTCCGACCAGCGAGCCAGCGACCAACGTGTCTCCGTTGACGCAAGGCGCGATGCTTGTGATTGCGTCGATGGATCCCGCGGGAAATCCAAAGGTGGGCGTGTGCACGCACCAGGCCCACGAGACCACTGCGCTGGAAGTGTCCACCGAGGCGACGTAGCCGCCGTCCACCGAACCTATGGGCTCTGGTGAGGTGCAGCTAAGCAGCGTCCCATCCGTGAATAGGATGGTTGCGTTGTCGACCGCGACAAAGGCGCCGCCGATAAACGCGCGCGTGCTGTCCGCTGCCGCATCGTAGAGGAAAAGCGCACCGTCCTCAATGGACGCACCAAGCAACCATTGCGTGGCGCCCTCGGGTGTTAGTTCAGATACGTAGACAGACTGGGAACTGGATGATGGCGCGGTGATGCTTTGCGTGCCAAACGTAAACGCCTCGCCCGTGAAATGACCCGACGCGTACAAATGGTCGCAGTTTTGCGCTAGCAGCTGCCCTTGGCTGGTGGCGCCGCAACCGCAGACTGTCCAGCGTGGCGCACCGTCGCTTTGCAGGCTCGAGACAAACGCGCCATTAGAACAATTGCATTGAAATTGCCTACTTCCAATCTCAAATGGATTCCCAGTGCGTTGCCCTGTAAAGTAGCTATTGCCAACGCCGTCGGCGATTAGTGCGCGCAAATGTCCGCCGCCGAGCGTTGCGCCCGCACCGCCAGGAGAGGCGATCGTCGCCCACTGCACCGCGGGCGGCGCGTAATCGCAGCCATAGCGCTGCAGAGGCTTGGCAATCACGCTGCAGCCAGAGGGCGCCACAGTCACGAGCGTACCGCATGGCGAGAGTGGCCCTTGAAATGTTAAGCGCTTGTCACACGAGTGCATACCGCCTTTAATAGACGGGGAAGAAAAAACATTCAAACGGGTTTAGTCTACACGGCCATCGCCAAGTCGATCTTTGGGTGCGGGGCATAGCCGACGAGTTTGATGTCTTGCGCGGTCAACGCCTCGAGGCTTGTATAGTGGATCTCGACGCGTGGCGCGTCCCTAGGCTCGCGCGTGAGCTGCTCGCGGAGGCCCTCGAGGTGGTTCTTGTAAACGTGCGCGTCGCCAAGCGTGTGAACGAGCTCGCCAGGCTCGAGACCGACCTCTGCGCAGAGGATGTGCGTGAGCAGCGCGTACGATGCCATATTGAACGGCACGCCGAGGCCAATGTCGCCCGAGCGCTGGTAGAGCTGACACGAGAGCTTGCCGTTTGCCACGTAAAACTGCGCGAGCATATGGCACGGCGGCAGCGCCATCTCTTCGAGTGCGCTCACATTCCACGCAGAGAGGATGATGCGGCGCGAGGTGGGCTCGTGCTTGAGTTGTGCGATGATGTTGGCGATTTGGTCCACGCCAGCGCCAGCATAGTCCGCGTCGCATCCGCGGTACTCTGCGCCCCAGTGGCGCCACTGGAACCCATATCCAGCGCCAATGTCGCCCTCGCGCAAATCACGCAGTCCACGCGCGTCGAGAAACTCGCGCGTGCTATTTCCGTCCCAGATTCGGACGCCGCGCGCAGCGAGCTCTCTCGCGTCCGTGCTCCCGCTCAGCATCCAGAGCAGCTCCTCGACAATGCCGCGAAACCACACGCGCTTGGTGGTGAGCAGCGGGATCGCGCCGCCGCCGAGATCAAAGCGCATCTGGGCACCGAAAACCGAAAGCGTACCGACGCCTGTGCGATCCTCGCGAGACGCGCCATGATCGAGTACGCGCGAGACGAGATCGAGGTAGGGCTGCTCGAGGGGGAGAGACATTTCACGTTGGTGTTTGGGAAATGATGAAATAATTACACGCGCGCGAGGGGCAAACTCACGTGGCACATCTGTGCGCCGCGCCGCGCGTTGACCGAATGCGTACAAAAATCACTCGCATGAAATCACAAGGCAAATGTATGCGGGCCAATCGCAGGACGTAATCCAGGTACCGCCGTATAGCGCAGCATCAACGCCATCGCAACAAATGTACGCGCAGCCTCAGCCGCAGTATCAACAGCCGCAGTACCAACAGCCGCAGTACCAACAGCCGCAGTATCAACAGCCGCAGTACCAGCAGCCGCAATACCAGCAGCAGTACGCGCAGCCTCAGCCGCAACAGCAGTACCAGTCACCACAGCTGCCTCAGACGTCGTACATCCCCCCACCACAGCAGTACTATGCGCAGCCGCAACAGGGGCACGGCGCGCCTCCTCAACCCTCCACGCCGCAGATCAATGTGCAGAGCACCCCCAGCGCCGCACAACCGAACAGTTGGACCTGGCAGAATCCCAACGACGCAGGGCAGGCCGAGGGCTCGCAGTCGCGCTCTCTCATTCCAGGCAGACCGATTGAGACACGCGGACAAGCAGTGCCGTGGAAGGCGCCTGAACGGAGTGAGTCCAGTGCGCAGCCCCAGCAAGCCTTTGCTGGCCCCGCAATTGACCTGAGTCGCCCACTCGATCCGAATGCGCCCGATCCAGTGAGAATCGCAAGCGACTATTTGCAAAACCAGCAGCAGGGCGGGCAGAGTCCGCAAGGCCAACCGCAGCAGAATCACCCTCCTGGTGTGCCGTACGTATTGCCTCCGCCAGGCAGTCAAACCGCGGGGTATCAAGGACCTCCTACACCATCCGTTGCTGCAACTCCTGCGCCCCCAAAGCGCAATAACACCATCGAGGTGACCGAGGAGATCCTCGCGATCGCGAAAGAGATTCGCGAGCACTACTTTCTGCTCCACCGTTGCCAAGAGGTGCTCAAGGGTCCCATTCGCATGGCATCCGATTCGCAGTTCTGGGTGCAGGGCTTGCCGCGCTCAATGACCACGAAAGAGATCGAGGCCGCATGCCAAGACATAATCAGAGACGCGGCTGCGCGCATTCAAAAACTCGACGCGCTCGTGGAAAAAGAGAATCCCCAGTGGGATCGACGATGGCGCGAGAAGCTCGTGCAGACGCTGCTCGAGAACGATGGACGCTTACCCAACCACTTGTGAGAGAGAGTTTCCCCCCCTTTAATTTTCTCATGTAAAAGAGCAAGAAATGTCGCTAAACATCACCGACCAGCTGGGTTTTGCCGACGATTTCGTGGCCTCGCTCGTGATCATTGTGCTCGCGACGCTCGGCGCGACAGTATTCAACGACCAGACCCCCAAGCTCCTGCGCACAATCAAGCAGGATTTCAAGCGGCCACGGTTTGTGCTCAGCACACTCATCGTGCTCGCGATCACGCTCTGGGGACTCTTGCCTGGTCGCTCATGGGCAGTGCGTGTCTCGATTATGACTGCGATAATCTCTGCGCTCATGGCCTGGTTTGGCCACGCGGGCCTCGTGTTTGCCGCCTTCTACGTGACGCTCTTCCTGAGCTACTACTTTATTTACAGGGGGCACCCGATGAATGCGGGGGCAGGATTTGTATAGTTAACATCTAGCTCTCGAAAAACTCGAGTCGACGCGCTTCAGCTCTACAAAGCGTGCGCTCAATGTTTGGATAAAGTTGATTGAACAGATCGACAACATCGTCGAGCGGAGAGTCCTCTGTGTATTTGTGCACGTCTATGCGACTAAACTCGTGAGTGACATAGTGCTTGAATAGGAAATTCGACTCGAAGCGCTCCACGCTGCGCAAGAGTTGTCCCGTCTCGGGTATTGCGCGCACGAGCGCGTGAAACGCAATATGGCGCGCGAGAAGCGTGGCAGGGAGTGTGACGTTGGTGGAATTTGTCGTAAAGCAACGATTTGGTTCATCGCTGATGAGGATGTGCAGGCTGACAACGCGATACGGCGACTCGACGCGACACACGCGTCCACGCAGCTGGAGCATAATCTTGGCGCTGAGCGCTCCCGTGGGCGAGATGGCGATCGCAGTGTCGACGTGTAGATTGAATCCGCGCATAAGATAGTCGATTGGCGAGAGGATGATGCCGCGCTTGCTCTCGAGGAACGCATTGACCATTAGAGCGCGCTTGGGACCCTTGCAAGTAAAAAGATTAAAGACTGGCGCCAAAGTGTGCTCTGCAATGTCTTCTGCGCTGAGCACCTCGAGCATATTGATGTCTACACGATAGCCATTCTTGTCCAGATGTGACGAGAGTTTTGCGTCGCATAGTATGATTGTCTTCTCGCCGCACAGAGGAAGCACATGGCGCAAAAACCACTCGCGCGCAAACGCTTGTCGAGCTCGCGCGCGAGCAAGAAACAGTCGCTCTTCCGCAATGCGCTCGCTGTCGGGCATGCCGCGATTGACCCAGGGGAGGAAAAGCCGAATCCGCTTGGCAGCCTTGTGGGGCATTGTAAAATCGACAGTGGTCTGTACCACAGGAAGGCGGCCAAGCTGCTCGTCAACAGCGTAAGAGGCGAGTGTAGACGAGTCGTGGTTTGGCGCAACGAGCTCCTTATGGCGGCGCATCTGCGTCGTCTCCTCCGCCTCTGTGGCCGTCCTTGTGTGCTTTCGTTTGCGTCCCACAATGCTCGCATTGAGCGTGAGGCCGTAGAAGGAGACGCCGTTTGCTTGCGCCCTGACGCTGAATTTGTAGAGTGCCTCTTGGACCTTGCTTGCCTCGTCCAGAAACCAGACGTTCCAGGGGATCTCGCGCAGTGCTTTGCACTCTTGTGCAAAGCGAGAGTTGGGATGCTCGCGGGCAAAGTCAAAGCGCCGATGCGTGCTGTTGACCGTGTGACTCGAGGCGAATAGCAAACAGCGCTGCGGGATCGCTTGCGAGTGCCAGTCGCGCTGAAACGAGTTGTGCGCGATAAAGAGGGGGGGGAGGTTGAAACGCTCCCGAAACTTGTCATACTCGGCGCGCCATTGTGGGAGCAGGCGCAGGGGGATTGAGAAGAGCACGCGTAGACCCCGCTGCACGAGTCGCGCTGCCGCGTAAAGCGCGATCGCCGTTTTGCCCGTGCTGGTGCCCGTGGAAAGAGCGAATCGCTCGGGAAAGGGGGTGGCATACGTGCTGGCGCGACTGACGCTAGTGCGCCAATCCTCTGAATCGAGCTGCAAAATGCGCTCGACCACCTCGGCTTGCGCAGTGGTGAGACGCAGGTGGCACAGGTGCGTGATGCGTTGGCTCCAGTGGCTAGAGACCCAAGACCAGCGCACACAGTCGGGGCGAGAGAGGTGCCTCGCGATCACAGAGAGCGCGTGTCCGTCGAGAGCGTCCATCGGGGTCGCGTGGTTGAAAACTGAAACAATGCGCGCGTGTAAACGTGAAATAGGCTTTGCGTGAAATACTCGAGCATTTGCGCGCGCGCGTTAAAGCGCATGATAACGAAATAGAAACTCATTTACACTGCACATGGAGCCGCTTGGGGGTAAATCCGAGACTGTCGCAAGCACAGCTGGCAAGCACGAGATCCTCACGCCCGACGACGCGCTGCAGGATCTCTGCATTCAGATGCAGTGCTTTGCGCACGCGCCCACACGCGATGCGTGGAGCCTCATCTGGGAGCTCTACACCTCTGGTGAGGTGCAGCAGCACAGCGACTTTCCTCGGTTCGAGGAGAAATTCTCCATGTTTATTTCACTATGCCTCTCACAGCACGAGGACTGGGTGACGAGTGACGAGCAGCAAAAACTGTTCGCGCAGGCGAAAGTGCGACGCGATTGGCTGCTGAGTAGCAACGGTGACAGTCAGCGCAAGCTCGATCACATCTGGCACGCGTATTTCGCCACTGGTGAGGCTTGCTTTCCGCAAAAGATCATCGCCATCGCGAACAATGTCACTGCGGCGGGTAGTCTCCGCGAGACTGCCGTGTGGTCGTACGGCAAGATTTGCAAAGAGTGCTATCCGAGACTGGCGGAAATAGACGGCACCTCGGCCATTTTACAAACTGCCGCTTACTTGAAATAAAGCGCGCTCTATTTCATCACATAATGGGTGAGGAGCAAAGCGTACGTCTGGCGAGGAGCAAAGCGAACGTCTGGCAAGGCGCGAAGAGTACGTCTTGGAATGAGGAATAAAAATGGACTTGCCTCTCGTACAGTAATGCCTTGGGAAATAGAGCGCATCAAGTGCAACGGAAATACGTGCGACCGCGCAGTAGAAATTGTCGAGAGCGAGGAGATTGCGCTCAACACAATATTTCACGAGCTACCCTGGTATCGAGTTGGCGAGCAGCATTTCGTAGGCGATGCAGAGCCGCTCGCGTACGAGGAGGTAGAGGAAATGATCAACAACCACTTTTTAGAGGTTGTATACGAGGGCGCAAACATCACGTATAGGTTGCGAGAGCTTTCGTAACCCAGTAAATTCTCATGGAGAGCGACGCAGAGCAGCCAGATCTCGAGTCGAGTAGCTACGATGGCGATCCACGCACACCAGAGCGCATCGATGTGAACACGCTGCGCGTCACGTCGCTCAGACGTGGCGCGCTACTCTCCTACGATCGCATACACAATGGCGCGCTCACTCGCGCAGAGCTCGTGCGCTTTGCGATCTATTCGAGTGTTGTTGCGTTGGTTGGCGCGGTGATCGTCTATTTGCTCGCTACCGATTTGCCAGCAGAGGACGTGTGCGACGATGAGGACGCAGAGGAAGATGTGACAGAGGTTGGAAATAGCGGCGCGCGTCTGTGCAACACGCGCGATCTACTCTTGAATTTGTTGCTACTCAGCACGCTCTTTATTGCGGTGGGGGTGCTCGCGGGCGTGCTCGCGGTGAAAACGCACATCAATGTGGGCTACACGCGCAAGAGCTTGCATTTCGCGTCGTTCTTTCTGCCATTCGCGGTCAATGTGGTGATCCCGACGCAAAACCACTACAGCATCACCATGCTCAAGTTCTGGATCATCCTCGTCGTATACGTGCTCGCCACGAAACCCGCTCGCCGAGTCATCTACCCGTCGCTGCTCATGTTCCGCGCGATCGATCGACCCTCGGACCGTCCGCGCACGCTTCAGTGGCTCGTCACGCAGTACTTGTGCTCGAGTGTGATTGTGATTGCGCTGAAAACGTATTGGGCATCGCTCGAGGAGTACGACTCGGATCATCTGATCATGATCCTCGTGCTCGTGAATGGACTCGGGGATGGCCTCGCAGAGCCAGTGGGGGTCAAGTTTGGAAAGCACAAGTACACTGCGCGCACACTGTTCTTTGACGGCGAGCTTTGCAGGCGCGCCGAGCGCGGTCGAGAGCTCTTCAACGGCGCGCTCTATTGCAGCAATGCGTTCTCGCGCAGCCTCGAGGGCAGCTCGGTGGTGTACCTCGTTAGTCTGCTCTCTGTGCTCGGATTCTACAACTCTTTCGCGAGCACAACGCAGGTGGTGCTCGCCGCGCTATTTCTCCCACCAATCATGACGCTCACAGAGGCGTTTTCTCCGCACACACTGGATTCGCCGTTTTTATTTCTCATCGGAGGACTGGTGCTCACGGCGATTCTGTTTGTGTAGCGCTCGCGTTGATGCATTGATTGCAGTGTGTACCAAATTGGTATGGAATGAACCACCGATCGCATTTGCAACATTGCGCAGGGATCGCGCCGACGGCGTATGCGGTGCACAAACTCGTTTTTAAACGCGCCCCCTCCATAACTAGATCGAGTAAACTCTGGTACACTCTATCAGACGTGTTGTGCGCTGCGTCGATTGCGTTCAACCTGGCTTGCTGCGCTAGCACGAGCGCCTGTAGAGCATCGTCGGACATGTGAGTCTATTGGGTCCTGAAATCTGCGCTCTCTATTTCAGTTTGACTCTTGCGTGCTGCCATTTCGCGCCTCCCATTTCTCGAGCTTGCATTGCGCGCATACGTGCCATCGCGAGCGTGTGCACATACGCAAGCAAGGGCAGTAGCGCAGCCCCGCGCGCACGCAGTGCTCCTGCTGCAGCGCGAGTAGTTTCTGGAAAAAGTAAAAGTTGCGCATCAGTATGCGCACACTAACGCGCTGCGCGATCGCGTTCTCTTGCGCTCGGTGCGAGCGCGTGCGCAGCGTCGCTTGGCGTTGACCGTTGCTGCACCATGGCAACACAGGGCCATTCCCCTTGCACCACTCGCAGCTGCCCTCGGTTTTCTTGCGCCGTCTCGCAGCGCTCGTGTAAAACACATTGCACGCGCAGCGCTGCATGCCCGCGCGTCGACACTCGAGCCGCTGAATCGCGACGAGGCGCACAATGTGCTCCAAGCGAAGCCGCTCGTAGTGAACGCGCTTTGCTCTCTTGTTTGCGAATGTTAGGCCCTCCATCTCGAGGCCAACCTCGTATGCAAAACGCGCCTGCGCCTCGCTCTGCACGCGCGGCTGCGTGCCGACGCGCCGCAGCGTATGATTGAATCCCATACGCGTCTGATTTGGACTCTGCGGAAATTATATCTCGCGCATCCGACCACACGACATCGAGAGAATGCTCTACGTGGTTCAAGAGACAAAACAAGGAGAGGCCTCGCGCGCCATCTCGGTTCACGCGAACGTAGACGCCGCTCGCGATCGCGTGCAGAGCCTAGCGCAGCTCGCGCTAAAAGAGGGCGACACGCACCTAAAGCAAGTGGGCGATTTCGAGTGGAGCGTGTGGCGCGATAAGCCCATGCTCTGGCTGCTCGGCGCGTGGAATGACACAGAGGAGCTCGTGAATTTCCGTATCGACTGCGTCGAGTGGAAATAGGCGCACGCATCAGTGGATCTCTGATGCAAGTGTCTCCTGTGCTTCTGCAATGGATGGCCGACGACTCTTATCCAGGTTTATAAACAAACAGTTATTCGCAACACCAACATGGATGCGTTCCGAATCTACGTCCGATGGATCTTTGACTTTAACCGCGAATGCGTCAAGTCCTGCGGATGCAGGCAACTGTCAGTACACTACAAAACTACGAGGTGCGCGCGGGAGGAATCTATCTATGCAGCCTTTGATCATTACAAACACGTGCGAGGAACCTGCAAAACTGCGAGGCTCGAGCAAAGTATCTTTGAATTTTTCTTTGCAAATAATTTTGACACGATTTCTCGAGGAGTACTCTACATGAGCCACTTTCGCAACGAAATCAATGCGCCTGCGTATTGGTTACGACGTTCGCAAACACAGGATAACCCACGAGCACATCTATGTGGCGACTTGATCTATGGCATTCGCTGGAAAGGCCGCGGAATTGTCAGACTCAGATATATAAAGCGCCTGCGATACGATATCGGTCATTTGTTCGAAACCATTGAATTGAACGAGCCAGTTGACTTATGTTTCCCGTACGCCCTCGCCTGGTATCAGTTCGATCGCTATGATATACAAACAGACTCGATTGAGATACAGGTTTCCGAGGAGGTGTATGATCTCGAGGTCAAGTGGGGAATATTACGATACGCCACGCAAATGTTCCTCGATCGCGACACACATCGCAAGCGTTTACAGCGTGTATTGCAAGGCATCACATCTGGAACAGTCTGTCAGTAAATAATTATCTTGTCCAATCAGACTAGCACTGGAAATCTTTACCGACCATGCCTTGCTGCACCGCTTGTACCACGCCCGTATGCGACAAACCCTGTGAGTCGAGCTCTTACTCGATCGTGCCCGTCACCATTGAGTTTAACGTGAGCGCGGGCGAGCCCACCGCCACGCTGCAGGTGATGAAGTGCCTCTCGACTGTGCGCTGCCGCGACATTTGCTACGAGGTGATCTTCTCGGCCAATGATGTGCAGACCAAGGTGCACGGCGGAGCGACCACCGACTTTAAGGGTCGATTCACGTTTGACGTGCCACTCGGACTACAGTCGCTCTGTGTCACGGTCAAGATCCTCGCCAAGGACAAGAAGCCAAAGAGCAGCTGCTGCAAATCTTGTCACGAGTACGACGCGTTCCACTGCAACCCGTGCAAGGGTGTCGTGTGCGCGCACGTCACTGCGCTCTTTACAGCTCCCGTCGTGTAAGCGCTGAGCATACAAAAATCTCGAAATAAAAGTAGACCTCACACTAAATGAGCGAGTCCGAGGAAGAGTTCCACTACGAGGAGGATGCGCCACCGCATCCCGACTGGGAACGCATCCTTAGTCCGCGCGGACAGCAGCGCCTTGCGCAGGGTGCCACGCTACGCGATGCGAGTTGCGGCGCGCTGTTGATTGCGCGGAGAGATCTTGATTTCGGAAAAGGGCGACTCGCGCGACAGGGTGATGCACTCGTTTGCCGCCAGGCGTACGAGCCCTACTGGGGTAGGGAACGCTCGCACATTAACGACCCGAATTTCGAGAAATGGCTGCGCAAACACTGGTATAGGTGAAAACGCGCTGCTCTTACAAGGGAAAACGCGCTGATAAATAATTTATTGACGCAAGAAATATCGCACCCCAATTAACAAGCGTGAAATAGACATTGTGCGCGCGTGGTACGCCTCGATGTAGTTCTCCCCACTCTTCCAAACCCCATCTTCTATAGGTGGGTACAATAGACATGTCGCACAGCTAACGTAAACTTCCTCGTCGCCCACATGCGCAATAAAGTAACACACAGTGCAGCTTTCTAGTCGACATCCATCACATTCGCGGAGATTGTGACGCCAATTAACAAGCTCCTTGCAAAGGGGACAGCGCCTTTGTATCATGGGGTAGTGACGCTCTATTTGAAAATAAAATCCGCGCAGGTAGAAATAAGCTCGCAGAAGAAATGTCCGCGCGCATCTCAGAGCAAGGACTTGGCGCGATGACGCTCGCGCAGAGCAGCACAGGTTTCGCCGCGGGGCAGGCAGAGATCTCGCGCATGGGCTTTCCCGTGCCGCTCTGCGGACCCGAGTTTAGACGCGTCCCGCTCGTGCTCATTCCGTGGGAAATTTACACGCCCACGCTGCCCGCGGTGAAGAGGGCGCTCGAGCAGAGCGGCGGCGCCATCTTCCGCATTCAGACCTCGCAGTCGGGTCTATTCAACGCAGATTTCTGGTTCAACGCGAGCGATATCCAGGTGCCCTCGATTATTTATCGCGATTTCAGCCCGCACAATAATCCGCTCGCGTTTGCGTTTGCCGTGCATCCGCAGAGGAGCTTAAGCGGCGATGCAAAAGTGGCAATCCAGAGCCTATTCGATGGCGGCTGGGTGACGAGGGATCGCGAGTGCGGTCGCCTAATCACTGTGCGCGAGCTGAGCAGTGAATGCTGGTTTACTGTTGGCGCACTGTGAAAAAGTAGAAATAACAAACTCGAAATGTACGAGGATCAAGATGACGCCTGGGATGCGTTTGTAAATATCGTGATGGGCAACGAAACTTGGAACAAGGACGAGTTCAACGAATTATTTATGATGCGTGGTCGCGCGTGGGATGCGCATCTACTCGGGCTCTACCGCGATGGCCACATCGAGCGAACGCTCGCACTTCCAACGACA
>Ga0307379_10010188_pt1 | contig 12494 bp, 15 predicted proteins | sample UN2MG_FD_202237 | JGI IMG/M metagenome (GOLD analysis project Ga0307379, IMG submission 202237) | Soil microbial communities from Risofladan, Vaasa, Finland - UN-2 | ecosystem: Environmental > Terrestrial > Soil > Coastal area > Acid sulfate soil | place: Finland: Risofladan, Vaasa | collected... | reverse complement strand
TACTCCTTAAAATAAGTTTATTAATGCTACATGCATAACACAAAGGTACTTACAGCTTAAAATGTAGTAGTACTCCCATTTGATTTTGACAATAGGAGGGAAGCCGATAGGGTTAAAGTATAAAATTCATCATATGTTTAAACGACCTTATGTCTATTATAACAAAATTGATGATTTAGTTTTGGGATATCGCGATAAGAATACCGGAATCTTGATGCCGCACTTGAAAATATATTCAAATTATAATATATTCAAAATAAAGAATATATTAAAGGAGATTGCTTATGATTTCTTTGGGACAAAAAGTTGAGCTTTTGAAGGTTATCGCCCACCCGGTCAGAATCCGAATCCTCGAGGAACTTGTAAAAGGAGTTAAATGTGTGAGTGATTTCGGGGAATTCCTGGCATTGCGTCAGCCCAATATATCCCAGCATCTCTCCCTGCTTAGACACTATGGAATCATCGATTACTATATTGACGGAAGGCTGAGGTGTTATTTCCTTGTGAATCCGCTCATCCCTGATCTTCTGCAACTTCTGAAAAAGGATTACGGTGAGACCATCCCAAGACCGACGTGCTGTCCTATCACGAAAAAGGGAGTATATCCCGGAGACCGAAGAAGATAAGGAGGTGAAGTATCATGATTAAAATAAAAATTTATTCCAACCGCCCTGCAGGAAAACGGTGAACCAATCTCTGTTCTTTGGCCGGGAAAGTCAAAGAGAAATATCCCGATGATGTGGAAGTTGAAACACTATATTCCGGTTTCCTCGGCTTTGGTCATAAGGGGGATACCATCAAACCACCCAATATCGCTGTAGATGACAAAGTGCTTGGCGCAGAAGTTACTTTTGAAGATCTTGAGAAAGCAGTTAAGGAAAAACGGTCTTCTTAGATACCGGGCCACCAGTTTTTTGCGATGTAAATCATAAATGCAAATGCTTGCAGGAGGATAGGATGAAAATGGGCATTCTTATATCAACAAACGACCCTGAAACACTCTGGAACGCTTTCCGTTTTGCAAATCTTTGCTTGAATACCGACGTAACAAATGAGGTCACGATCTTTTTAAATTCAAAGGCAGTTGCATACGAAGAAGCTGATTCAAAACAATTCAATATCAAGGAGCTGTCAAAAGCCTTTGTACTGAGCGAAGGAAAACTTCTGGCATGCGGCAAATGCCTTGGGTTCAGAGGTCTGGAAGAAAACGAGGTCTGCCGGAAAGGCAGTCAGAAGGAGCTGTACGAAATGGTTACGACAAGCGATAAGTTGCTCTGCTTTTAAGAAACAGAGGTATAGTTGCTATGAAAAGAATAATGCACATAAGTTTTATGTTCTTCCTCTTTATGAGTTGTGTTGCTCAAGCACAATCAGAAAGTCAAAATACATCTCGTGTTAGAGGCCAGATTGTCAATGAGGCAAAAAAGGGGGGGTATCAGCTCATCACACCTGAGGAACTCAAAAAGGAATATATACAAGATTCAGCAGCATTTCTGCTTGTAGATACAAGGCAGGAGTGGGCGTATCAGATGCAGCATATCAAGGGGGCCTCGCATATTGATTTTAGTCCGACCTGGTGGAATCAATACTCTCCTGTAACAGGGTCGGAGATGAAAAAACTTCTCGGTCCTGATAAAAATAAAAAAATTGTCTTTTACTGAGACGGTCTAACGTGAGTGCGAAGTCACGGCGCAGCCAGTTTGGCTGTAAGACTCGGATATGAAAATATATACCGTTTTGCAGAGGGGCTTCCCACGTGGAAGGAGATGGGATTACCTCTTGAGGCAGGGCGCGTGTCTTATGGAGTGTCCGGAGGGCAGAAAGGCATTTCGACTGTTGTTGGAACAGGTTTAATCCTGACGCTCATTGGCGTTTTTTTGGGAGGTATCGCTTTAAATCTTACCCCATGCGTATATCCCCTGATTCCAATTACCGCCTCATATTTTGGCGGGAAGAGTGAAACCGGTGAACGTCAGGGATATCTTATTCTGCATGGCCTCCTCTATATTCTTGGGCTTTCGGTCATGAACTCGGCCATTGGTATATCAGCGGCTTTCACCGGCAGACTGATGGGGTCTGTACTCCAGCATCCTGCCGTGCTTATTTTTGTCTCATCTGTACTGCTCCTCATGGCGCTTAACTTCTTCGGATTCTGGGAACTACGGCTACCAAGTTTTATGAGTTCTGTTGTATCAAAATCTCATACAGGCTATGCGCAATCACTCTTTATGGGACTGACACTCGGCATTGTTGCTGCTCCCTGTATTGGTCCATTTATTATAGGGCTTCTGACCATGGTTGCCCAGAAGGGTGACCCTTTGTACGGTTTTCTTATATTCTTTACCCTGAGCATCGGGCTTGGATTACCGCTCTTTATCCTGTCAATATTTGCCGGAAATGTAAGCAAGCTCCCCCGCTCTGGTGAATGGTTGCTCTGGATCAGGAATCTTTTCGGATGGATTATGCTCGCCATGGCTGTGTATTTTGTAAAACCTCTTTTACCAGGGCTCGATGCAGGAACCTTCATTCTGGCTTTTATTGCTTTGGCTTCAGGAGTTCATCTGGGTTTTATAAGTAAAACAGGTAAAAACCTTCGAACGTTCGTTATTATTAAAAGAACAGTCGGTGTTTTTGTGATTGGAGTTTCTCTATTCCTTGCAGGATCAGTCCTCTTAAGGGGTCCGGGGGTGTCCTGGCAACCATATTCACAGGATACATATTCAAAAGCTCTAGCTGCCAAAAAACCGATAATCATTGACTTCTATGCAGATTGGTGTACGCCCTGTCGTCAACTGGATAAAAAGACATTTCATGAACAGGAAGTTGTGAAGGAATCTGCAAAATTCAGCATGATAAAGGTTGATCTGACGAAGGAAGCCAATCCTGATGTTATGCAACTGTTGAAAAAATACGATGTTAAAGGTGTCCCAACCGTAATATTCCTCGATTCCAGTGGTCATGAACTGAGGGAATTACAGATTGTAGACTATATCCCCGGGAATGAATTTTTACCAAGAATGAAAAAGGCTTTAGGAGAATAACCCAGGAATGAAGTTAAAGAAAATACTCATCTTGATCGTTATTGTTGGCTTGATTGTGGCAGTTAAGGTATTGAACCTCGACCAGTACCTCACTCTTTCTTATTTAAAGGGATCCCTCGATAAGTTTAAAACCCTCTATGAAAACCACAGGGTTATGGTAATTGCAGGCTATTTTGTTGTTTACGTTCTGACGACCTCTCTTTCCTTGCCCGGAGCTTCTCCGTTAGGTATTGCCGGCGGAGCGCTGTTCGGCTTCTGGACAGCAACAATTGTGGTTTCGTTCGCAAGTACTATCGGTGCGACGCTGTCCTGTTCAATTTCGAGGTTTCTTTTAAGAGACTGGATACATAAAAAATTTGGTGACAAGATTGCCAAGGTCAATGAAGGGATCGAAAAAGAGGGTGCCTTCTATCTGTTCAGCCTGCGACTGATCCCTGTATTTCCTTTTTGGATGATCAATCTTGTTATGGGGCTGACAAAAATGCCTCTGCCGAAATTTTACTGGGTATCACAGATAGGGATGCTTCCCGGTACAATGGTGTTTGTGAATGCCGGGAAAGAACTGGGAAAGATTGATTCTCTCAAAGGTATTCTCTCTCCAGGCCTGATCATTTCATTTGCACTCATTGGTATCTTTCCTATTGTGATAAAAAAACTTTTAGCCCTGTACCGTTCCGGACGGAAAAAGCGCATCGGTGATATTTCCTGAGAACATATACATGAGGAACGAGATGAGGAAGTATTTCAAAAACGGTTTTTTCTCTCCTTTATCCAATAAATAACGCTGAGTGTGACAGCTACTATTGTTATGGCAACTGTGATATAGAATATGAGAGCAACCATTGTGAACCCTGAGAATAAGGATACAACTAAATCTTTCAAAAAGCCACTATGATTATCTCTGCGAGACTGTAAAATGTACCCTTAGCAATTCATATGCTGCAATTGCATTACTATTTACCGATACAGAATTCATTGAATATTCTTTCCAGAATATCCTCTGACGTAATGGCTCCCACAATTTCTCCAAGCTTGTCAAGGGAATCCCGGAGTTCGAGTGCAATGATTTCGATTGGCTGATTTTCCGTCAATGCCTGTATTGCATTCATAAGTGATGCCTGGGCATTCTGAATTGCAGTCTTATGTCTGAGATTTGTGACAATAACCCCTTCCCGTGCCTCCTTCCAATTCTTCAAACATGAACCAAAGATCGCGTCTTTCAATTCTTCGATCCCGGCACCTCTTGTCGCAGAAATGGTTAGGAGTAAGGATGACGGGTTAAGGATAAAGGCAGAAAAACTTGTTCGCTCGAAAGCTGCCGGGAGGTCGGATTTATTCAGAACAAAAATCGTATTCTTATCCTTTATTTTTTTTAAGACCTCAAAATCCTCTTCCTGCAGAGGTTCACTCCGGTCAAACAGCGCGATAATAAGGTCAGAATTTACAATACTCTGCAAACTCCTTTTGACTCCCTCTTTTTCAGCCAAATCTTTTACATCTCTTATCCCTGCGGTATCCATGATCCGAAGAGGCAGCCCCCTGATGTTCAGATATTCTTCAATGGTATCTCTGGTTGTCCCCGGGATCTCCGTCACAATAGCCCGGTCTTTTTGAAGCAATGCATTCAGAAGGGATGATTTCCCGACATTCGGCCTCCCAACAATCGCTGTCGACAGGCCTTCCCTGAAGAATCGTCCTTCGTCGTATGTTTTGACAAGCATCCGAAGTTTCCGATGAATGTCTTCCATGGACGCAGATAAATCCTGTTTTGAAACTGTTTCGATCTCATCCTCGGGGAAATCTATATACGCTTCGATATTGACACAGACATCCATTACACGGTCTCTCAAGGACGTAATTTTTTCAGAGAGGCCGCCCTGAAGCTGGTCAAGCGCTATTCTTCTGCTTTCGTCAGTCTTGGACCGGATGAGATCAAGCACAGCCTCTGCCTGGCTGAGGTCTATTCTCCCATTGAGGAAAGCCCTTTTCGTAAATTCACCAGGCTCTGCAAGCCGGGCGCCAAGTCCCAGGACGAGCTCCAGGATTTTCATAAGTGAAATCATGCCGCTATGACAGTTGATCTCTACCACATCCTCTTTTGTATATGAATGAGGGGACCTCATGAGCGAGAGAAGCACTTCATCAACTTTTCCCCCTGTTAAGGGATCAAGGATATAGCCGTAGGTTAAGTGAAAAGATTTTATCTCTTTCGGAAGTTTATTTTTCGGTGAGAGAAAAATTTGGCCGGCTATGGCGAGTGAATCCTTGCCGCTCATTCTGACAATACCGATACCGCCTTCGCCGAGAGGCGTTGAAATGGCGGCTATTGTGTCATCATGGGAAAACATAGGATTAGTATAACGCAGACTATTTTGAAACCGTTAAAGCTAAGAAGCTTTCAATGCTTCTTTTTCTTTTGCGAGCTTCTGATTGACGTAAAACTGCTGCGAAATGCTGAAGATGTTGTTCATGAGCCAATAGAGAACAAGCCCGGAGGCAAAATTCAGGAAAAGGAAGGTGAAAACGACAGGCATAATCATCATGATTTTGTTTTGTGTTGGATCGAGCGATGTCGGTGTCATCTTTTGTTGAATTACCATTGTGGCGCCCATGAGAATGGGAAGGGGGCCGATAGCAAAACCGCCTATTAGCGGAAGCGAAAGAGGCAAGTGCCCAAATAGGGTATCAGGCGCCGAGAGGTCTTTTATCCAGAGCATGAAGGGTGCATGACGGAGCTCTATGGTGATGAGCAATATTTTATATAAGGCGAAGAATACCGGGATTTGCAGGACTATCGGCAGGCAGCCGCCAAGGGGATTAACCTTGTGTGTTTTGTAGAGCTGCATCATTTCCTGCTGCATTTTTTGCGGATCCTTTTTGTATTTTTCCCGTATTTCGGCCATCCTGGGCTGGATATCCTGCATCTTCTTCATGGCCTTCTGACTCTTGTTCACAAGAGGGATAAAAGGTATTCTCACAAGGATTGTCAACACGACAATTGCCCAGCCATAATTGCCGATTACCTGATAGAAGAATTTGAGAACCCAGAAGAGCGGCAACGCAATAATCGAAAAGAAACCGAAATCCACAATATGCTCGAGCCCTACATTGAGCACCTTGAGCGAATCATATTCCTTTGGGCCAGCGTAAAGGATGAAACTGTTGTTCCCGGATTTCCCCCTGAACGCAGCAACCACTGAATCTTTATGCTTCCATATTTTCGCCTCTTCCATGGGGGTCATAGGCACGAGAGATGCAAAGAAATATTTGTCTTCCTGTGCTATCCATTTCAGTCCTTGCGTATAACTTTTTGTTTCGTTCAGGTTCGCTTGATTGAATTCGATCCTGTCTGTTTCCTTGAGGAGAACGGGTCCTATATGTGATGAAGTATCCTTCTTGTCATAAAGACCGAAATCAGCACCTAAGGTAATCCAGTAATCAGGAAGCCCTGAAACTTCGTCTTTGATATCCACCCGGTATGTACTGTTGGAAAATGTATAGGTACGTCTGACGGAAACTCCTGAGTCTGCATATGCAAAGACAAGGGTGCCGGACGGATTTGTGGAATCGAGTTTCAGATCATGTCCCGTGATATGAAAATTCATCTCTGCAAGTTCAAGCTCTTCTTTTGATCCAATTCCCAGAGGAGCTGCAGCACCGGGACTTCCGAGAAGCACAACGTTCTTGCCAGCATTATCTTGATATTTCTTTAGTTCATAGAATTGTAACGCAGCGCCTTTTGATGAAAAAACCGCCGAATATAATTCGGTTTCGACTCTGACATCTTTTTCTTCAGAAGGTATTTTCTGCTTTTGAGCCATGAATGGAGATGATGCTGATGTCAGATTCATGAATGCTGATGATGGTTCAGAAGGAGATGATTCAGGTAATGGTGCCCCAGATTTTTCTTGTTCAACTGTCTTCGGCTGTTGAGGAACTTTCTGTGGCTCAGGTTTTACAAACAGGAACTGATATATCATAAGGATTGCGAAGGAGAGTGCTAATGCGATGAGTGTTCTCTTTTCCATACGTTATTGGACCGGGTCATACCCGCCGTGATGGAAAGGATGACACCTGAGAATCCTCCTCACGGAAAGATATGATCCTTTGAGGCAACCGTATTTCGCTATGGCATCGATAGCAAATGCCGAGCAGGAAGGGATGAACCTGCAACTTGAGGGAACCAGGGGCGAAACGATATATCTATATAGTTTTATAAATGCTATCAGAAGATTTCTCATGCGATATTTTTTGCAAGAATCTTTCTGTCTCCCTGATAAAATTTTCCAGTTTGCCTTCAGCAGCTGTTTTTTTTGCTACAATCACAAAATCATAGTGCTGCAGGAAATCTCCAAGCACTTTCCTCATGGCTTCCCTCAGGAGACGTTTTATTCTATTTCTCGTAACAGCCTTACCGATTTTTTTACTTACAGAAAGACCCAGACGGTTCCAGTTTAGTTCATTGGGCCTTGCATGTATGACGAGATATTTTGAAGCAGAACTCAATCCTTTCTTAAAAACCAGCTCAAAATCCCGTCTTTTCGCTAAGGAGCGTAAAGAATTTTTACGCATTAAACGCTAAGTCTGCTACGCCCTTTGGCCCTTCTCCTTTTGAGAACCTTACGCCCGCCTGGAGAACTCATTCGTTCCCGAAAGCCGTGAGTCTTTTTCCTTTTTTTGTTATGCGGATGATATGTGGTGTATGTTGCCATAATTTTGAACCTAAATTATAGATTTTTAGGGAAAAATATGTCAAGTCAGCGAAGAATAAAATCTTGCCATGCTTTACAAGCATGAGGTTTAGATGTTACATTTTCCACATGAAATACGGAGAGAAAGCTGTAGCAAAAGCAGTTCTTAAGGTGTGGGAAAATCCGAATACGGAACGTGATTACGAAATTCATATCAGTTTCCCGGAGTTCACCTGCCTGTGCCCGCGCTCAGGATATCCCGACTTTGCGACCATCAACATTCGTTATATTCCTGATAAACGTATTGTGGAATTAAAATCAGTCAAACTCTATTTGAATTCATTTCGCGGGGTGCACATATCTCATGAGGAAGCGACCAATAAAATTTATTCAGAGCTGCAAAAGAAATTGAAACCGAGATTCCTGGAAGTTATTGGAGATTTCAATCCCCGGGGCAATGTCAAGACAGTTGTAAAAGTTAGTTCAGCGGAAAACGGGTTGCTGCCAAAAACGATCCGGCGGGCTGGAAAGCCGGCGGTTACAACCACTGACTGACTACTGATAAACAGTGACTATTTGCCGGTCTGTACCCCTTTCGCCCGCTCAATGAATACCTGCATCTTATTGAGGTCTTTTTTCCCTTTCCTTGATTCAACCCCACTGCTTACATCAACCCCGTAAGGCATTACCTGTTTCATTGCTTCAGCAATGTTATCGGGAGTTAACCCTCCTGCCAAGATAATCTTTCCGAATTGTTTTGCATAAGAAGCAATGTCCCAGTTAAAGATCCGGCCGGTTCCGCCAAAAACATCAGGTGCATATGTATCGAGGAGAAATGCGGAGACTCTTTCCTGATAATGAATGACAGGATCGAGGCTCTCAAGAGACTTCACCCGAATTGCCTTGATGACCCGCCTTGAAAAGGAGCACTGAGAGGGTGGTTCGTCCCCATGGAGTTGAATGACGTCGATACCGGTCCATGATGTTATTTTTTCTATCTGTTCCGGCTTTTCATTGACGAACACACCTACCGTTGTTATAAATGGGGGGAGTTTCCTGATTATTGATGCTGCGTCATCATATGGTACATATCGGGGACTTTCCTGAAAGAAGACAAAACCAAGGGCATCTGCACCGAAAGCAACAGCTGCCAGAGCATCATCGAGATTTGTTATCCCGCATATTTTGACCCTGACCTGCATAGCGTCATTTTATCACATTGAGCCTGTCAGTTCGTCGATTTTCTTTCCAATATCTTCTGCTTCCATGAAAGAGGTTCCTATGAGCAGTGCATCGACCCCGATATTTTGAAGTTTCTGGAGATCGGTCCTGCTTTTTATCCCGCTTTCACTGACAACAATCCTCTCTGACGGGATTTCTCTCCTGAGGGTAAAGGTAGTGTTCATGTCTACCTGCAATGTTTTTAAATTCCGGTTATTAATCCCGATAATATCGCATGCTATGAGCAGTGCCATTTCAAGTTCCTTAAAGTCATGAACCTCAAAAAGAACAGATAGGCCGAGTTCTCTTGCGAGGTTCAGGTATTCAGCTGCCTGATTTTTCTCGAGTATCGCAGCGATCAGCAGAATAGCGTCTGCACTATTTACTCTTGTCTCATAAATCTGATATTCATCAACGATAAAGTCTTTTCTTAAAACAGGTTTTGAGGTTATTTTTTTGACTTCAGGAAGAAAGGAGAGGCTTCCCATGAAGAAATCTTCCTCGGTGAGAACGGAAACCGCATGGACATGCTTTTTATCATATATTTGTGCTATCGATAAATGATCGAACTTTTCCCGTATAATTCCTTTTGATGGCGATGCCTTTTTAATCTCCGCGATCAACTTGATATTTTCATCTAAAGAACGTTTTACAGCTGTCCGGAAATCCCTTGGCTTTTCAACATCGGTGATCTTTGATTTGAGTTCTCTCAAAGGAACGGATGCCTGCACATCTCTCAGCCTCTGTTTTTTCTTTGAGACAATTTCATGAAGGATTCCCATGGTGGATATTATAAGACCGGCTGAATATTTTGCAAACGCATCTCTCTTATTTGCTATAATCCCTCAAAACATAAAGGGGACAGAATTGGACAAAAAAAAAAGGATAGCACAAGCTGCAGGTCTGATGTCGATTGCTACCCTCATCAGTCGAATTCTTGGGTATGTGAAGGACATGATACTTGCGCGGTTTTTCGGTGCTACAGGTATAGCCGATACTTTCTTTGTCGCATTCAGAATACCGAACCTCTTGCGGGAGCTTTTTGCCGAAGGTGCCATGTCCTCTGCATTTATTCCGGTTCTGACAGAATATCAGACGAGGCACGGCCGGGAAGAAGCAAAAAGACTGGTAAGGATTGCATTCACGTTTATCCTGATAGGTGTTGGTTTCCTCTGTATTGTTGGAATTATTTTTGCCCCTGGAATTGTAAGGGTCATTGCCCCCGGGTTTGCCAGCATGCCTCAAAAATTTTCCCTTACGGTTTCCCTCACAAGAATCATGTTCCCTTTTCTCCTGTTTATCAGTCTCGCAGCACTTATCATGGGAGCATTAAACACCAGACGTATTTTTTTTGTCCCCTCTCTTGCTCCTGCAACACTGAATATCACGATCATTATTCTTGTTCTCATTTTTGCTACAAGAATGGAACAGCCGATATTTGCAGTTGCAGCAGGAGTTGCCTTAGGTGGTCTAATCCAGTTTGCATTTCAACTCCCGTCTTTCTTTAAGTCCGGATATTCGTTGAGCCCTGATTATGGTTTTAAACACGACGGACTGAAGAAGATGGCTACTCTTATGATGCCTGCAACAATGGGAATGGCTGTTGCCCAGATAAATATCTTTGTCAGTACAATCCTTGCTTCTTATCTGCCTGAAGGCAGTATCACGTATCTCTATTATTCCATGCGCCTTATCCAATTCCCTGTCGGTATTTTTGGTGTTGCCATGGGAATGGCTGTTCTTCCTTCATTATCTGAACACGCAGTGAGAGGGGACTATGGCAAACTCCGGGAAGATTTTTCCTATGCACTCAGGGTATTATTTTTTATTACCGTTCCTGCTATGGCCGGGTTGATCGCGTTACGGGAGCCCATCGTTCATATCCTTTTCCAGAGAGGTCAGTTTGATTATCCTGCAACGGTGGGAACAGCACATGCCCTTTTATTTTATTCCCTTGGAATTTGGTCGATTGTCGGCGTGAGGGTTGTAACGGCCACTTTTTATTCGATGCAGGATACAAGAACACCAGTAAAAATTGCGGCAGTTGCAGTTGCAGCAAACATACTGTTCAGCATTGTCCTTATGCAGCCTCTCAAGCACAGCGGGCTTGCCCTTGCGAATTCCCTTGCTTCAGGTTTGAATTTTCTTCTTCTCTTTATGTTTCTCCGGAAAAGACTCGTAACAATTGATGGGAAGCGAATTCTTTCATCCTTTGTTAAAATTGTGATTGCGTCGGCGATCATGGGCATATCAGCCTGGCTTCTCCTTCACGGAACGTTATGGCAAACATATGGGCATACCTTTCAAAAGGTTTTATATCTGAGTGGAACGGTTGTATTATGTATTGGGGTTTATCTTGGCGTCATCTTTCTCTTGAAAAGTGAAGAGCTGAATTCTCTGGTCGTGATGATCAGGCAGAAATTCAGAAAATGAATAAACGGAGGCCACATGAGAATAAAAAAATTTGTTGTCGGACCGCTTGAGAACAACTGTTTTCTTGTCATCGAAGATGTGTCTAAAGAGTGTTTCATTACAGATCCCGGTGATGAACCTGACAGAATTATGGATTTTATCAATGGAAATAACATCAAGGTAAAATATCTCGTCTGTACCCATACGCATTTTGACCACGTCGGGGCAGTATCCGATCTAAAAAAAGATACCGGGGCAAAGATTGTCATTCATAAAGATGATCTCCCGATCTATGAAAGCTCGCGGGATCATGCTGCGATATGGGGGTTCGAGATTGATCCCTTGCCTCAACCAGATGTGTTTGTTTCAGAGGGAGACACGATCGATATCGGGAATTTACAATTCGAGATTCTCCACACCCCTGGCCATAGTCCTGGTGGAATCTGCATTTACGGAGAAGGTATTGTCATTACCGGGGATACGCTTTTTGCAGGTTCAGTGGGAAGAACAGATCTCCCCGGTGGAGATATTCAGAAGTTAAAAGCATCCTTTAAGCGGCTTATGTCGCTTTCAGATGGAGTTAAGGTACTTCCCGGGCATGGACCTGAAACGACTATTGGCCGTGAAAGGACTGACAATTTCTTCGCATCAGAAATTTGAGAATATTGATTCGAATACAAATCATTTTAATACAAATCAGAGAAATTATGCGTTATTATCAAATATCAATCAATATTTAAGCTTATTCCCCACTAATTTGCTATTTTTTTCTATTTGACTATCAATAAAAAAATGATATTCTATAATTATAGATGATATCTAAAGGTTTCATAATGGTGTAAAAAGACCAAGTAGATCTTTGATAAAAAGGCTATATTACTTGGTATAGCCTTTATTTTTCTCTGAAATCCCGACGGACTAAGATAAGTTGCTACAGAATGATGTGCCCAAAAGGGATGCAGAGATGTTCTTTGAAAACTAAAAAGTAGGCCCTGTCAAGAGTTTAATTTGAGAGTTTGATCCTGGCTCAGAACGAACGCTGGCGGCGTGCCTAACACATGCAAGTCGAACGGAGTTATAGTTGTAGCAATACAGGTATAGCTTAGTGGCGGACGGGTGAGTAACACGT
>Ga0307379_10010185_pt1 | contig 12495 bp, 10 predicted proteins | sample UN2MG_FD_202237 | JGI IMG/M metagenome (GOLD analysis project Ga0307379, IMG submission 202237) | Soil microbial communities from Risofladan, Vaasa, Finland - UN-2 | ecosystem: Environmental > Terrestrial > Soil > Coastal area > Acid sulfate soil | place: Finland: Risofladan, Vaasa | collected... | reverse complement strand
ATGGGGGAGATTGCCTGCGAACCGCTCCTCAAACTGCTTATGTACCAAAAGAAGCATGTCCGCATTGGCGTTATTGAAGCGTTAAGTGATATTAAAAGCCCGCGATCGGTCGACCCCCTTATCCGCACGCTCCTGACCGATGACAGCCATGAAGTACGCTGGGTTGCCGCGCTGGCGCTTGGGGAGATCGGGGATAAACGGGCGATCCCTTCCCTGCTGGTCTCCTTAAAAGATACCAACCGCTATGTGCGGTATGGATCAGTAAAAGCACTCGAACAACTAAAGTGGTCAGCGGAAACAGAGCAGGATCGGGCATACGCACTCATTGCACTACAGGACTGGGACGCACTACAAAAAATGGGCAAACCCGCTGTCGGTCCCTTAATTGATATGCTCGGGGATGAAAATCCTGTCACCCGGATAAAGATTATCGAGTTGCTCGGCTCGAGGAGGTATGATGAAGCAAAAAGCGCCTGCGAGACCGCTCTCATGGATATTGATCCGTCTGTCCGCTGGACTGCCGTACTGGCCGCCAAAAAATGCGGCATCACAACCACCCGCCTCCCGCTGTTAATCTCCCGGCGTCCATGGTCAACCCCAAGCCCGTTCGGAGTGGCACTCATCAATTTCCTGTTCTGTGGTCAGGGTTATGCCTTCCTCCAGAAATGGTATGGTACCTTAATTTTCATGTGTTACACCACCATTATGCTCATTGTACAGCTGTATACCGGGTCTTTTTTCCCGTTCATCTATGCCTACCCGTTCACATTGATAGTGGGTGTACATTCATACTACATGGTAAAACGAATGCACGATTTGTGAGTTGAGACATGCTGCACCTTCCTGACATCTTTGCACGAAAGAAACCCGACATCAAAGTGCTGACAGAGAAAAAGGATATTTACGGGCTCATCAGGGCACTGAATTCGTCGGACCTTGATGTTCACACAGCCGCGGCAAAAGCACTGGGAGCCATGGGCAATGAGGCCGTCGATGACCTGGCAAAAGCGATCAGGACACGCAAACTGGCAGTAAAACTCGGCATTATCGGGGCTTTGTCAGAGATCCGGGATCCCCGTTCGATCCCGTGCCTGACAGATGCCCTCGCAGATAAGAACAGCGAAGTGCGGTGGCAGGCGGCGGTAGCACTGGGAGAAATTGACGATGTTGCAGTCATCGAACCCTTAGTCAAGGCACTCAGGGATACCGACAAATACGTCCGCTATGGATCTGCGTTCGCGCTTGCAAAGAGGGGATGGAAACCCAAAGATGAGAAAGAATTATCCGATTATTATATCGGCATGCAGGAATGGAAAGCCGCAAAGGATATCGGCAAATCTGCAATCCCTTCCCTGACCCGGACCCTCCGGGATCGTGATAACATTATCCGTACAGAAGCGATTGATGTGCTCGGGGAGATCCAGGACCCCCAAGCTACCCCGGCTCTCATGCGGTCGCTGGGGGATGAGAACCGGGAAGTGCGGTGGCATGCCATGCTCGCATCACCAAAATGCGGTATTCCGCTGAGGTACCTTCCCCGCGGGCTGGCAAAACGGCCGCAGGTGATAAAGAACCCGTTGATTGCGGCTTTTCTCAACTTCTTACTCCCCGGACTGGGATACGGCTACTTAGGAAAATGGTGGGGTGTGCTGATATTCCAGGTCGATATTACCGCCACTGTCTGGCTCTTCAAGTACGAGAGTGAAGGGGTCAGCTACCAGACACTCTTCCCGATTTACCTCGCACTCGCGATTCATGCCTGGTATCTGGCAACAAAGATGCCAAAAGATCCGCCGTAATACTTTTTTTTTAAAACAATACCGTTCGCATTTTCATCCGGTCGTCTTGTTGCCCGGGGCATCATATTGTATTTTTGGTCTTTTAGAAACCCTGATTTTGTTCATCTTTTTGTTGACTTAAAAAAAATACGAAGGTGACCCTCTCTCTCTCCCAGAGGGGGAGGCAGCATGTGGGGTGTATCCCCTTGACCCCATTCTACAATCAACCTTATGAGAGGTAATCGCAATATGGGGGGATGCCCAGGCGCCGGGGGCGCAGGTGAAACTAAAAGCCCCCAGGAGCGGTATGATGTAATTTTTCTCAGGCATTTCTCCAGAGCCGAATTTTGCTTTTTTTAGGGGAAAGAAAGGGAACCGGTAGATCGTGATTTACAAACGTAAAATTTCCATTCTTAAAAAAAGAAATAAAACTGAACTTAAAAAAAGGCAAAACACAGGAGAGCATGCGAGGGATGGGATTCGAACCCAAGAACTCCTGCGAGATCAGGCCCTGAACCTGACGCCGTTGACCTGGCTTGGCTACCCTCGCGCTTGTATACATTATGTATGAAATTACATAAAGATAGGGGGTCAGACAGGGAGTCACACGCCCTTACCGGCGTTGTCCCCATTCAGGGATTTCTTCATCTCCCGGTCACGGAGCTCATTCCGCTTGATCTTTCCTGATACGGTCTTGGGGAGTGACTCCACAAACTCGATCGCCCGCGGGTATTTGTACGGTGCAGTTACTTTTTTCACATGGTTCTGGATCTCACGGATCAGCCCCTCGGATGGCTTGATACCGGGTTTGAGAATTACAAAAGCTTTGACAATGAGCCCGCGGATATCATCCGGTGATCCGACAACTGCCGCCTCCTGCACTGCAGGATGCTCAATCAATGCACTCTCTACCTCGAATGGTCCGATACGGTAGCCAGATGCCTTGATCACGTCATCGTTCCTTCCGATGAACCAGAAATAGCCATCCTCATCCTTATACGCCTTGTCACCGGTGTAGTAAAAGCCGTTCACAAAGGACTTCTTATTCTCTTCTTCATTGTTCAGGTACTCCCGGAACATGCCAACCGGACGGGGGTCAAGCCTGATGGCAATTCGTCCTTCTTCGTGCAGGCCAACCGGTTTTCCGTAGTCATCATGTATTTCAATCTGCCAGCCCGGTGACGGTTTTCCCATGGAACCAAATTTTGGTGTCATGCCGGGAAATGTGCCGATACAAAGAACGGTCTCGGTCTGCCCATAGCCTTCGTAGATGGTAAGGCCGGTAGCATCCTTCCACGCTTTGATCACCTCAGGGTTGAGCGGTTCACCGGCGCTCACGCAGTGGCGGAGCTCGGTAAAGTCAAACTTGTCCAGGTCAGCAAGGATGAGCATGCGGTAGATGGTCGGGGGACAGCAGAACGTGGTGATACCGTACTTCTCGATAAGGGGCAGGATCTCGGTCGGGTTGAATCTGCTCCGGATATCATAAACAAAGATCGCCGCTCCCTCGATCCATTGCCCATAGAGTTTTCCCCATGCGCTTTTTGCCCAGCCGGTATCAGACAGCGTGAAGTGGACATCGCTGGGACGCAGGTCGTGCCAGAACCGGGCGGTTACGATATGCCCGAGCGGATAACTCTGGTCGTGCACCACCATCTTGGGCTCACCGGTGGTTCCGGAAGTAAAGAAAATGATGAGCGGATCGGTGCTCCGGGTCTTTTTCATAACGGAAAGATTGACAATTTTTGCCGAAACGGGTGCAGGGTAATCAAGCTCCACAGGGTAGCTGATCCATCCGGGTCGTTTACCGTCAACCATCATCCTGCAGGAAAGAGAGGGACACTCTTTTGCGATCTCATCGATCTTATCTGCCTGCTCTTCATTCGTGATGACCATCTTGACATCAGCTATATTAATCCGGTATTTCAGATCTTTTGGCGTGAGCATCGTAGGTGCCGGGCAGTACACAGCACCCCGCTTGATCAGCGCAAGAGTAAACGTCCACCATTCGGGAACTCTCGGCAACATGATCAGCACCCGATCGCCTTTGTTGAGACCAAACTTGATCATCATGTTTACGATCTGGTTGGAAAGGCGCATCAGGTCCCAGAAGGTGTATTTCTTTTCCTTACCTTCCTGGTTCACCCATACCATCGCAAGTTTGTTCCGGTCTTTCTTCGCCCACGCATCAACAATGTCAAAACCGAAGTTAAAATACTCGGGAACATCGATGGTAAACGAACGGTACATCGCATCATAATCGGGCATATTGTGAATAATATGACCCGGCTCCGGAACTGCAGATGGCAGGGCGGTTGCACCAATTGTACTGGTACCAGTACCCGAGGCGAGGTGCGTGGTGCACGCCTCATTGATCCATTCTGAGCGGGAGATTTTTCTCGTTTCACATGATTTGTCGATAGTGGCCGTTAGCGTATCGTCCATCGTAACAGAGTATCGCACCATTCTAGATCGATTTGTTGGTGCACTTAATGAGTATTTCGATTATCGTGTGCACCAGCAAAAATGCATCCCGGCATACAGGGCATCTCAATTCCGCCTGAATAACAGGACCTCATTGCCAGTCAGGCTGGCAGATAACCGATGCAAAATTGTGGTGCAGTTCTTCTTACCCTTCCAAAAGCAGAGCATTTGAGGAACCCAAGGGAACATCCGCATAAGTCTGTTCATGGTCGATCATGGTGTGCCCGTGTCCGGTCATAGTAACAAAAACTGTTCTCCGGTAGTATTTTTACTAAAAAACTTCGTAACCGATGCATGATCTCCCCTTTTCATACCACTACCTCGACCCTCCTTTAAAAAAACGTTCGTAAGGGGGTCTCCACCGACAGGACATAAAGATTGTCCATTAGTATTATGATTCAGAGAAAAGCATAGTATAGTGGATGGCTGATAAAAAGTACGATTCATTAAAAATTGAGAATATCGTAGCATCTGGCGTTATTGCCGATTCTATTGATCTTGCTGATGTTTCAGCGAAGATAAAAAGCTGCGAACTCAATACGAAACGATTTCCCGGTGCGGTCTACCGCATCGAGAACCCTAAGATTGCGTCCCTGATTTTTTCATCAGGCAAGGTCGTACTTACCGGTATCCGGGACAAAAAGGCGCTTACTGACGGGCTTGGAATCATCATGAAATCTCTTAAGGAGGCCGGTGTTGATACCTACAAGGAACCCAAAGTAGCGATAACAAATATAGTCTGTTCATACGATATCGGAAAATACATCAATCTTAACAAGGTAGTCATCACACTCAACCTCGAAAATATCGAATATGAGCCGGAGCAGTTCCCGGGGCTTGTATACCGGATCAAGGATCCCAAGATAGTCGCGCTTCTCTTCTCATCGGGAAAGATCATCCTCACGGGTGGCAAGAACCTTGAAGATATCAAGAAGGGACTCGATTTCCTCGAGCAGAAACTCGAAAGTATTATGTAAAGGGTAAAAATAAACCATTTTCTTTTTTTTTTAAGTGTCTATGACCATTTTTTTAGTGTCTATGACCAGTAGCGGTGGGTCTGGATAAAATTTCGTTCAGCTTTCATGATCTCGCGATAGAATGCATCGCCGTCAGTCAGGGTTGCGAGAATGCGGGACGTAATCTCCGGCCCGACACCCCGTGCCGAAAGGGCAATCACCGCTTTCTTCCCGCTGGACAGGACAATATTGGCATTTTTTAAGAGACGCTGCTCGATCGCACGCTCACTTTGTGTTTTCCGGGGTTTCCGGATAACCGCATACAGCTCATCTTCATACGGTTTGAGCGCCGCAATGAGGCGTGCTGCGCATTTCGGGCACTGCGGGTGATCGGGTACGCGGGAGACAACCGTCCGGCTCTTCCAGTTACGGCAGTTCATGCACACGAGCAGCACATCATCCTGGTCAAGCCTGCGTTTCAGCGTCGCAAGCACTGCCTGATCAGCAGTGGGGGGTGGGATCTGATCCCGGGATGAAAGCAATCCTCCGGCACCGATCATCGAATGGGGTCCCAGTGCAACGCACATCTCTCCCTGTCTGACCTGACGGACAACTTCTGCTGCAGTCTCAATATCCATATATTCCGAGAGCAGTTCCCGGTACGCTTCCTGTTGCACGACCGTACCCTCAAAGTATTCAAGCAGACGCTGGATACTGATCTTTTCATAGTCGGCATCCGGATCAATCGCCCCGAATTTCTTTGCGATCTGGACCAGTTTCCACTTAAAAAGAGCGGTGCGTTTCAGGGCAAGCCGGAGAATTCCCGGCAGGTGTGCAGGGTCTAAAGAGAGCAGCATATCCCGCACATCTGCAGCCCTGATCGATGAAGGCAGACGCAGGAGCATGCGATATGCATCGAGTTCGAGCCCGACCGTTGTTCCGTACCGGGCTGATATGAGTATGGAAAGTACACGTCCCAGGGCTTCGTTCGTCTTGTGTCCGGCACAGACATTGCAGACTACCCCGTCATCGGTATTTTCCAGCGTAATGAGCTGATCGGTGGGGACCAGGGAACGGTTTTTGTCCATTTCAGAGAGGAAATGCGTGGCAAAGGCGATTCCCTCCCGCTCTGTGGTATACGCTGAAATCTCACGGGTTCTCCGCATCGCCCCGACCTCGCGGGCGACCGGGAAAGGTACCGGGATCTGTTCTCCTTCCCATGACGGGAGTTCTCCTTGTGCTTTCTTTGCAGGTTCTACCGTAAGTCTGCCGTCAGCAATCTCAATTACACGCCAGAGCTGCCCCTTGGTTATGAAAACTACCCCGGTATGCACCCACCCGACGACAAACGATTCGTCAAGCGTACCTACCGTTCTCCGGGAGACCATATCAAAGATCGGCACCTTTCGCTCATCGTGGATCATGGAGAGGTTCCCGGCAAGGTACCGCCGGGCGCGTGCAGTCGTGACAATCCGGCTCCCGTCAATCCGGATTAACCGGTGCTCCTCCATCTGCCGGCACACGTCATCAAGGAGCGTCCCGTCACCGGTAAAAATGCTCGTGCGCTCGAGAATCTCACGGATTTTTACCCGTTCGATCTCCCCATACTCCACAGCGATGGCAGCAACCTGGTTGGCAAGCACATCCGCGGCATTCCTGTGGGGCACCACCAGTTCGATCTCGTTCGCCCTTGCCTTCTTGGCAATGACCAGGGATTCAAGCAGGTCATCAAAGCCAGTCGCAAGGATTGTCCCCCGCGAGATCGTGTTCAGCTGATGTCCGGCACGTCCCACCCGCTGCACGAGTCGCGCAACTTCGCGGGGGGATCCAAACTGGATCACATGGTCAACCCTTCCGATATCAATACCAAGTTCCATCGATGAGGTGCAGATAAGAACCCGGATCTCACCGCGTTTGAACCGTTCCTCGGCTTCGATTCGCACATCTTTTGAGAGTGACCCATGGTGCACTTCGACATCCCCGCGTTCGTACAGGGCATGCCCCAGCGCTTCGGCAGTCACCCGTGTGTTCACAAAGACAAGGGTCGATCCTTCCCGCTGCAACGCTTTTGAGAGAATCGTAGTCTGCTGTAAGAAATTATCGCCAACGTACTTAACCGTAATATCCAGCTGTTTTGCAACGGGAACCTGGACTACAGAAAAGGGGCGTGCACCGCAGAGAAAACGGGCAATGTCCTCAGGATTTCCGACAGTCGCCGACAAACCAATGCGCTGGAATTCACCGGCATACACGCAGAGCCGCTCAAGCGCAACAGCGAGCTGGGCGCCCCGTTTGCTTCCGGCGAGTTCATGAATCTCATCGATGATCACGAACCTGACCTGCGGGAGGTGCTTCCGGAGCCGCTTTCCCATGAAAAGTGCCTGGAACGTCTCAGGCGTGGTTATCAGGAGATCAGGAGGGGACAGTGCCTGTTTACGTCGTTCACCCATCGACGTGTCCCCGTGCCGCACACCAACTGACAACCCAAGCTCACTGCACCACCATTGCATCCGGGCAAGGATATCACGGTTGAGTGAACGCAGGGGTGTAATGTAAAGCGCCTTAATGCCTCCACCAGCAGGCATTGACATGAGGGCATTAAAGACCGGAAACATGGCGCTCTCGGTCTTTCCCGTACCGGTCGGTGCGATCAGGACGACATGGTTTCCTTTGAGGATCAGCGGGATCGCCTGCTTCTGGGCGTCCGACAGCACAGAAAAACCGCGCTTTTTTATACATGCCTGGACCTTTGGATCCATCACTTCAATCGGTTTCATCTGATTGCAGCGAACTGTAAGGGCCGATGTACGTCCCGTCGGCAAGGATAATCTCCGCTTCCTCTTTTTTCATGCATCGCGAAAGGGGCGAAAACGGGTTTTTGATGATCCGGAAGATATCATAGCCTGCAATCTCGTTAAAAGATGGCATGAACAGCACGCGGGTGGGCGTGATATTTTCCGGATCTCTCCCCATCCCCAGTCTTTCCGTATCAAGACCGGCCCGCAGGTATGCAGGGGCCTGAAGGGCACACCCCACTTCGTCTTTAAGCGAGAGCTGGGGATGATGGTGCCCGATCACAATCAGGTGTCCTGCAAGGAGAGGGGAAGGGTACATGTGTCCATGAAGATATCCGACACCATCAAGGATAGCTCCGTCTTTTGGCTGGAGCTCATGGTCAACGAGATATCGTTCGATACCGATGTCGTGGTTGCCGGGGAATACTTTCAGGGAAACGCGGCCGCGAATTGCATTGAGAATCCCTGGCAGCTCATTAAATTCCTGCCGGGTAAGCGATGGAATGCTATGCTTGATGTCGCCCAGCAGTATAAGCATCTCCGGGTCTGCCGCATCGATAATCTTTAATAAGCGTTCGAGCCGGTCAGCACTCCGGCTCCTGAAATGCAGGCCGTGGGCAGCGAGATCTGCCTCAATCCCAAAATGGAGATCCGCTACAACCAGCAGTCGCTGTTCGCCTTCAATGACAAGTGCCGGGCCGTCTTTTAAAAATTCCAGGTTCATAACGGTTTAACAAATCCCTTCCGGGGCTGGTAGCATTGGTCATCGATGATGAGCGATTCGATCGCGGCAAGCACGGCCTCCTGCATTACACCGCGGATCGCTGCCTGGTTAAGTATCTCTTCTATAGCAATCCCCCGCGGCCCGCTTTCCGCCGTTATGAACTCCATCACCAGCGTCCGGACATCCGGCTTTGGGGGTGCTTCAGATCCAGGGGGGCGAACGGTCTGAACGGCACTCTCGACCATCATGGCCAGTTCCCGGAGCCGGGTTTTCGTTATTGAGTAGTGGCGAACCGCAGCAAGGATACGCTCATCTGCACAGGTGCCCTGCAGGGCGAGGTTCACCCGGTGAAGCCGTTCAAGGGTTGATTTTGCTGTTGCAAGCACCCACTGGTCACGCACCAGACGATCTACAACAAGGATGTTATCAGGACGCACGGACAGCACCAGTTCGCCCTTTTTGAGGTACATCTGCGCTCGCCCGGTGACCGTAACAAATGACGGCACGGGGAGTTTGCAGAATATTTCAGCCAGTGCAGTATTCCGGCCGCCAATCACCAGATCAAATACTCCTGTCGGATCAGCAATACGGGTGTACACCATATCCCCGCGCTCTGCTACCTCGGTCAGTGCACCGGAAAGGAACATGAACCGGCACCACGCCCCCCCACAGGTCACCACCCAGGCGGGGTTCCCGCAAACATCATCCTGTACCGAGAGCGTAGAACTACAATATTCCCCGGCAAATACCCGTGCTGTTCCTTCCATAGTGTCGTACCAGAATTGGTCTGGTGATCGTATTCAAGATATAGTCAGCGGCATACCGGAGTTTGCCCACCCGTTCCGCACCTGAAACATCCCATGTGGTTCTACCATTATTTTTACCATTATTTCCTGCCCCGGTAAAAGAGGCCGAAGATAACAGAGACGAGCGTTACAGCTACTGGTGCAGTAAACCACAAAAGAGGAGATTTGGCAGGAGTCGGGGGGACGGTGTCTGAACTCAGGTCAGGGGGCACAAGGCTCGGATCAAGATCGTAGGCTTTTGCATATGCCGTTTTTGCTTCGTCAAGCCTGCCAAGTGACCGAAGTGCATTGCCCTTATTATACCAGGCGACAGAATGGACATTTGTTAAGTTACCCTCAACGGTCAGCACCGCATCTGCAGCCGCGTTAGCTTCTTCGAACCGGCCGAGCATCACCAGGATCCCGGCCCTGTTAGCCTGAATAAGGGGAACCAGTGAGGTTACATTCATGGCAAGCGCGTCATCTGACATTTCAAGCGCTTCTGCATATTTTCCGGCATTGGCAAGATCGACACTTTGTGAGTAGAGGGTCCCGGCAGAGTTCAGCTGATCAGAGGAATCGGCAGCCATTACCGGCAGAAACAGGCTGAAACTGATAAGAACAACCATCAAAAATCTTGTAAAATTCATCCGATTTCTCCAGTTCTAAGTATTGGATTTACTTCCTATAAAAAAAGTGGATTAAAAGATCTTACCGGTTTTTGCGGATGATAAACAAACCCGCCACAACAATACCGAGTAGCGCAATCCATTCGGGCAGGGGAGAATAGGTTGTCTTTGTTGGTACCGGCAAAGAAGTTTGTACCACCGTTGCTTCCGCAGTTGGTGATACCGGGAGGGTGGTAACGGGTATCGTTGTCACGACCGGCTCTACTGATACCGCTGTGGCAACAGGTGTATCCACTTTTACAAAAGTGACGGTTGCTGTCTGGGTAATCTTTCCTGTAATATCCGTATTATTCCTGCTCCGGTATGTTTCCTTCATGTTGTTGAGATTCTGGCTTACCGTAAACGTATATGTCCCGACGGGGTAGAGAGGTTCGGCAAACGCATTCCGCGCGTTATGGTTCCAGTCTTTCCCGCTTTTCCAGTAATAAGGGGATGCAGTGATAAAGGGCTGGCTATCGAATGAAAGAATCTGCGTTTTGGGATTTCCGGCGTTTCCGGTATAGATATTGCCGATTCCCTGCCCGAGGGGATTAGTCAATGACACCGTAAAAAATGAATCTGACGGATTGCCATCAGGACGATTTAATGGCTTGAGCGCAGGAAACAGGTTAGTATCAATCCGATAGGTGATGTTTGTTGAGACCGGCACTGGTTTCCCGCTCACATCCTCGTTATGATCCAGATCCCAGGCCCTGATATCAATGTGAGGTTCAAGAACTTCAAAGACCACCAAATAAGGTTTTTTATCCTTACAATACCATTTGCCCGTATAACCGGTAAAAATCTCCGGGCTGATGTTATAGTGATATATTTTTTCCGACACGGTATTTATTTCCTGTACGGTAATATTTTTTTCAGGAGGCGCGCTGGTATCCGTGCCGTTTTGCCACCACGCAATTGTATGACACCCGTTCAATGCACTGGAAATATCCAGGTTACTCTCACCGATATAAACAGGAGCACCCGCCGCAATTTTGGATAAACTGCCCGCCACCGGTGCAGTACACATAAAAATGACGACAAGTGCGAGTACGCAATATTTTGCTTGCATGGAAAGTAATTTCAAAACCCTTATGATAAATATTATGACATTCATTAAAAAGAGCGCTTGATTTTACCCAGGAAATTTCTCATGAGAAAAACCAGCCATATATCCGCTGCAGAAACTAAAGAGCAATAACAAGAAGAACAAGAAGAGAGGGGAACCATGGAAGAGGACCATACTATCTGGATTGAAAAATACCGGCCACAAAAACTCGATGATATTGTCGGGCAGGATGAAATTGTGGAGCGTTTGTCATCCTATGTAAAGAGCGGGAACCTCCCGCACCTCCTCTTCACGGGAAGTGCAGGTGTCGGCAAGACTACTGCTGCCGTGACCCTCGCGCGGGAATTTTTCAAGGATTCATGGCAGATGAATTTCCGTGAACTGAACGCTTCAGATGAACGTGGGATCGATATAGTGCGCAACCAGATCAAACAATTCGCCCGTACAACGCCCCTTGGCGATGCAAAATTTAAGATCCTCTTTTTAGATGAAGCCGATGCACTGACCACCGATGCACAGGCTGCGTTACGCCGGACCATGGAAACCTACGCCCAGACCTGTCGTTTTATTCTTTCCTGTAATTACTCTTCCAAGATTATTGACCCGATCCAGAGCAGGTGTGCAATTTACCGGTTTAAGCCACTGGGTCAGGACGCGATAAAAGAAGAGGTGCACAGGATCGCAGGACGGGAAGGGCTCAGCATTACAAAGGAGGCAATGGATGCCATTGTCTATATTGCACAGGGAGATATGCGCAAGGCAATCAATGCCCTGCAGGGTGCAGCGATCATCAGCTCCACGATAGACGAAAAGATGGTATATGCAATAACCTCAACCGCCCGTCCGGATGAAATTGAAGACCTCCTGAAGCGCTCCCTTGGAGGAGACTTTGATGGCGCCGAATCACTCCTTGCCTACCTTCTCCATGAACGAGGGATTGCTCCCAACGAACTTATCAACCAGTGTTACCGTGCGATCGTCAAAATGGAATTGAACCGTGGATTAAAAGTTGAGCTGATCGACCATCTCGGTGAAACCGACTTCCGGCTCTCGGAGGGTGCAAACAGTGATATCCAGATGGAGGCCCTGATCGCCCGGTTCATACGCTCCTCAGAAAAAATTCAGGAAAGGTAACGAAATGGATAAAAACGAGGAACTGCGCGATACCAATAAGACAGAAAACTGGAGCAGGTTATTAAAAAGCAAATATAAAAAAGAGATGGGGGAGATCTCAAG
>Ga0307379_10010183_pt1 | contig 12499 bp, 11 predicted proteins | sample UN2MG_FD_202237 | JGI IMG/M metagenome (GOLD analysis project Ga0307379, IMG submission 202237) | Soil microbial communities from Risofladan, Vaasa, Finland - UN-2 | ecosystem: Environmental > Terrestrial > Soil > Coastal area > Acid sulfate soil | place: Finland: Risofladan, Vaasa | collected... | reverse complement strand
AGGCCCCTTGAGTTTTTCCGCAAGGACCCGGATTTTGGCGCGGGTTTCCGCGAGGTCGCCGGAATTGTCGATCACGTAGTCGGAGGCCAGGGCTTTTTCCTCCGGATCCATCTGGGAGGAGACAATCCGGAGGGCCTCCTCCCGCGAGATGCCGTCGCGGCCCATGATGCGGTCGACCTGAAGACGCCTCTCGCAGCGCACTCCGATCACCGCCTCGCAAATCCCCTGGCGCCCCTTCTCGAGGATGAGCGCTGCCTCGACGATGACGACCGCGTGACCCTCGGAGGCAAGGGCGGAAACGGCATCCCGGATCCCCTCGGAGATGTAAGGGTGCGTTATGGATTCGAGCTCGGTGCGCCTGCCGGGATCCGCAAATACGATCTCACCGAGCTTTTTCCGGTTGATCCGGCCATCGGAAAGCAGAATCTGCGCCCCGAACCGCCGGACGATTTCGTCGTGGGCGGGCTTCCCCGGTGCGGTGACCTCCCTGGAGATCCGGTCCGCGTCCACGACGGGGATATTCTCCTCCCGGAACATGCGGGCAACGACGCTTTTCCCGGAGCCGATTCCCCCGGTCAGGCCGAAAATGCGCATGGCCGAAATCATACCACCGGAAGGGCCTTCCTGGAAAAACTCGCCGTGAAGGCACCGGCGTTGACAAGTCGCGGGAGGGGTGGTAGCGTCGAAGCAAATGAACGGTGATTCATTATTTTTCCCTCAAAAAAAGGAGGAGACGCCATGGCCGAAACGACCGTGAAGGGGTTCTTCGAGTCGCTCGAGTCGAAACTCAACTCCGACCCGTCGAAAATAGCCGGCATGGATGCCGTCTACCAGTTCCAGGTGGGGGATGACACCTTCAGCGTCTCGATGAAGGCCGGGAAGGCCTCCGTTACGCCTGCCACGGCCTCCAGCCCGAACTGTTCCGTCACGATGGCGGAAAATGACTTCCTCGAGATGATTGCGGGACGACTGAACGGGCAGATGGCGTTCATGACGGGAAAACTGAAGGTCGCAGGGGACATGGGGCTGGCGCTCAAGCTCGAGTCTTTCCTCAAGGCGTAACGAAACGCACGAGTTGGCTCACCACCCGGACAGGATCGTACGGGAGGCGGCGGAGGCGCTCGGGGCCCGCCGAAACGCGGTTGCCTTAACCGGTGCGGGCATCTCGGTGGAAAGCGGGATCCCCGCGTTCCGCGGCGCCCAGGGGATGTGGGAAAAGTACGACCCGATGGAGTATGCGACCATCGGCGCCTTCCTCAAGGACCCGGCGAGGGTATGGACGATGCTGTCCGAGATGGTGGACGTTTTCTCCCGAGCCGCCCCGAATCCCGCTCATCTCGGGTTGGCGGACATGGAGAAGATGGGAGTTCTCCGGTCGGTCATCACCCAGAACGTGGACGGACTGCACCAGGCCGCAGGGTCCCGCAAGGTGATCGAGTTCCACGGAAACACGGAGGAACTTGTCTGCCTTGCGTGCTTTCGCCGTTATCCCTCGCGAGAGAGGATTCGGGAAGGAATCCCCCCGAAGTGCGAGTGCGGGAAGATCCTCAAGCCGAACCTCGTCCTGTTCGGGGAAAAGGTCCCCTGGGTCACACAGGAAGAAGCGGAAGCCGAGGCGGAAAACTGCGCCGCCCTCCTGGTCATCGGTACTTCCGCGCAGGTGACTCCCGCGTGCGACATCCCTCTCATTTCCAGGAGGAAGGGAGCGGTCATCATCGAGATCAATCCGGAAGAAACCTTCCTTACCCGGACGATCACGGATCTGCACATCCGGGAGAGCGCCAGCGTAGCCGTTTCCCGCCTTTTGGAAGAGATCAGGGAAATTCTCCCCCCCTCCTGAAGCGCAATTTGCATTAAATTATTTAATCCCCATTAATTTATTTTCCTTCTTCTCCCGTCCGGGAGAAATCGACTTTCTTATATTTCAACCAGTTAGGGGAAAAATTGCTGTGGCACGGGCATTGCTCTCATAGAGGGTGGGAGGATGCCCATGCGAACCAACAAGGGATTCACGCTGATCGAAATAGCGATCGTGGCAGCCATCGTCGGCATCGGGGCGATGATGGCTGTTTCCAATCTCCAGGGGTGGAACCGGCACAACAATTTCGTCGGTTTTCAGCGGCAGGTGTTTTCGGAGATCCAGGAGGCACGGTCACGGGCCTTTTCCATAAGAAGGCAATACCGACTGACGTTCGACCTCGACGCGGAAACGTTGCTCCTGGAACGGGGAAACGCGGGATCGGGATCGACGGTCTGGACTGCCGACCGGGCGACCGTCTCCGTCCCCGGGGGATGCAGCATGGACGATATCGCGTGGTTGCGTGCCGGGGCGGGAGCAACGCCTTCGTCCGGCATGTTCTACATGGTGTTCAGCCCCGGAGGCGACGTGTATCGGTTGGCCGGCGGGGTAGTAACCCCCCTCGATACGGCAAACATCCATCTTTCCAATGTTCTGGGGGAAACAGCAACGGTCCAGCTCTTCTGCTGGACGGGAAAGTCGAGGCTCTCCGTTGGGACGATTTAAATTGAAAACAGAAGACGGGTTCTCCCTGATCGAAGTGATGGTCGCACTCACGATACTTGCCGTGGGTCTTCTGGCCCTCGCGCTCCTGCAGACGACGGCCATCAAGGGGAACTCCCTTGCTGCGAAAGCCACGGTTGCGACGCAGCTTTCCCAGGATCAGCTGGAGCAGTTCCGCCACACGGCGTGGGCGTCCATCGGATCCTCTCCGGTGGCAGGATACAACACGGGGACCATGACTCCCGTTTACACGAATCTGCCGGGCAGCCAGGGAAACAGCACTACGGCTCGGGGGACGACGTACTACCGCGTATGGCTCGTGACCCCCGCGCTTCCGGCGACGCTGCGAACGATTACGGTGTGGACCTGCTGGCAGGACCAGCGGCAGAACTGGCACAACGTCATGCTGCAGACGCAGCGATCCGACATAGGGGTCTGACATGGTGATGACGGACAGGTCCAGGAAGAAAGCGATGAAAAATGGGCGATTCCCCGAAGCGGGGTTTACCCTCATCGAGGTCATGGTGGCGATGATCATCCTGGGTATCGTTGCGACCGCGGCGTACGCCACGTTTCAATTCCAGCATGCGTCCTTCACGGTACAGAACCGGGTGGCGGAGGCCCAGCAGAACCTCCGGTCCACCCTGGAGATCATGAGCCGCGACATCCGCATGGCAGGATACGGGATTCCGGCAGCGGTGCCAGTTCCCATCGGCCTGCTTCCTGGAGGGGACAACACGATCCGGAACATCCGCACCCTGAACCGCACCACCGGGGCCGATGAGATCTACATCCTCTACATGTACGACATGGATTCCAGCCTGCCTCCGACCGATGCTCCCGGAGGGATGGGCGGATATGCCAACACGTTGATCGTTGACAACGTTGCCGGGTTCTGGCAAGGCGATCTCGTCCTGGTCCGCGACGACCTGAACGCCTCCATGTTCGAGGTGACGCAGCCGCCTTCCGCCGGGACCCTCGACTTTGCCGTCGGCGGATCGACGAATCTTTATAACAACAGTTTGTGGCCGCATACACCGTTTCCCGGCTACGGCGCCAACGTCACCGTTTCCAAGGCTCGTTTCGTCCGGTACTTCATCGACGACGTGACGGATCCGTTGCATCCGACGCTGATGTTCGACAGGATGACCGGCGTCCTGCCGCAGCCGCTTGCCGACGACATCGAGGACATGCAGATCCAGTACGGTCTCGACACGGACGGCGACTATGTCGTGGACAACGTGGTGAATTCCCCGACGGCGGCACAGATTCCCCAGGTCAAGCAGGTGCGGCTGTTTCTCTCTGCCCGGACGCGCATGGTGGAAAAAGGATGGCAGGACGCCCGGCCCGCGCTGGCGGACAGGGCGGCGGGGCCCACCGACAGCTACCGGCGCAGGGCCATTCAAAACGGCATCGTGATCGACCTGAGAAATCCCGGGTAGATGAGGAGATGAGCATGAAAAACGAACGCGGGAGCGCACTGGTCATCACCCTGATGCTTCTCCTGATCCTGACAGCGATCGGGATCTACGCCATCAACACGGCGACCACCGAGATCGACGTCACCCTGCAGTCGAAGGTGGGAACGGTGACGCTCAACGCCGCGGAGGCAGGGACCTACGTCGGAATCGACCGGATACCCCTCGAATTAACGGGGGCGGGGGTAACCGCGACGCTGTCGAACAACGCTTCGTATACCGTGACGTCGCTGTTTACGGGGGAGTTGAGCATCGTGCCGGGATACGGCGTGAACTACCGCTTCGCGAATTTCCGGATGAACAGCACGGGAAACGCTCCCCCGCCATTTGTCGCACAACGGACGATCGTGGCGGTCGCGAACTTCGGACCCGTCCCCATCGGGACGATGTATTAATCGCAGGCATGTTTGGAAGGAGGAGGGATATGAACAGGAAAAGAATGAGGACCGGGAAATACTTTTGGATGATCCCGCTGATCGCGGTCGTCCTTATGGCTCCGTTTTCCGTCCTCGCAGACGATACGGAATTGTTCTCCACGAGGGCCAACCCGAACGTCCTGCTGATGCTCGACACCACCGGGTCGATGAATAACCAGGATCCGGGCGTAACCGGCATCGGGGATCTGGACGGCAATGGGGACTCCAACCGGCGGATGGACATCCTCTGGAAGGTCGTCTACTCGCTGCTCAATTCCGATTTGAGCATACCGGCCAGCACCTCCACCTATTCCACCACCGTCCGGTCCGGGTTCTCGGCCGGGTCCCAGACCAGGATCCGCGTCAATGCACCAAGCAATTGGAACTCGTGGCCGGATTCGGGCACGATCCAGGTCGGAAGCGGGGGAAGCGTCGAAACGGTTACCTACACGAGCAAAACGAGATCGTCGGGGAGATATTATTTCAATTTTTCTCCGGCGACCAATTTCGTCTACAGTCACCCGCAAAACCACCGGATTTCCTATTCGGTAGGGTCGAGCTACACGACTCCCTATCCGACAAACCACACTGAGGCGATTGGCACGGATTACGGAACAAACGTCACATCGATTGATGAAGAAGAGTTGAAGGCTCGCATCGGGCTTATGACCTTCACTACGAACTCGAGCGCCACGTCGGTCCAGATCAATATCCGGAACCAGATAGGTTCCTCCTCTGCGAACGCCTCACCGTTCGCGTCGCCTACCCGGTATTCGGATGTCTGGGGAAGCGTCACGGCCAACGCGTATGCTTCGGGCGGCACTCCCACCGCCCAGGCGTTAAATAGATCCCAGAACTTCTTCACGGCGGCGTACGACTCCAGTGTGCCCTGCCGAAAGAATTTCGCGATCCTCATCACCGACGGCGAGGACACGATGGGCCTTCCTGGTCACGGCGACGGGTACGGCCCGAATTACTATCCCGGCGGAACGTTTAATTCCGACGGGAGCCCCACGGGGAATAACCCGGGGCAGGTTCGACGGAACAACGAGGTCATCCAGGCAGCGGCTGATCTCAAGACGCAGGGGTACGAGCTGTTTTCGGTCGGCGTCGGGATCAGCGGGAATGATGCGCATCTGCGCGTGCTGCGCGAAGTCCTGCGCAGGGCTGCCGAGCAGGCAGGCGTGACGGGGACGATCGCGGAATTCAACGCCATCGGCGCGTCCGGCGACAATACGGCAAGGGCGGACGGGAGGGCGTTTTTCGCCACGGACGCCACAGAACTTGCCACTGCACTTACCAATATTTTTAAACAGATAACCCTTGGAACCTATTCTTTTACATCACCTACGGTTCTTTCCGTGAGAACCGTCGACAGGAACGAATTGTATCTGGCGAGCTTCCAACCCACGACCCCGCCCGCTACGTTTTGGCCGGGATCGCTGAGAGCGCATACGATCAATGCGGACAACAGCGTGACGTTTAGGTGGGACGCAGCCACCGTGCTTCAATCGAAGGACCCGGCGACCAGGGAGATCTTTACGGGCATGTTCGACAACGTCTCCTCGGTCTGGTCCCGGGAGGCATTTGTCACGAGCAATATATCCCCGGCGGACCTCGCGGTTCCCGACACGGCGACGAGGGATGCGGTGGTCAGTTACCTGCGGGGCAATAACCATGACAATAACTCGAAACTGGGGGATATCTTTCATTCCAAGCCGGTCCTGGTGGGGGCCCCCTCGGCGTTCCACGTGGACGAGGGGTATTCCTCGGCGATGCCGTCAGGCGGCATCAGTTTCCTGGAAAAGCAAAAGTACCGGCGCCATATGATATACGCCGGGGCGAACGACGGGATGCTGCACGCCTTCCAGGCGGGCGACTACAACTCCTCGACCGGCCTGTTCACGTTGAATGACACCGGCGAGGAGATCTTCGGATATATCCCGAATTCCTTGCTTGAGAACCTGATCACCGCCGTTCCGGCGGACGCCACGTCCCACTGCTACCACGTGGACTCCGCCCCGCGCGTTGCCGACGTCTGGTGGGACAAGGGCAGCAAGGACGGGGTGAAGCAATCCGTCGAGTGGCACACGGTGCTGGTCGCCGGTCTGCGCAGGGGCGGGGAGGCGTATTTCGCCCTCGATGTGACGAAACCCGATTCCGGCGTGACCGCCGGTTATCCGGCAGTGCTCTGGGAATACAGTGATGCAAGCGTGCTGGGGGAAACCTGGTCCGAACCGTACATCGGAAAGGTGAGGATCCAGGAAACCAGTACGTCGGCCGTGATCGACCGGTACGTCGCGATCGCCGGAGGCGGAAAGTCCGATTCGGGTACGATCGGGAACTCGCTGCTGGTCTTCGATGTTGAGACCGGCCAGATATTGAAACAGTTTTCCGGACTGGACGGCGAAATCGTCGCCTCCCCGGCGGCCGTTCTGGACAGCATGGGGTATACCCGGTTCATCTACGTCGCGGACATCCTGGGGAACCTGTGGAAATTCGATTTCCGGACCACGGGAACCAATTACGGGGGCACTCCGCTGGCGGAGTGGACGGCGCACAAAATCTTTCAGCCGATCGCGGGCGGGCAGCCTGCGTATAACCGTGTGGAAGCGGCCGACGTGTCCTATAGCGGGACCACGAGGTACATCTATTTCGGCACGGGGGACCGGGAAAACCCCATCTCCAACGGCAATTCCGGTAAATTCTACGCCATCAAGGACACCGATTCCTTCACGGGCCTGGTCGATGAATCGGTAAGCGGACACCTTGCGGACCTGACCGGCAGCATTACCAGTGCCGGGGGCGGCACGATGGGGACGTACGGGTGGAAGATCGTTCTCGGGAATATCGCATCGACGACGAACGACAGCGCAACCCACGTCGGGGAGAAGGTCCTTTCCGACCCGATCGTTTTCTTCGACAGGGTCTACTTCACGACCTATACACCCAACTCCGTCGATCCGTGCAGCGGGGGAGGGATCGCAAGGGTGTACGGCCTCTACTATCTGACGGCCGGGGCGGGTATGGATCCTATTTCCGCTCTGGGGGAGACCGGAACGCACGTTCCCACCCACGTGTACACGAACAAGGGGATGCCTTCGAGTCCCGCCCTGTCGATCAACCCGGGAGGACAGTCCTCCGTGTTTATCGGATTTTCCGACGGATCGTATCAGGAAATCGCGATCGATTCGCCGCCGAGAAGCAAATTCATCCGCTCGTGGCAAGAGCAGTTCTAGACGGCGATCTCCCGGAGGCCGCGCGGCCTCCGGGGGGAGCCCGGTCGGATCAATGATGAAAACGACGGTTACGCGTGAGGACGGAGAAAACATGGAACAGTACACCGGTCGGACAATCGGATTGGCCATCTTCCTTCTTTTTCTTTGCGCCGGGTGCTCGGGGAACGATGCCCCGGTGCCCTCATCCGGGCACGCTTCCCCCGAAGCGGTCGCGGTCTCCTCTGGCGAAACGGCTGGGGATCCCGGCGGAGGGCCGGCAAGATCGCCTTCCCGCATCGGGAGAATCCACGTGAGAATTTCACCGACTTCCCCCTCCCGGATGTCTCCGCCCCTGCTGTTCGTCGAGGGCGCGCCGCTTAAGAAGGAGTGGGAATTTACGGAAGTCCGGTGGGTCGTGAACGGGTTGGAATATGTGGGCGGCGAAAGGATGGACCCGGATGAGGTTCATCGGGGGGACAGGATTCGGGCCCGCGGAACAGTCAAGGTCGGTGGAGAGGAAATCCCGTTTGAAACCCGGGAAATCGTGGCCGGAAACTGCTCTCCGGAGATCGGGACCGTGCGACTGGAACCGAAGGCGCCTACTACGGGGAGCAAGGTGAAGGTAATTTCCACATGCTCCGATCCCGACGGGGACCCGGTGACAATGAAGTACAGATGGTTTATCGATGACATGGAAGTCCCGGGAGAGGGGAAGGAACTCGCCCTTGCAGGGGTGAGAAAAGGTTCCTGGGTCCACGTACAGGTAGCCACGAGCGACGGGATTGCGGAAGGATCATGGAAGTATTCGCCGAAATACCAGGTGGTGAATGCGCTTCCCGTGGTGAAAAGCAGGTTGCCGGCGGAAATTCCTCCCGACAGGAAGTTTTCCTACAAGATCATGGCGGAAGACCCGGACGGGGACCCCCTCACCTACACTTTGACGAAATCCCCCCCGGGGATGGTTCTTTACGGATCCACCCTGGAGTGGAAAGTACCCGACGAAATTCTCGGGACGCTGGTGGAAGTCGTGGTAAACATTTCGGACGGAGACGGCGGCCAGACGGTATGCACCCTTTCCATGAATATCCAGGCTCCGAAGGTCGGCAGATCGCCTGGAAACGATCACCGGACGGGGGCCTGATCCGCATATGCGCCACAATATTCTTCCTGGCCTGAAGGCCGATTTTTCTTCCCAGGGAATCAAGGAGGGTGAAATGGGTAACATTCTTTCCGGTCGCAAGCATCGATGGGGTAAAGGGTTGATCGCAAGTGTCACGGTTATTCTTGCCGTGATATCCCTGGGACTCGCCGGTCCGGTGTTCTCCGCCGACACCCAGGTGGTCAACGGGATTGTCAATCAGGTATCGGGGAGACACATTCTCCTGGATGGAAAGAAGTATGATGTCGCCGGGGTTCCCGTAACCATGAAGAATCCCGGAAAGAGGATGAAAAAAGCGGGTATCGAGCAGGGGGATATGATCGAGCTTTCCATTCAGGGGGGAAAGATCGTCTCCATCCGGGATTTCGGACCCATGCTGCAATAGAGGAGCAGGGCCTACTACCGGGACCGCGACCGGGAGATCCGATTTCCAGGGGACGGAAGCTTCTTCCGCGCCCCGCGTTTTAAAGAGGAAGGACGCCGCTTTCGGAAGAACCTCTCCGGGCGGCGGGCAGGCTTTCTTGCCTCCGTCTCGCTCTGTAGACTATAGTAATTTCCACGATGAAATCCAGGAAGAAGACCCGCAGGATCCGTGTCGGGACCGTCCCCGTGGGCGGAGGGGCCCCCGTCTCCGTGCAGAGCATGACGAAGACGGACACGGGAAACGTGCGCGCCACGGTGGCGCAGATCCGTTCACTTGCGCGGGAGGGGTGCGAGATCGTCCGGGTGGCGGTTCCGGACGAAGCCGCCGTGCGTGCCTTCCGCCGGATCAAGTCCTCCTCTCCGATCCCGGTGATCGCCGACGTGCACTTCCGGCACCGGATCGCCATCGCGTGTGCGGAGGCCGGGGCGGACGCGCTGCGAATCAACCCGGGGAACATCGGCGGTGAGGCCAGGACCCTCGAGGTGCTGCGGGCGGCGCGGTCCCACCGGATCCCCGTCCGCATCGGCGTGAACGCAGGCTCGCTCGAAAAGGACATTCTGGACAAGCACGGCGGGCCGACCCCGCGGGCAATGCTCGAGAGCGCCGCGCGGGCCGTCCGCGTCTGCGAAAAGGCGCGCTTCACGAAGGTGAAGTTTTCCCTGAAGGGGTCCGACGTGCCGACCACGGTCGAAGCGTACCGTCTCTTCGCGAAAAAGTACGATTATCCCCTCCACATCGGGGTGACCGAGGCAGGCTCCGTCTTCTCGGGAACGGTCAAATCCGCCGTGGGTCTGGGGATTCTCCTGTCCGAGGGGATCGGGGACACCCTTCGCGTTTCCCTCACAGGCCCCCCCGAGGAGGAGGTGCGGGCGGGGTGGCAGATCCTGAAAAGCCTCGGGATCCGGCATCGGGGGCCCGATTTCATTTCCTGCCCGACGTGCGGGAGGGTTTCGATCGACGTCACGGGGATCACAACGGAGGTGGAAAGGCGCCTTTCCCGCCTGCCGGTTCCCCTGAAGGTGGCGATCATGGGATGCGCGGTGAACGGGCCGGGAGAAGCGAGGGAGGCCGATGTCGGCGTGGCGGGAGGAAAGGGAGAGGGGCTCCTCTTCGTCCGGGGGGAGGTCGTCAAAAAGGTGAAAGAAAAAGATATTGTCGCAGAGGTGGTCCGGCTGGCGGAGCGCCTGTCGGCAACAAAGAGGAGGAAGCGTTGATCCGGTACTCACGGTATCTCATGCCGACGACGAAGGAAACACCGTCCGATGCGGAGGTGGCAAGCCACCGGCTGATGCTCCGGGCGGGGCTCATCCGGAAGGTTGCATCGGGGATCTACAGCTACCTCCCCGCGGGGCTTCGGGTATTACGGAAGGTCGAGGCGATCATCCGGGAGGAGATGGACCGCGCGGGTGCTCAGGAGGTGCTGATGCCCGCCGTCATCCCGGCGGAACTCTGGAAGGAGAGCGGCCGCTGGGACGCCTACGGGAAGGAACTGCTCCGGTTCCGGGACCGGGCCGGCCGGGAGTTCTGCCTGGGGCCGACGCACGAGGAGGTGATCACCGACCTCGTCCGGGGGGAGGTCCATTCGTATCGGCAGCTTCCTCTGAATCTCTACCAGATCCAGGACAAGTTCCGCGACGAGATCCGTCCGAGGTTCGGGTTGATGCGCGGAAGGGAGTTCTTCATGAAGGACGCCTATTCGTTCGATGCGGACGAGGAGGGGGCGGCCGGGACGTACCGGAAAATGTACGAAGCCTACAGCCGGATCTTCCGGAGGATGGGACTCGATTTCCGGGCCGTCGAGGCGGACACCGGGGCGATCGGCGGAAGCAGCTCGCACGAGTTCATGGTCATCGCGGATTCGGGAGAAGACGCGATCGTCTCCTGCGGGGGCTGCGAATATTCCGCCAACGTGGAGAAGGCGGAGTGCCCCCCGGAAGATCGCGATATTCCCTCTTCCCCCGCACCGGGGTCCCCGCGGAAGGTTTCCACTCCCGGAAAGCGGACCATCGATGAGGTGTCCACATTTCTTAACATCGCCCCGGGACTCCTGATCAAGACTCTCCTGTTCGAGACGGACAAGGGGGATGTTGCCGTCGTCCTCTCCGGAAAACACGAGGTCAACGAGACCAAGGTAAAGAATTACGTAGGCGCCGAGTGGTTGAAACTGGCGGGCGAGGACCGCGTCCGGGAGATCACCGGGGCGCCCTCGGGGTACACGGGGCCGGTGGGTTTACCGGTTCGGGTGCTGGCGGACCACTCCGTCGGGGCGATCGTTTCCGGGGCGACGGGGGCCAACGAACAGGACGCCCACCTGGTCGATGTCGTTCCCGGCAGGGATTTCCAGCCGGAAGCGTACGCAGACGTAAGACTCGTCGAGGAGGGAGACCGCTGTCCCCGGTGCACGGGGAACCTGCGTTCTTCCCGGGGAATCGAGGTGGGGCACGTCTTTCGCCTGGGAACGAAATACAGCAGGTCGCTTTCGGCCACCTATCTCGACGCCGGGGGAAAGGAGCAGCTGATCGTGATGGGGTGCTACGGAATCGGTGTCGGGAGGACCGCCGCTGCGGCCATCGAGCAGCACCACGACCAGGACGGGATCCGATGGCCGATATCGATCGCCCCTTTCGAGGTGTGCGTTCTGCCGGTGAACATGAAAAACGCCGGCTTGGTGGAGGAGGCGAAACGGGTGGCGGGGGAGCTCTCCGTACGGGGGATCGAGGCGCTGTTCGACGACCGGGACGAGAGGCCGGGGATCAAATTCAAGGACGCCGACCTGGTCGGCATTCCGCTGCGCGTCACCTTCGGGGAGAAGAACTACGGGGCGGGTTACGCGGAGATTCGGGACCGGACGACGGGGGAAACCGATCGGGTAGGGATCTCCGCGGTCGTCGACCGGGTCTGCGCTGCCGTCGAGGAGAAACGGAAGGAGTGCACCCCGTGAAGGAACGGATCATCGTCGCGCTGGACACCGATTCCCCGGATTCAGCCCTTTCCGTCGTCAAGGCCCTCGCAGGCGTTGTGGGGATGTTCAAGGTGGGGATGGAACTCTTTCCCCGTGGTGGCCCCGACCTCGTGCGGAAGATCCGCGACGAGGGGGCAGACGTCTTTCTCGATCTGAAATTTCACGACATCCCGAACACGGTCGCGGGAGCCGTTCGCTCCGCAGCGGCGCTGGGAGTCCGGTTCACCACGGTGCACGCCTCCGGGGGAAGGCAGATGCTTGCAAGCGCTGCGGAGGCCGCCTTCGGTACGGGGACGACGATTCTCGCCGTGACGGTGCTCA
>Ga0307379_10010181_pt1 | contig 12500 bp, 18 predicted proteins | sample UN2MG_FD_202237 | JGI IMG/M metagenome (GOLD analysis project Ga0307379, IMG submission 202237) | Soil microbial communities from Risofladan, Vaasa, Finland - UN-2 | ecosystem: Environmental > Terrestrial > Soil > Coastal area > Acid sulfate soil | place: Finland: Risofladan, Vaasa | collected... | reverse complement strand
TGTCCGCGGACGGAAGTCGCCCGGAGTGCTTGGCCCACGCGACGATCGTCCGACGCTTCCACGCCTTCAAGCCGTTGATCGACTCGTAGTCGGGCGGTGGCAGCAACTTGCGGTACTGCCACGCGTGCGGCGTCCGCTTCTCGACCTGCAAGAGTTCAGCGATCTCCTGCAAGCCGAGGATCTCGTAGGTTGACGTGTCGGTCATCGTTCTCCTCAGTGTTGTCTTACTGTTGACGGTACACCCTAGCAGTACCCGTAGACAACCTCGCTACATCGTGATGTCGTCGACAGTGTAGCCGAGGTATCGAAGGATCGTCGAGAGTGACCGGCCTCGGTCACGGTTGGCGATGAGGTAACGCACCTCGTCCTCCGACACCCCTCGGTTACGCAGTCGAGAGCGCACCTCGGAGTCAGCGAGATCGTCGATGGGGTTAGGCATCGGGATCGGTTGGGTTGGGTTCGGTCGTCTCGGCCAGCGTCTCGCGCAGTGCCGTGAGCACCGCGCCGATGAAGGCTCCGTCGGTCAGGTTGCCGCGCGTCCACTTCTCCGCGGCGTAGTCGAGCGAGCAGTACCCGCCGGTCAGGTTGATGGGGTAGGCGCTGCCGTAGGACGGAAGCGAGAGCAGGTAGCCCATCTCGGTGCCCACGCCGGGGATCACTGCGGGTCCCTCCTCGACGCTGTTGGGCGTCAGGACGAGGGCGTAGCGCGAGCCGTTGCCGGGGCAGAACTCGTGGCAGACCGGCTTGGTCGGGTCGGCGGTGATCCGCTCGGCAAGGACGGCCGCGGCAGCGGCGATCTCAGCGGCGAACCGCTCGGCCTCGCTGGCGGCGTAGGTGTAGGTGTCGACGGTTTCGGGCATGGATCTCCTCGGTCTGTTGATTCTGTAGACCAACGTACTACGACCGTGGGACATCCACCTCTAGAGCGTCACCTCGGGATCGAGTCGAGCGCACGCGTTGTCCGGCAACTTGCCGTCCTCCACCTCGACGATCCTCATGCCTCTGAACCCCAGCACCTCGCCTGGCTCGGGCTTCGAGTCACCGACGATCTCGACCAGCGCGCCCATCGGCCACGGTCCCGGCGGGCCAGGATCGGAGCCGTCCTCGTTGAGCGTCCACGCCATGCGCGAGAGATCGTCGTTCACGAGCAACTGCCCGCACCAAGCGCACCTCTGGCGACGTAGGTGCCCATCGACGGTCACGTCCATGCCGATGATGTGGACCACCCCGTCAGGCATCAGCCCACTCGATGTGCGTCTTGCCGCCATGCCCGTGAATCGTCTCCACGTCGGCGATCGAGTCGTAGACCGCGGTCGACGCGGTGTCGGTGCACCACCTCATCACGGCGCGCCCATCGGGGAACAGCGCCCCCCACGCGACGACACCAGTGCCGGAGACTCCCGTCTCGTCCTCGTCCCGCACGAGCAGGAACGATCGGACGTAGTTCTCGGCGGTGAGCGTGCGAACGTCGGGCATCTCAGTACCCCTCGCCAGATCCAGTCACGCTGCGGATCCCCTTGGCGACCGACATCAGCCCGGTCATGCGAGTCTGTAGCGCGCGGATCGCCCGGTCGATGGACTTCTCGCGCGCCTCCATGATCTTGTAGATATGGTAGAGATCCTCGCCGAGCGGGGAGTTGGAGTCGTTGGGATCCTCGCGGGTTCGCTTGGCCTTGGCCTCACGAATGTCCGCTGCGCCCTTGTCCTCGGAAGCAGCCAGGATCACGAGCACGCGATCACGATGGCCCTTCCAGCGAGACTCGGCCTCAGCCGTCTCCTCCGCCGCGTTGAAGTGGTCCTCGACCAACTCGGCCAACTCGTCGTCGCACCGCATGATGCGCCGCTCGATCTCGCCGAGGGTGGGCATCTCAGGGAGTGCCCGGCCAGTCCTGTCGGTGTCCCTGCCAGGTCCGCTCTGATCTCGCCGATGCCGCTCTCGGGCAGCACCAGACCGTGATCGGGCATCGCCCCATGTCTCGCCTTGGTTGCTCATCGTGGCCTCACACTACTTCGAGCATGGGACACTCTGGCCCGGACCGATGTCCCGCGAGCGTCGTAGGATCGGCCACGAGATGAAGCACAAGATCCAGACAGCACGAGCCGTCCTTGGGATCGCGCGCCACGTGCGTCAGTCGGGTCTGCGCCGCCCCTCGATCGGCGAAGGTCGTGGCATCCTGGCAGACCTACTGCGCGCCGACACGGGCACCGAGGCAGTCCGTATTGCCGTCAGGAGCGTCGTGCCTGGTGTTGGCGATGAGGTGACCTCGGAGATGCGCCGAGCGGTGTACGAGGCAGACAGGTACCGCTGCCGGGCTTGTGGTTCGAGCCGAAGCCTGAGCGTCGACCACATCGTGCCGAAGCACCTCGGCGGACCGACGATCGCCGCGAACTTGCAGTGCCTCTGTCGAAGGTGCAACTCATCGAAGGGCACGCGGCTGAACTGGACGGGGCGCGCCTAGACCTTCGAGCGATGGGTCGGCTCTGCTCCACAGAACCAGCACTTCTCGCCGCGACCCTCGACGCGCTCATGGCCGTTCGAGCAGCCGTAGTTCGGGAGTTCCACGCGAGGCTTCCGTGGTGACATCACCGCTGGCGACGGCGGATCGAGAGGGGGCTGAATCGAAACGGAGAGCGTCCCGAGCCAGCCGATCAGCGGGCCGAGAACGACGGCGACCCGACCAACCACGCGACCTTGTGGCGAAGCACCGCGTTGGACAACCATGCCGTCACAGCAACAAGAACCAGTTGTTGTCGATCATCTGGTTCACGCCATCGCCTGTGACCCACTGCTCCGAGCCAGACGCCTGACCCATGAACGCGACCGTGAACCGGATCCTTCGAGCCGGTTCGCCGTTCGGTTCGCCCACGATCAGCGGGTCGTCCGCGGAGTAGCGGCGCTTCGCGCAACCGCAGGCCATCGACTACTTGTCAGTCGGCTTGGAGTCCGTCGATGACGAAGCGGTGCTGGCCTCGGTCGGAGCCGGAGCCGGAGCGGGAGTCGCCTTGACGTTGCCTCGACCGTCGACCGGGATGAAGAACCCGCCAGCGATCTTGGCGGCGGTGTTGTCGTCGTCGTCCACCTCGACCACATCGCCAGCGCGGACGCCGGACTGGTTGACCGTTGCACGGACCTTGATCTTCTTCGCCACTGGTGGCCTCCTACTTGTCGCCGTAGACGGGCTGCACGGCCTTGCCGAGCAACTTGCCCACCTCGGGCTTGCTTTCCTCGATCTTGCGGACGGCCGCATAGTAGACCGCGCCCACGACGATCGTCGCGATGGGAGTCAGAGCCTCGGCGTCGATGTCGAAGCCCCACTTCGCGGCGACGGTGAGGGCGGTGCCGACGATGAAGGGAACCACCGTGCGAACGATCGACGTTCCATAGTCACTGAGGGTCATGCGGATTCAGCCTCCTGTTGGGCGGTAGCCGTCACAGAAACCATCGTAGCCTGTGGGCGACGCTCTACTCTGGAATCCGGGCCGATCGGGTCGACGGAACCCACCCAGCCAGCGACATCTCCTCGCCCATCCCTGAGCGGAACCGCCGACCCACGCACCTCGGTCACCCGCCCATCGACCACGTTGCGGAAGCGGTAGATCGCCGTGAACTCGACGTTCTCCTCAACCGCTGTCGCCCATGTGGCGAACACGCGATCACGGTCCTCGGGGTCAACTGCCTCGCCCCATCCCTCGCCGAGCGACTCCTCGACCGACAGACCTGTCAGTCGGGAGTAGGCAGGGTTGATGTAGGTGCACCACCCCTGAGCGTTCGTCTCGAACACGGGAGTATCCAGCGCCCGGTACAACTGCCGGATGCGCTCCTTCGCTCCTACTGCCTCAGCGAGCACCTCCTCGGCGTACTCGGTCAACTTCTCCATGCGGGCATGGGTGTCAGCGAAGCGGGTGTCGAGACACAAGTGGATGTTCGACAACGCCTTACTGATGTTGGTTCGCTCATCGGCTGCCAACGAAGTCACGTCCATGAGCGCCCGTTGACCATCGTTGAGCAGGTCGATCTGGTCGCGCAGGGATGAGCCGCCGTTCTTCCCGGCGACCTTGGACTCGACGACTGCTCCGACAGTGCGCGTGCCCCAATCGGTGATCGGCTCAGAGACGAGCCGTTGCCAGATCCACTTGACGGCGCGCAGGAAGAACTGGCCGATGGGCGTCTTGATGATGACGCCGAGAGCGGCAACGACAGCGGCGATCCACACGACCGTTTCACCGTGGGTGTGCCACCACGAGTGATCGGCGAGGATCACGGAGGGATCCATTCGTCACCCCTCCTATGGCGTGTGGCCGGTGAGGAACGTAGCGGTCGCAGCACTGAGGCCGAGGCCAACCAGATCGGTGTGAGCGGTTTCTGCCGCTGCCGCCCTGGCAGTTCGGGCAGTCTCCAACTGCAAGTTCATAGCGATGAGTGGGTCGGGAAGTAGATCGCGCGCCGCGATCACGGCGTCGTACTCGACCTCGGTGATCTCGATGAAGTCGTCCTGCATGACGCCACTGACGGAGATCACGTCGTCGTTGTCGTCGGTCACCGTCACCTCGACGCCCACCGCGGCCGGATCGGAGGGGTACTGCCACCATCGCTGGATCGTTGCCATCAGACACTCCTCGCGATGATGAAGGTGTTGAAGCCGCCAGCGACGGCGAACGACTGCCCCACTCGGAACGTAGCCGAACCGGCCGTCATCTGACCGCGCCAAGCAACGCGGAACCTCGTGGTCGCGAGCGGAGCGAGGTAGGTGGACAGCACCGCACCCGGACCAGTCGGTCGGACGAAGCGGAGGTTGAAGCCGTCGTTGCCATTGTTGTCGAGCAGACCCGGAGAGGGATCGTTGGTACCCGCCATCCCCACGTTGAAGCCGAGAGCAGCATCGCCGGGGTAGGGGTTGGGGTCGTCCCAAATGTTGCCGACGAAGGACGTGTTCAGCCCGACGCCGGAGTCCATGATCCCGGTCGTTGGGCCGAGTTGGATGGCGTACTCGGCGAGCATCGGCCGCGCGCCCGAAGGATTGGTCAGCGCGAGTTCAAGGAACGTCGAGAGGCCGAAGTGCGAACCACTGTCGTTCCACGGGTTAGGTCCGGGGAAGTCGGCCTCCCCAATCCCCCACGAGAATACGGCGTTGGGGAGGGGGGTCGCTGCGATCAGCGTTGACACACCGCGCACTGCTCGGGCGGTGGAGTTGGGGAAGGCGAACAGATCGCCCGTGGCCTGATCGCAGCCAAGGCCGTTGGTGAGGGTGATGTCGGCAGCCGGGAACTCGTCGCTGATCGAGCCGTCGTAGGGCCATTCGAGCGGCGTCACCCCGTCCTGACGAACGACACGCGCGCCCTTGATCCCTAGTTCACCAGTGATGGCGTCGATCTCGAAGCCGCAACCGATACAAGGATCTGCCATACCCTCAACCTTACTTGTTCAGCCGGTTACGGAGCCGGGGTCCACGCGGCGTCGATGGCAGTGATCCACTCGTTGCAGCGATCGCGGGAAGTCACCACGAAGGCCACGTCGTAGCCGAGCGCATCCTGCGCCGAAGCCGGGAGAGACAGGATCTCGTTCATCTGGTCGCGCTGGGAGATGCAGCCATCCCTGACGTTCTGGACGTAGGCGTCGGACACTGCCTGCAAGTCAGCCGGAGCCGTCTCACCCGCAGCATCAAGCGCGGCGATGGATGCAACCGCATCGTCGATGGCCTTCTGGTGAGCGACGGTCGGAGAGCCGAGCATGGTGGCGACGTTCTTGGTGATCCCCCCCATGACGCGCACGCAGTCGGACTGGTAGTAGGCGGTATCGACGGTGCTCATGGCAGGCCCAACTTCGTGATCTGGAAGAACGCAAGGCCCCTGCCAGCGGGCGGCGGGGTGATGCCCCCGTTCAGACCATAGGTGGGTCCGACATCGAGGGTGGCACCGGGGAAGGCTCCGTTGAAATCCTGGCAGACGAAGGACACCGAGATGGCGTCACCATCATAGAGCCGGAGCGTGCGACCGACGTAGAGGGATGGCGTGTTGAAGAAGCCGGTGTTGGTCGTGAAGCGAACCCCCGCCGACTGCCCGATCCCTTCACCCGTCGCCGGACCGGGGACGTGATTACGCCAGAGCCGAAGTCGGACGATCATGTCCCCGAGAGGGTTGGCTGGTGCAGACGAGAAGCCAGGATGCGCCGCTTGGATGAGATAGACGCCCTCCGCACCAACGGGGAGTTCGATCGTGGTGACGGCGAAGGAGCCGCCTCCGCCGGGAAACACGGAAAGCCCGACGTTCTCCTCCACGAAGTCATAGTCGACGAACATCTCGGACTCGGCGTTGATCGCCACCGGAGGCAAGATTGTCGGAAGGACGCCGGGGCTGTGGAGGATGGTGGCCCGCCGATCGACGGGAGCCTGAGAAACGGCCGGGACGAAGATGCCGGTCGGTCGACACTCGAACGTGTTGCCGATGTCGGGCGAGATGATCGGTGTAGCGGTCAGCGGGTCAGCCGCGGTGCCATCGCCGTCAAGGTCGATGCAGTCGGTGTCGAGCACCGTGATCGGCAACTCGGTCGGCGGGGGCGGGGCGAACAGGCCGTCAGGCTCACACGTGACTTGGTTCCCAGCATTGGCCGAGATGTCGACGTTGACCACGTAGGGCGCGGTGACCGAGCCTGATCCAACGACGGAGGTGCAATCGCCGTCTTGCAAGATGCACAAGCAATCAGTAGCACAACCGCAGCGCGCCATCAGGAACCTCCTATCGGGACATTGTATGGGTCATCACGAGCCTCGCCGGGGAACCCGGTCATTGCGTGCCGACGGCGACGCCGAGAGCGCCCGTCGGAACATACAGGTAGTGGAGGCTCGTGCCCACCTGCGTCATCACCCAGCCGGGGTCCGGTGGGTTCGATCCCGGTTGCTCGACGCGACGAAGCCGCCGCTCCAAGTCGGCGATCCGCTCGGTGAGGGTGGCGACTTCTTCACGATAGGACATGCTCCTCCTCCTCAGCCGAGAGACGCGCCCTGGTCGATCGCCAGTAGCGCGGTGTCGACAGTACCGAGTGGCTGCATGGTCAGCGTCACAGCGCCGTTGAAGTTGACCCCAACCTCTTGCAGCCGGAAGTCCCTCACCAACTTGCGACACGTGGCTTGCGAGTCCACCCGGATCCTCATGCCGGGGATCAACTCGGGCAGCGTGATCGGAGCCGTGGTCCGAAGGCTCGCCGCTCCCGTGCTCGGCACGATGAAGATGGGATCCTTCAAGAACTCCAACCGGGACTCGGCGGCAGCCTGCGCGGCTTCGAGCGTCTCGATGTCCTCATCGACGAACACGCGAGTCAGCAGTCCGTAGAAGTCGATGTACGCCTGGTCCCTCGCGATCGCCGAGACGCCCTTGCCCTTGATGATGACCTCGGTCGCCTGCTCGTTGCCCTTCGCAACCACGTCGGGCGGAGTGTCCCAGTAGATGTCGAGGAGCGTGACGTAGGGAGCAGCCGGGACCTCCTGACCGCCGACGAGGATGGTCCGGCCATAGGCGGTCCAGTCGACGCCCGTGCGCGCCAGGTCCGAGAGATGGTCCGATGCGTAGTCGTAGTCGGAGCCGAAGATCTGCCGGTTGTCGTAGATGCCGGTCGGCGTCGGGACGATCGTGAAGTTCGGCGACGGGTCCTGAGCCATCGCGGCGTTGTGCTCGCCGAGGAAGATCGTGGACAGATCGGCGGCGATGAAGTTCAGGTCGGGAAGCACTCGACGTTCCCACCACGCGGACAGGTCAGCGGCCGTCAGGCTCACCACGCCATAGCCGAACTGCAAGTCGGTGACCGGACCCACCCACGCGTCGCGCCCATCGCGGAACACGGCGATCTCGGTCGCCCACTGGTAAGCGTCGCTGAACGCGTCGCAGCACGCGTTGCCCAGCATCCCGCCGACGGTGGCCGACAGGGTGAGCAGACTCGTCTTGTCGATCGTGCGGGTGAATGATCCCGCGTCGATGAAGTTCGTCAGGTCGGCGATGATCGAGGTGCCCCCTCGGGTCATCAGCACCACCTGTAGATCCTCGCCCGTGCCGAGCACCGTTCCGGGCTGGCACCCAGCCGCGCTCGGCGTGAAACTCTGAGGCACGACTCAACCCCCCGATGCGAGGTACCGCTCCGACAGCCCGACACTAACGGTCGCATCCTCAGCGAGCGTGGTGCAGTCGGCAGAGATGATGAGGCAGAGGACAGCGCACTGCGAGATGTCGAACCACTCGAAGGGGCGACCGCTCTCCGAGGAGATGTAGCGCAGGCCGTTAGTGCGCGTCCCCCCGGCGAACATGACCTCGGCAACGCGCGTGCGACCGTCGATGATGAGCGACGAGCCGGACGGGAGTTGCGGGATCTGGATGGTCGTGCACGGCTCGCGGCACTTCCAGAACGGGTCGTTCGGATCGCACGGGCAGGGAAGGCCCTGCTCCGCAAACGGGTTCTGGAACGCCTGGATCTGCATGTTGCGGAGTTCGGCCGATCCTGCATCGACTCGAATGTAAGTGGTGGCGTCATTCCATAGCACGGGGTGCTCGAACGTGCAGCAGACTCGGAAGGTCGCCCACGGATCGCAGTAGCACTCGGTGAAGGGGATGAACGGTGGCGGCGGCACGATCGGAGTCGGACCACAGTCGGGGACGAACAGCCCTGCCGGGACCGAGATCGTCTCAGTGATTGGACTGGTGCTCTGGTTGGGGATCGTGATGTCGCAGTCAGCCGGTGGGAAGTCGCCATCAGACGGGACCCACGACCAGCCGATCTTCGAGTACGTCCCCTTGTTGGTGCCGAAGTTGTAGGTGTCGAGTGAGATCCCGCAGTCCACAAGAGCGACAGGGGGGCAATCGTCGGCAGCGGTGATGACCTCGATCTCCGCGATCTCGAAGCACACGCAGGCATCGTTGTTGATGTCGCCGTCCCAGCGGATCGGCTCCCACGTGGCCTCACCCGTCACCTCGTCGTAGATGATCTTCACGAGGCAGACCTCGGCCCCCTCGACGCAGAACTGGGAAACCGTGTAGCAAACGCAGTCGCCGCCGCTGCCCGCGGGCCATTGGCCTTCCCAAGTCTGAGTGCCCGTCGCGACGTTGTAGATCAACCTGACGGCGCACTCCACATCAGCGGCCTTGCCCTGCACGGTGGTCGTGACCGAGATGGAAGCACCGCCTCCGGCCAGAGAGATGTTGTTGCCGATGATCGCCGAGACGTTGGTTCCGGCGAGGGTTCCGCCGAAGGTGACGACGTAGGGGGTCGTGGCCCCCGCATCGCCGGGACCGCCACTCACCTCAACGTCGCCAGGAGCGAGCGTGGAGAGGGCTTCGAGGGCAAGCCTCATGGCAGTCTCCGACACGTTGTAGGCGAGCGCGCCTGTGGTGTCGCCATTGAAGGTGAGGCTGAATGAGCCACTGGTCGCGTCGACCCGGATCTCCTGAATCTCGTCGACCGCTGGCTGGCACACGCTGCCGTTAGTGATGTCGATGTCGCAGTCGGGAGGGAAGCCGTCGACCGCTGGATCGAAGTCGGGAGAGGTCCACGTACCGCTATCCCCTGGTGTGCCAACGAGAGTCACGTCGCACACCGCGCTGCCCGACCCACCACCCGACGTGCAGTTGGTCAAGTCCTGCTCGGCGCAGAGGAAGGGGTCGCCGTTCGGAGACTGGATGACGAGATCGCAGTGCTCGGGCACGAAGCCGTCGGTGGGGTCGAAGTTCACCGCATCCCACGTGCCGTCGCCGTTCAGGTCGATGAGGCACGGATCGCCCGTCGCCGAGCCGGTCGGTCCTGGCGGAGTGAACTGCTCGACCACGGGGACGAGGAGGCAGTCCGTCGGAGGGAAGCCCAGCACGTTCGGGTCCCAACCATCGGGGCACCACGTGCCGTCGTAGCGCACGCTGACGCGGCACTCGGGCCGAGGGCGCAGCACCTCGATCAACTGGTCGGGGTCGATGTTCTGGCAGTTGCGGCAGAACTCCAAGTCGATGCAGTAGATCTCGTCGCGCGGGAACGGCTCGTCCTCCAAGCACCACACGATCTCGGAGAACAGGTAGGGCAGTTCGCTCGCGATCGTGAACTGCACCTGCAAGTTGGTACACCCGCAGTTGGACTGGCAGCAGTTGCCGAATCGGTCGGTGACGGTCGGGCCGGAGACAAGGCCGACGCGATGGAGGAGCCGATTGAACCGAACGGGATCCGGTCCACTGGCGATCGTCCGGCATCGGGCCTCGGCCACCGTGATCGCATCGCCTTGCACTGCATCGCCGAACACAGCGATGATCTCGTCGAGCGAAGCAGTCAACTCAGCGAGTGCCTCGTTGGCAGCGTCGCAGCCGGTGTCGAACGTGGTGTCGATGTCGAGGGTCGCCTGCGCTCCCGATCCCGAGGCAGCGGTGACGAGCGAAGTGACAGCACCGAACGGGATCCGCAGTTCGGTGACTGCCGCGTTGCCGTCGAGCACAATATCGAACGAAGCGATCGCGAGCGGGTCGCCACCGTCGAGGCAGGTCGGGATGAAGCCGTCCGTGTTGTTGGCCGCTCCGCTGAACTCAGAGACGACGTTGATCTGTAGGTCGTCGTTCAGCACCAACTGGTACTGACCTCCACCGAGATCCGACGACGAGACGCGGAAGTCGTCCTGGCGTCGCAACTGCTGCGTGTCCACGGTGATGAGATGGCACTCCGAAGCATCGTCCGGCGGGCAGCACTTCAACATGAGCAGATCGCCCAAGCCGCAGTTCTCGCACGCCGTGCCGCCGATGAGCGCCTCAGTGAGCCACCGAAGCCCGTACTCGGCAGCGCAGCACGTCTGCGCCCTGAGCCACCCGGTGACAGTGATGATGCGCCCTGCGAGCCTCAGAGGCCCCAATGAGGAGCCTGCGATCGCACCCTCGCGCACGTCTCGGCGGACCGTCGAGTCGAAGCCCTCGATCCCGGTGATGAACAGCCCAGCGAACTCGGTGGACTCGGGGACCTCCGGGTCGTACCACGGGGCATCGTCCTGCTCGACGCCGAGGTACTCACCGTTTGGCCCTGCGCCCTGATCGCAGAACAGCGGTTGAGCCGCCTCACACGAGCAGTCGACCTCGACCGAAGTGGTGGGAGCACGAAGGCCGGGAACCCCGTTCAGCGGATCGCCCTGCATGTAGGACAACACTCGGTTGTGGTTCCAGATCTCCGTCTGATTGAAGAACGCGTAGCCGTTATACATGCGCCCTCCTATCGACGAATCCGACGAATCTGTGCATCCTGCTTGGCCGTGATCTCACTCATGGCCTGATCGAACGAGACGCCAACGACGGTGATGTCGTTGTTGACCACCGTCGGCGTCTGGCCTCCCACAGTACCGCCCTGCTCGTTGCGTGCTGCGCTCGTGCCACGCTGCCGCACACCCTCCTGCAAGACGGGGAACAAACCGTTCCGCATCGCGAGATCGAGCACGCGCCGCGGATCGGACATCGGAAGCACCAACTCGTCGCCAGCCTCGCCGAGTCGAGCGAAGGTGTCCGAGGTGATGAGGCCACCGCGACGGAGCGCCGTGTGCACGTGGTCGTGGTGATCCTGAGCGGTGATCGAGTCGGGCAGTCCGAACCCGCCGCCACCCGGTCCCGAGTAGATGCGGGAGTGGAGAGCACTCATGGCGGGACCAAGAGCGTTGTAGATCGCGAGCAACTCCGGTGAGTCGACGCTCAGACCGCTGACGCCAGCAAGGTCGACAGCGCGCCCGGAGTTGTGGAGCGAGGGAGTGTCGGTGCCGTTGACGAGCGAGTTGCGAATCGTCGAGGTGACGCGGAATGGGACGCCCGTCGCCATGAGGTACTTCAAGATCCACGGGTACGAGTTCGGCTGACCGGCGTTGGCTGCCATGTCGTTGATGAACGGGGTCAGATCGCCTGCGCTCGTCGGCGTGCCGTTGAATGTGAACCCGACGAGGTTCGCTCCTCCACTGACCACCGCGTTCTGGATCGCCGCGACCCACTCGGGACTGATGTCTGCTCCACCACCCTCCCCCTTGACGAAGGACACCGCGCTGTCCATCAACTTGTTCACGCCAGACTTCACGAAGTCGGCCATGAAGTTGTCGGGGAAGATCCCGAGGATCCCGCTCAGGATTCCACGCAGGGGGGCCAGCGCGATTTCGAGGGCCTTCGCAGCAGCACCCCGAGCCACATCGCCGACGAAGCCAGGAATGTCGGGGCCGATGTCAGGACCGACGCCGAGGCCGAGGATGCCGCCACCCATCTCGTCACGGGGATCGAAGGTCGCGTCAGTGAGGCCGAGCGCCGACGCGTCCTCGGGGTTGATGCGCCCCGCCTGCAATCGGCTGAACGTCTCGTCGCCGATCTGATCCATGACCCCGCGAGGGATGACGCCCTCACCCATCTGCATGTTGACCAGTTGCTCGCCCGGCCCACCCGCTTCGCTCAGAGACGTGCGCCCGCGCACCGTCGAACCGATGATGCCGCCAGCGTGCGCCTCGGGAATGTCGAAGGTCGGGATCGAGAGGCTG
>Ga0307379_10010180_pt1 | contig 12500 bp, 11 predicted proteins | sample UN2MG_FD_202237 | JGI IMG/M metagenome (GOLD analysis project Ga0307379, IMG submission 202237) | Soil microbial communities from Risofladan, Vaasa, Finland - UN-2 | ecosystem: Environmental > Terrestrial > Soil > Coastal area > Acid sulfate soil | place: Finland: Risofladan, Vaasa | collected... | reverse complement strand
ACTACAGCACTTTTGGTGAATCTTGGCTGGAATCGATTTGGGCTCAGTGAACTATTCTGGACTGTAGCTGTCATCATTATCGGTATAGCCATCTCACTCACTATACTTTTTTATCGAAAAGATATTTTTTACTGTCTGGTAGTGGATTGGGCTTTATTCGGGATACTAATAAAACGACTTACTGCCGATGCTGTGCCAGTTCAAGCTATAATCACAGTTGTTATCCTTGGATTAACTGTTATTTCACTTGGAATAATTGTACAGATAATAAGAAGGAGGGTTTATTAGAAAAAAGCGAGCAGTTCCATTGAAAAGATTTCGCCAAATTTAAGCAAATTTCCAGAACAAAGGCCAGACTTTATTCCAAATTTTTGAATAAATAGAGACACATCCCATTTTCTCAGATAATTAATATTTTACTTTTAAATTAGATAAATAGGGAAGGGGTGCCAAGTCAATAATTCGGGAACTTTTAACGGAAAACCTATAGGATCTGAGGAGTTTTTTAACCAGATAGTTGAGGCTTTAGAAAATAGGTCCCTATTATTCATTTTGTCTTATATGTCTTATTTAATCCAACTGTCTCTCATCTATGTGTAACTTAAAAAATCTTATAATTTAATCGTTTATCACCAAAGAATACAAATCCACAAGTACTTATTCTCCCTTAAATGCTCCTGCAGTTAATCCTTTTCCAAACTGTCGTGATAAAATTAAATAGAAAATAACAAGAGGTAATGAAGCCATTGATAATGCTGAAAAAATTAATCCAAAATCAGTTTCAAATTGCCCGAACAATAATGCTGTTGCCAGTGTAACAGTTTTCATATTATCCGATCTGATCAATATCAATGGGAACCAGAAGTCATTCCATATTGGTATAAAATTAATAATGGCTACAATAGCCATAGCTGGACGGAGTAAAGGAATTATTATCTTATAAAATATTTTTGGTTCACTGCATCCATCTATTCTTGCAGCATTACTTAATTCTTCAGGAATAAATCTGATAAAATCAGTAAGAATAAATACCCCGAATGGTATACCCATAGCTACATATACTATTATCAAAGACATTATATTATCAAACAATTTTATTCTAATCATAGTCTGGAGTATACCAATAGTTCCCAGCCTAATTGGAATCATTAAACCAGCAATAAAATAGAAATAAATAAATCTGTTGCCGAAAAATTTATATTCGGCTAAAACATATGAAGCAAACGAAGACACAACTAAAATAATAAAAATTGACCCAACTGTTACTATAATACTATTTCTAAAATAAGCTCCATAATTTGATATCCTGAAAAGTTTTATATATCCACCTAAGGTAGTAGTTTCAGGTAAGCCATAAGGGTTCATGAAGATTTCTCTATTTTCCTTTAATGATGTTAAAAACATTAAAAAAATTGGATAAAATATAATTACAGCAAAAATTATTAAGAATATATATAAAAATGATCTTGCTGTCAGTGTTTTTTTACCTCTATACATTTGTTTTCCTTAATTTTTTTTAATTTATTCATATTAAAATTTAGTTAAAAATAAATACTTTTTATTCTCTCCCTGAGCCCTTCATCCTAAATATAAACAAATAGAAGATAACTCCTATAAATACTATTATGAATATTATAGTGGCAACAGCAGCTCCCATACCCATACCCCAGCCGCCTCTTTCTGCAGACTGAAACGTTACCCTGTAAAATAAAGAACCGAGTAGATCTGTGCTATAAATAGGGTTACCTCTTGTTGTCGCCATTGCATATATAATATCAAACTGTGTAAAATCACCAATAAAGATTAGTATTGTAACTATTCCAATAATAGGTAGTATTGATGGAAATATGATATATCTTATCTCGGCAAGAAGCCCGGCTCCATCGATTTTAGCTGCGTCCAAAACCTCCTCATCAATAGCATCAATACCAGCTGTATAAAATAATATTGCTTCTCCTATCCATTGCCAGCTAACAACAATAGCTATTACGGGTAATGCCGTTACTGTGCTGCCCAACCAGGGTCTTATTAAAAATCCCAATCTCAATGCTTCGAGTATTTTATCAAAAACACCCCAGGTTGGATTTAGTAATAACCTAAAAAGAAACCCCACTACCAATACTGATAATGTAGTTGGTAGAAAACTAATTCTCCTAAAAAATGTATTTCCCCTAAATTTTCTTGTAACTAAAACTGCCATAAAAAACCCTATAACATTTTGAATTAAAGTTACTATTAAGAAAAATTTTGCAGTATTTTTAAACGCATTAAAAAATCTCTCTTTAAATGGCCATTGAGTGAAGAGCTTTATATAATTCCCAAAACCGACAAATTCTGTTGGATTCATGCCCTCGCCTGTATATAAACTTAGAACCATAGAATTCAAAATAGGCACAACCATAAAAATCGTATATATAAGAATTCCTGCTGATAAAAAAATAGGAATAAAATATCTTATTTTCTTTCTTTTATTAATATTTAACATAAATTTCTTCCTATTCCTGATTATTCACTCCATTACTAAATATTAATCCAAATCCAGTTGTAATGATTTATATAAACTGTCCTAGCTAATTTTAGCTAGGACAGTTTATTTCTATCGTGAATAGAAATGAGATTTAAATATCTTCTTCCTATTCCATAAAAGGTTCATACCATGTTTCCAGAGCTTTTTGAACAAGCGCTGCCGCCTCTTCAGGAGTCAGTACATCAGTTAACATTTTTACTAATGCTTCCTCCATCATAGCGTTACCGCTGGGATACTGTCTTGACATTTTTTCCCAAACAGTTCTTACGGTTACATCTGCGTCTACTGCTGCATCAAGAATTTTTTGTGCTACAGGATTTTCAAGATTGTATTCACCAGGAGTATATGAGTAGAAACCCGGCAAGTCAATCATAAACAACTGAGCAAATTCTGGTGTGCTGACCCATTTAGAATACTCTAAAGCTGCTTCATAGTTTTTAGAATCTTTGTTTATTCCCACACCCATATCTACATGGAAGCAATATTGTAAAGTGTCGCCTACATTTTCAACCGGTGGCGCGAACCAGCCTAAATCAGTCAATCCGGCATCTTCAAAAATGCCTATCTCCCACGATCCACCAATATACATAGCAGCTTGTCTGGTCCCAAATAACTGCTGCATATCAACATAATTAATAGCTTCGTATCCCTTTGAGAAAAATTGCTGAAGTTCATCCACAGCTTTAAATGCATTTACAAAAGGCTCATCTGTTAGTTTCATGTCACCGGCCATAAGAGCCTGCCTGCTTACTTCACCACCATAGAAATTAGCACCTAACCCGCTGTATATAACTTCATATAATGGCCAACCATCACCAGTACCCTGGGCAAATACTGTTTCCCCATTATCCTTTAAGGTCTGGCAAAGATCAATAAATTCTGCCCATGTTGCCGGTTCTTCCAGTCCATATTTTTCGAATATATCTCCCAGGTAGAACACTCCATGGGTTACACCTGCAATCGGAACACCATATATTGCGCCATCCTCTTTGGCCCATGCATTTATAGCTGCAGATGGAAAGTCTGCTAATTCTGGTATAACATCATTTAACTCAGATAAATATCCGCCATCATATATAAATTCTCCAGGATCATATGATCGTAACCATATTATATCTGCTCCAACACCAGTTTGAAGAGAAGAAATCATCTGTGCATCGTACTCTGTGTCTTTTATCGGTTGGAATTCAACTATTATATTTGGATTTTTTTCCATAAACACGGCATTTATTTTATTCATTCTCTCAATATCTTCAGTTCTCCAGCTAGTTAACTTAATCGTTACTTGCTCTCCTGCAAGTGAAAAAGTTGCTACCATAGATACAGTCAGTAGCATTATTAACAACCACAATAATGACTTTTTCATTTCTTTTACACTCTCCTTTGAAATTATTTATTTAGTAAGTAAATTTTAATAAAATGTTTCCGAGATTTGTTTAACGTACAACCTTAAGGTGTCTAATCAGTACTTAAACAAATCTCATTTATTTTGCCATGCAACCTCCTTATAAATCTAAAAATATTTATTTTGTCTATAAACTATCACCTCACTTTCTTGTCTGAATTTATCAAATAAACCTGTTAGCTTCATTTATCTATACAACCATTTATCAAAGTTAATATGTAAGAGTATTTTCTCCGTATATTCCTTTACTCCTTTTGCAAAGATTTTTCTCCGATATCTCGGTAAAAAATATTCTTTTTTATTTACACAGTACTATATGTTGTTACAATTTCTTAAGTTCCCTGTCCTAATCATTGTTAGCTTATAAATTAAGAAGCTGCTTCCTGGTCAACCATTATGGTTACATCATTATGAAGTTGAAGAACGCTTGCCGGTACTTTAGTATGTGTCAGGGGACGGTTCTTTGTCGCACTTTAAGAATATATATTTACCTTATTGAATCGCCACCAGCGGTTAAAAAAATAAGACTTTTCCAATTTTCTACATCTTAATATTATTACGACAAAAGGTTTACAAAACCCTTCTTTTTTTTAAAAATAGTTGCGAGATGTATTAGTTGTTAGTGAATAGTATTCAGATGGAAAAGAGAAGATAGATTCACACTTTCGCGGGAATGACATGAATTAAAGGAATATTAAAGGATTAAGTCTTGCAATGTCACTTTTCATCTTCCCCCTCGATTTTTTTATATGGCTTCGCGGAAGTGATGTCCAAGAAAAATGGGCAGACATCTATTTTCTTTGACATAGCCTCTATAAGGCCCTATAATTTATATATGCCAAGAGTAGCACGAGTCGTTGCAGCGGGGTACCCGCACCATATCACTCAAAGAGGAAATTATCGGCAAAAAATATTTGCTGATGATACCGACCGAAGAAAATATCTTTCCCTTCTCAAAGAGGAGAGTAAGCGCTATCACCTGATCATATTAGCTTACTGTCTTATGTCCAACCATGTTCACTTTATGGTGATTCCCCAAAGAGAAGATTCCCTGGGCAAGGTATTTAAATATACTAATATGAAGTATTCTCAGTATTATAATAACAATAGGTAGGATAAAAATATGAAAATCAGTAAATATCTTTTGGAAATTGTAGTATTCGTGTGTGGAGCGGTCGTTATGATATTTGAGCTTGTTGGTTCAAGAGTGCTTGGACCATATTTTGGAACATCGCTTTTCGTTTGGACTAGCTTGATAGGTATTATTTTGGGGAGTCTTAGTCTTGGTTACTATTTAGGCGGAAAAATTGCAGATAAAAAATCCAGTTTTAAAAGCTTATCCCTGATTATTTTTTTAGCGGCAATTTCAATTGGCCTGATGGTTATAATAAAAGACTTTTGGCTTTTTGTTTTACAAAATAATTTTACAGATATCCGAACTTCTTCGGTTTTAGCATCTCTTACTTTATTTTTGCCAGCCAGCGTGTTTTTGGGAATGGTTTCTCCTTATGCTGTAAAATTAAAAATAAACAACTTAAATACTTCGGCCTCAACAGTAGGTACTCTTTATGCAATATCGACCACTGGAAGCATCTTCGGAACATTTTTGGCCGGTTTTTATTTAATTCCACACTTCGGCACAAATAAATTATTGATTATTTTATCAATAACATTAATTATTATTTCGTTGGCACTTTCTGCAAAAAAAGACACTATGATCAAGCTATCTGTTTTTGCTATTGTTGTTATTGGTTGGCTTGCAATTAGTGGACTTAATTATATGCTACCCAAAAGCGGATTTATAGATGTTGATACGGCCTATAATCGTGTTTGGATTTATAATCGTATTGATTATAGGACAAATAAGATAGTTAAAATGATGGGAATCAACAACGAGAATAATTCGTCGATGTTTTTAGATAGTGACGAATTAGTTAACGAATACACAAAATATTATCATTTGGCAAAACATTTTAATCCGAATTTTGAAAAAACATTGATGCTTGGCGGTGCAGGGTATTCATATCCCAAAGACTTTTTACATAAATATCCCGAGGCAACAATTGATGTAGTTGAAATTGATCCCAAGGTGACCGAGCTCGCAAAAAAATACTTTAGATTAGAAGAAAATCCAAGGCTAACTATTTATCATGAAGACGGAAGGGTATTTTTAAACAAAACACAAGGAAAATATGATGTAATTTTTGGAGATGCTTTTAATTCTCTTCATTCTTTGCCATACCAATTAACCACAAAAGAAGCGGTGCAAAAAAAATATAATATTTTGAATGATGATGGGGTTGTTATATTAAACATTATTTCAGCGATAGAAGGCGAAAAAGGTAAATTTTTAAGAGCAGAATACGCAACATATAAAAGCCTTTTCCCACAAGTTTATTTATTTCCTGTGGCAGGTTCTGGTTATGGCAATATAGTTCAAAACATAATTTTAGTAGCCCTAAAATCTGAAAAAGATCAAACTTTTAAGGACAGTGATCCAAAGCTAAATGAATATTTGCAGCATTTATGGAAAAAGACGGTTGATGCGGATATTCCAATTTTGACTGATAATTTTGCACCAGTTGCTTATTATATTAATGAAACGATTTAAAAAAATAAGGCCATTTAAAATAGGGACACCTATTTTCTTTTATATTACCTCTACGAAGACCTATAATTTATATATCCCAAGCTTGTTCTTAATCGTCCCGAGGCTACTTATGGTAAATCGCTCCAACCATCATTCCAATCGCGTATAAAAGCTGGTTAATTCCATCCGGTGTTAATAAATAGGTACACATCCCATTTTCTTAGATAATTAATATTTTTCTTTTAAATTAGGTAAATAGGGAAGGCGTATCAAGTAAATAATTCGGTAACTTTTAGCGGGAAACCTACCGGGTCTGAGGAATTTCTTAAACAGATGGTTGAGGCGTTAGGAATTCTTATAGATAGACGTCTTAAAGGCAGACCTCGTAAAATGGAAAATTAAAATATAGAAAAAAATAGGATGTGTCTATTTTAGTTAAAGAGCAAGCATGTATGAGACTCACCAACATCATGGCTATACCTTATTAAAAGATATAGCAGAATATATTGGCGTGCATTATATTACAGTGAGCAGAACGATTAAAAAAATCGAGTGGGAAGATGAAAAGTGATATTGCAAGACATGACCCCCCTTATTCCTGAAATAGTTTAATAGGAACAAAATGAACAATCTATATTTTAAATATTTTGATTATAATGTGAAAGTATGATATTATGACAATGTGAAAGGAGGTAATAATTATGAGCTTAACTAAAATAAATCCCAGAGGACAAATTACCATACCAACAAAGTTTAGAAGTGCCTTGCACTGTAAACCCGGAGATTATGTGGAAGTTAAAATGGAAGGAAATATATTGAAAGTAATTCCCAAAGAACTGATCGATAAAAGCCAGATGTGGTTTTGGTCTAAAGAGCATCAAAAAGCCGAAGAAGAAGCAGAGTTAGAACTTCGACAGGGAAAAGGCAAAGAAGTTAAAAATGTTAAGGAATTAATAGATGAGCTCAATAAATAAATTTATCTGGTTACCGAAATTTAGGCGGGACTATAAAAAATTAACTCCTCAATCTCAAAAGAGAATTAATCAAGCCCCCTTACAAATGGAAAGAGATTTGAAACATCCTTCTCTGGAGTCAAAAAAACTCAAAGGAACAAATTCTATTTGGGAGGCGAGGGCTTCTAAAAGCTTAAGAATCACTTTTAACTTAAAAGGTAAACTAATTATCCTTAGAACTGTGGGGGAACATAAAATATTAAATCGACCTTAGTAAATATTTTGCCAGGTAAGGCAATAGGGGGTCTGGTCTTGCAATATAACAAAAACCCATAAAGCCTTCTATTGGTTGGAGAAATTTGGGATATTAATTTATTAATTATTAACCTCTCTTAGAGGGCCAAGAAATTTTTAAGCCCTTTGGCATTTTGCTGAAGGGTTTTTTTGTTTTTTGAATTTTTTTAGTAAATAAAGAAGGATTTTAAAAATTTATGTCGTATACCAAATATAATACTTACAATATTTCACTTAAATAAATATTTTATATTTTTATAATTTTAATAAATTTAATATTGTAACCTGTATGAAGGTAACAGGAGAGATCTTTTCTTTTCAAGAAAAAAAAGAGAAAAGAAGCCGAAGAGGCAAGATACCAAAAGTATCCAAACTTTCAGGCAAAAGGACCGTTACCGGACAGAACTCTGGAGAGCTTTATACCAAAAGGCACCGACGGGGCAACTCCTAATCTTTAGGAAAACCCATACAGAGTTTACTAAAAGAACTATTTCCTAATTACATAGGAAGAATCTTTCAGGTAAAAGGACAGAGTAAGAGAGTAATATCATTATTTTCTTATTCTGTCCTTTTTTGTATCTATAAAATATTTTATTATCATGTTTACCTTTTGCTAAAGTAAGATAGCATCTAAAAGGGATAACCTTTAAAAAAATCTTTAAGGAAAATTGAAATGGTAACAGCTTGGGAGGAATTAAAAAATAAGGAGGGAAGGAGGTGAAAAATTAGGTTAGCTTGGAACTAAAGAGAGCCTCTCAAAGAGAAAGGTGCTGTATAATATAATAAGAATATAAGTGAGGGGGCTTTCGTAATTAAGTAAATAAAATTAATTTAGAGAGGTGAGTTAAATGTTAAACCGAAGGAAATTGAGTAAAAAAAGCAGGTTTACCGTAATTAGTTCGCGGGTCACCTTAGTTTTTGTAGCTCTGTTGATATTCGGCATCCTTTTGGCCCAGGATGTATATACTCAGAATCTGCCCAGAGATGAAACACTCTACGTTGCAGTATCAAAGAAAGTTGCTCTTGGCCCTAAAGTTCTTAACATCTATGCACCGGGTTTTGATAGGTCGAGGACTGGTCTGCACCAATTGGTCAATGAGTACTTCTTCTATGTGAATCTGGAAACAGGCGAGTATATACCCTGGCTGGCCGAGAGTTTCGAATACTCTGCTGACTTTAAGAAGATAACCGTAAACCTCAGAAAAGGGGTCAACTGGAATGATGGTTGGCCATTCACTGCAGAGGACGTTGTATTTACTTATAATCTGCTCTTAGAGAGTGCACCGAAGATGACATGGTCTGCTGAGGTTGCTGCCTGGGTGGAATCGATAAGAAAGCTCGACGATTTTACCGTTGAGCTAACCCTAAAAACACCTAATCCACGGTTCCATCTGATTAGAGAGTGTTTTCCCGCAGTAAGGATATGGGGAGGAATAACCATTCTTCCGAAGCACATATGGGAAGGTGAGGATCCGGTAAAATTCAATAACTATCCACCTGTGGGGACCGGCCCATACAGACTTCTGAGTTCTTCCGAGACAGCTTTTGTCTACGAGAGAAGAGACAATTGGTGGGGTACGGAACAGTACGGGGCTAAGCCGGCACCAAAATATGTGGTTTACCAGTACTTTGGTCCGGAAACCAGTGTCGCTATCGGTCTAACCACAAATGATATCGATTCACCAGCTATAGGGATTCTCTCGTTAGGCACCTACTTGGAAGTTAAGCGGAAAAATCCATACGTTACCGCGTGGCATGCAAGAGCTCCGCACGCCTGGTTAGACCCTTGTCCGAGAGGGCTAATGATCCAGAATGCAAGGCCTCCCTGGGATCAAAAAGAAGCCAGGTGGGCGATATCTTATTTAATCGATAGAGATTCCATAGTCAGCCTTGCCTATGAAGGAACCACCTTTCCAAGTTGGGGACCCTATCCCAACTACAAGGGATTAGACCCTTACTTTGCAACTATTCAGGACCTAATTGAAAAATACCCGACAACAAAATATGATCCGGCAAAGGCAGAGGAAATATTCAAATCTCTGGGCTTCAATAAGGGGACGGATGGAGTTTGGGTAATGGGTGATGGAAGCAGGTTAAAGATGGATTTTCTGGTTGATTCAGGTGATTCAGAGGCGATGAAAGTTACCGCAGTAATAGCAGATCAGTTGAGAGCTGGAGGAGTTGACGTAACAATTAGACCTCTAACTGGAGCGGTTCAGAGTGATACAAGATTGCGTGGAGATTGGGATATTGCTTACCAACCTTTCTGCCCTGGAGATACTGATGTATTCGATAACTTAGAGCTTTTTCATAGCAAATACTATGTTCCTTTAGGTGAACCGGCACCTTGGTATGAAAGAAACTCCTTCAGATATAATAATACTAAATTAGATGCCATTGTGGATGAGATGTCGGTAACACCACCGAAAGATGTGGAGAAGATGAAGAAGTTATTCCGCCAGGGGATGGAGATATGGCTTGAAGATCTTCCGATAATTCCGATAGTTCAGGCACCAGCTCTGGTTCCCTTCAATACTGCCTACTGGGTTGGATGGCCTTCGGCAGCAGATCCTTGGAACATGCCTGTCAACTGGTGGGCGACGTTCAACCTTGTTATAACTGGTTATCCGTCTCCTGAGACAGGAGAATGGGTTGGTGGAATAAGAAGTAGTAGTCCAAAATAAATTTATTATAGTGATATAGATCGAACTCCCATATAAGGGAGTTCGATCTATGCAAGGGAGGACTCCATAGTTATGCGTTCGTATCTCAGGTATGTGTTTGGAAGATTTGCCATCTTTATTATTACCGTTTTCATCGCTATAACAATAGTCTTCATTGTACCCCGCCTTGCGCCAGGAGACCCTCTCTTTGGTGTCACTTCTAAACTTGCTGAGATGGGTGGGTCCAGAGGATCTCCAGAGTTAGTAGAAGAATACAGAAAATTGTTTGGGCTTGACCAGCCTGTATTAACTCAATATCTATCTTATCTCAGAGAACTTATCAGGGGTAATTTAGGTTACTCCATCGCTAACTTTCCTGCAACAGTAACTGAACTTCTCATGCGTTCCCTCCCCTGGACCATAGGGCTGCTTAGCGTAGCAACAGTAATAAGCTGGCTAATAGGGACATTTATCGGTGCGATTAGCGGATGGGGAGGAAAGGAGTCAAAAATATCTAAGATTTTAGTCCCGTTAGCCCTTGGATTATACACTATTCCTTATTATATTTTAGCTATAATTTTAATTTTTCTCTTCGTTTATGTATGGGGAATTTTCCCTATCTCCGGAGGATACACACCAGGCTTTCCTATTAAATTTTCACTTCCCTTTGTTCTTGATGTAATAAAACATTCAATACTCCCAGCTTTAAGCATTATCTTAATCTCCCTGGGTTGGTGGTTTTTGAGTATGAGAAGCATGATTGTGTTACTAAAAGGCGAGGACTATATTCTCCTGGCTCAGGCTAAAGGTTTATCTGATAGACGAATACTCTGGAGATACGCTTTCAGAAATGCTCTTCTTCCCCAGGTGAGTGGTTTGGCGATTTCGCTGGCCCATATTGTCGGTGGAGCAATTATTCTTGAGAAGATATTTGCCTATCCTGGTGTGGGATGGCTTTTATATAATTCTATAACTGAACTTGACTTCCCAACGATACAAGGTGGGGTGTTGGTAGTTATCATCGCTTTAACAGCAGCCAACTTTATTTTAGATTTAATCTACCCTCTCATTGACCCAAGAATCAAGTATAAAAGAGGTTAACAAGATGAAAAGAGGTTTTGTAGGAATCTTGATGGGTAATCGAAAATTTATTATTGGTTTTATTATATTTATAGTTATTCTTATGGGAGCAATTATAGCTCATCAGACCATCCCTTTTAAATATTCTCGTACAGGAGCATTCCCTCCGGGGCTCCCTCCGGGGGTTGAAAATATTTTAGGAACGGATTCTTTGGGAAGAGGCATCGATGTTCAATTAGCGGAGGCTGTTGTCAACTCTGTCCAGATTGGTCTGATTGCAGCCCTCATTGGTACACTTGTTGGAGCACTCATAGGATTTACAAGTGGATATTATGGAGGGATAATAGATGCAATGCTCAGGGTATTGATGGATGTGTTTCTGTCCATCCCGTCACTGCTCTTCTTAATATTGATAGCTTCACTAATGAGAGGTGTTACGGTGCAGGGAATGGCATTAATTATAGCACTGTTTGCCTGGCCCTCCCCGGCGAGGCAGATTAGAGCCCAGGTGCTCAGCCTCAAAGAAAGAGCTTTTGTAGATATGGCGATGCTTTCAGGAATGTCTAAAATGGAGATTATAACCAGAGAATTGGTACCTCATATGTTCCAATGGATGAGTGCTAACTTTGTCAACGCCACGTTAGCTGCAATGCTTGCCGAGTCAGGACTTTCCATCCTGGGACTGGGTCCACAAAATGAAATGACTCTAGGAATGATGATCTATTGGGCTTTGAGCTATGCTGCGGTTTTTAGAGGAATGTGGTGGTGGTGGGGTAGTACTGTCTTCACTCTCACTTCTATTTTTATTTCACTCTATTTATTGCATTTAGGTTTTGATGAAGTGATCAATCCTAGAATGAGATCAAAAATCTGAATATAAGGAAATTTTTAGCATGACAGAACGTAAACAAATTTTAGAAGTGAAAGATTTGAAGGTTTACTATCATACTGATCGTGGATCTGTGCGAGCAGTGGATGGGGTAAGTTT